>Ga0074193_1000451_pt1 | contig 69273 bp, 59 predicted proteins | sample EPASupsiteHSE605_FD_64523 | JGI IMG/M metagenome (GOLD analysis project Ga0074193, IMG submission 64523) | Bioremediated contaminated groundwater from EPA Superfund site, New Mexico - Sample HSE6-05 | ecosystem: Environmental > Aquatic > Deep subsurface > Groundwater > Contaminated ...
ACGCCATCCAGTCATCTTCTTCAATCGGTAAAATTTGTTCTCCCATTGCTCACCCCCGTGGGGCGAGAATAGCAAATATCATACGGCATTTCAATGAAAGTTAGCGCTCATGGGGTCCGGGGGGGATGATCCCCCCCGGCCGCCGGAGGCATCTTCCTCTTCTTCCAACTCTTCCCGCTACTTCATCCCCATGGCCGGGGGGGCGCATTTGGCCAGGACGGCGAGGCGCTCGTCCACCAGGGCGTAGAGGGAGCCGGGCGGGAATTTGCCGTCTTCGCCGCGCGTGCCGGCCGGGATGCCGGTGAGGGTTTCCATGGCCTGTTCGATGGTGGTCATGGGGAAGATATGGAAGCGGCCCTGGGCCACGGCTTCGGCCACCTCGTCGTCGAGCATCAGGTTGACGACGTTGTCGGCGGGCAGCAGCACGCCCTGGTCGCCGGTCAGACCCCGGCGGCGGCAGACGGCGAAAAAGCCGCGGATCTTTTCGTTGAGCCCGCCCACGGCCAGGATGTCGCCGGACTGGGACACCGCGCCGGTCATGGCGTAGCACAGTTTGATGGGCCGGTCGGCCAGGGCCGAGACCAGGGCCGCCAGCTCCGCGCCCGAGGCCGAATCGCCTTCCACGGCGGCGTAGCTTTGTTCGAAGCACAGCGATCCGGTCATGACCAGGGGCTTGTCCTGGGCAAAGCGGCCGATGAGGTAGCTTTTGAGGATCATCATGCCCTTGGTATGGATGGGCCCGCCGAGTTCGGCCTCGCGTTCGAGGTCGAGGATGCCGCCGTGGCCGACGCCCACGGTGCAGGCGATCTGGTGGGGCAGGCCGAAGGCGTAGTCGCCGAACATGCGCACGGACAGGCCGTTGGCCCGGCCGACGGCCTGTCCGGAGGTGGCGACCTTGATCATCTCGCGGTCGTATTCCTCCAGGTACTCCTCTTCGAAGAGGTTGACCCGGAAATCGCGGGCCCGCCGGGCCAGGGCCAGATGGTCGGCCGTGACCAGGGCCGCGTCTTCACGCCGGGCCAGGGCCGCCGCCTCGATCATCAGCTCCCGGGCCAGCGGGATCTTGAGCGACAGCCGCGTCTGGTCCTCGGCCAAAAGCGAGGCGTGCTCGACCAGCCGGGCCAGGGCTTCGCGGCCAAACGGCGGCAGTTCCGCGTCGCGGATGATCCGGGCGGTCAGGGACAGGTAGACCAGGATATTTTCCGGGGTGCGCGGCATGGTGTCGTGGAGGTGGGCCTTGAGCTTGAACAGCTTGCCGAAGCGTTCGTCGCTATACAGCAGCATTTCGTAGGCTTCGTCCGAGCCGACCAGCACCACCTTGACGTCCACGGGGATGGGTTCGGGCTCGATGGTGCGGGTGCGCACGTGTTCGCCGCCCTCGGCCGGGTCCTCCACCCGGGCCAGCCCCGAGCGCAGGGCCCGCAGCAGCCCTTCCCAGGCCCCGATGTTGGTCGACAGGTCGTCCACGCGGATGATGAGGAAGCCGCCGTTGGCCCGGTGCAGGGAGCCGGCCTTGATCAGCGTGAAATCGGTGTAGAGCGCCCCCATCTCGGATTCGCGCTCGATGCAGCCCATCAGGTTGAAATAGGTGGGATGGTCCTCGACGATGACCGGCGCGCCGGAGAGCGATCCGTTGTCCACGAAGAGGTTGGCCTCGTAGCGGTAGAACACGTCGTCGGGAAAGGCCGGCTCGCCGTGGGGCGGCTGGGGCGCGGGCGCGCCGGACGACGGCATGAAGGCGTCGAGGTTGTCCAGGATGTCGGCGCGCATGGCGGCCAGGAACTGCTCGATGGCCGGATTTTCGGCCCGCAGTTCGGCGAACTGGGCCAGGGACGCGTCGGCCACCTCGCCGGCGGCGTCGCGCTCCAGGTCTTTTTCCCGGTCGCGGTAGCCGCGCTCCTCCTTGGACAACCGGCGCAGCGCCGAGCCCATCTCCTCAAGCAGGGCGTCGCCCTTGGCCTTGAGGGATTTTTTCAGTTCCGGGTCGAGGCGCTCGAACTCCTCGTCGCTGACCACCTTGCCCTCGAGCAGCGGATAGAGGGTGAATCCGCCCTGGTCGTCGACGAACAGGCTGTAGCCCTCGCCCTTGGCCCGCTGTTCCATCTCGTCGATGACCGACTCGCGGTCGGCGTTGTAGCCGCGCAGGAGGTTCTGCTTCTGGGCGAGGTAGGCCTCGCGCTCGAAGCGGGCCGGGATCTCCTCGCGCATGTCGGCCACGGCCTTGGCCAGGGCGGTCTTGAAGCCCCGGCCCTGGCCGGCGGGCAGGGAAACGGCGCGCGGCCGGTCCGGATCGTCGAAATTATGGACATACAGCCAGTCCGGGGGCGTGGCGCCCCGGGCGGCGGCCGGGTCGAGAAAGGACCGGGCGAAGTGGGTGCGGCCCATGTAGGGCTCGCCGGCCAGATACACGTTGTATTCCCGGCCGCCGATGGACAAGGCCAGACTGAGGGCGGCGTGGGCCCGGGGCTGGGTGCGGCCCAGGGCTTCGGGATCGTCGGGAATGGCCCGGCTGTCGTCGTAGGGCAGGGAATTGGGGTCGCAGCAGGCGCGAAGATCTGTCGGGCGAAGGGATTTGGTCATGGATTCCGTCTGGTGGAAGGGCGTTTTTCAAAGAGGAGCGCGCGACCGTCGCGCCTCCAGCCCTTGCAGATAAGGCCTAATGCCGGGTTTGTCACCACCGCCAGGGCCGGCCTTTTCAGGCCGCCCGGGGCGTGGTAACGACCCGGCAATGGCACATGACCGCAAAAAGCCGCCGTTTCTTCCGGGCCTTGGCGGGGTGCGGGCCCTGGCCGCGCTGGCCGTCCTGGCCGGACACGCGGCAGCCTGGATCACCCCGCTGCCGGACGTTCCCGCTCTGTATGCCCCCCTGGCCCGGCTGACCCATTGCGGGCTGTCCGCCTTTTTCGTGCTGTCGGGCTTCGTGCTCCAGTACAACCACGGCGCGGCCATGGCCGGCGGCCGGGGAAACACGGCCCGGTTCGCCCTGGGCCGGCTGGCCCGGATCTATCCCGTCTATCTGCTGCTTTTCGCCGTGGCCCTGGGGCCGTTGCTGGCGCAATACCCCTGGCAGGCCATCGGACCGTTCAACATCCTCAGCTATTGCACCCTGACCCAGAGCTGGTTCTTCACTCCCGGGGCGCCCTCGCTGTTTCCGCTTTCCTGGGCGCTCAGCACGGAGGCTTTTTTTTATCTGCTGTTCCCGCTGACGGCCCGGCTGCTGGCCCGGCTGGACCGGCCCGCCACGGCGATTCTGGCGGGAGCGGGCTGTCTGGCGGCAATCATGGGCCTGGACGCCCTGACGGCGCTGCGCTGGCCGCACCTGTTCGCCCTGGTCCTCGGATGGTTTCCGGAATGGGCCAACGCCCAGGACCAGTTGGCGGGCCAGTTGTTCGGGTGGCTGACCTACGTCAACCCCTGTTTCCGGTTTTTTGAATTCCTGCTTGGCGCGATCGCGGCCCGGTTGTTCAGCCTGCGCCCCGCCTCCCTGCCGGGCCTGGATCTGGCCGCTGCCGCCGGTCTGGCCGCCCTGCTGCTCATCCCGTTTCCGGCCGGGGCCTTTTTCCTGACCATTGTGGAAAACAACGTCCTCTATGCCCCGTTTCTGGCCGCCCTGTGCTTCGCCTGGGCCGGGCGGCCCCGGGCCTGGACAGCCGGCCCGCTCCTGGCCCGCGTCGCCGGGGCCAGCCTGTGCATCTATCTGGCGCAGCCCTGGACGCTGCCGCCCTGGAAAGCCGCCGTCGGGGCCTCCCTCCCGGCCTGGGCGGCCCTGGCCCTGGCCGGCATGGCCGCCACGATCGCCGTCGGCATGGCCATGGCCCGGCTGGTGGAAGCGCCCCTGGCCCGGCTGATCCTGTCGCGCGCGACGCCCAACCCCCGCTGACCCGGGGCAAGGCCATGGGGCCGGCTCAGTCGCAGGCCCGGGCCAGGGGCAGACGACCGCCAAGCGTGACGCCGGCCGGGCCGGCCGCGGCCCGGTAGGCCATGACCAGAACGCCGGCGGCCACGGCCTCGGCGAAAAGCCGGGCATACCCGGGATCGACCACCGCCGCCGGGGCGAAGCAGCCGCCGTCCGGGCGCTGGATGCAGTAGAAAATCGCGGCCCGGTCCCGCCCCTCCCGGGCCAGCCGGGTCAGTTCCGCCAAGTGCTTGCAGCCGCGTTCGGTGGCCGCGTCCGGGAACATGGCCGCCCCGTCCTCCACCATGGTGACGTTTTTGCATTCGACGTAGCATGTCCCGGCCGGCCCGGCGACGACAAAATCCAGCCGGCCGCCGGCAAAGGCCGGCTCCGGGCGGATGGCGTCGAATCCCGCCAGCTCCGGGAAGGCCCCGGCCAAAAAGGCCTTGCAAAAAAGCCGGTTGGGCGTGAGCGTATTGACCCCGACCCAGAAATCGCCGGCAAAATCGGCCAGCCGCACCATTTCCAGGGTATGGGCCAACCGGCGTTTGGGATTGTCCGACACGGACAGGGCGATGGCCGCGCCGGGGCGCAACAGCCCGAGCATGGAGCCGGTGTTGTTGGCATGGGCCGTGAAAACGGCCCCGTCCTCGCCGGCCGCGTCGATCAGAAACCGCTTGTAGCGCCGCACGAACCGGGCCACGACCAGCGGGCCGGCAAAAGGCAGCGTCACGCCGCCCGGGGACTTCGGAACCATGATTTACCTTTTTGCGGATATGCAATACAGAGGCAAACGGCCGCCGCCGCGCGGCCACCCGCACAAAACCCCCAACGCAAGGATTCCGGGCCATGCGCACAGCGCTCCGTATGCGTCTCGTCGCCCCGTCCGCCACCCTCGGCATGGCCGCCAAGGCTGCCGATCTGCGCCGCCAGGGCAAGGCCATCCTCGATCTTTCCGCCGGGGAACCGGACTTCAACACCCCCCAGCACATCAAGGACGCGGCGAAAAAAGCCATTGACGACAATTTCACCCGCTACACCCCGGTGCCCGGTACGCCGCTTTTGCGCGAGACCATAGCCGGCTATTTCAAAAAGACCTACGGCGTGCCCGTGCCCAAGGAGGCGATCATCGCCACCAACGGCGGCAAACAGGCCCTGTACAATCTTTTCATGGCCGTGCTCAACCCCGGCGACGAGGTGCTGGTGCCGGCCCCCTACTGGGTGAGCTACCCGGACATGATCCGGCTGGCCGGGGCCGAACCCGTGCCCGTGCCGAGCACGCCGGAAAACGGCTTCCTGCTGTCCGTGGCCGATCTCGACCGGGCCGCCACCCCGGCCACCCGGGCCCTGGTGGTCAATTCGCCGTCCAACCCCACCGGCGCCCATTACACGGCCGACCAGCTCGACGCCATTGTCGAATGGGCCGTTTCCCGCAACATCTACGTGGTCTCCGACGAGATCTACGACCGGCTGGTCTACGAGCCGGCCGTGCCCGCCTCCATGGCCGGCTGCTTTGCCCTGTACCCGGAAAACGTGGCCGTGCTCGGCGGCCTGTCCAAGACCTTCGCCATGACCGGCTGGCGCATGGGCTACGCCCTGGCCCACCCCGACGTCGTCCGGGCCATGTCCACCCTGCAGAGCCAGTCGACCTCCAACGTCTGCTCCATTGTCCAGCGCGCGGCCTACGCCGCCCTGACCGGCCCCATGGACTGCGTGGAGGAAATGCGCCAGGCCTTTGCCCGCCGCCGCGACCTGTGCCTGTCCATCATCCGGACCTGGGACCGGGCCATATGCCCGACGCCAAGCGGCGCGTTCTACCTGTTCCCGTGCCTGTCGGGCTATTACAACGCCGCGATCCCCAATTCCACGGCCCTGTCCGAGGCGCTTCTGGCCGAATGCGGCGTGGCCACCGTGCCGGGCGTGGCCTTTGGCGAGGACCGCTGCGTGCGCCTGTCCTATGCCACAAGCGACGACATTCTGGAAAAAGCCCTGGGCCTCATGGGCGATTTCCTCAAGAAGCTGTAACCCGCGCCCCGGCCGGACGCCCGCCTTCCCGGCGCGCGTCCGGCCGGACGGCCGAAGAAGGCCCGCGTGAAGAAAACCGCCCGATCCGACAGCGACCAGGCCCTCGGATTCGCCAAGTTCCTGTCCTGGAGTTCGCTGGCCCTGATCCTGCTCGTCAACCTCTTCCTGTCCATCTTCCTGACCAATTACGCCCGCCAGGATGTCCTCGACAAACAGAAGACCTTTGCCCTGCTGCTGGCTGAAAACCTCAATCACCAGATATACCAGCGTTTCACCCTGCCGACGGTCATCGGTTTCGGCCGGGTGGAGTTGTCCCAGCCGGCCCAGTACGATCGCCTGGAAAAGACCGTGCTCTCCACCATCCACAGCTTCCATGTCAGCGAGGTGCGCATCTACGACTTCGACAAGCGCGTCTCCTTTTCCACGGACAAGGAACTGGTAGGGCAGACCGGTTTCGCCGGCGCAGCCATCATCGAGGCCCTGGAACAGGGCGCCTCGAGCTTCCAGGTCGTCAGCCGCACCGGCATGTTCGGCGGCATCTTTGACTGGACCCCCAAACCCGACGCCGTGATCCTGCGCACCATCTACCCGTTGCGCACCGAACGGTCGCTCGTGCCCGGCAATCCCCAGGGCTTTATCATGGGCGTGCTGGAGTTTACCCAGGATATCAGCGACGACTACCAGAAGGTGGTGGATTTCCAGCGCATCATCATCGCCACCACGCTTTGCTCCTCGGTTTTGCTGTTCGTCATGCTGCGCATCATCATCAGCCGGGCCGGGCGCATCAATGCCCAGCGCATCCAGGATCGCGAGCAGCTCGAACGCGAACTCCAGCAGCAGGAAAAGCTGGCCGGCATGGGCCGCATGGTGGCCGGCATCGCCCACGAAATCCGAAACCCGCTGGGCATCATCCGCTCCACGGCCGAACTCCTGCTCAAGCGCACCAAGGACGCCGACGGGGTCAACCGCAAGCTGCTCTCGGCCATTTTCGACGAATCCAAACGGCTGTCCAAGACCGTGGGCGATTTCCTGGACTACGCCCGGCCCAAGGCCCCGCGCCAGGAAGACGTGGATCTGGCCGTGGTCCTGGATCAGGCCCTGACCTTTCTCGAAGCCAAATGCGAGGAGCAGGGCGTGGCCGTCAGCCGCGACTACGCCCCCGGGCTGGTCGTTCGCGGCGACAAGGACCTGCTCTACCGGGCCGTGTACAACGTCTTTTCCAATGCCATGGAATCCCTGGCCGAGGACAAGGAGAAAAAACGCCCGCCGGCCATTGTCGTCGCGGCCACGGCCGGCAAGGACGCCGTGACCCTGACCGTCGCCGATTCCGGCCCCGGCTTCAGCCCGGAAGCCAGGGACCGGGTGCTGGACCCCTTCTACACCACCAAGGACGCCGGCACGGGCCTGGGGCTGGCCATCGTGCGCAACATCATCGAAAGCCACGGCGCGACCCTGACCCTGGACAACGCCGAGGCCGGCGGCGCCCGGGTGACCATGGCCTTCCCGGCGGACTGAGCCTGACGGAGCATGCCCGGCCGCCCCGCCGCAACGACGCCAACCAGGAGGCCCCCCCCAGGGGCGGCCCCCGAAACCCGCTGCCGGTACCATCACCATGCCAAGCCAGATACTGATTCTCGACGACGAAAAGAACTACCTGCTGCTCCTTGAGGCCATGCTCGGAGACGCCGGCTATGCCATAACGGCCCTGGACGACCCGGAGACAGGGCTGGCCTTTCTCGACGAATCCGAAGTGGACGTGGTCATCACGGACATGAAGATGCCCAAGATCACGGGGCAGGCGGTGCTTGAACACGTCAAGCGCAACTATCCCTACATCCCGGTCATCATCATGACCGCCTTCGGCAGCATCGAAGGCGCGGTGGAGGCCATGCGCATCGGGGCCTTCGACTACATTGCCAAGCCCTTTGCCAACGACGAGCTGCTTCTGACCGTGGAGAAAGCCAGCCGGTTCGCCGCGGCCCAGCGCGAAAACATGCTGCTGCGCCAATCCATCGAGGACCGGTTTTCCGCCGAACACATCATCGGCCGGGGCAAGGCCATGCAGCGGGTGCTGGAGATGGTGGCCAAGGCCGCGCCCACCCGCTCGACGGTGCTCATCACCGGCGAATCCGGCACGGGCAAGGAACTGCTGGCCAAGGCCATCCACTACGCCTCGCCGCGCAAGGCCGGCCCCTTCGTGTCCGTCAACTGCATGGCCCTGGCCTCGGGGGTGCTCGAATCGGAACTGTTCGGCCACGAAAAGGGCTCCTTTACCGGGGCCGTGGCCCGCAAACGCGGCCGGTTCGAGATGGCCCACGAGGGCACCATCTTTCTCGACGAGATCGGCGAGCTGTCCCAGGAATTGCAGGTCAAGCTCCTGCGCGTGCTCCAGGAGCGCCGCTTCGAGCGGGTGGGCGGGTCCGAGCCCATCGAGGTGGACATCCGCATCCTGGCCGCCACCAACCGCAACCTGGCCGAGGCCGTGGCCGCCGGCACGTTTCGCGAGGACCTCTACTACCGGTTAAACGTCGTACACATCGAGACGCCGCCCTTGCGCGAACGCCGCGAGGACATCCCCATCCTGGCCGCCCACTTCCTGGAACGCTATTCCGGGGAAAACGAAAAGAAGTTCCGGGGCTTTTCCCCGGAAGCCATGGACTACCTCACGGCCTACGAATGGCCGGGCAACGTGCGTCAGTTGCAAAACGTGGTGGAGCGCTGCGTGGTGCTGGCCGGTTCGGACATGATCTCGGTGGAGGATCTGCCGAGCGAACTGCGCGACGAGGAGACGCAGTACAAATCCGCCGTGGATCTGCTGCCGGTCACCATCAATCTCAACGACACGCTGGAGAAGATCGAGGCGGCGCTGATCCGCCGGGCGCTGGCCCGGTCCAACCTCGTGCAGGTCAAGGCGGCGGAGATGCTCGGGATATCCAAAAGCCTGCTGCAGTACAAACTCAAGAAGTATAAATTAACCGGGCATTAGGGCAGGCGTGGCAGGCCGCGAATGCCTCCGGCGGCCGGGAGGGGTCACCCCTCCCGGACCCTCCGAACGGAAAGGCAGGACAAGGGCCGCTCTGACGCCCATCCTGCCCGTCTTCACCGAATTTCCGCGCCCGTCTGCAGTCACTTTGCGCCCCCGTTACCTCCATCTATCCAGGGGGTCCGGGGGGGATGATCCCCCCCGGCCGCCGGAGGCATGCTTTCGTTTCGTTCCCCTTGCCCGGCTGCCCTCAGCCGGCCGCAACCGCGTCCACCGCCTCGCCGCGCACGCGGTTGCGGCCGGCCGCCTTGGCGGCATAGAGCGCCTTGTCGGCCCGGGCCAGCATGTCTTCGAGCGGCGTTTCGCCGTATTCCACCAGCTCCCGGGACTCGGCCGCGCCGATGCTCACCGTCGCCGGCAGCTCCAGCCCGTCGATGCGGCAGGGCGTGGCCTCCACCCGCCGCCGTATCCGCTCGCCCAGTTCCATGGCCGCGGCCAGTCCGGCCCCGACCAGCAGGATGGCGAACTCCTCGCCCCCATAGCGGGCCACCAGATCCGACCGGCGGACGCTGTCCCGGAACAGCGCCGCCAATTGGGACAAAACCTGATCGCCCGAGTAGTGGCCGTGCATGTCGTTGACCTGCTTGAAATGGTCCACGTCAAGCATCAGGCAGGCACACGGCTGCCGGGCCCGGATGGCCGCGTGGATCAGCTTGGCCCCGCCGGAGAACAAAAACCGCCGGTTGTACAGTCCGGTCAGGGCGTCCTGGACGCTCAGGCGCTCGGCCTCCTCGATATGCCCCCGCACCTGCCGGCCCATCTCGCAAAAGGCCGCAAAAAGCTCGTCCACCTCCCGCACCATGCCGGGCGGCGGCACCAGCGTGCAGCCGGCCTCATAGCCGCCGGCCCGAAGTTCCCGGGCATGGCGGGCCAGCTCCACCAGCGGCCGCTCCAGACGGCGGCACAGGCGCAGCAAAAGCGGCGTGACCAGGATGATCGTGGCCGCCGCGCCGGCCCCCACCCAAAGCATCTGCCGCCGGTAGCCGGCAACCACCGCCTCGACGGGCAGCTCCCGCACCAGCCGCCAGCCCGGCATATGCAGCGCGATGGACGCGCCAAGCATCTCCCGGCCGTCAGGGCCGGTAAAGACGCGGCCCTTCTCCCCGGCCTGCAACGCCTGGGGCGACACCCGGGGCCACTGGTCCGGAGCAGCCGGAATCGGCCGGGCCGGAGCCAGGATGCGGCCGGATTCGTCGGCCAGATAGACGCTGCCCGACTGGCCCGGGGAGGCCTCGCCAAGCAGCATGTCCAGGGAGGACATCTCCACCGGCATGAAGACCACCCCGCCAAAGCCGCCCCGCGTGTCGGTCACGGGAGCCGACACGACGCAGATCGGCGTTCCCGAGGCCCGGTTGGCCAGCACGCCGGTGACGGTGGCCCGGCCTTCGCGGGCGGCCTGGAAATAGTCCCGGTCGCCCAGGAAAACCCCGGTATCCCGGCTGGGGTCCACCGCCGTGTAGCCGTCCGGCGACACGTACACCACCGCCGTGACATGGCTGTGCGTTTCCGCATAGTTGATGAAGATGCGCCGCAGAGTGGCCAGATCGGCCTGGCGCGCCGCGTCGAGCCCGGCCAGGAAGGAGACGTTGCCAAGGCTCGCGTCCAGCCAGAAATGGACCACGGCCTTTTCGTAGCGCAGGGCGCCGGCGAGCTGCTCAAGCTCCCCCCGGATCATGCGCTCGCGCCCGAAAAGCATGAAGAAAATCGCCGCCAGCAGGACCGGCAGGGAAATCAGCAGAATCGTGTAAAACCGCAACACCCCGCGCAGGGTGTCGAGACCCAGATACCGTGTCAGCCGCATCGGATGCCTTGGGGCGGTCAAAGCCTCGGCGGGAAAGCCTGTCCGCGTCGCCATGCTGCCGCGTTGGGATTGCCCGCCCGTCTACCCCAAAGCTGCCCGGGCGGCAATCGGCGCCGACGGCCGCCTTGCGCAATTGCCGTTTTTGGACCATGACCGTCCTGGTCCGACCCGGACCGATACGACCATGCCGCCCCGTGACAATACCGCCCCGCCGGCCCCCGAAGCCCGCGCCGCATCGCACGCCCCGAACCGTTGCGACGTTTCCGACGCGCCCGGCCGCCCGGGCAGCGACGCCAGCCCGCCCCCGGACGCCCCCCCGGCCGGCCAGGGCGTGGCCGAATACGTGGCCGCCCTGCTCGCCTCCGAGCGCCTGGGCCATCTGGTCGTCCACCACCGCGTCTTTCCCGAACGGCCGGCCACCTATGCCGATCCCGCCCGGCCCCTGATCCGCCCGGTGGCGGACCTGCTCGCCGCGCGCGGCATCGACCGCCTCTACGCCCATCAGGCCAGGGCGGCCGACCTCGTCCGGGCCGGCCGCCATACCGCCGTGGCCACCCCCACCGCCAGCGGCAAGACCATGACCTACCTGCTGCCGGTGCTTGAGGAGATCATCCGCAATCCCGATTCCCGGGCCATTTTTCTCTACCCCTTAAAAGCCCTGGCCCAGGACCAGCTCAAGGCCATACGCGAGCTGACGGCCCGCCTGCCCGAATCGGCCCGGCCCACGGCCGCCATCTTCGACGGCGACACCAGCCCGCATTTTCGCCGCAAGATCCGCGACAATCCGCCGCAAATCCTCATCACCAACCCGGAGATGCTCCACCTCTCCATCCTGCCCAACCACGAATCCTGGGGCACGACGCTGGCCGGGCTGACCCACGTGGTGGCCGACGAGATGCACACCTACCGGGGCGTGATGGGCTCGCACATGGCCCACGTGTTCCGGCGGCTCCTGCGGGTCTGCGGCCGGTTCGGCTCGCGCCCGACCTTTGTGTTCTCCTCGGCCACCATCGGCAACCCGGGCGAACTGGCCACGGCGCTCACCGGCCTGCCCGTCACGACCGTCACCGAATCCGGCGCGCCGGCCGGCGCGCGCCATTTCCTTTTTATCAATCCCGAACAGTCGGCCGCCGCCACCGCCGTCATGCTGTTGTCGGCCGCCCTGTCGCGGGGCCTTCGCACCATCGTTTATACCCAGTCGCGCAAGATGACCGAGCTTATCAGCCTGTGGATCGCCGAGCGGGCCGGCCCGTACGCCTCGCGGGTGTCGGCCTACCGCTCCGGGTTTCTGCCCGAGGAGCGCCGCTCCATCGAAGCGGCCATGGCCTCCGGCGAACTGCTCGGCGTGGTGTCCACCTCGGCCCTGGAACTGGGCATCGACATCGGGGGCCTCGATCTGTGCATCCTGTGCGGCTATCCCGGCTCGGTCATGTCGGCCTGGCAGCGCGGCGGCCGGGTCGGCCGGGCGCTGCGGGAATCGGCCGTGGCCCTTGTGGCCGGCGAGGACGCCCTGGACCAGTATTTCATGCGCCACCCGGCCGACTTCTTCGACCGGCCGCCCGAATCGGCGGTCATCAACCCCGACAATCCGGCCATTGCCGCCAGACACCTGGAATGCGCCGCCGCCGAACTGCCGCTGGCCGGGGACGAACCGATGTTCGCCTCGCCCGACATCCGCCGCGAGATCGCCCGGCTGGAGGCCAAGGGACTGCTTTTGCGCGACAAGGGCGGCAGCCGTCTTTTCGCCGCCCGAAAACGCCCCCACCGCGACGTCAACCTGCGCGGCGCAGGCGGCCAGTTCGCCATCCAGACGACGGCCGGGGCCGTCATCGGCCAGATCGACGAGATGCGGGCCTACAAGGAAACCCATCCCGGCGCGATCTACATCCACCGGGGCGTGTCCTACCTTGTCGAGGCCCTGGACATCCCCGGCCGCCTCGTGCGCGTGGCCCCGGGCAAGGCCGATTACTACACCCGGGCCCGCGGCCGGAAGACCACCGACATCCTGGAAGTCCTGGGCCAGTCCTCGGTGTCCGGCGTGCCGGTGTTCCTGGGCCGGCTCAAGGTCACCGAAACGGTCACCGGCTACGAACGCCGCCGGGCCCGGGGCGGCCAGCTGCTGTCCATCGTGCCTCTTGACCTGCCGCCCATGATCTTTGAAACAGAAGGCTTCTGGTGGGTCATCCCCGTGCGCGTCCAGGAAGAACTGGACAAGCGGCTGTTTCATTTCATGGGGGCCATCCACGCCATGGAGCACGCCATGATCGGCATCCTGCCGCTGCTCGTGCTGACCGACCGCAACGACCTGGGCGGCATCTCCACGCCCATGCATCCCCAGGTGGGCCGGGCGTGCGTGTTCGTCTACGACGGCGCGCCCGGCGGCGTCGGCCTGTCGCGGCTGGCCTTTGCCCGGGCGGACGAGGCCCTTTCCCGCACGCTTGCCGCCGTGGCCGGCTGCCCCTGCGAGACCGGCTGCCCGTCCTGCGTGCATTCCCCCAAATGCGGCTCCGGCAACCGGCCCATCGACAAGGTCGCCGCCCGCTTCCTGCTGGAGCTGCTCATGTCCGGAAAACTGCCCGAAGACGCCGACTGCCGCCCCGAATGCACCCCGGCCGCGAAACCCGGGGCCGCCCCCGGCGCTGCCGCCGCGCCTGCCCCGGCTTCGCCCGGCCCGGCCGGCCCCCGACGCTTCGGCGTCCTGGACATCGAGACGCGCCGCTCGGCCGCCGAAGTCGGCGGTTGGGGCAATGCCCACAAGATGGGCGTGTCCACCGCCGTTCTTTACGACTCCGCCCTGGACGACTTCCTGGTCTACGGCCAGGAGGAACTGCCCGCCCTCTACGACGCCCTCCGCCGGCTCGACCTCATCATCGGCTTCAACATCAACCGCTTCGACTACAAGGTGCTGGCCGGCGTCTCCCCCCTCGACCACAGAAGCCTGCCCACCCTGGACATCCTGGAAAAGGTGCACGCCCGCCTGGGCTACCGCCTCTCCCTGGACGGACTGGCCAAGGCCACCCTCGGCACGCAAAAATCCGCTTCCGGCCTGGAAGCCCTGGAATGGTGGAAGCAAGGCCGCCTGGACGAGATTATCGCCTACTGCAAACAAGACGTGGCCGTCACCCGCGATCTGTACCTGTTCGGCCGCGACAACGGCTTTCTGCTGTTCTCCAACAAAGCCGGCAGGACCGTCCGCCTGCCCATAGAATGGGCATAGAGAGGATATGGAGAGAGGAAGAGGGGAGATAGAAGATCGAAGAGAAGAAGGAAGATGCCTCCGGCGGCCGGGAGGGGCTAAGCCCCTCCCGGACCCTCCCTGACGGGGGAACCAGGTGGCGGCTTGCGCCGCGGAGGCGGGCGGCAGCGCCCTTCTTCCTGTGCCGCCGCGATCATTGCGGCCCCGCCGCCTCCCCCTTGCCTCCCCATTCAGGGGGTCCGGGGGGGATGATCCCCCCCGGCCGCCGGAGGCATCTTCCCTCTTCTCTCTTCCCTCTTCTATCCCCATCCCCATCCCCATTCTCAAATTCCCCTTGTTGCGGTACGGTGTTGCCGGCATACTGGCGTTCGGTTGAACAACGTGATCCGGGCGGATCGTATCCTGTGCTGACCATAGAGCATCTTTCCAAATCCTACGTTCAAAATGGTTCGGCGCCGACGTGCGCCCTGGACGGGGTGAGTTTTGGCGTGCCGCGCGGGTCGTTTGTCTCGCTGCTTGGCCCGTCGGGCTGCGGCAAATCCACCGTTTTGCAGTGCGTTTGCGGGCTGATGCGTCCCGATGCCGGCCGGGCGGCCCTGGACGGCCGCACCATTGCCGGTCCGCTGCCGGAGATGGCGCTCATCTTTCAAAACGCGGCGGCCTCGCTTTTTCCCTGGCTGACCGTGCTTGGCAACATCCGCTTCGTGCTGCGCCGCAAATCCGGGACCAAGGCCGAAAAACTCGCCAGAGCCACCGACGCCCTGGCCGCTGTCGGGCTGGCCGATTTCGCCGGGCACTACCCCTGGCAGCTTTCCGGCGGCATGCAGCAACGCGCCGCCCTGGCCCGCGGACTGGCCTACGGCGCGGACATCCTGCTGCTCGACGAGCCCTTCGCCTCGGTGGACGCCCAGACCCGCGAGGAACTGGAAGACCTGCTCGCCTCCGTGGCGGCCGAACAAGCCAAGACCGTGCTGTTCGTCACCCACGACATCGACGAGGCCGTCTACCTCTCCGACACGGTCGTGGTGCTGACGCCGCCGCCGGCCCGGGTGGCGGCTATCCTGGACATCGACCTGCCCCGCCCCCGCGGCCAGATCGCCACCCGCGAAGACCGCCGCTTCCTCGACGCCCGCAAGGATATCCATACGTTGTTGAGAAGAGGATGAGGATGAAGATGAAGATGCCTCCGGCCGCCGGAGGCGCATCCCGTCTGTCCGGCTTTATCCTTCTGGCCGGATTGTTGCTGCTTTGGGAGTTGACGGCGCAGCCGGACGTGTTGCCGCCGGTTTCGGCTGTGGCGCGGGAGTTTGGCCGATTGCTCGTTTCCGGCGAGCTGCCCGGGCAGGCCCTGGCCACGGCGGCGCGGGCAGGGGCCGGCTTTGCGGCCGGCGGCCTGGCCGGGGTGGCGCTGGGGTTTTGCTGCGGCGTATTTCCGGCTTTTGGCCGGGCCTGCCGGGTGACGGTGGAATTTTTGCGCCCCATGCCGTCGGTGGCGCTCATCCCGATCGGCATTTTGTTTTTGGGGCTCGGATTCGGGTTATGCGTGGCGGTGGCCGGCTTTGCCTGCGCCTGGCCGGCCTATGTGTCGGCCCTGGCCGGAGCCGGGGCGGCCGGGACGGAGCTTCGCGGCACGGCCCTGGTGTACGGCTGTTCCCGGGGGGAGACGATCTTTCGCGTGCTGGCCCCGGCCGCGCTGCCCCAGATCATGGCCGGGCTGCGGGTGGCGCTCGGGGTGGCTGTGGCCGTGGCGGTTACCACGGAAATGGCGGCCTCGCCGGACGGCCTGGGCTCGTTTATCCTGGAGGCTTCTCTCGCGCGGCAGCCGGAGCGGATGTATGCCGGCATTGCGGCTGTCGGGCTGCTGGGATTTGGCTTCAACGCCGCGTTTGTGGCTGTCCGGGGCCGGGTGCTGCGCTGGACGCCCGGGGAGGGGCTGCGATGAAGCGACTGGCAGGCCTTGTCGTTTTCCTGGCCCTGGCCGGGCTTTGGGAGGCGGTGTCGCGTCTGGGTCTTGTGTCGGCGCTGTACTTCCCGCCGGTTTCGACCATAGCCGCCATGTTCTGGAAGCTGACGGTTTCCGGGCTGTTGCCGGGGCAGGCCGGCCAGACCCTGGGCCGGGCCATGGCCGGCCTGGGGCTGGCGACGCTTGGCATGGCGCCGCTCGGGCTGGCCATGGGCGTTTCGCGGCGGATGGCGGCGCTTCTGACGCCGACGGTGGAGCTTTTGCGTCCGGTGCCGCCGCCGGCCGTCATTCCGGCGGCCATGCTCGTTTTGGGCATCGGTGCAGGCATGAAGATCTTTGTGGTGTTTTTCGCGTGTTCCTTTCCGATCCTGATCGGCGCGGCGGACGGCGCGCGGGACATCGCCCCGGGTTTTCGGCTGACGGCGGCGGCGTATGGTTGTTCCCGGGTCGCAACGCTGTTTGGCGTGGTGCTGCCGGCGGCCGGACCGGGCGTGGCGGCAGGCTTCCGGGCGGCCGTGCCCATGGCGCTGATCGTGGCCGTGCTTTCGGAGATGATCGGCGCGACCAGCGGCATCGGGCACTATATCTTGCGGATGCAGCGCACCTTTGCCATTCCGGAGATGTATGCCGGCGTGGCCATGCTCGGGCTCATGGGCCTTGGCGTCAACGCGGCCGTGGGCCTTGGCCTTGGCCGGCTTTTGCGCTGGCGCCAGGGCTGGAAGGGCGGTATGGACGTGTAAAGGAGCCGGGGCGCGGCGCCGGCCCCCGAAACGGAAAAGACACCCCGCTGCCTGCCCTGGAGGACGCCATGAGAATGCCTGCCTGCGTCGCGCTGCTTCTGTCCCTGTTGCTGGCCATGCCGGCCCTGGCCGCCGGGCCGGTCAAAGTCGGCTACATCCCGGTCGGCGACTGCCTGCAATTCTACGTGGCCGAGGCCGAAGGCTATTTCGCGGCCGAGGGCCTGGAAGTGGCCGGGCTGCCCATGAAGGGCGGGGCCGTCATCGCCCCGGCTGTCGAAGGCGGCGAACTGGCCATCGGCTGGTCCAACACCGTCTCCGTCATCCTGGCCCATGCCAAAGGCTTCGACTTTGTCTTCCTGGCCGCCGGAGCCGAAGGCGTGGCCGAAACCAACGACGTCCACGCCCTGCTCGTGCCGGCCGCCTCGCCGATCAAATCCGTGGCCGACCTTGCCGGCAGGACCGTGGCCATCAACACCCTCGGCAACATCAACGAGGCCGCCATGCGCGCCCTGGCCCAGAACGCCGGCCTCGATCCCGACGCCATCCGCCTGGTGGAGGTGCCCTTCCCGGACATGGCCGCCGCCCTGGCCAAAGGTTCGGCCGATGCGGCGCTGGTCCTCGAACCCTTCGTCACCGACGCCACCGTGCGCGGCACAGCCCGCATCCTCGATCCCTCGCCCCACGCCCCCTTCGGCAGCCCGTACCTGATCGGCGGCTGGTTCGCCAAAAAGGCCTGGATCGCCGCTCATCCGGCCGAAGCCAAAGCCTTCGTCCGGGCCATGGCCAAAGCCTCGGCCTTCATCGCCGCCCACCCGGCCAAGGCCCGGGACATCCTGGCCGGCCGCACCAGACTCGCTCCCGGACTGGCTGAGAAAATCGTCCTGCCCCGCTTCCCCGAAACCCTGTCCCCCACAGCCCTCCAAGGCGTCATCGACGTCTCGGCCCGCTTCGGCCTCCTGCCCAAACCCTTCCCCGCCGCCGAGATCGTGCAATAGGAAAAGAGGGGGGAGGGAGGCAAAGAGGTGAAGAGCGCCTCCGGCGGCCGGGAGGGGGTAACCCCCTCCCGGACCCTCCCTGGCGGAAAGGCAGGGTTGGGAGGAACGTGGGGGGTGGAAGCTGGACGCGGCCGCGCCGCACATTGACAGAACAATATTCGGCCTTACGTCTTTACACGGCGATGCCGCCGGTCCATATGCCGAAGCGGCCGAAATCGCCGGTTTGGCAGACCGAAACGCCCGGGAAAACCGCCTTGCCCGGCCCGATGCCGACGCCGGATCGAAGAATCGTCGCCCCTGGCCGAACAAACGCGGCCGGAACATCGGATGTTCCCTGGCCGAGTTGCCAAAAGCGGCGAAAATGCCTGTCCGCCAACCGGCCTGTACCGCATCTTTGGCACCGGAATTCCACGATTTTGTGACGCTGGGACACCGAATTTTATTTTTTGCTTTACGGTGGCCCATTTTGTCACTATGAAAAAACCCCCCTTAAATAGATTTCGTTTATTCGGAGTAGACCATGTGCCGCTTATTCGCCCTTAGCAGCCGGGACCCCGTGTCCCCCATGCGCGCCATCGAAGCGCTCAACGTCATGAAGGAAGGGCACGACGGCTCCGGCGTTGGCCTGTTCCTTTCCGACCTTGGCGGCGGCCCCTTCGGGGCAATGAAGGACGCGCCCATTCTCTCCGGCATTTTCACCGACGAAGGCCTCAAACGTCTGGACGCCTACATGGACGAACGGCGCTTCGTGACCAAATCGACTCTCGTTCTCGACCCGAAAACCAGGGTGCCCGACGGCACGCCCGTTCGCGGCACCTACATGGCCCGGGCCTACGAGGTGCCGGCCGACCTGCGCGCCAAGTCGCAGGCCGAGCGTGAACTGGCCTACATGACCATGCGCGTGGAGCTGCGGCTGCTGGGCGAACCCCTCGACGACATCCGCGTCTTCTCGTTTTGGCCCGACACCATCATGATCAAGGAAGTCGGGGACCCCATGACCGTGGCCGAATACCTCGGCCTCGACCGGCCGGAGCTGTTCTGTCGCCGCATCCTGGCCCAGGGTCGCCAGAACACCAACTACGCCATCAATCTCTACGCCTGCCATCCCTTTTTCCTGCAGGGCGTATGCACCATGACCAACGGCGAGAACACCGCCTTCGTTCCCATCAAGGAATACCTGCTTTCGCGCGGCTTCAAGGGCTACATGGGCTATCAGTCGGACTCCGAGGTCTTCGCCCATATCATGCACTTCACCCTCAAGCGCCTGGGCCTTGGCATCGAATACTACAAGCACGTCATCACGCCGTTGTCCGACGTCGAAATGGAAGGCCATGCCGACCGCGAGCTGCTCGCCCGCATCAAGCAGACCTGCCGCAAGCTCATCATCGACGGCCCCAACTGCGTCATCGGCTGCCTGCCCGGGGGGACCATGTTCATGGTCCAGGACAGGAAGAAGCTGCGCCCCGGGGTTGTCGGCGGCAAGCCCGGCATCTTCGCCTTCTCCTCGGAAATCTGCGGCCTCGACGCGGCCATCCCCGACCGCGACCAGCACGCCGATTTTCAACCCATGCACCTGGATACGGCCATCGTGCGCCCCGAATGCCAAGAGGTCACCATATGCAATCAGCTCCAGTCGTTACCCCGTCCACACTAAGCGTCAACGACCTGCCCTGGCAGATCGAGTGGGACAAGGACACCTGCACCCTGTGCGGGCGTTGCACGTCCGTGTGCCCGGTCAATGCCATCGAACTCGGGGTATTTCGCAAACGCACCATTGACGCCACGCCCGGGCTGCCCAAAAAGCCGACCAGCAGCTTCAGCATTTACCACGGCATCCGCCAGCGCACGGACCCGGCCTACCACTGCATCGGCTGCGCCATGTGCAACATGGTCTGCCCCAACAACGCCATCGCCCCGCGGCTGCGCCCCGAAGCCACCACGCTCAAGTTCCACAACAACCGCGGCGGCGCGGCCCGCACGCGCGGCGGCCGGCGAAACGACACGGGCAGCCTGCTCGACCAGATCAAGTTCATCCGTATTTCCATGCTGACCGACCCGGCGCTCGATGCCGGACGCCACGAGTTCGAGCTGCGAACGCTGCTTGGCCGCGTCCAGCCGCCCGAGGAAGGCCTCGCCGCCCTGGCGGAGGGCGCCTGGGTGCCGGCCGTGCGCGAGATCTATCCGCTGATGATCGGCTCCATGTCCTTTGGCGCGCTGTCTCCCAACATGTGGGAAGGCCTCGTCATGGGCGTGACGTATCTCAACGAGGAACTCGGCATGCCGGTGCGCATGGCCACCGGCGAAGGCGGCTGCCCGCCGCGCCTGCTCCGTTCGCGCTTCCTCAGGTACATGATCCTGCAGGTCGCCTCGGGCTACTTCGGCTGGGACGAGATCATCAAGGCCCTGCCCGACATGAAGGAAGACCCCTGCGCCATCGAGATCAAGTACGGCCAGGGAGCCAAGCCCGGCGACGGCGGCCTGCTCATGTGGTACAAGGTCAACAAGCTCATCGCCGCCATTCGCGGCGTGCCCCAGGGCGTGTCCCTGCCGAGCCCGCCGACCCACCAGACCAAGTACTCCATCGAGGAGGCCGTGGCCAAGATGATCCAGTCCATGTCCATGGCCTGGGGATTCCGCGTGCCGGTCTACCCGAAGATCTCCGGCACCGTCTCCTCCACCGCGGTGCTCAACAACCTCGTGCGCAACCCCTACGCGGCCGGGCTCGCCATCGACGGCGAGGACGGCGGCACGGGCGCGGCCTACAACGTGTCCATGAACCACATGGGCCACCCCATCGCCACCAACCTGCGCGACTGCTACGAAAACCTGGTCATCTCCGGCAAGCAGAACGAGATTCCGCTCATTGCCGGCGGCGGCATCGGCAAAAACGGCAACCTCGCCGCCAACGCCGCCGCCCTGATCATGCTCGGGGCCAGCGCCGTGCAGTCCGGAAAATACATCATGCAGGCCGCCGCCGGCTGCCTCGGCTCCGAACACGACCGCTGCAACGTCTGCAACATCGGCGTGTGCCCCAAGGGCATCACCTCCCAGGACCCGCGCCTGTATCGGCGGCTCGATCCGGAGAAGGTGGCCGAGCGCCTTGTCGACGTGTTCCTGTCCTTCGACACGGAACTGCGCAAGATCGTCGCGCCGCTCGGACGTTCCACGTCGCTGCCGACGGGCATGTCCGATGCGCTTGGCATCGGCGACTACCACGCCGCCGAACGCCTCAAGATCAAGTACGTGGTCTAGGGCCGGGGCACCGAAACTCACCGCAGCAAGGCAAGCACGCACATGGCACACCAAAGCGTCACCATACACGGCATTGAAAACGGCCAACGGGTCGAATCCCGCATCCTGGAGGAGCACATCCAGCGCGCCGTCACCCAGGGCGCCCGGGAACTGACTGTCGAGGCCTTCGGCCAGCACGGCATCGGCGGCCGGCTCTGGGTTTCCCGCCAGGAGCCCGTCGCCATGCGCATCACCGGCTCGCCCGGCCAGCGCACCGGCTCCATGGGCTTTCCCGGCACCAGCATCGTCGTCGAAGGCTCGGCCTCCGACGACATCGGCTGGCTCAACGCCGGCGCGCAGATCACCGTCCTTGGCAACGCCGGCAACGGCGCGGCCAACGCCATGGCCCAGGGCAAGGTCATGATCGCCGGCAACATCGGTTCGCGCGGCATGACCATGACCAAGCAGAACCCCAAGTATCCCGCGCCGGAGATGTTCATTCTCGGCGGCGTCGGCGACTACTTCGCGGAGTTCATGGCCGGCGGCACGGCGGTCGTCTGCGGCTTTGAGCCGCAAAACCCGGACAACGTGCTGGGCTATCGGCCCTGCGTCGGCATGGTCGGCGGCCGCATCTTCTTTCGCGGCCCCCACAAGGGCTTTTCCCTGGCCGACGCCAAGCTCGTGCCCATCGACGACGCGGCCTACGCCTGGCTGTCGGACAACCTGCGCACGTTCCTTGACGCCATCGGCCGGCCGGAGCTTTTCGAGACCATAAGCGCGCGCGACGACTGGCAGCTTATTCTCGCCCGCAGCCCCTTTGAAAAAACCGGCAAGACCCGCCGGGCCATGACCGACTTCCGCGTCAACGTCTGGGACGCCGAACTCGGCCGGGGCGGCCTCATCGGCGATCTCGACGATTCCGACAGAAGCCCCATTCCGCTCATTGTCACCAATGAACTGCGCCGGTTCGTGCCGGTCTGGGAAAACCGTAAATACCTTTCCCCCTGCCAGGCCAGCTGCCCCACCGGCATTCCGGTGCAGCAGCGCTGGCAGCTCGTGCGCGACGGCCTGATGGACGAGGCCATGGATCTGGCCCTGGCCTACACGCCCTTCCCGGCCACGGTCTGCGGCTATCTGTGCCCCAACCTGTGCATGCAGGGCTGCACCCGGAACCTCGGCCACATGCTGCCGCTTGACACGGCCATGCTCGGCAAGGCCAACGTCAAGGCCGGCAAAATGCCGAAGCTGCCGCCGCTTTCCGGCAAACGCGTGGCCGTCATCGGCGGCGGTCCGGCCGGCATGTCCATTGCCTGGCAGCTGCGTCTGGCCGGCCACGAGGCCGTCATCTACGACCGCGAGGAGACCCTCGGCGGCAAGATCGCCCAGGCCATCCCGTCCAGCCGCATTCCCAAGGACGTGCTCGACGCCGAGATCAAACGCGCCCAGGACGTGCTGCCGCACATCCACCTGAAAAAGCCGCTGGCCGCCGACGAGTTCGCCCAGATCACGACGGACTACGACTTCACGGTGCTGGCCGTCGGGGCCAACAAGCCCCGGGTGCTGCCCGTGCCCGGAAAAGAACTGGCCACACCGGCCCTCACCTTCCTCAAGGCCGCCAAGAAGGGCGAGGCCAGGGTCGGCAAGACCGTGGTCATCATCGGGGCCGGCAACGTCGGCTGCGACGTGGCCACCGAGGCGGCCCGCCTTGGAGCCGAATCCATCACGCTGATCGACATCCAGAAGCCTGCCGCCTTCGGCAAGGAGAGAAAGGATGCCGAGGCGGTTGGCGCGATCTTCAAATGGCCCTGCTTCACCAAGGAGATCACGGACAAGGGCGTTTTGCTGCAATCCGGCGAACTGGTCCCGGCCGACACGGTTTTCCTGTCCGTGGGCGACGTGCCGGACCTGGACTTCCTCGACGACACCATCGCCACCGAGCGCGGCCACGTGAAGGTCAGCGACATCTATCAGACGACCAATCCCAAGGTGTTCGCCATTGGCGACATCGTCAAACCGGGACTCCTCACCCAGGCCATCGGCATGGGCCGCGACGCCGCCCGGGCCATCGACGATATCCTCACGGGCAAACGGCCCTGCGAGGACACCCGCAGGATGATCGACTACAAGCGGGCCAAGCTCGAATACTTCGACCCGCGCATCATGGAATTCAACGACCTCAATGCCTGCGCCAGCCAATGCTCGTCCTGCGGGGCCTGCCGCGACTGCGGCCTGTGCGAGACCATCTGCCCGGAAGGGGCCATCTCGCGCAAGCAGCTTGCAGGCAGGGAATTCGAGATGGTGTCCGACCCCGGCAAGTGCATCGGCTGCGGCTTCTGCGCCAACGCCTGCCCCTGCGGCGTCTGGAGCCTCGTGGAGAATACGCCGTTGACGTAGGTGAAGGGAGGGGGAAGACGATTATCACAGGGGCGCTGCCCCTGAAACCCCGCCAGGGCACTGCCCTGGACCCGCCGGGGGGATCACCCCCCGGACCCCCGAATGGAAAGACAAGCGGGCCGCCTCGGTTGAGGCGGCCCGCTTTGTTTGATTTGACGGGCGGGGTTAATCGAGCGACTGCACAGTTGCTTTGCTATATGTGAACAATATAAACGCGGTTTCCTCACCGAGTTGACAGCTTGAAGTACAACAATCCTGCCATTCTGACTACTTCCCTCGTCATTTTAAAGCATCCTTGAATTCATCTATACCTTCTTCCGAGCCATTATCTGGAATATATCAGCATCGTGACCGTTCATTGTGTTCACTTTTATTGTTTTTTCCAATACAATTTCAAACTTCCTTAGCAGCTTGTATATTTTTCCCATTTCATGGTGCCGAAACACGGCTCCCTCCGTTTGAAATACGCCAAAAGTTCTATATTCTTCTTCAAATTGTTTGTATCTGTTTATATTTCGTAAATCACGTTGTAATGGATAATCACTAATAAAAATCACGCCATCAGACTTCAGCACCCTATATATTTCAGACACAACCTGTTCTTGACCTGAATCAGAAGGTATGCACGTAAGAAGTGCTACTGCCAGACAAGCATCGAAAGAACAATCACTAAAATCTGGTGATTTACCATCGAAGATACGAAGGTCCAGATTGCTGTTCAATAATCTTCCTCGCCGGATCATTTCACCAGATATGTCGATTCCAGTCACATTGCGATATCCAATATCGAACAAATTGGAACAAACCCGGCCATACCCACACCCATAATCAAGAATTTTCGCTGTGGTCGGAATAAACTTTTGAAAAGCTGAGGCAGGAATTGGGTGTGTAAAGTGTTTTGAAGAAGCAACCCGATCCCAATATTCCATCTGGATATCAACGTCACGCATCTCAAACCCTATTGTTAAAATTGTTCCCATGCTTCGCCACTGTTTCATAGCGGCAATTGCGACAATATAAAAACAATGGGTAAATTTTACGACTACTGAGCCGAAGTTAAAAACCACTCTGAAGCAACAACACCTCTAATCGATCACAAGGTTACGTGGCTTCTGAGCACTCTTCGTCGTGAAATGAGGGAGGCCGGGGAACATACTCTCCCCGGGTCCGGGGCTGCGCCACGATTTTTCCCTTGCGGACCAGCATCACCGCCACCCTCACACGGTCACAAGGCGTTGCGTGTCGGCAATCCCCGCCCAGGCCGGGCCGGGCGCAAGGTGGCAACCAGAATGCCGCAGGCGATGCACGCCCCGCCGACAACGTGAAACGGCGCGATGTGTTCGCCAAGGACCAGCGTGGCCTCCACGGCCGTGAAAAGCGGCAGGGAGTAGTAGACAATGCCGGCCAGGACCGGCCCGATGGCGCTGATGGCCTTTGTCCACAGCAGATAAGCGGCAAAGGAGCAGCCGATGCCGACGTAGAGAATGCCGATGGCCACGGAGCGGCTCCAATCGGGCGGCGGCAGGACGGCGGCCTCCCAGGCCACGCCCGGCAACGAAAGCAGCAGCCCCCAGGCGAAGGTCGCGGCGGTGAACCCCTCCAGGGAGATGTCCCGGGGGCGGTAGCGCATGAAAAACGAATACGCGGCAAAGCAGGCCACCCCGGCCAAAGCCCACAGATCGCCGGCGGCGAAATGCACCCGGGCCAGGGCATGCCAGTCGCCCCTGGAAAACAGGACCAGCACCCCGGCCAGCACCGCCGCCACGCCGGCCAGCCGGCGCGGCGTAATGGGCTCCTCGTGGAAAATCCGGGCCAGGACGAGGATCATGATCGGCGCGGTCGGCACGAGCAGGGCCATGTTCAGGCTTTCGGTGGTCTGGGCGGCCTTGTAGATGAGCGTGTTGAGCGCCGCCACGCCGGCAAGGCCCATGAGGGCCAGATAGCGCCAGTTCCGGCGCATGCCGGGCCAGTCGGCCCGGAGCTTTGGCAGGGCCAGCGGCAGCGTGCAGGCCAGCGCCAGCAGCCAGCGCCAGAAATTGAGTTGAAACGGCGGGATGGCATGGGCGATGCCCCGGGCGGCCACGAAATTGCCGGACCAGAGGATGGTCGCGGCCAATGCGGTGAGGATGCCGGTCAGGCGGGAGGAAATAGGCATGGTGATGGTGCTTGTTCAGGCGAGGGGTCAGGAACTTCCTGCAGGCGTTGCGAAACGCTTTATCAGAAAGACGAAAGAGGCGGAAGAGGAAGATCAGGGGCGCTGCCCCTGAAACCCCGCCGGGGGGATCACCCCCCCGGACCCCTGGAATGGGGAAAATGGCGCGGGCCGCTTTTTTGGGATGCGGATAGGCGCAATTTACATTTGGACTGAACTTGGTTATTTTATATTGTGTAAATCGACACTGGAAGGTTCACAGGTATGACTCACGCCAGCCTGACGACCGGCGCTGCGGCGACCCTGGCCATCGCCCTCTTTGACGACCCGTTTTACCAGTCCATCAGCGTTGCATCGGGCGACGATCCCCACCGTCGCCTGATGCAGTTGACTCGCTATTTTGAGCATTCCATCGCCGAAGGCCACGAGGTGGGCGATGTCTCGTTCACCGGCGTCGAGGGAGCCGCCATCTGGATTACTTCCGATGATGCAGCCCGGCTGCGGGTGGCGAGAGAGAAGAAGCTTGCCGCCCTGTCTCAAATTCTTGGCGACGAGGGCTTCGCCAATTACCAGCGGATCGTTGCCGCCATGGAACACGCCCTTCCGCCGATCATAGACCCTTCCTGCTGGTATCTCTCAATCATCGGCGTCTCTCCGGAAAGCCGGGGCAGAGGGCTTGGCGGCGGCCTGCTCTCGCCCATGCTCGCCAAGGCCGATGCCCTGGCCGCCGCATGCTTCCTGGAAACATTCAATCCGCGCAGCATCCCTTTTTACGAGCGTCTCGGCTTCATCGTCATCGACACCCTCATCGAGCCTGTCACCGGTGCATCCTACGAGGTCATGCTTCGCGAACCCAAAAAACACGTTATGGCCGCCTGATTTCTGTTTTCCACAAACACGAAACGATTGGCGGCAGCGTCGTCAAGGAAGAGATCATCGCGGCCGAGCAATCCTTTGCCCTGTCGCCGAAACCGCTTTAAGCCCTTCCCCATTGGCAGCGCAGCCTTTATCGGCTACCTGAAGTCATGCCGCCGACGTCTTCCAGCTCTCCCGCCAACGCCCGCTCCGCAACCAGCCGCCGTTGCCGTCGGGCGCTGTGGTGGACGGCCGGATACTTGGCCCTGACAGTACCCTTTCGGTTTTTCAGCTATACTATCTATTCCTATGTCCCATATCCTTTTGACTTCCTGCTTCCGGCCCTCATCTTTATATCGGATGCACTCCTGGTTATATTCGCCTTGTGTTTTGTCATTTATGACTTCCGCGCTTCGCGATTTCGCGCATTCTATCCACTCATCATCACCGTAACACTATTCGCCATAATTTTCCATACAAACACAGAAAAAATAAACATCACCATGTTTCATGCACTATTCCACACAGCAAAAGAGCAGATGGTCCACGATTTTTGCACAGGGAAATTGCGCCTTGAAAAAAAATACTTCGACAACCATTATGCCATGCCTGACAATCTCAGCCATCTTACCATCTCAAATTACTCCGTCAAGATACTTTGCAAGGATAACCAGGAAGCGGCTTCGTTCACGCTTTTCGGACTGCTCGGACGCTCGTTAGAACTCGTCTATCGCTCAGACGATTCCTGGCCGGACGATCCCGGGAACGAGTATTCGAGTGTGACGCGCATCGAGCGGAACTGGTTTCTCACCAGTGAATGAGTTGGAGCGGCGTACCCCGAAGGCCTGCGCCCGCGCCGCAACACCTCCCCAGTCACGCTCCCTCGACCAGCCGCCCGTCGTCCTCCCGGGCGATGCACAGCGCATAGGGCGCGAGATGGAAGGCCTTGGCGAACTTCTCTGCACCTCGTCCATGAGGCGACGGGTGATGGTCGCCACCAGGGCGATGGCCAGACAAATGTGCAGGCTGACGTAGCTGAGGATGGCAATGGTGTCGGCCAGCCCCGAGCGAAAGACCTCGGCCTCGCGGGGATACGACAGGATGATGGCCGCCCTGACGCAGCTCGCCAGCACATAGCCGGCCATGACGAGCCCGGCGAGGCGCACGGTCTGGCGCAGGCGCGGCGCGGTCGCCACCAGGAGCAAAAAGGCGCATTGGCCGTCGATCCAGACAATGATGGCGCAGTTAAGGACGTTTCGCATGCCCATGTTGGGATCGGCGGCGAAAAAGTGGAAATAGGCCGCCATATACGCGGCAAAAGCCACGGCATTGGCGCGCCAGGAGGCGGGAGGGCCGACGAACTTCCGGAACCCGTCCAGCAGGAAAAGCATGCTCGACATCAGGATGACGTTGCCGGCGTAGATGGACAAGGCGTCGGGAACAATGCCCTTGAACAGCACGAGCAGCATCCCGGCCACCTGGGCGGTCATGGAGGCAAGCCACGAGGACAGGCCCTGAAAACGCTTCCGAAAGCGTCGCCACAACAAAAAGACCGTCAATAAATTAATGCCGTTGACGATGAGATTGACGGCGATGAGGGTCTTAAAATCCAGTATTATGCTGCCAACTGGCGCTACGCGCCAAAATCCTTGTCGCCGCGCCATACAACCACAAAGGCGGCTCCGACGCCAGCCCATGACATCGAAACCGCCTTCACTTTCCTCCCCCAATCCAGGGGTCCGGGGGGATGATCCCCCCGGCCGCCGGAGGCATCTTCCTTCTATTCTTCGCCCCCGCCCTCGTCCTTCTTGCTCCCGACGCTTCTTTTATACCGGCAGCCCTTGTTGGGGCAGGTGATCAGTTCGCCGTCGCGGGTCTTTTTGCGGACCAGAATCTTGGAATCGCACTGGGGGCAGGGTTCGGGGATGGGCCAGTCCCAGACCGCGAAATCGCACTGGGGATAGGCGTCGCAGGCGTAGAACACCTTGCCGCGCTTGGAGCTTTTTTCGACCAGGGTGCCCTGGCAGCCTTCGCGCGGGCAGGGGACGCCGGTGGAGAAAGGCTTGGTGTACTTGCAGTCCGGCCAGCCGGTGCAGGCGATGAACCGACTGCCGGTACGGGACTTTTTAAGCGCCAGATCCTTGCCGCACAGGGGGCACACGCCGACCGCCGCCACTTCCTCGGGCTTGCGCTCGCGCGGAATGACGGCCCCGTCGGCGGCGCGGTCGAATTCCTTGGTGTTCTTGCACTCCGGATAGCCCGAGCAGCCCAGGAACTCGCCGGCCTTGCCGAAACGGATGACCATGGGCTTGCCGCACAGCTCGCAGGCAATGTCGGTTTCCTTGCCGGCCTTGACCTTGGCCATGTCCTTGGCGGCCTTGGCCAGGGTCGGATAGAAGTCGTCGGTGAAATCGCGCAGCAGGGCCACCCAGTCGCCGCGGCCCTCGGCCACGGCGTCCAGCGCCTCTTCCATGCCGGCGGTGAAGCCCACGTCCATGATCTTGACGAAATGCTCGGCCAGCAGATCGGACACGGTTTCGCCCAGCTCGGACGGCACGAAGTGCTTTTCCTCCAGCCGGGCGTAGCCGCGGTCGATGAGCGTGGAAATGATGGCGGCGTAGGTGGAGGGCCGGCCGATGCCCTTCTCTTCCAACTCGCGCACGAGCGAGGCTTCGGAGTAGCGCGGCGGCGGCTGGGTGAACTTCTGGTCCTTTTTGAGCTCCAGAAGTCTGAGCTCCTGGCCCTTGGCCAAAGGCGGCAGGGACTTGGCCTCGTCGCCGGCCTCCTGGCCGTAGACCTTGAGATAGCCCGGGAAAATGAGCCGCTGCCCTTTGGCCTTGAACAGCCCGGGACCGGCCGCGATGTCGGCGGCGGTGTCCCAGAAGCGGGCCTCGCTCATCTGCGAGGCGACAAAGCGCTCCCAGATAAGCTTGTAGAGCGAAAAGAGGTCCTTGGGGAGCAATTCCCTGACGGCGGCCGGCGTCAGCGTCACGTCAATGGGGCGGATGGCTTCGTGGGCGTCCTGGGCTCCGGCCTTGGTCCGGAAATGGCGGGCCTTTTCCGGGTAGTAGTCCGGCCCAAGCGTGTCGACGATAAATTCCCTGGTGGCGTCGCGGGCCTCGTCGGCAATGCGGGTGGAGTCGGTACGCATGTAGGTGATAAGGGCCACAGTGCCCTTCTCTCCCAGTTCCAGGCCCTCGTAGAGCTTCTGGGCCGCGCCCATGGTGCGCTTGGCCGAATAGCCCAGGCGCTGGTTGGCGGCCTGCTGCAGCGTGGAGGTGATAAAGGGCGGCGGCGGGGATTTTTTGCGTTCCTTCTCGGCCACGGCCTCGACCACGAAGGGATTGCCGGCGATGGCCGCCTCGGCCTCGGCAGCGGCTTCGGCGCTGCCGATCTCGACTTTTTTGCCCTTGTACCTGGCCAGTTCGGCCTCGAACTCCGGCGGCGCGTCGCCGGCCAGCCGGGCCTTGAACACCCAGTACTCCACCGGAACAAAGGCCCGGCGCTCCTTCTCGCGATCGACCACCAGCCGCAGGGCCACGGATTGGACCCGGCCGGCCGAGATGCCGCTTTTCACCTTCTGCCAAAGGATGGGCGACACCTTGTAGCCCACGAGCCTGTCGAGGATGCGCCGGGCCTGCTGGGACAGAAACAGTTTTTCGTTGATGTCGCGAGGATGGGAAAGGGCCTCGCGCACGGCCCGGGCCGTGATTTCGTTAAACTGGATGCGGTGGATGGGGACGTTTGCATCCTTTAATATCTCGGCCACGTGCCAGGCAATGGCCTCGCCTTCGCGGTCGGGGTCCGGGGCCAGATAGATCTTGGCCGCGCCGGCGGCGGCTTCCTTGAGCTTGGAAACCACCTTCTGCTTGCCCGGTATGATTTGATATTGCGGCGCGAAATCCTCTTTTTCATCCACCCCGAGCTTTTTGGAGGGCAGATCGCGCACATGACCAACCGAGGCTTCCACGGCATAGGCATTGCCGAGAAACTTCTTGATGGTCTTCACCTTGGCCGGCGACTCGACGATAATAAGGTCCTTTCCCATGGCAGGCGTGCTATAGCCACCCCGCAGCGGCAAGGCAAGGGTTGCCGTTTGCGCCGCTGCGGGATACTGCTTGCACTTGGCCCGGACGTCAGGGGAGGCTCCCGGGGCAATCCGTATTTTTCAGGGCCTTTGCGGCTGGCGCCAAGCCGGGCGCACCGAGAAAACGCCCTTTCGCTTTAATATTGTAAAAGAGATATACGCGCGGCCGTCCGGCAGGGCCGCCTCCCGGGCCGGGACCGGGCCCCGCATTGCCGGCATTCCACCCCGCGCGGCCCGGCCGCGCCAGTAACGGAGTTTTGTTTGGAAAAATCCCAGCGTTTCGGCCATGTGGCCATGCTCGGCCCCACCAACGCCGGCAAATCCACCCTGCTTAACCGCGTGATCGGGCAGAAGGTGTCGATTGTTTCGCCCAAGCCCCAGACCACCCGCAACAGCATCGGCGGCATTCTGACCAAGGACGAGGCCCAGGCCGTGTTTCTGGACACCCCGGGGCTGCACCGTCAAAAACGCGGCATCGCCCCGCTGCTTTTGCGTTCGGCCTATTCGGCCCTGGCCCAGGCCGACGTGGTGCTGGTCATCCTCGACGCCGCCCAATATTCCAGACGCCCGGAAGGGCTCGAGCTCGACCTACGCCCGGTGGTCAAGGCCCTGCGCGGCGCGCCGGCGCCGGTGGTGGTGGCGCTCAACAAGGCCGACGCGGTCAAGGAAAAGGCGCGGATGCTGCCGGTTCTGGAAGCTGTCGGCGAGGCCCTGCCCGGGGCGGAGCTTTTTCCGGTCAGCGCCCTGTCCGGCCTTGGCGTGGACACGCTGCTGGAAGCGATTTTTTCGAGGCTCCCCGAAGGAGCGCACCAGTACGCCGAGGACGACGTGTCCACGGCCTCGGTGCGTTTTCTGACCGCCGAGATCGTGCGCGAAAAGCTTTTTTACGCCCTGGGCGAGGAACTGCCCTACTCCACGGCGGTCACGGTGGAGGACTGGGACGAGGCCTCCAAGCCCGGACTCGTCAAAATCCAGGCAGCCATCCACGTGGCCCGGGAAAGCCACAAGCCCATGGTCATCGGCAAGGGCGGCGAGCGGATCAAGGATATCGGCAGCCGGGCCCGGGTGGAGATCGAGGAGATGCTCGGCTCCCGGGTGTTTCTGGAACTGTGGGTCAGGGTGCGGCGCGACTGGGTCGACGATCCGGCCTTTCTGCGCGACCTGGGCCTTGGGCAGTAGCCGGGCGCACGGCCGAAGCTGCCGGACAGGCGGTTTCCGCGGACGGGCCTCCCGCGACGGTTTTCCAGCGCCAAAGGTTGCGGGCACTGTTTTTTTGACACGATTTTGGATGATTGGAGCGGTATCGTGGACGTGACAGCAGCGGGCAATCGGCTTTCCTGGGTGCACAAGCGTATTGACGGGGCCTGCCGGGCTTGCGGACGCGACCCGGCCGGGGTGACGCTGGTGGCGGTCTCGAAAAAGCAGGACGCGGCGGCCGTGGCCGCCCTGGCCGCCTGCGGCCAGCGGATTTTCGGCGAATCCTACATCCAGGAAGCCCTGGCCAAGATGGACGCCGCCCCGGACGGGTTGATCTGGCATTTCATCGGGCACTTGCAGCGCAACAAGGCCAAACTGGCCGCCGGGCGCTTCGCCCTGATCCACTCGGTGGACAACCTGGAAGTGGCCCGGATATTGCAAAAGAAATCGCAGGAATTGCACCTGGTCCAGGCGATCTGCCTCCAGGTCAATGTGGCGGGCGAGGCCCAGAAATCCGGCATAGCCCCGCAGGAGCTGCCGGAACTGGCCGAGGCCGTGGCCGGCATGCCGGCGCTGGCGCTGAAGGGCCTGATGGTCATTCCGCCGGCGTTCGACGACCCGCAAGGAGCCCGGCCCGTCTTCGCCCGTCTGCGGGAGTTGCGCGACGTCCTGGCGTCGCGGCTTGGCCTGCCGCTTCCGGTCCTGTCCATGGGCATGAGCGGGGATATGGAAGCGGCTTTACTGGAAGGGGCCACCCACGTCCGCGTGGGAACGGATCTCTTCGGAGCGAGACACTGATGCGGCGTCGCGCCGGATCGACGCAGGGAGGCACACGTGGCTGACGCGCCGGAAGCCCCGGAGGGCAAGAAAAAAAGCAGCCTGCTCAAATACATCATCCTTTTGGTGTTGCTGCTTTTGCTCAGCGGTGGCGGATATTTCGCCTATCTCAAATTCTTCGCCGCCCCGCCCCCGTCCCCGACGGCCGCCGAGGGAGAAAATCCCGCGGACGACGCCGGCAAAGCGGCGGACAGGCAGGAACGCAAGGCTGAAGAGAAAAAGGCCGACAGCGGACATGGCGAGGCCAAAAGCAGCAGCGGACATGGCGGCAAGGACAAGGCTCCGTCCAACACCGTGTCCATGACGCCCTTCGTGGTCAATCTGGCCGATACCAACGCCAGACGCTATCTCAAGCTCGTCATCGAGGTGGAGGCCGCCGGCAGCGCCGAGCTGATCGAGGCCAACCAGGCCAAGATCCGCGACGCCCTGCTCATGCTGCTCTCTTCCAAGACCTCCCAGGATTTGAACACCCTGGAAGGAAAGATCTTGTTGCGCAAGGAAATCGTGGACCGCCTGAATCAGACTCTGGGACAGTCCAAAGTGGCCCGGGTCTATTTCACGGATTTCGTCATCCAATAAGTCACGCCCACGCGAGGAATTTCCATGGCTCCCGACGACAAGGATCAGGACAAATTGGCGGCCGACTGGGCCGCCGCCCTGGACGACCAGGACACGGACAAGCCGGCTTCCCAAAACGACATCGACGACATCTTCGGCGATGCCGGCGGCGGGCTCGGCGACGACGACGGCCTGTTCGCGGAAAGCCCCGACGACGACGTCAAACTCGGCGGCGGCGAAGACGACGACGCCCTGGCCTCCGAATGGGCCGCCGCCTTAAGCGACGAGGAAGAAACGTCGATCAAGCGCGAACGCGAGCAGGAAACCCTGTCGCGCCAAAGCGCCAAGGCCCAGTTCAAAAACCTGACCCAGGAAGCCAAAACGCCGCGCCAGGACGTGGTCCGCCGCGACCTCGACTTCATCCTGGACATTCCGCTGGACGTGTCGGCGGAACTGGGGCGCACCAAGCTGCTCATCAACGAGCTGCTCCAGCTCGGCCAGGGTTCGGTCATCGAACTCAACAAGCTGGCCGGCGAACCGCTGGAAATCTACGTCAACGGCAAGCTGGTGGCCCGGGGCGAGGCCGTGGTCATCAACGAAAAGTTCGGCGTGCGCCTGACCGACATCATCAGCCCCATCGAACGGGTGAAGCAGCTTGCCTGATCCGGCTGTCGCCGCCGCCCCGATTCCGGCCGGAGACTACGGTCTGGCCCAGGCGGCCCTCCAGATGGGACTGGCCCTGCTGGTCATCCTCTTGGTGATTTTCGCCGGATTCTGGCTGCTGCGCCGCTTCGGGCCGAAGCTCGGCCTGGGGCCGTCGGGCCGGGGCGGCCTGCTGCGGCTGACGGCCCACCTGTCGGTCGGACCGCGCCGCAGCGTCATCGTGGTCCGCTTCAAGGACAAGGATCTGGTGCTTGGCGTCACCGACCACGCCATCACGCTTTTGACCGAGGGCAATGCAGACCATGGCCATACCGATTTTGCCGGCGCGCTGGCCAGCCAGACGCGCCCCACAAACGACAAGCCCGACGCCTAGGGTCTGTTCGCGATATCGCCTCCGGCGGCCGGGAGGGGTCACCCCTCCCGGACCCTCCGAACGGAAAGGCCCTTTGGCGGTCGGACTGGGTGCCCTGGTCCTTGCGGCCGGGCTTTTTCTCCCGGCCCTGGCCATGGCCCAGGACACGCCCATGCTGTCGCTCAATCTGGCCGGCGGCCAAAGCCCGCCAGAACGCGTCTCGCAACTGCTCGAAATCCTGTTCGCCCTGACGGTGCTGTCCCTGGCCCCGTCGTTTATCCTGACCGTGACCTCGTTTACCCGGATCATCGTCGTCTTTTCCTTCCTGCGCCAGGCCATGGGCGTGCAGCAGGTGCCGCCGACCCAGATCCTGGCCAGTCTGGCCATCTTTCTCACGGTGGTCATCATGTATCCCACCGGCAAGCAGATCAACGACGACGCCCTGCAACCCTACCTGGCCGAACGCATCGGCTTCGTCGAAGCGCTGCAAAAAGCCGAAGCCCCGCTACGGGAATTCCTGTTCAAGCACACCCGGGAAAAAGACCTGTCCGTCTTTTACACCATCACCAAGATGGACCGGCCCAAGGACAAGGCCGAGGTGCCAACGGTCATGCTGGCCGCCGGCTTCATGATCAGCGAGCTGAAAACCGCCTTTACCATCGGCTTTATCATCTATATCCCGTTTCTCATCCTCGACATGGTCATTTCGAGCATCCTGCTGGCCATGGGCATGATGATGCTGCCGCCGGCCACCATCGCCATGCCGTTCAAGCTGCTGCTCTTTGTCCTGGTGGACGGCTGGGCCTTGATGGTCGGGTCCCTGGTCAACTCGTTCGCTACCTGAGGAGGCGTCTAGCCATGACGACAGACATGGTCGTGGCCCTGGCCCGGCAAGCCATTGAACTGGCCCTTTTTCTGGCCCTGCCCATGCTCGGGGTCAGCCTTATTGTCGGCGTTTTCGTCTCCGTGCTCCAGGCGGCCACCCAGATACAGGAAATGACCCTGACCTTCGTGCCGAAAATCCTGGCCATGTTCATCGCCCTGCTCATCGCCTTTCCCTGGATGATGGACAGAATGATAAACTACACCCGGGAATTGTTCATGAACATCCCCAATTATCTGCGCTGAACTGACCGGGGCGCTGCCCCGGACCCCGCCGGGGGGCGTCACGCCCCCCGGTCCCCCCGTCCGGCTCTGACGGCCGGCTACTCCAGGGACGGACAAGCGCCTCACTAAGCGAAGGCCCTTTGGCGTTTGCCAAAGGGCCTTTCCATTCGGAGGGTCCGGGAGGGGTGACCCCTCCCGGCCGCCGGAGGCACTCTCCCCTCCCCTGCTCTCCCTGCTATCCCTGAAAAAAAGCGCCGTGGTCGCGGGCGAAGGCCAGGGCCGCCTGGAAGGCGTCCGGCGTGTGGGGCTCAAAAGCGGCTGTGGGGCGAAGCCCCCGGGCGGCCAGACCGGCCAGGAGGGCGGCAAAGGGGATCTCTCCCTGGCCCGGGCCCCGGTGCTGGTCAAAGGAGCCGTCGTTGTCGTGCAGGTGCAGGTGCAGCAGGTACGGGGCCAGGGCGTCGAGCCAGGCGTCCAGGTTGCCCCGGGCCCTGCCCTCGGCGAAACTGAACCAGTGGCCGACGTCGAAGCAGACGCCGACCCGGTCCGCCGCCTTGTCCGGCAGGCGCTCGCGCAGGGCGTCCACGGCCAGGGACAGGGTGTCGGGCTCGGTCTCGAAGGTGTTTTCCAGGCACAGCGGCGGATGGCCGGGCCAGACGGCCAGCACCTCGGCCCAGGTGTCGGCGGCCCGGGCGGCCCAGTCCGAAAAGGAGCGGACGTAGAGAAACCGGTTGTAGGCCGAATGCCCGACAAGGCGGTCGGGCCGGTAGACGGCGGCGATCTCCATGGCCGCGCGCAGGCGGTCGCGGCTGGCGGCCCGGATTTTGGCGTCGGCGCTGCCGGGCTGGAGATCGAAAAAGGGCAGATGAAGCGTGCGCGGCAGGCCGGCGGCGTCCAGCCGGCGGGCCGCGTCGGCATGCCAGGAGACCGGTTTGGCGTCCATGAGCACCGGATCGAGGCCGAGTTCCGGGGGCACGCCCCCGTCGAGGTGCCGGGACCACAACGACGGCTCGCGGTCGGCCACCCGCAGATTCAAATTGACGTAATACCGGGACATGTCCTGCCGGCTATTCCTTGGACAGCGGGTAGATCTGGCTGAAAATGGGTTTTCCGGACGGATCGACAATGACCAGCCGCAGGCCGTACAGCTCCTTGGCGTCGGCCTTGGCCGGCAGGGGCAGGGACGCGGCAATCTGCTTGAAACGCTGTATCTGGAAGGAGAGTTCGTCCTTTTCGGCCTTAAGCGGCGTCAGCATGGCGTCGTTGCCGATCAGCCCCACCTCGACCCGGCCGACGAGCCCGGTCTGGGGCGTGACGTTGCTCAGATCGAAATTGAGCAGCACCCGGCGGTTCTCGATCCTGGCCCGCAGATTGTCCACGCCGGCCTGATTGAGATCGATACGGGAAAGCAGCTTGGACAGATCGGCCCTGGGGGCCTCGCGCTCGGGCTTTTCCTGATCCTTGCCGCCGTCCTTGCGCTCCTCGGTCCTGGCCGGCTTCCACCAGCCGGGATTGTCGGCATTGTACGAACCGATGAGCGTCTCAAGTTCGGTGAGATCCCGGGCGCGCAGGATCTTTTCGATGTTCTCCAGGCGCATCAGCCCTTCGCCGGCGGCGTCGATCTCGCCGCGCATGGCCTGGGCCCGGCCGGCCAGCTCAATGTTGTCCTGGCGCAGGTGGTAGGCCACGGCCACGGCCGCGCCAAGCAAAAGGAGCAAAACCAGGGGAATGAGCCAGAGCAGGCGCGGCAGCCAGCCCGGCAGGCGGAAACGCCGCACGCCGGCCTCGTCGCGCAGGATCAGGATGTCGACCTTGCCGCTTCCCGCCATTTACATCCGGCTCCATGTTTCTTCGACAATGGCGAACCCGCTGCCCGAGGGCGCGATGCGAAGCGTTTTGCGGCCATGGTCGGTCCCGCCGTCGGCGCTCTCGTAATCCTGGACGCAGGTGACCACGAAGCCGTCCCCCCGCGCCTTGATGCCGACCTCGGACAGGGTCACCCGTTTGGGGGCCCGGTCCTGCCACAGGACGATTTTCTGGTCGCGGATGGCCTCGCGGCCCTTCCGGTCGCCCTGAACGGCCTTTTCGGCGTAAAACGCGGCATAGTCATGGGCCCGGCCGCGCTCCCAGGCGCTTCTCCAGGCCTCGACCATGGCGGCCACGTCCTTTGTCCGGTCCTTTGCCGGCGCAGCGGCCGGAGCCGGGGCGGCCGCCGGCGTTGGCTGGGCACTGGCGACCGGGGCCGGGGCGACCTCGGCCGCCGGCGCTGCGGCCAGGGACATATCGGCCAAAACGGTCGGCGCAGCGGCCTTGGGAACGGCGGGAACGGCCGAGGCCGGCAGGGCCCCGGGCGGGGTTTCCGGCCGGTTGCGGCTCCAGCGTTCCCTGGCAATAAGCAGCCGTCCGCCCGAGGCGGCCAGGGTCAGGGTTTTAAACCCCTTGCTCTCCCTGGCCCCCTTGCCCTGGTAGGTGGAGGCGCACACCACGGTGAAGCCTTCGGCGGCCGGAGCCACGGCGAGGATTTCCATGGTCACCCGGCCGGGTTCGCGGCCGCGCCACACGCCGTCCTTCTGGCGGCGGATGGCCTCCCTGCCCTTGAGATCGCCCTGGACGGCCCCATCGGCGTAAAAGGCCATGTAGTCGTCCAGCCGGCCGCGTTCCCAGGCCGCGCGCCAGGACTCGATGGCCGCAGCGATCTGGGCCGCGCGCCCGGGCTCGACCGCAGGCGCAGCCGGCGTCGGGACAGGAGCGGCCGGGGCCGCCGGCGCGTCCTTGGCCGCGGCCAGTTCGACTTTTGCCGGCCCGGTCTTCTCCGGCGCTCCGGCCGCCGGGGCCGGCGGCGGCGGAGCCGGACGGACGGCATCGGTGGCAAAGGGCGACACCCCGGGTCTGGCCGGCCCGGTCTGGGCCACTTCGAGAATGGCTTCATCCTCGGGCGTCGGCCGGGGTTTGATGGACAGGCCGTGAAAGGCCTTCTGGGCCACCTTCTCCATGACCGCCTGCTGGGCGTCCACGAGCTGGCGCACCTGCACCTCTTCCTCGCTGGGGGCGTCGGGATGGGCGGTTGCGGTATCGGCCTCGTCGGCCAGGGCGGCAACGGGTCTGGCCGCGCCCTTGTCGGCCAGGGTCACGGGCATTTCCTCGTATTCCATGCCGATGACGCGGAAACGGCCGTCTGCGCCGCGCTGCCAGTACAGGCGTTTGAGGCCCTGGGAAAGAAGTGTGGGCGAACGGTAGACCTGGACGAAATAGGTCACCCAGTAGTCCGGGCCGGGCAGGGCGCGGACATCGTAAAGATCGACCCTGATCCAGGGCAGGGCCTTGAAAAGCCGTTCCTTGTGGGAGCGGAAGGCGGAAAAGGCCTGGCCTTCGGTGAGGGCGAATTTTTCCGGATCGTGCAGTTCGAAAAAGGCGTCGGATTTGTTCTGCCAGGCCCTGGCCCAGGCCTCGGTGGCGGCCACCACCTCCCTGGCCTCGGCCTTGACCCGGGCGGCGTCGGCGTTCTCCAGGCGGACCTCGTCGGCGATGACTACCGGCAGGCCTTCGGCCAGCTGGCTGTCCATGCGGTGGATGTCGGGGGTGCTCAGGGCCACGCAGCCCTGGGTCTCGTAGGGGATGATGGGGTGTCCCCGGCCGTGAATCCAGATGCCGTGGCCGGTTTTGCGGCGCACCACGTCGGCGGGATTGGGAAAATTGAGCGGAAAGGCCAGATCGCCGTAGAGTTCGTAATTGAGTCCCGAAGCCTTGCGATGGGTGATGAAATACACGCCTTCCGGGGTCTTGAGGTCGCCTTCCTTGAACTTGTCGCCAAGTTCCTGGCCGGTGGCGCAGGGGAGGGTCTCAATGGGGCGCAGCGGGCTTTGGCGGGAGAGCAGGACAAAGGACTGGGAGCGTTTGTCGACAGCCACGAACCGGGACGGGGACCACTGCATGTCCACAATGTCCGCCGTCCACTCCCCGGCCGCCTGGCGGCCGGGGACGAGCAGGAGGCCTATCAGGGCGACTGCCTGGCCAAATCGTTTCATGCCGCCTCGCGTCAGGAGGTTTTTTGCTGACCCGCCGCGTCAAGCAGGGCGTCGCGGGTAAAAATCGACAGCAGCGGGAAGCCCCGCCCGGCCAGGCGCTCGGCCCCGCCTTCCTTGCGGTCGAGCACCGTGACCACGGCCCCCACCGACAACCCGGCCGCCTGGACCCGGTCGATGACGGTCAACAGCGTGCCGCCGGTGGTCACCACGTCTTCGAGCAGGGCCACGGACGCGCCGGGCTGGAAGTTGGACAGGCCTTCCAGAAACTGGTTGGTGCCGTGCCCCTTGGCGGCCTTGCGCACAATAAAGGCCGGCATGGGCCGGCCGCGAAGGTAGGAGGCGAGGCTGACGGCCGTGACCAGCGGATCGGCCCCGAGCGTCATGCCGCCGACGCCGACAATGCCTTCGGGCAGCAGATCAAAAAGCAGGTTGCCGATCAGCCATGCCCCTTCGGGGTGCAGGGCCGTCTGCTTGCAGTCGAAATAATAATCGCTTTTGCGGCCCGAGGTGAGCACCACCTCGCCGGCCCGGTAGGATTTTTCAAGAAGCAATACGGCCAGTCGGCCACGCATGGCCACGGCGTCCATCGGCTGGGTGCTTGCGCACGACATGAGACTCCCCGTTTTGCCCGTTTCGCTTTGGCATACAAAAGCCGGGCGGCTTTGAAAAGTGCTTCGACGGCCTTATTACGACAACCGCGCAACATCCTGACGGATTACGTCGTCCCCGGACGTCGGTCCTGGAGGCGGCAAGTCCTGGATTGGCCAGTCAACACGTTGTTTTTATTTATAAAAAATTCAATCAGCCAAAAACCCTGGAAAAAATCAGGTCTTCCTGGAGCAGATAGTAGTTCGGGTCAAACAGGGCGTCGAGGGCGGCTTGCGGCAATTTCTCCCCGATGGCGGCGTCGGCCCGCACGGCGTCGGGAAAGGAGGTCCGGCCTTCCCAGCAGGCCATGGCCACGCGCTGCACGGCCTCGTAGGCCTTCTGGCGGTCCATGCCGGTCTCGATCAGGGCCAGAAGCACCCGCTGGGAATAGAAAAGCCCGTAGGAGGCCATCATGTTGCGGGCCATGTTGTCCGGGTTGACCTTGAGATTTTTCAAAATCCCGGCCAGACGGGCCAGGGTGTAGTCGGCGAGAATGGTGGAATCGGGCATGATGACCCGCTCCACCGAGGAATGGGAAATGTCGCGCTCGTGCCACAGCGGCATGTTTTCCATGGCCGCCAGGGCGTTGGTGCGGATAAGCCGCGACAGGCCGCAGATGTTTTCCGCCGAAATGGGGTTTTTCTTGTGCGGCATGGCCGAGGAGCCTTTCTGGCCCTTGGCAAAGCCCTCTTCGGCTTCGAGCACTTCCGTGCGCTGGAGGTGGCGCAGTTCGGTGGCCATGCGTTCGACGCCGCCGGCCGTCAGGGCCAGGGCGGTGAAAAAGGCGGCGTGGCGGTCGCGCTGGATGATCTGGGTGGAAATGGGGTCCACGGCCAGTCCCAGGCGCTGCATGGCGATGGCCTCGACCCGGGGGTCGAGGTGGGCGTAGCCGCCCACGGCCCCGGAAATCTTGCCGACCCGGACCCCGGCCAGGGCAGCGGCCACCCGTTCGCGGTGGCGGGTGAACTCGGCGTAAAACGAGGCCATCTTCATGCCGAAGCTGAGCGGCTCGGCATGGATGCCGTGGGTGCGCCCGATCATGAGCTGGCCCTTGAAGCGCATGGCCAGATCCTTGACGACGGCCAGCAGGTTGTCCAGGCCGGCCAGGATCAGGTCGCCGGCCCGGCCGAGAATCAGGCCGTTGGCCGTGTCCACGATGTCGGAGGAGGTGCAGCCCAGGTGAATGAACCGGGCCGACGGACCCACCCGTTCCTCCACGGCGGTCAGGAAGGCGATGACGTCGTGGCGGGTGGTTTCCTCGATTTCAAGGATGCGGGCCACGTCGAAGCCGGCCTTTTCGCGGATGGCCGCCATGTCGGCGGCCGGAATGCGGCCGAGCTCGGTCCAGGCCTCGCACACGGCCAGTTCGACTTCGAGCCAGGCGGCGAAACGGTTTTCCAGGGACCACAGGTCGCCCATGGCCTTGCGGGTGTAGCGCTCGATCATGCGTCCTCCTTGACGGCGTCAACGGCGTCGGGATCGTCGGGGTCCTGCGCCAGGGGCACGGACGGGTCGCGGGCAAGCTGGGGAACCGGAACCGGGGCGCCCTTGATGGTGCCCTTGCCGTCCTTCTGGAACGAGCCGGGCCGGCGCTTGACATAGTCGGTGGCGTAAAAGCCGGCGCCCTTGAGGGCAAAGGCGGACAGAGAGACGACACGGGAGGCTTCCCGGCCGCAATCGGGGCACGAGGCGCCGGCCTCGTCGCCGACCCGGCGCAGTTCCTCGAAGATCCGGTCGCAGGCGGGACAGCGGAATTCATATAACGGCATGGAGCCGACCTCCGAAGGTCGGGCGAGCGTCCGGGCGGCGATGCGGCCCCGCCCGGTTCGCCGCGACGAGGCGTGGGGACAGAAGCGTCGCCGCACACGTTTGCCGTCCGCTTTGGCGCGGCGCGGCAAGGGCGTATGGGGCAAACGGAAGGCGTCGCCGACAGCGCGACAACGCCCCTAAAAAAAGCCGTGGCCCGGAAGCTAGGCTTTCTTGGCGGCGATGGCCTGGCGGACGCGCTCCTTGAGGCGTTCCTTGCGGCGCTTGCGGCGGCGGTCCAGTTCCTTGTGGCGCTCAATCTTCTTATGCTTGGACATGGTGTTCCTCCTGTCGGGTGAAAGAACCTGACGGCGTATCCCAAGAATCGGCCTTTGTAAAGCCTGCCGGCCTGGACCTGATCCAGGCCGGAGCCCATGGGCGCCGGCGGCGCGGCCGCCCTATTCCGAGGGAATCGGCTCCACCGGCTCGGTCAGCAGGAACCTGCCCCGCTCGATCTTCTCCTTGAGCAGATTGGCCACCTCAAGGGACATGGACAGGCTCGTCAGGGGCACGGCCGGGATTTTTTTGTCGTCGATCACCACCTCGCCCGTGCGGCATTCGGCGTAGGTGACGTAGCCGAGCGTGCGGGGGATGCCGATGGGATAGTCGTGGCCGTAGTCCTTGACCGGCATCTGGATGTCGGCGTCGGACACGCCCGTGAAAAAGGCCAGGTCCTCGTTTAAAATGGGGATGGGAATGCCGATGCCCACGGCCAGCGACACGCCGTAGCCGAGGATGGACACGGCCCGGACATAGCGGGCGTCCATGCCCTTGAGATCGCCCTTGACCATGAGCGTGCCCGAGGCGGACAACGGAATGCCGCGTTCGTTGCGCTTGGGCCTGGGATCGTGCTGGGTGCCGGCCCCGATGACGTAGCCTGTGCCGCCGCCAAGCAGGATGCGGGTGCCAAGGCCGATGGTCTTGAGATACGGATCGTTAAACAGCGGGGAGAGCTCGCCGGCCGTGGCGAAATTGGCGTTTCGGGCGTTGGGCTTGAGCGGCCCCATGTACGTGTAGATGATGCGGCTGGTGAGATTCACCGCCACGTTGTAATTCTGGTAGCAGTTGCGGGGGTTGAGCAAGGCCGCATACCTGAGGTCGGCCAGGGTCACGTCCTTGTCGAGCTCCCGGCGCGGATAGCAGTCCGTGCCGTAGGCCTCGCACGAAAGGCGCACCGCCTTGCCGCGCAGCAGGTCCTCGATGACGTGGGCCCCGCCGTATTTGAACCGGCCCGGATGAATCTTGTTGAGCGGATCGTCCTTGGGCAGCTCCGTGGCCCCGAGATAGGCGTCCACGGCCGCCAGGCCGGCATGGGCCGGCACGCCGTTGACCCGGACTTTCTGCGCCTTGATGACCGGCGGCTCCTGGCCGAAATTAAAGAGCATGCCCGAGGAGCACATAGGCGAAAAGGTGCCGGTGGTCACCACGTCGACTTCCCGGGCGGCCTTGACCTTGCCAAGCCTTCTGACCACGTCCACCATTTCGGCCGCAGTCATGACCACGGCCTTGCCCTGCTCGATGCGCCTGTTGATCTCGGCGACGGTCTTTTTCACCTCATGGGTCATGCCCGGCTCTCCCTTTGGCCGGTTTTTGCGCTCCCGGCGGGGCTTTTCTTGGCGCATTTTCCGCGCCTTGGCAACCGGGCCTGCCGCCCCTTGGCTTCGCGGGCGTTTTAGGCTAGGGTTCCATATTCCGCGACCTTGGGGAGAGGTCCGGGGTTGTCTTTCCAACTAATCAATATGCTTGTAAATTTTACTGCGGCACCATGACGGCCGCCCCCTCCTTGGCATCCGGCGACGGCGTGCTCGTCAACGCGTTCCGCCAGCACCTGTCGCGCTCCTGTCCCGAACAGGACCTGCGCCGCTGGTTCGATCCGCTCGACATTTCGGTCAGCGAATCGGACCAGTCCTGTCGCGTCCTGTTTCCGCACGCCTATTTTGCCGCCTGGTTCGAAGGATCCGTCAAGGACTTCTTCGAAAAGCAGGTGGGCCAGTTCCTCGGCCCGGGCTACACCATGCGCTACCACACCCGGGGCGGCGGGGCCGCCGGGCCGGCCCGGCGGCCCCTGCCCACGGAAGACTCGGCCGTGGTCACGGATTTTCCCTACGGCCACCGGTTCACCTTCGACACCTTCCTGGCCAACGAAAAAAACAGCTTTCCCCTGGGGCTGGCCCGGGAAGTGGCCCGCTCAGGCGAAGTGCGCTACAATCCCTTCCTGATCTGCGGCACTTCCGGCTCGGGCAAGACCCATCTGTTGCGGGCCATGGCCAACGCCGTGGCCAAATCCCGGCCGGACGCCTCCATCTTCCTCGGCTCCGTCGGCGACATCCAGGGCCTTTACGCCGCCTCCCCCACCGGCCGCCACGAGATCCGCACCGCGCTGGCCGCCAACGACTGGCTGTTTATCGACGAACTGACCGACATCGCCCGGGCTCCGGATCTGGAACAGGAACTCATCCTGCTGTTCAACGCCTTCCACGACGCCGGACGCCAGATGGTCTTTTCCAGCCGCGAACGGGTGGGCTCCTGCGCCTTTCTCGACCCCACCTTCAAGTCGCGCCTGGAATGGGGGCTGATGGTCCATCTCAAGGCCCCGGACCTCAACGTGCGCATCCATTTTGTCGAGCAGGCCAACCGCGACAAGCGCCTGGGCCTGTCCCGCGAGCAGATCCTGACCCTGGCCAGCCGGTTCGAGGGCTTTCGCCGGCTGGAGGGCGTGCTGCTGCGCGTCGAGGCCTTCCGCCAGCATACGGGCGGCGACCTGACCGAGGCGGAATTCAACCGCCACATCCGCCTGTCCGAGGACAGGAAGGCCCCGGAGCTCACCCCGGAACGCATCCTGGCCGTGTGCGCCGAACACTTCGCCCTGCCCGTGGCCGAACTGACCGGCCAGAGCCGCAAAAAGGAACTGGTCTTCGCCCGGCAGACCGCCATGAGCCTCTGCCGCACCCTGCTCGGCCTGTCCTACCCGGCCCTGGGCCGGATTTTTGGCGGCAAGGATCACAGCACGGTGCTCTATTCCATTCGAAAATTTCAAAAAATACAGGATGATAACAACGATACGAAACAACTTTTCCGGCAGCTTGCCAAAAGGTGCCGCCAAGGGGGCCCGGCATGAGCCCGCACCTTCCCACCGGTTCCCGACCGCGCCCTGCCGGACGGTTTCTTTTCACTCTTTTCCACCATGATTCCACGGGGATGTCCTGGAACCGCACATACGGCCCCCCCCTTACTCCTACTACAAACAAATCTTTTGATTCCTTGAGACAAAAAGGCGTTCCCATCTCCGAACGCCAAGGAGACGCGCATGCAGCTTAAGGTCTTTCGAAACGACATCATCGACGGCCTGCAAAAATCCTCCGGAATCATACCGGCCAAGACCGGAGCCGCCTACCTGCGCACCGTCTGGCTTGAGGCCGTTCCCGGGGCCCTTCGCATCCTGTCCACGGATTCGAGTCTGGAATTTACCGGCCACTATGCCGCCAAGGTGACCGAAGAAGGCCTTTGCGGCGTGCAGGGCAAGAGTTTTTTCGAGCTGGTGCGCAAGCTCCCCCCGGGCGAGATCGGCCTGACCCTTGACGCCGACTCGGGCAACCTGCTGATCAAGCAGGGCTCGCGCCGCTACAAGCTGCCGGTGTCGGACCGCAACTGGTTCCAGAGCTTTTCGCCTTTCCCGGGCGAAGGCTCGGTCACCTGGTCCGGCGACTTCCTTCAGGAGGTGCTCGACCGCGTGGCCTACTGCATCTCCGACGAGGACACCATGGAGGCCATGGCCTGCATGTTCCTGCGTCAGGCCGAGGGAGCCAAGGTCGAGGTCTGCGGCCTGAACGGCCACCAGTTCTCCCTGGTCGGCTTTTTAAACGACGACATCCATGCCATGCTGCCGCCGGAAGGCATTCTGATCCAGAAGAAGTACGTGGCCGAACTCAAGCGCTGGCTGACGGCCGACGAGATCGAGCTGGCCATCAGCCAGAAGCGGCTGTTTTTCCGCACCAGCCAGAAGGGCGACGCCGAGGACGGCGGGGCGGCGGCCGGGCGCACCGAAACCTTCAGCCTGCCGCTGAGCTATTACCAGTACCCCGATTACAACGCCTTCGTGTCCAAGCTCTCGGCCGAGGACGTCTCGACCCTGGCCATCGACCGCCTGGAACTGATGGACGCCCTGGAGCGCGTGGCGATTTTCAATACCGACAACAACCGTTGCGCCTATTTCCTGTTCGAGGGTCCGGGCGAGGTCTCCATCCGCAGCCAGGGACAGGAAGCCGGCGAAGCCGCCGAAACCCTTGAGTGCGCCTTTGCCGGCGCGCTGGACAAGGTGGCCTTTCCGACCAAGGATCTGACCGACATCCTGGGCCATTTCCATTCCGACCGGGTGACCCTGACCCTGACCGGGGCCGAGGGACCCTGCGGCCTTGTCGGCGACAAGGACGCCGATTGTCTGGTCATCATCATGCCCATGAAGATCGTGGAAGAGACGTACTATAGCGAGGAAGACATCGCATGAGTCAAGACAAGTCGCCCCAGTCCTACGACGCCAGCTCCATCACCGTTTTGGAGGGGCTCTCGGCCGTGCGCAAGCGCCCGGCCATGTACATCGGCTCGACGGACATCCGGGGCCTGCACCACCTCGTCTACGAGGTCGTGGACAACGCCATCGACGAGTCCATGGCCGGCTACTGCGACCGCATCGGCGTGACCATCCACCTCGACAACTCGGTCACCGTCTCCGACAACGGACGCGGCATCCCCGTGGACATGCACCCCAAGGAGGGCCGCCCGGCCGTCGAGGTCGTCATGACCGTGCTGCATGCCGGCGGCAAGTTCGACAACGAGACCTACAAGGTCTCGGGCGGCCTGCACGGCGTCGGCGTGTCCGTGGTCAACGCCCTGGCGGAATATCTGGAAGTCACCGTGCGCCGGGGCGGCAAGCGCCATCAGATGCGCTTCGAGCGCGGCGTGCCGGTCACGCCCCTGACCGTCATCGGCGACGCCGAGAACACCGGCACCACCGTGCGCTTCAAGCCCGACGAGGAAATCTTCGAGACCAACCAGTTCTCCCACGAGACCCTGGCCAAGCGCTTCGAGGAACTGGCCTACTTGAACCGGGGCCTGGAAATCGATTTCCGCGACGAACGCAGCAACGAGCGCGTCACCTACCGCTTCGACGGCGGCCTGCGGCGCTTCGTGGCCGATCTCAACGCCGGCGAGCAGGTCATCCACGACATCATCGAGGGCCAGGGCGAGATCGACAACGTGGTGGTGGACTTCGCCCTCCAGTACAATGCCAATTACAAAGAGGAAGTCCTCACCTTCGCCAACAACATCCGCACCCGCGAAGGCGGCACCCATCTGGCCGGCTTCAAGACGGCCCTGACCCGGGCCCTGAACGCCTATATCGAAAAAGCGGACATCCCCAAGAAATTCAAGCAGAAGCTCACCGGCGACGACGTGCGCGAGGGCCTGGCCGCCGTCATTTCGGTCAAGCTGCCCGGACCCCAGTTCGAGGGCCAGACCAAGACCAAGCTCGGCAACTCGGAAGTGGCCGGCATCACGGCCAAGATCATCTTCGAGGCCATGAACGTCCATTTCGAGGAAAACCCGAAAGACGCCAAGGCCATCGTCGAAAAGGCCGTGGACGCCGCCCGGGCCCGCGAGGCCGCCCGCAAGGCCAAGGAGCTGGTGCGCCGCAAGGGGGCGCTGTCCGACCACTCCCTGCCCGGCAAGCTGGCCGACTGCCAGAGCAAGAATCCCGAGGAATCGGAACTCTACATCGTCGAGGGCGACTCCGCCGGCGGCTCGGCCAAACAGGGGCGCGATCCGCGCTTCCAGGCCATCCTGCCCCTTCGCGGCAAGATCTTAAACGTCGAGCGCACCCGCACCGACAAGATGCTCGGCAACAAGGAAATCCGAAACCTCATCACCGCCATGGGCCCCACCCCCACCATGGGCGAAGAGGAAAACGAGGAGCGCGAGGCCGAGAACTACGCCCGCCTGCGCTACCACAAGATCGTCATCATGACCGACGCCGACGTGGACGGGGCGCACATCCGCACCCTGCTCCTGACGTTTTTCTACCGGCGCTACGAAAAACTCATCCAGAACGGCTACGTCTACATCGCCCAGCCGCCGCTGTACCGGGTCTTCAAGGGCGATTTCGAGCGGTTCATCAAGGACGACGAGGAACTCTCCCAGTTCCTGCTCGGTCGCATCGGCCAGGACGTCACCGTGGCCTCGGGCGGGAAGATCTTTGCCGGCGAGGCGCTCATGGCCCTGCTCGAGCGCATCCACTTCCTGGAAGGGCGTATCCACGAGGCCGCCAGCTACGGCCTGCCCGACGACCTGCTGCTGGCGCTGCTCAGCTACGACCGGCTGACCCCGTCGGATTTCGCCGGCGGCGGCCTGCCGGAGGGATTGGCCCCGTATCTGGCGGAGAAGGGCTACGCCCTGGAAATCGAGACCGAAGAGATAGACGACGAGAAACGCCTCTACGCCGTCTTTATCTCCCAAAACCAGGCCCGCCACCGCATTGCCGTGGAGTTTTTCAGTTCCAAGATCTACCGCCGCGCCCACGAGACCTACGGCGAACTGCTGGCCGAGTGCCCGCAGCTCCCCCTGCGCATCGCCCGCAAGGAAGAAATCCGCGAAACCACCGGCTTTTTCGACCTCTACAAGGCGCTCATGGACGATGCCTTAAAAGGCATCAACATCCAGCGCTACAAGGGTCTGGGCGAAATGAACCCGGAACAGCTCTGGGAAACCACCATGAACCCGGAAAAACGCAGCTTCCTCAAGGTGACCATCGAGGACGCCGGCGAGGCCAACGACATCTTCTCCCAGCTCATGGGCGAAAAGGTCGAAGGCCGCCGCGACTTCATCGAACGCAACGCCCTGGCGGTGCGCGAACTGGATATTTAGGACGGGAAGAGACGAGAGAAGATCCGGGGGGAACCTTTCGGAAGACAAGGTTCCCCCCGGGCCCCTTTCCAAAGACTTTCAACGGGGTTTGGCCTGGATCGTGGGGGTTCGGGCGTTAGCGACAAATATATACCAATAAAGATAGGCCCTTGTCGACGAAGAGAACAACTCGTCAGTCCAGGGGGTCCGGGGGGATTATCCCCCCGGCGGGGTCCGGGGGCAGCGCCCCTGGCCGCCGGAGGCACCACACAACAGGCGACGCCTCTGCCTGCCGGAGGCATCGGAGCATATTGTGAGCGATCAGATCAACATCGAGGAAGAGCTCAAGAAGTCCTATCTCGAATACTCCTTGAGCGTGATTATCGGCCGGGCCATCCCGGACGTGCGCGACGGCCTCAAACCCGTGCACCGGCGCATCCTGTACGCCATGCACGAGCTGTCCAACAGCTACAACCGGCCGTATAAGAAGTCCGCCCGCGTGGTCGGCGACGTCATCGGTAAATACCATCCGCACGGCGATCAGTCGGTCTACGACGCCCTGGTCCGCATGGCCCAGGATTTTTCCATGCGCGACCCCATCGTCGACGGCCAGGGCAACTTCGGCTCCATCGACGGCGACGCCGCGGCGGCCATGCGATACACGGAAGTCCGCATGTCGCGGCTGACCAGCGAGTTTCTGGCCGACATCGAGAAAGAGACCGTCGATTTCCGGCCCAACTACGACAACTCCCTGAACGAACCGTCTGTGCTGCCGACCAAGGTGCCCAACCTGCTGCTTAACGGCACCTCCGGCATCGCCGTCGGCATGGCCACCAACATCCCGCCCCACAACCTGGGCGAGTTGTGCAACGGCCTGCTCCATCTCCTGAACGATCCCCACTGCGACGTCAGGGACATCATCGCCCTGGTGCACGGCCCGGACTTCCCCACCGGCGCGGCCATCTACGGCGGCAAGGGGCTGTTCGAGGCCTACACCACCGGCCGGGGGTCCATCAAAATCCGGGGCAGGGTGGAGCTTGAGGAGCGCAAGAAGGATTACCAGTCCGTGGTCATCCGCGAGATTCCCTACGCGCTCAACAAGTCCTCGCTGGTGGAAAAGATCGCGGCGCTCATCAACGACGGCCGCATCGAGGGCGTGTCGGACCTTCGCGACGAGTCCGACCGCAAGGGCATCCGCATCGTCCTTGATCTCAAAAAGGCCGTCATCGCCGACATCGTCATCAACGCCCTGTACAAGTACACGCCCCTTGAGACGTCCTTTGGCATCAACATGATGGTGGTGGCCGACAACCGGCCGGCCACGCTCAACCTCAAGCAGATGCTCGAACATTTCCTGGCCCACCGCCGGGAGGTGATCCTGCGCCGCACGGCCTTTGACCTGCGCAAGTCCGAAGAGCGGGCCCACATCCTCGAAGGCCTGCGCATCGCGCTCGACAACATCGACGAGGTGGTGGCCATCATCCGGGCGTCCAAAAACGCCCTGGAGGCCCGCGAAAACCTCATGGAGCGGTTCGGGCTGTCCGAGCGCCAGTCCCAGGCCATCCTGGACATGCGCCTGCAGCGCCTGACCAACCTGGAGCGCCAAAAGCTCATCGACGAATACAACGAGCTGATCAAGCTCATCGAATACCTGCGCAGCATTCTCGAAAACGACGAGGTCCTGCGCGGCGTCATCCGCGACGAGATCACGGACATCAAGGACAAGTACGCCACCCCGCGCAAGACCGAGATCCTCGAGGACCTGGAAGGCATCAACATCCTCGATCTGATCCCCGACGAGGACGTGGTCATCACCCTGTCCCGGCGCGGCTACATCAAGCGGACCAAGATCGACAACTACCAGCAGCAAAAACGCGGCGGCAAGGGCATTGCCGGGGTGTCCACCTCGGCCGACGACTTTGTGCAGTCCTTTTGCGCCACCACCAACCACCAGCAGCTGCTGCTTTTTACCAACCTCGGCCGCATGTTCATGCTGCCCGTGCACCAGATTCCCGAAGGCCAGCGCACGGCCAAGGGGGCGCATATCGCCAACCTGCTGCCCATGGACAAGGAGGAATTCGTGGCCACGGCCCTGGCCATCCGCGAGTTCTCCGAAGAGCGCTACTTCCTGTTCGTGACCAAGCGCGGCATGGTCAAGCGGTCCTGCACGGAGCTTTACAAGAATTGCCGCAGCACGGGCATCATTGCCGTGTCGCTTCGCGACGCCGACGAACTGCTGACGGTCAAGGAAATCGACGATCAGGCCGAAGTGCTGCTGGCCACCCGCCAGGGCCTGTCCAACCGCTTCCACATCAGCGGCATCCGGCCCATGGGCCGCTCGGCCACGGGCGTCAAGGGCATTGCGCTCAAGGGCGCGGACACGGTGGCCGCCGGCGTGGTGGTCACGGCCAACGGCCGCAACGAGGTGCTGACCGTCTCGGCCAACGGCTACGGCAAGCGCACCTCCATCGAGCATTATCCCCTGCGCAACCGGGGCGGCTCCGGCGTCATCAACATGCGCGTGACCCCGAAGACCGGACAGGTCATTGGCGCGGTCATGGTCGGCACCGAGGACGAATTGCTGCTTCTGACCTCGTCGAACAAGATCATCCGGCTGTCGGTGTCCGGCATCAGCTCCGTGGGGCGGGCCACCCAGGGCGTCATGCTCGTGCGTCTGGAGGAAAACGGCACCGTGACCAGTTTCGATCTGGTTGACCCGAGCGATCTCGAAGCGTGCGAACCTTCCGACGCCTAGCGGCTTTGGCCTGTCTGGCCGGGCTGCTCACGCTGGCGGCCGGACTTGGCGGGTGCGCCGCCGCGCCGGACGATCCCGAGGCGGGCGTTGTGGAAAACGCCCGCCGGGCCTTTCTCGACGGCCGCTTCCTGACGGCCGAGGAGGCCTACCAGCAGTATCTGCAGGCCTACCCCCGAGGGACGCACCGGCTGGAGGCCTGGCAGCGGCTGGCCGACATCGCCCAGGACGGCCGCGAATCCCCGGCCGAGGCGGCCACCCTGCTGGAGGCGGCCCTGCTGGAATTCGGCCGGGAACCGGCCGCGGCCTCGGACCTGCTGGCCCGGTGCGGCGAGGTGCGCCTTCGCCGCAAGGAATACGACAAGGCGGCCGCCCACTATACGGCCCTGCTCGGCCTGCCGGGCGTGGCCGACGCCCGCCGCCAGGAGGCGTATCTGCAACTGGCCCGGTGCAGCGTCTGGGCCGGCGATCAGGCCGGGGCATTGGCCTCTTACGAAACCTGCGCCCAGGACCGGCTGGCCGGGCCGCTTCGGGCCCGGTGCACCCTGGCCCGGGCCGAGCTGCTGGCCCGGCTGGACAAGGCCGGGCAGGCCGAGGCGCTGCTGCGCGGCCTCTACGACGACCCGGCCCTGCCGGCTCCCCTTCGCGGGCAGGCCGGATTCGATTGGGCCATGCTGCTTGAGGCCCGAAACGACGGGGCAGCCGCCCTGGCCCTGTACGAGGCCGTCCGGGGCCTGCACGCCAACCCCATGGTGGTGGACAAGCGCCTGGGCTACCTGCGGGCCGACCGGTCCGGGCAGGCCGGCGATCCGGGGGAAAAACCGGCATCCGGCCGGTAAACCCGGAATCCGCGCCGTTTCAGCCTTTGAAATTGACGCTTTTCCGGGACCCCTGTACGTTTCCCAGACAGCGCCGGGCAGGCGCCGCCCCATGAACCCTCCCTACCGGAACGGCTGACCATGGTTTTGGATTTGCTTCGGAAAAAAAAACCAGACAGGCAGGACGACCAGGAACGCCGGCGCAATGCCGAAATTCTGGACCTTGCCATGGCCCAGCGTTCCAAGCTCCATGTCCAGTTCGACAAGGACGAGACCAGCCTGACCGGCGTCACTGCCAATATCATGTCGTTTGACGACAAACTCGTGGTCCTGGAGGTCAGCGGCCTGTCCGCCCTCAAGGACCGGTTTCTCGGCAACCGCGTCACCTGCTTTTTCCGCATTGTCGAAAAGCAGGAGCGGCATCGGGAAATCTTCTATTCCTTCCAGACCACGATCGCCCGCCTTTCGCCCCGTCCCGACCGGCTGCCCCAGCTGACCCTGGCCTTTCCGAAGTCCATCGACGGCACGCAGCGCCGCAAGAGCCTGCGCATGACGCCCGATATCGACCAGTTCTCCCACATCGCCCTGTGGAAGTACGAGGCCAGCGGCGGTTTCGACATGGCCCGTCCCACGGTGGCCTACGGCCATTTCAAGGACAAGCAGGCCCATATCGAGAATATTTCCGCCGGCGGGCTGCGCATCCTGATCCGTCGGCCGGTGGTCAGGGAACAGGCCATCGAGCCCAAAAAAGGCGACCGCTTCATCCTGTTTTTCACCTTTGCCGAAAAAGCCTCCAAACTCCGCGACGAGTACTGGCTGGTGGCCAAGGTCAACAACATCCAGCCCGACCCCCTGTCCGGCGACATGGCCCTTGGCCTGGAGTACATCGCCAACGGCGTCCGCCAGCCCGAGGCCAGCAAGGTCGAATGGTCCAAGATCGCGGACAACGTCATCGACGACATGGCCCAGCGTATTTACGAGTGGCACCTGTCGCTGTATCGTGACAAGGGTATTTTGTGACGCCGGTCCGCCGGCCCGGGCCATAGCGGCCGTTCTCCGGACCGCACCGGCTGTTTCCATTTTCGCCGCCTTCGCCGCATTTGGGCAAACCGTCCCGCCTGGATTGCGCGGGCAAAAGGGAGGGTCCCCATGCCAACCAGCCATCTGGCCTTTTCCGGCTATATGGGACGCCGCATCCACCTGGGCGTGACCGGCAGCATTGCCGCGTACAAATCCCTTGCCCTGCTGCGCCGCCTGCTCGACAGCGGCGCATCGGTCGGCGTCACGCTGACCGCGGCGGCCCGCCAGTTCGTAACGCCCCTGTCCTTCGAGGCCCTGGGCGCGGACCCGGTCTATACCGAAATGTTTTCCCCGGAATCGGCCTACTTCGCCCATCTGGCCCCGGCCCAATCCGCCAATGTCCTGGCCATCGTGCCGGCCACGGCCGACATCGTCGCCAAAATGGCCTGCGGCATTGCCGACGATCTGCTGCCCTGCCAGGCCCTGGCCTTTGACGGCCCCATTGTCGTGGCCCCGGCCATGAACCCGCGCCTGTGGCGGGCTTCGGCCACCCAGGCCAACTGGCGCAAGCTGCTGTCGCGCGGGGTCGTCGGCGTTGCCCCGGACTGGGGCGAGATGGCCTGCGGCGAGACCGGCCAGGGCCGGCTGGCCAAGGACGAGGCTGTTTTTGCCGCCGTGCTCAAGGCCATGACGCCCCAGGACATGGCCGGCCGGCGCGTGCTGGTCAGCCTCGGCCCCACCCGGGAATATTTCGACGCCGCCCGGTTCTGGTCCAACCCCTCCACCGGGCTGATGGGGGCTTGTCTGGCCATGAACGCCTGGCTTCGCGGCGCTTCGGTCATGGTGGTTTCCGGGCCGGTGTGCTGGTGGTTTCCCGACGACGTCAAGGTCGTGGGCGTCACCTCGGCCGCCCAGATGTACGAGGCCTGCATGGAGCTGTGGCCGGCCTGCGACATCGGCGTCATGACGGCGGCCGTGGCCGATTACGCGCCAAAGCCCCATCCCGGCGGCGGCAAGTTCAAGAAAGACACGGCCGGCGACGCCCCGCCCCTGGTGTTCGCCCCCACCCGCGACATCCTGGCCGCCATGGGGGCCGGCAAGCGCCATGGCCAGTACCTGATCGGCTTTTGCGCCGAGACCGAACGCCTGTTGGAAAACGCCCAGGCCAAGCTGTCGCGCAAACGGTGCGACCTCATCGTGGCCAATCCCATCGGCTCGGACGGGGCCGGCTTCGCCTCCCCGTCCAACGAGGCCCTGGTCCTGGACGCCGGTGGCCGCACGGAAACCTGGGACAATATTCCCAAGACGGAAATGGCCCAAAAAATATGGGACTTCACGATTCGCTCCTAGACGTGCCCGAGCGCCTGCGGGTCTGGCAGCTGGCCGGGGTGCGCCATTTCTATCTGACGCCCGGCCCGGCCGGGGAGCCGGCTCCGGCCGGACCGCCGGAGGACAGCACCCCGGAGGCCGGCCCGGCGTCGCCGGCGGTTGCCCCGGCCGGCGTTTTTGCCGGCGGCCAGCCAGCCGCCGCCGGGTCGTCCCGAACCGTTGCCCAGCCGGAGCCGGCCCGGGCCGATCCCCCTGCCCCGCTGCCGGCCGATCCTTCCCGCTGGCCCGCCCCCTGGCCGGCCATCTTCGCCAAGGCCCCGGCTACGCCGCGGCTGGTCGTCACCTACCCGGACCTGGGCCTGGATCTGACCGGCCGGGCCGATCCCCGGCGGGGCAACCTCTGGCGGGCCCTCATTCGAGAACTGGGGCTGGCCGGGCAAAACGCCGTGGCCTTCTGGCCCGCCTTCCTGCCGGATGCCGCGGGTCCGGCCGCCCGGGACGACATTTTCCTGGCCGGGCTGCGTCTGCTGCGCCCCCGGGTGCTGGCCGTCTTCGGCGACGACCCGGACCGGCTGCTGCCCCCGGCCGCCCTGCCCGGCCTTGTCCGGGAAACCCTGCCTGATGCGCGCGTCCTGCTGGACGGCGACACGGAGGCCTGGGATCATGTCATCGAGGTGCTTGGCCGGCTGCTATAGGCTCTTTTGTCCGGGACTGTTTGGCCTGCTCCTCGGGGCGCTTGTTTTGGCGGCCGGGCCGGCGGCGGCGGCCGGCCCGGACAGTCCGACCGTGCTCGAGGTCCGGGTGGACGCGGCCCTGAGCCCGGCCCAGGCCGATCTGCTCGACGCGGCCATCGCCCATGCCCGCACCCTGCCGGCCGATCTCCTGCTCATTGTGCTCGATACCCCCGGCGGCGGCATCGAAACCATGCGCCGCATGGTGGCCTCCATGCTCAACGCCCCCCTGCCCGTGGCCGTGTGGGTGGCCCCGTCCGGAGCCCGGGCCGCCTCGGCCGGGGTGTTCCTGGCGGCGGCGGCCCAGGTGACGGCCATGGCCCCGCAAACCACCATCGGTTCGGCCTCGCCGGTCATGGTCGGCGGCGGCGGCATCGAGGGAACCATGGAGCGCAAGATCAAAAACGATCTGGAAAGCCTGCTGCGCGGACTTTGCGCCAGCCGGGGCCGCAACGGCGACTGGTACGTGCGCTCGGTGTCCGAGGCGGCCAACCTGACCGCTGCCGAGGCCGTGGCCGAGCGGGTGGCGGACGTCATTGCCGTCAGCCGGCAGGACCTGCTTGAGCAGATCGGTCGGCGCGGCCTGCCTTTTGGCGGCGAGGTCCGGCGCTTTGACGGCAGCCGGGCCGTCTACGTCGTCCACGAGCCGGGGTTTCGCCACAAGGCCCTGGCCTGGCTGCTCGATCCCCAGGTCGCCTACATCCTGCTGCTTGTCGGCATGGCCGGAATTTTCTTTGAACTGGTCACGCCCGGGGCCGTCTTTCCCGGCGTGGTGGGCGGCTTGTGCGCGCTTCTGGCCCTGTACGCCCTGTCCGTCCTGCCGACCAATGCCGCCGGATTGCTGCTGCTGGTCTTCGGGGCGGGCCTGTTTCTGCTCGAAATCCACATCACGAGCTACGGGCTTTTGAGCGTGGCCGGGGTGGCGGCGCTTTTTTACGGCTCGCTGCTGTTGTTTCGCCTGGACGGCGTGACGGGGCTGCCGGTTTCCGTTATTTTGCCGACAGTGGGCGGTCTGGCCGGTCTGCTGGCCGGGGCCGGCTGGCTGTTGGCCCGGGCCCAGCGGCAAAAGCCGCGCTCGGGCGTGGAAGCGCTCATCGGCCGGACGGCGGTGGTGCGCCGGTGGAAAGGCGGCGCCGGCCGGGTGTTCGTGGCCGGCGAATCCTGGCAGGCCGTGCTGGCTCCCGGCCTTGCCGCCGAAACGCCGCCTGAGCCCGGACAGGGCGTGACCGTGGCCGGCATCGACGGCATGACCCTTGTGGTCGTCCCGGCCCCGGGTGGTCCGGCCAAAACCCTCTGACCCGCCAAACGGCGCGGAGGACCCCATGCTTGCCTTCCTGCCCGTCATCGCCATTGTGGTTTTTTTGCTGGTCACCTCGCTTCGCGTGCTCAACGAATACGAGCGCGGCGTCATCTTCCGCCTGGGCCGGGCCATCGGGGCCAAAGGGCCGGGGCTGATCCTGCTGTTTCCGATCATCGACCGCATGACCAAGGTGTCGCTGCGCACCTTCACCATGGACGTGCCCAACCAGGACGTCATCACCCGGGACAATGTGAGCATCAAGGTCAACGCGGTGGTCTATTTCCGGGTGGCGGACCCGATCCGGGCCATTTTGGAAGTGGAGGACTATATGTACGCCACCTCCCAGATTTCCCAGACCACGCTGCGCAGCGTATGCGGCGGCGTGGAGCTCGACGAGATCCTGGCCCGCCGGGACGCGGTCAACGAGCGGGTGCAGACCATCCTGGACCAGCATGCCGGGCCGTGGGGCATCAAGGTGGCCAACGTGGAACTCAAGCACATCGACCTGCCCCAGGAAATGCAGCGGGCCATGGCCAAGCAGGCCGAGGCCGAACGCGAACGCCGGGCCAAGGTCATCAATGCCGAGGGCGAATTCCAGGCGGCCGCCAAACTGGCCCAGGCGGCGGCCATCATCGGCGAACGGCCCGAAGCCCTGCAACTGCGCTACCTGCAGACCATGCGCGAGATGGCGGCGGAAAGTCAGGCCACGACAATTTTGCCCATTCCACTTGATTTTATCCGCTCTTTTTTTCATGGTCCGAGCCACGCCGCCATGGGCCGGGCGGAGACTGTTCCGGCCCGGGCGGCCCACAGCCAGAACGCAATGGAGATGGTCGACCCGCAGGCCGGGGCACAAAGTCCGCGGCGCGACAGCGACGGTTAGTCGCTGGATCGGCGGCTCTGCCCGGACCGGGTCTGCTTTTACCGCTACCCAAAGGAATCATGAACATTCTTGTCACCGGCGCGGCCGGATTCATCGGCTACCATCTGTGTTGCCGATTTCTGTCCATGGGGTTTGAAGTGACGGGCCTGGACAACTTAAGCCCGTATTATTCTGTGGAACTCAAAAAGGACCGCATTGCCCGGCTTTCCCGCGAGGCGAAATTCCGGTTCGTCCAGGCGGACATGGGCGACCGGGCGGCCATGGACAAGCTCTTCGATGCCGGGGGATTTACCCATGTGGTCAATCTGGCGGCCCAGGCCGGCGTGCGCCACAGCCTGACCCATCCCGAAGACTATATTAATGCCAATATTTTAGGATATTTCAATATCCTGGAAAATTGCCGCCAGCACAGCATCGCGCATTTCGTTTTTGCCTCGTCGAGTTCCGTCTACGGGCTCAACACCACCATGCCGTTTTCCGTGCACGACAACGTGGACCATCCCATCAGCCTGTACGCCGCTTCCAAGAAATCCAACGAGTTGATGGCCCACTCCTACAGCCATCTGTTCGGGCTGCCCTGCACGGGCCTGCGGTTTTTCACGGTGTATGGTCCCTGGGGCCGTCCGGACATGGCGCTTTTTCTGTTCACCAAGGCCATCTTGGAAGACAAGCCGATCCAGGTGTTCAACCATGGCCGCATGGAGCGGGATTTCACCTACATTGACGACATCGTCGAGGGAGTGGTGCGGGTGACGCAGAAGACGCCCGGACCCAATCCGGACTGGAATCCGGCCTCGCCCGACCCCAGCTCCAGCATCGCGCCCTACCGCATCTACAACATCGGCAACAACAACAGCGTCACGCTCATGCGGTACATTGAGGCCATCGAGGACGCCCTGGGCAAGAAGGCCATCAAGGAGTTGTTGCCCATGCAGCCCGGGGATGTGCCGGCCACCTGCGCCAACATCGACGACCTGGTCCGCGACGTGGGGTTCCGCCCGGCCACGACCATTGAAACCGGTATCGGCAGATTTATTGACTGGTACCGTGAATATTACCTTCATTGAGATTGACAGGATGGGGTTGGTCCACTAATCGGGCCTTTTACGTAACTATCCAAACCGCCTTAAGGACGGAATTCGGTAATGGAATTCAAGACCACGAAACGTGATCTCGAAGCGGTTTTCGCCAAAATCCAGAGTCAGGTCGAGGATGCCACGCTTCCCGACGAGGAGACGGTAAACAAGTTTGCGCGTCTGGCGCGCAAACTGCACCAGTTGGCCGACGAGACCTGGATGGACGAGGCCGAGGATTTTTCCCATCTTGCCGGTCAGCTTCTCAATGCCGTCAAAAAAGGCGAAGCGGAAGACTGCGTGATGCTCGTCGAATCCCTCGACGACGCGCAAGCGTTTTGCCATCGCAGTTTTCGCGAATAAGCCGCTGTCTCCTGTTTCACGTGAAACAGGAGGTTCTGGCGCGTCTCGATCCTTACGGGACGTATCCGGCCAAGGAGATGCGTCATGGCTCGTGTCATCGTGATCGCCAACCAGAAGGGGGGCGTGGGGAAGACGACTACGGCCGTCAACCTGTCCGCATCGCTGGCGGTGATGGAAAAAAAAACCCTGCTGATCGACTGCGATCCCCAGGCCAATGCCGGCAGCGGCCTGTCCATCTACCCCGACAAGATCAAGGAAAATCTCTACACCGTCCTGTACGAGCCGCAACGCGCCCATGAGGCCGTGGTCGGCACCGAACTGCCGTTTTTAAAGGTGCTGCCCTCCGGCCCCGATCTGGTGGCCGCCGATATCGAACTGGTGGACAAACCGCGCCGCGAGTACTTCCTGCGCACCCTCATCGACGGCTTTCTCGACGAATACGACTACATCCTGCTCGATTGCCCGCCGTCCCTGGGACTGGTGACCCTCAACGCCCTGTGCGCCGCCACCGAACTCCTTGTGCCCCTGCAATGCGAATACTACGCCCTGGAAGGCATCGCCCAGTTGCTGCGCACCTACGACCAGGTCCGCAAGCGCTTCAATAACCGCCTCAAACTCCTCGGCGTGGTCCTGACCATGTACGACGGCCGCAACAAGCTGAACCGCCACGTCAAACGCGAAGTCTGGAAATGCTTCCCGAAACTCTATTTCCAGACGCTCATTCCCCGCAATATCCGCCTGTCCGAAGCCCCCAGCTACGGCAAGCCGGTGCTCACCCACGATATCAAATCGCGCGGCGCCGACGCCTATATCTCGCTGGCCCAGGAAGTCGTCCGCCGTATGCCGGCCGCCAGTTAGGCAGAGACGGACAACGAAAGAAAAGAAAAAGAAATGCGAGAGGGGAACCTCTTGGAAGAGGTTCCCCTCTCGCGCTCTCCCTTCCAGAACTTTGTAGCGGGGTTCGGTCGGGACCGGAAATCGGGCGGTGAAAAGGCCGGAAGCCTTTCCGCGTTCCCCGTTGCCCCATTGAAAGTCTTTTGAAGGGGGTTCGGGGGGAACTTTTCTACAGAAAAGTTCCCCCCGATTCTCTTCTCTTCTCTCATCTTCTCTTCGCTTCTGCTTCCCTTCCCGCCTAACTCTTTTCGACGTAGGGTTTGCACTCGACGGTGAGGTGCTTCTTGAAATGCTTCTTGAGCACCAGGGCCTTGCAGGTCTGGCACTGGAAGGTTACGAGTCCGCCCAGGTTGGCGTTTCGCAGCCGGAATCTGCGCGGCTCGTCCTTGGACCAGTCCCCGGTTGTCTGGCCGCAGCAATCGCAGTGTACGTCGTAGGCCGGCGGATAGGTGAAATCCCAATAGGCCAGGAGCGTTTCCCATTCGGCGATGGGTTCGGGCCGGACTTCCGGTTCGGGCCGGCAGGCCGGATCGAGGATGTAAAGCGACTTTTCGATGGTCGCCATGACGTGCTTGCTGACCATGGCCCAGAGTTCGGGGCTGATGTGCACGCCGCGCGGCTTGCCGGCGGCATCGAACAATTCCATGAAATGCGGCGAAATGGGGGGCACGGAGAACTCCTTGCGGGGTGTCGGCCTCATGGCGCGGGGTGCGCGCCGGCCATTGGAAAACGATCGAAAACAGGGTAACCGTCGCATCGGCCGTGTCAAGCATGCCCGGAACCGGGCGCGCCGCAGCGGCCAAAACGCAAGAGAGAAGGAACACTGCATGGCGCAAGCCCAGAAAGGATTGGGCAGGGGCCTTGAAGCCCTGCTCGGCGGCTATCGGGAGGAACGCGGCATCCAGGAAGTCGTGGTCTTGCCGCTCTCCGCCATTCGGGCCAATCCCGAACAGCCGCGCCGGATTTTTTCCGACGACGCCCTGGCCGAACTGGCCGATTCCATCCGGGAACAGGGCATCCTGCAACCGCTGCTTGTCCGCCCGGTGGCCGGCGCGCCCGGCATTACCCATGAGATCGTGGCTGGCGAGCGCCGGTGGCGGGCCGCCGCCCTGGTCGGTCTCGACGAGATTCCCTGCCTCGTGCGCGAGCTGGACGACGAACAGAGTCTGGCCCTGGCCCTGGTGGAAAACCTCCAGCGGGAGGACCTCAATCCCATGGAGGAGGCTGCCGGCTACCATCTGCTGCAAAGCCGCTTCGGCATGAGCCAGGAGGAACTGGCCCGGCGGGTGGGCAAAAGCCGTCCGGCCGTGGCCAACGCCCTGCGCCTGCTCAACCTGTCCGAGCCCATGCGGGCCGATCTGGCGGCGGGGACCATGTCGGCCGGCCACGCCCGGGCTTTGCTGTCCCTGGCCGACGAGGCGCTCCGCGAGGCCTTGTGGCGGCACATTGTCGACGCGGGGATCAGCGTGCGCGAGGCTGAGGAAGCGGCGGCCTTTGCCAAGGCCAACGGCAGATTGGCCGCAGCGGCCAAGGCCGGCGACAAAAACCGCCGCCGTGGCCGGCGGCCCCCGCCCGACCCGAATCTGCGCGGCATCGAGGGGCTTCTGACCGACCGGGCCGGCATCATGGTCAAGACCTCCGGCACGGCCGACCACGGCAAAATCACCTTCCATTTCAGTTCCAGGCGGGAGCTGGAGAGCCTGCTTGAACGCTTCGACCTCATGGTCGAGGCCGCCGCGGGGGACAAGGCGTGACGGCCCGCCCCGATCTCTCCCGGCTGTCCCGGGCCATCGGGGACATGGCCGGCCGCACCGTGCTGGTCATCGGCGATTGCATGCTTGACCACTATCTGCTGGGCGACGTGGGCCGCATTTCCCCGGAAGCGCCCGTGCCGGTGGTGCGGGTGCGCTCCGAGCGCCATCTGGCCGGCGGGGCCGGCAACGTGGCCCGGAACATCGCGGCCCTTGGGGCCAGGCCCTTTCTCGTCTCGGCCGTGGGCGACGACGATGCCGGGCGCATGCTGGCCGCCATCCTGGAAAAGGACGGCATCGAGGCCTTTCTGGTCGGCGACCGGAGCCGACCCACCACGATCAAGACCCGCATCATCGCCCAGAACCAGCAGGTGACCCGGGTGGACCGGGAATCCGACGCCCCGTTGGCCGAGCGGGCCAGGGCCGGGCTGATCGAGACCCTGCGCCGGCTGGCGCCGCAGGCGGATGTGGTGGTGGTGTCGGACTACGCCAAGGGGGTCGTCGGCCCGCAGGTCATGGACGCCCTGCGCCAGGCCGTGGCCGCCGCCGATCGCCGGCCCATGGTGCTGGTCGATCCCAAGCCGGCCAACGCCGCCTGCTACGCCGGCGTGGACCTGCTCACCCCCAATCTCAAGGAGGCCGGCGAAATGTCCGGCATCCGCGGCAGCGGCCGGGCCGAGGTGCTCAGGGCCGGACTGGCCGTGTTTCGGGCCTGCCGCTGCCGCCACCTGTGCATCACCCTGGGACCAGACGGCGTGGCCCTGTTTCGTTCCCCTTCCGACGTGACGCATATTCCCACCGTGGCCAAGCGGGTGTACGATGTGACCGGCGCGGGGGATTCGGTCATGGCCGCCCTGGCCTGCGCCCTGGCGGCCGGACTCGATCTGCTCGACGCCTGCGTGCTTTCCAACTACTGCGCCGGCATTGCCGTGTCCCAGGTGGGCGCGGCGGCCGTAGGCAGCGGGGAACTGGCCCTGGCCCTGCGGGACGCCACGCCCCCGGACCTGGAGAGATGGTTGTAACCGCAGCCGCGCCCGGTCCGCAGACGGCTCACGCCGTTTGCGCCCGACCGCGTCCCTGGAGTCTGCCTTGAACAGCATCAGCCAATCCTCGGACGGCGGTTGGAGCGTGACCGCCGGGGACGTCCCCGGTGACGTGATCATGGCCGGAGAGATCGACTTTTCCGTGGCGCCCCGGGTGCGCGAGCGCCTCATGGAATGCCTTGAGGCCGGCGGGCCGGAAATCGTCCTGCATCTGGCCGGGCTGGACTACATCGACAGCTCCGGGCTGGCCCTGCTCATCGAGGCCCGCAAGCATCTGGCCGAATCCGGACGGACCATCCGCATTGCCGACATCTCGCCCCAGGTCCGCAAGATTTTCAACCTGACCCAACTCGGCGAACTCTTCGGCCTGCCCGAATAGCGGCAGCCGGGAAGCAGGCGGACGCGGCATGGGCAAAGGGCAAAACGGCCTCGACACCCTGGTCTGGCTCGTAACGGGCCTTCTCGGTTGCGCCGCGGCCACGCTGTCCCCGGCCCGCCGGGCCAAGCCCTACCAACGCGCCCGCACCATCAGCCATCTGGCCTGGATCGGCGCGGATTCGCTGCCCATCGTCAGCGTCATCGCCGCCTGCGTCGGCGTCATCCTGGCCTTGCAGGCCGCCATCCAGTTGGAAAAGGTCGGGGCGCTCAGCTACGTGGCCAATCTGGTGGGCTTTTCCATCGTCACCGAACTGGGGCCCCTGCTCACCTGCCTGATCCTGTCCGGCCGGGCCGGCGCGGCCTTTACCGCCGAGATCGCCACCATGGGCATTTCCGAGGAAATCGACGCCCTGGAAGTCATGGGCATAAGTCCGGTGCGTTTTCTGGTCTGGCCCAAATTCACGGCCATGTGCGTCATGGCCCCCCTGCTCACCCTGTGGGCCGACGGCGTGGGCATCGTCTCCGGCGGCGTGTTCTCGGCCATGGCCCTTGGCCTGTCCGGGCAGGTCTATTTCAACCAGACCGCCTATTTCCTGACTATGCGCGACGTCGTGGGCGGACTGGTCAAGAGCGCCGGGTTCGGCCTGGCCATCACCCTGGTGTCGTGCTGGCAGGGCTTTCTGGCCCGCGAGGGCGCGGCCGACGTCGGCCGGCGCACCACCCGGGCGGTGGTCCAGTCGATCTTTGTCATGATCCTTTTGGACCTGTTTTTCACGGCGCTCAACTACATCTTCCGGTAACCGGCAAGGAGGCGCATCGTGGGGGGGCGGCTGGAATCGCCGGATATCGTGATCGAGGACGTCAGCGTCGGCTACGGCGAGCGCGTGGTGCTGCACGGCGTGGACACCACCCTGCCCGGCGGCAGGATCAGCGTCATCCTCGGGGGGTCGGGCTGCGGCAAATCCACGCTTTTGCGCAACATCATCGGCCTTGTGCCCATACGGACCGGCCGCATCGTGCTTGGCGGCCGGGACATGGCCCGGATGAGTCCGGATGAGCGCCTGGACATCCGCCGGCACATGGGCGTGCTGTTCCAGGACGGGGCGCTGCTTGGCTCCATGCGTCTGGGCGAAAACATCGCCCTGCCCCTGCGCGAGCACACGGAGCTGTCCGATTCGCTCATCGAGGAAGTGGTGGGCATGAAGCTGCGTCTGGTCGGGCTGGCCGATTTCATAGACTATTTTCCGGGCGAACTGTCCGGCGGCATGCGCAAGCGGGCCGGGCTGGCCCGGGCCATGGCCCTGGACCCGGCCGTGCTCCTTTGCGACGAGCCCACCTCCGGGCTTGACCCCATCACCGCCGCCGACATGGACCAGCTCATCCTGGAACTCAAGGCCACGTTCGACATGACCATCGTGGTGGTCAGCCATGATCTGGCGAGCCTTCGCACCATTGCCGACCATGTGGTGGTCTTGAACCAGGGCGTCATGCCCTTCGAGGGCCCTCTGGCCGGCCTTGACGCCAGCAATGATCCGTTTATCGTCCAATTTCTGAAGCGCCAGCCCTCCCGGGAAAGCCGCATCCTGGGCGATTCCCGGGCGTCGCGGCCAGACCGGCGGCCAACCGGCGCGCCCCAAACCGGACCGTCCGGACAAGCCAGGGAGGCGTGATGCTTTCGGCAAAGGCCGGCAGATCGGAGTACATGAAGGCGGCCGGGGCGCTGGTTTTGGGCCTTTGCCTGCTGGGCGCGTTTATGATCGTGCTCGGCGGCAACTGGTTCTGGGTCAAATACGACGCCTACGACGTCCGGTTTCTTTCTATCAAGGACCTGAGCCCCGGCCGGACAGTCAAATACGCCGGCCTCGACGTCGGCCGGGTGGAGTCCATCATCCTGGACGTCAACGACCCGCGCCGCATCCTGGTGCGCGTCAACATCCGCAAGGGGTTCCCCCTGTTTGCCGGCACCGTGGCCCGCATCGCCCAGAAAGGGCTGGTCGGCGACTACTACGTGCTGCTGGAGCTCCACGGCGAGCCCGGGCAGCGGTTGGTCCCGGGATCGGACATTCCGGCCGTAGCCACCATGGACGTGCAGGAGCTGGCGGCCAAGGCCGGGGAACTTCTGGACGACATCCGCCCCAAGATCAATGACATCGCCGACAACATCGGCAGGCTTTTTACCGAGGAAAACACCCGGGCCCTGCGCCGGGCCCTGGAAGGCGCCCCGCTGCTGGTCGAGGAGTTGCGCCGGGCGGCCGAGGATTTCCGGACCAACTGGGCCACGCTTTCGGCCAAGGGCGGCAAGGCGGCCGATTCCCTGGACGCCTCGCTGCGGCGCGTGGACAAGGCCGTGGCCTCGGTGGAGGCCGAACTGGCCAAAACCCTGCGGACCTTTCGGACCCAGGCCGAGGGCGTCGGCGGACTGGTCGGCGACGTGCGCCAGGGATTCCGGTACGATCAGGAAGAGATCGAGGAAATTCTCAAAAACCTCAACCGGACGAGCCGGGATGTGCGGGAACTCGCGGGCCGGCTGCGCGAGCGGCCCTGGGAACTCATCCGGCCTCCAGCAAGGAATGCTCCATGAAGCCTCTGACCGTACTGGGCCGCGCGCTTGCCTGCGGCCTGATGGTTGCCTGTCTCGGCGGCTGCTTTGGCAAGCCGCCCCCGCCCCAGCGGTATCTGCGCGTGGAACTGGAATCCACGCCCTGCCCGGGCTCCACCAGCCAGCAGCACCGCCTGCCCGTGGGATTCAAGCCGCTCAAGGCCCTGGAAAACCTGGACCGTACGGCGGTCATGACCGCCCGCGACCAGGTGCTGACCGCCAGCCTGGACTACTATTGGGAAGGCGCGCCCCAGGACATCGTGGGCCAGCTCCTGCGCCGGGGCGTCGAATGCCAGTCTGCGGCCATGACGCCGGTCGACTACCAGCCCCGGGTGGAGCACGACGCCGTGCTGACCGGGGAACTGACCGCGTTTAACATCGAAGAAACCGACGGCGGCCGGTTCGTGGTGTCCGTGCACCTCGACCTGTGGACCAAGAATATGGGCGCGCGCATCGCCGCCGGCGATTTCAACGCCTACTACCCGCTCGAGAACTTCCAGGGCGACACCATAGCCAAGGCCGCCGGCAACGCCCTGGGCCGCGTGGCGCCCAAGGTCGTGGAATGGCTCGACACCGGCCTGCCCAAGCTGCAAAAGGCCATGGAGCGGCAATAGGGCGCTGTCCCGAATCGCCTCCGGCGGCCGGGAGGGGATGATCCCCTCCCGGACCCTCCGCAAAGGGGGAACGGGCGCATCGCCTTTGCGCGGCGGTGTCCTTCCGCGCCCATCCGCCATCCCTTCCCCCCCTTTAACCCCCTTTATCCAGGGGGTCCGGGGGAAATGATTTTCCCCGGCGGGGTTCGGGGCAGCGCCCCGATTTTCTGCCTCTTCTCCCCCTTCCCCTACCCTTTCCTCGCCATATTCATGAAAAACTGCCGTTCGGCCGTGGCCAGCGGCAGTTTTTCGTCGGTGGCCAGGATGGCGTAGGCTTTCTGGACCTGGGCGGCCACGCGGGCCAGGGCGGCCAGCCGTTTTTTCGGGGCGCGCCCGGCCCCGAGCCGGGCGGCCAGGGCCAGGACCTCCCGGGCGCGGCTGGCGACGGTGTGGTTGGCCAGGGTTTTGCGGCGGCCGTTGCGGGCGATGACGGACAGATCGGGGTCTTGCAGGGCGGCCCGCGCCGCCCGGGCGGCGTCGGCGGGATCGTCGCGGCGGTAGACGAGCAAATCCCGGCCCGGGACAAACAGGTCGCGCAGGCCGTTTTCCGTGTCCTCGGTCAGAAGCGCCGCGCCGCAGGCCATGGCCTGGAATACCCGGAAATTCAGCTCCCCGGCCGCGCTCTGGTTGAGCACGATCTGGCTGCGGTTGAAAATGGGCGCGTAGCGGCCGGCGCCGGAAAAAAGCGGGGCCATCCGGCGGAAGGCGTTTAAAAACGGCCTGCGGCCGGGATTGGCCGGGCCATCCAGGGTGCCGACGAACGAAACGGGAATGTCGCGGTCGAGGCCGTCGTCGCGGTCGTAGGCCGGATTGCAGAAAAGCGGCATCCAGGCGGCCGGCCGGTTGGTCGGCGAGGCGGCGAAAAGCGGCAGATAATCCTTCTGGGCCACGTAGAGGCCGTCGAAACAGGCGCTGTAGGGCACGTGCCACGGGTTCATGTACTGGTCCACGGAATAGCCGATGGTCACGGCCGGCAGGTTTTCCAGGCCGAAGATCCAGGGCGGCTGGCAGGCGTCGCACCAGAAGACCAGCTCCGGCGACATGCCGCGTGCGGCCAGCAGATCGAGAAACCGCTTGCAGGACAGCGGTTCGTCAAGGACCACGTCGCAGTCGGGCGTGGTGCCGATGGCGAGCACGTCATGGCCGAGTTTGCGAAACGTTCCGACAAAGGCGGTATGGTGCAGGTTGACGATGCGCATGGCCCCTCCGCCTCCCTGCTACCCCGCGCACTGCGTTTCGATCAAGACCCGGTCTTGCCAGCCGGCGGCGGATCGTGGAAAATCTCCCCCCGGCGTCTTGCCGGCCAACCCTCCCCCACATCTTCAAGGAAAATGCCATGCGCAGCGAGATTTTCAAAAAAGGTCTGGAAAAAGCCCCCCACCGCTCCCTCCTCTACGCCCTGGGCCTGACCCGGGAAGAGATGGAGCGTCCCATTATCGGCATCGTCAATTCCGCCAACGAGGTTGTGCCCGGCCATATCCACCTCAACACCATCGCCGAGGCGGCCAAGGCCGGCGTGCGCATGTCCGGCGGCACCCCGCTGGCCTTTCCGGCCATAGGCGTGTGCGACGGGCTGGCCATGAACCACGCCGGCATGCACTTCTCCCTGGTCAGCCGGGAAATCATCGCCGACTCCATCGAGATCATGGCCATGGCCCACCCCTTCGACGCCCTGGTCATGATCCCCAACTGCGACAAGGTCGTGCCGGGCATGCTCATGGCCATGCTGCGCCTGAACATCCCGTCGATCATCGTCAGCGGCGGCCCCATGCTGGCCGGCGTCACCTCGGACGGCTCCTGCGACCTCATCGACGTGTTCGAGGCGGTCGGCAAGTTCAAGCGCGGGGCCCTGGACGCCGAAAAACTCGAGGAAATCGAGGAAAACGCCTGTCCGGGCTGCGGCTCCTGCTCGGGCATGTTCACGGCCAACTCCATGAACTGCCTGTCCGAATCCATCGGTCTGGCCCTGCCCGGCAACGGCACCATTCCGGCCGTCACGGCCAAACGCGTGCGGCTGGCCAAAAAGGCCGGCATGCGCGTCATGGACCTGCTGGCCAAAAACATCCGCCCCCGCGACATCGTCACCGAGAAAAGCATCCAGAACGCCGTGGCCATGGACATGGCCCTGGGCTGCTCCACCAACACCGTCCTGCACCTGCCGGCGGTGTTTGCCGAGGCCGGCCTGTCCCTGACGCTCGACATCTTCGACGAGATTTCCCGCAAGACGCCCAATCTCTGCAAGCTCTCGCCGGCCGGCCGCCACTATCTGGACGACCTGGAGCGGGCCGGCGGCATCCCGGCCGTCATGTCGGCCCTGGCCGGACGCGGTCTGCTCAACCTCGACGTCCTGACCGCCACCGGCAAGACCCTGGGCGAGAATCTGGCCGACCTCAAGGCCCGGGTCAAAAATCCCGACGTCATCCGGGCCGACGCGCCCTACGCCAACGAGGGCGGCATCGCCATCCTGCGCGGCAGCCTCGCCCCGGACGGAGCGGTGGTCAAACAGTCGGCCGTGGCCCCGGCCATGATGCGCCACACCGGCCCGGCCCGGGTGTTCGACAGCGAGGAACAGGCCAATCCGGCCATCCTCGGCGGCCAGGTCAAACCCGGCGACGTCCTCGTCATCCGCTACGAAGGCCCGCAAGGCGGCCCCGGCATGCGCGAAATGCTCTCCCCCACCTCCAACGTCATGGGCATGGGCCTTGGCGAATCCGTGGCGCTCATTACCGACGGCCGCTTCAGCGGCGGCACGCGCGGCGCGGCCATCGGCCACGTCTCGCCCGAGGCGGCCGACGACGGCCCCATCGCCCTGATCAAAGACGGCGACATGATCGAAATCGATATCCCGGCCCGCAAGCTCAACCTGCTTGTGGCCGAAGACGAGCTGGCCAAACGCCGCGCCGCCCTGGTCCACCCCAAAAAAGAGATCGCCTCGCCCCTGCTTCGCCGCTACGCCGCCCAGGTCAAATCCGCCGCCCAGGGGGCGGTGTACAAGGAACCCCAGGGACGATAGGAGTGGGAGGAAGGGAAGAGAGAAGAGTGAAGTGAAGAGTGAAGAATGCCTCCGGCGGCCGGGAGGGGGTAACCCCCTCCCGGACCCTCCCTGACGGTGGGCAGGGGGCTGCCGCAACGCGCCGAGAGGAGACGTTTTTCGCTTTGCTGCCTGATAACCACCCGGAACCGTGAAGAGTTTTTGGGGAGGGCGGGGGTCCGGGGGAGGGAACC
>Ga0074193_1000453_pt1 | contig 69165 bp, 55 predicted proteins | sample EPASupsiteHSE605_FD_64523 | JGI IMG/M metagenome (GOLD analysis project Ga0074193, IMG submission 64523) | Bioremediated contaminated groundwater from EPA Superfund site, New Mexico - Sample HSE6-05 | ecosystem: Environmental > Aquatic > Deep subsurface > Groundwater > Contaminated ...
GAATCTAACCTGCGTTTAGATAACTTTTTTTATCTTCGCAAACAATGAGCACTGGTATACTTTTCAACTGGAATATGGTATACTTTTCAATTGTTATATACAGATACACTCTTTCTATCATGAATTTCATCGAGTTTATTTTGAATAGAAGATGGCTTTAAACTCTGTTGTAAATCTTCACCATTATGATTAATTATTCCATCTCTAACTCCATACGTTAAATTCAATCCTTTACCTCCATTACATAACTTATCTACAACTCTTAAACTATGTACTTCATGAATAAATTTAAATTCCGAATTTAATTTTTTATTCAACGCGGTTTCTCCTGCATGGCCAAAAGGAGAGTGTCCTAAATCATGGCCTAATCCAATTGCATATGCCATTTCAGGATTTAAATTCCACCCTGCATTATTTAAACCTTTACATATAGTTGCTCCTATAGTTGCAACATGCAAAACATGTTCAATACGAGTACATACATGGTCATTGTCTGGAGAAAAAAAGACTTGTGTCTTATGTTTAAGTCTACGAAATGGCATGGAATGAATTATTGCGGTTTGATCCCTAAAATACTCACCTCGAATAGGATATTGCTTGGGCTCTTGTCGACTTTCATATATTTCATCACTGAGTGGATTATTCATTTAAATTATGAAATTAGTTTGATTGTTATCTCATTTATATTTAAAAGAAAGAGAATTTAGTAATTGAAATAGAGAAAAGTTATCGCCATAATATCGAGAATTCCATTTTATCCTGTAACTACTTAAATGAAGAAAATATATTTATTTCACTTTTCTCAATACATTATGCATTATCAGAGTACGCACATACACAACAAAGTTCGTCAGTCCCAAAGTCAGGTCCTTCTTCACGGGGCTTTATCTTTGTTGTCTAACTATCTTTAGCTTGCAAAATCTATTTCTAAATCTTGCTTTTTCTTTGCTGGCGAATCGGAGAATGTTTGTTTATGATTTTATACTAAAATGAGGCAAAGTTCTTAACCGGGTGGAATGAAGTGGTTTTCCTTTTATTCATGGTTAACAAATAGTGCTCAAGGTGGTATTTTCAATTATTCAAACATTGGTCTTTTCATAACTAAATTGTCCCAAATATAATGTTTATTTTTAAATTGAAGCATAAGTCATCTGATTAATTTGTAATTATTTTTTTTAAGTGTGGTTATATAAAGTTGAATCAATGAAACAGGGGAAATAAAAAATTGAAGGTATCTTTAGCGGCTACTTCCCTGTGTAGTAGCGCGATTACTATAGTCATTTATTATTTTGAGTACGAACAAGTATTCGTTTGTCATATGTATACCTTGCGTTTGACAATTGACAAACGCAAGGTATACAGCTGTTGACTTTGCGTTTGTCATATGGCAAACGAATAGTTGTTCGTAGTCTTCGGGATAGTTTGTTGTAGTGTTAGGGCTACTTTATCGGTGGATGGGGGCTAACTATTAGCTGGTTGCGAATCGTAGGGCTTCGTATAATGAGGAGTTAATTTTTATCGGGGTCCTGAAATCGGTGGGAGATGGCAGATGATTTGGATCTGTCACCGGGTATCTCTCACTCACAGAACCGTGGCCTGGAAAGGGTTTGGGGGCAAAAAGTGATAGATGGCAGATGTTTTTCGAATAAATCGGTTTTATGGAGTGGTATCGAGTTGGGGGCGGTATTGTTCTACGGTTTCGAGCAGGGCTTCGATGGTGGGAACGGGGATGTGGGTACCGTTGGGGGTGCAGAACACATAGCCGGGGGTTTGCAGGTTGCCGGTTTCGATGTAGTAGGCGGATTCGAGGGTTCGTCCGGCCAGGATGCCGTTGCGTTGCAGGGCTTTGCGGGCCATGGCGAACTTCTGGCCGTGACCGGTTAACCGGATCTGGGCATCGTATTGGTTGTCTATCCGGAACAGGCCTATTTCGGTATCGAATACAATGCCTTTACGGGCAAAGAATCCGCTCAGGCTTCCGTCCAGCGACAGGTCCTCGGGTGTGCCGGTGGCAATGCCGCCGCCTTTGTCCATCAGCCAGATTTTGTCGGCCAGCTGCAGGGCCAGTTCCATGTCGTGGGTGGACAGAAAGATGGTTTTGTTTGTCTGACGCGTAAGCTGGTGCAGCAGTTGCATAATCTCTACCTTGCTTGGAAAATCGAGGAAAGCCGTGGGTTCGTCCAGGAAGATTACCGGCGTTTCCTGCGCCAGTACTTTGGCAATCATCACCTTTTGTCTTTCGCCGTCGCTCAGGGTATGCACCATCCGGTGGGTAAGGTTTTCGATCCTGACCAGCGAGATGGATTCGCGCACAATCTCTCGGTCCCGGCCCCTCAGTCGGCCCCAAAATCCGGTATACGGACTACGTCCCATGCCCACCAATTCCTCCACGGTCATGTTTCGCACATCACATTTATCGGTCAGCACCACCCCAATGATGGTGGCCAGTTCCTTGTCGGTGTAGTGCCCTATCTCCTTCCCCATCACCTTGGTCTGCCCGTTCAGTTTGGGCTGGAAGGCAGAAAGTGTACGCAACAAGGTAGATTTACCCGCACCGTTGGCACCGAGCAGGCAGGTTAGTTCGCCTCCGTGAATGGACGCGTTTATATCTTCGGCCACTACTTTGGTCTGCTTCTTCCCGGCATAGCCGATGGAAAGGGAACAGAGCTGGATGGTATGTAGATTGGTTTGCTTACTCATTGAGGTCGTCTTTACGTTTTCTGAATAATACCGAGGCCACCACGGGAGCTCCCACAAGGGCGGTGACCGAATTAACAGGGAGCGCTCCTTCCAGTCCGGGCATGCGGGCAATCAGGTTGCAGATCAGGGCCAGGGAAGCACCGGCAAACAATACGGCCGGCATCAGGATGCGATGGTCCGATGTATGGAAAATGGCCCGGCACAAGTGCGGAACCGCCAGACCCAGAAAGACAATAGGTCCGCAGTAAGCGGTTACAATGGCTACCAGTACACCCGACGAGGTGATAACGAGCAACCGCGAACGCTTGATGTTTAGTCCCAGGTTACGTGCATAGCCATCACCCAGCAACATGAGGTTCATTGTTTTTATCAACAGGAAGGAGAGCGGAATGAGCACCGCCATGAGGATGACAAAAAGGATAACCTGATCGCCGGATACCCGCGAAAAGCTGCCCAATCCCCAGATAACATAAGCACGGATATCCTCCTCCACACTGAAATACTTCAGTACCCCGATAATGGCATTGGCCACATAGCCAATCATCACCCCGATGATAAGCAGGGTTACGTTTCCTTTTACCTTTTGCGATACATAAACGATAAGTGCCATGATAGAGAGGGCTCCGGCTATGGCAGCTACCGACAAAGCGATTTCGCCTACGTAGCCCAGTTTGCTGAGGGCTATTCCTCCCAGACTGCCGGACAGCAACACCACAAAGGCAACACCCAGACTGGCGCCGGAACTGATGCCCAATACCGAGGGACCTGCCAGTGGATTGCGGAATACGGTCTGCATCTGCAGTCCGCTGATGGCCAGTCCGGCTCCTGCCACAAGGGCGGTAAGTGCCTGCGGCACGCGCGACTTAAGGATGATGTTCTGCCACACCTGCGGTTCGTCGCCGGTATGCATCAGGATATGCCAAACCGACTTAAGGGGAATGGCAACCGAGCCCAACAGCAGGTTAAGCATGAAGAACAGAAAGACGGATGCCACAATCAACAGCATGAACAGGGTGGTAGGTCGCTTCATGCCGGATTATTTCATTAATTCGTAATATACCGGAGTATGATCGGGTAACAGGTCCGGATGAAAGGCCCGGATCAGATCGGCCAGTACCACTTCGGGTTGTGTGGGCGACGATTCGTAAAAGGCCCTTTCGCGCAGGTTGCAGTAAACCACCCCCTTTTCGCGGAAGGCATGAAAGTCAGCATACCGCGAATCTTCGGCTTTCAGGGCGTTATAGGAGAAGTCGCCGGGATAGCTATTCAGTATCCGCCAGAAATCGGCTTTGTCGGCCTGACTATACACGGTCTCAAAGTCGAGGGTCACTCCCCCCGAACGGTTGTCGTCCTTCAGGAAGTAGTCGGCTCCCGCATCGCGGAACAGCTGGGCAAGAAAGCTTTTGCCGCCCACAGCATACCAGTTACCGCCCCTCAGCTCGCCACTAAACACAACCGGACGCTTTTTTATGCTGGCTGTTAGTTGCAACAGTTCGTTGTAACGGTGTTCGATGACTTCGAATTTGGCATTGGCCTCGTTTTCCGTTCCCACCAGCAGACCGATGCATTTGATCCACTCCGCCTGACCAAGGGGTGTCATTTCTTTGTATCCCAGATGGGGCAACAGGGGGATGCCCAGTTCTTTCAGGGAATCGTATCCTCCCCGTTTGAACGGAGAGATCAGAATCAAATCAGGATTTGCACTCATAATCACTTCGGCGTCAAAGTTACCTTCCATGCCTATTTTTTTTGTTTTACCCTCCTTAAGACGTTGCTTCATCTCCTTATTAAATAAGAACCGGCTACTGGTGATACCGATTACCCGGTCCACCGCCTCCATGGCAATGAAGTTGGAAAGCTGAAGAGCGGTCATACAGATCACACTGCGCACGGGCGTTTCGATTACAGTATAGTCGGACGGAATGCCTTCGGGTTTGGTACCCCGGGGAACCAGTGCGAAGTGGTAAGAGGTACTCTCTTCCTGCTGCGGATCCTGTATATCCAGCAAGCGGTAGCCTGCATGGGAGGTAACACGGAATCCTTTGGCATAACTTGGATTCATGGGTGAAGAGGTGGAATCCTGCAGGGCGGAAGCCGATTTACTATCGGACCTGGACGTATTTGAATGGCAGCCGGATATCAACAGAAGTGTAGCTAAGCACAGTCCGGCAAGAACTATTTTCATGTGCGTATTAATTTATATTCACTACAAAGATACTTATTATACTTGTTTGTTCGGCGCAATTTATCCAATTTTGCACACTGAAAACAACAAGCAAGCATCCATGCATACACCCGTATATTTCGTTTCACTGGGTCCGGGCGATCCCGAACTGATAACCCTGAAGGGTTTGAAAATACTTCAACAGGCACACACAGTGTTTTATCCCGCTACCCAAAGCAAGCAGGGGGAGGTAGTATCCCGTGCAGCCACGATACTCCATGCACTGGAAATACCGGAGTCCGTTTTGTGCCCGTTTATTCTTCCCATGAGTAAAGACCGCAGCCATGCGCAACAGGCTTACGATTCGGTTTACGAGGAGGTGGTAAAGCAACACGACGGAGAAAAACGGCTGGTGATTGTTGCCGAGGGGGATGCGGGTTTTTATTCGTCCATCCATTATATAATGGACCGGCTGAATGATGCGGGTATCCCTTCGGAACGGATAGCCGGAGTGCCGGCGTTTATCGCTGCCGGGGCGTTAGGAGGTATCCATGTGGTTAAGCAGGAAGAGAAGTTACTGGTGCTACCGGGAATTGTTACCGGCGAGGAACTGGAACAATATCTGGGAAGCGGACTAACGGTGGTGATTATGAAATTATCGCAATGCGGTGATGTGATTTCGGCGTTTATAAAGGGGGATGCAGGTTACCAGTATCACTATTTCGAGAATGTGGGTACCGAAAAGGAATATTACACGGATAAGAGGGAGGAAATTGCATGTGGGAGGTTTCCCTATTTCTCTTTGCTGCTTATAAAGCCCTAAAAACAAAAAACGTCTGCAAAGAATCTGTTCGGATTCTGTAGACAGCCGTTTTAAGGAATGCAAATTCAAAAAGTGTGACCTCGCCGGGAATCGAACCCGGATCTAAAGTTTAGGAAACTTTTATTCTATCCATTGAACTACAAAGTCGTTTGTATTTGGTGTACAAAAGTATAATCTTTTCCTTTAACAGGCAAACATTAACGGACTATTCTGCTAATCGAAGAGCGTTTGCATGACTGCAAGGGATTTAATTTCGGGGAAATCGGGCATATGCAGGCGGTAATATTCCAGGATACGGTGGATAACGAGCAGGCGGTCCTGACGGGTAAAACGGTAGAGGTGCATGTTTTCGTAGCTCATACGCAGCAATCCGGCAAATGCCAGGCTCTCGGGTTTATCCAGGTAGTGGCGGTGCATGGGGATGTCGCTTACGAATACGCCGTTGAGCATATCGAAGTACCGGTTTTCGGCTATCGAGTCGGTGTTGGGGAATATCCCTAAGTGATGAAGCAGGCGAAGCAGAAAGACCAGATGAAAGTTGGCCAGGCCTTTTTCGGATAGTTCCAGCAGCTGAACGGACTGATACAGGAAGTCGAACAGGCGTGCATCGGGTTCGGTTTCCTTTACCACACGAAACAGTACCTCGGATAAGAACAGGGCCAGCACGTTTTTTATGGGGTGACTGGATAGCTCGTTCATCGGAAAACAACTTTTGGTTTCCTTAATGCGGTGGAGGTCGCGGTTCTGTTTGTGGTCCACTTCCATCTCGAGTACGGACAGCGGAATAAACAAGGCACGGGAGATGTTGCTTTTTTTGCCCCGGGTGCGGGCTACCAGGTACGACACGCGACCAAAAGCTTCCGTATACATATATATAATGGAATACTTGTCGCTGTAGGGTATGGAATGTAAGACGATTCCTCTGGTTTTATAAAGCATACTTCTGTTTATTTCGATTACAAAGATACAAAAGTGTAAACCAATTAAGTGGTAAAATGGTTATATAACAATAGAAATTAATTAGTAGCAACATGCAAAATCTTACGCTTACAGATCCGGCTCTTTTATTCTCTGCCATCTCTTTGATATTATTAGCTTATACGAATCGTTTTTTATCCTATGCGCAACTGGTTCGTACCTTACAGGATAAATACCAGGCAAACCCGGACTTAAAAGCGGTGGCTCAGATATCAAACTTAAAGAAAAGATTATACCTTACCCGTTCCATGCAGATCCTGGGACTGCTTAGTTTACTGTTTTGCGTGCTTGCCATGTTTCTTATTTATGTATCCTGGCAAATTGCCGCCGCTTATATTTTCGGGATCGGACTACTGCTTTTGGCCGCTTCTTTGTGCGTATGTATTTGGGAGATAAACATTTCGGTAAAGGCACTGGAGATAAACCTACAGAACATGGGTTCTAAATAGAAGTTAAAATGTTCATTAATATTAAAATTTCCGTTGAAATGTTTTGGTAGTTCGGACATATGACCTATCTTTGCACTCGCAATCAGGGAATCAAACCCCTTAAGCGCTTAATAACAAAGCACTTTGACATAATGGCCCATTCGTCTATCGGTTAGGACGTAAGATTTTCATTCTTGAAAGAGGGGTTCGACTCCCCTATGGGCTACAATAAACAGATTAAAAAAATTAAAGAGGATAGCTAAAAAATGGCAAATCATCAATCATCAATCAAGAGAATCAGACAGACAGACGCAAAACGTTTGCATAACAGATATTATGCAAAAACTGCAAGAAATGCCGTTAAAGTTTTACGTGGCACATTGGACAAAGCGGAAGCTCAGGCTTTATTTCCTAAAGTTTGCTCAATGTTGGATAAGCTTGCTAAGAACAACATTATTCACAAGAATAAGGCTGGCAACTTGAAATCCAAACTGTCTAAGCACGTTAACAAACTTGCTATAGCATAATAAGGAATTATTACTATTTTTAATAGTAAGGCTGGACAGTTATGTCCGGTTGACAAGGCCTAATGGCCCATTCGTCTATCGGTTAGGACGTAAGATTTTCATTCTTGAAAGAGGGGTTCGACTCCCCTATGGGCTACCGAGAAGCTAAAGCCGGATCATTGAGATCCGGCTTTCTTTGTTTATACTTATCCTACTCCTTTTTTCGCTATTTTCACACTCCCCGCTTGCGTCAAGTCAATTATTATCACTACATTTGTTAGTTTTTTCATCGAAAAGGATAATAACTGATTTAAAATAAATATAGACTCATGAGTGAAGAATTAAAGAATGCTCCCGGCTCATATTCCGCCGATAGTATTCAGGTGCTTGAAGGGTTAGAAGCTGTACGAAAAAGACCTGCCATGTACATTGGCGACATTAGCGAAAAAGGTCTGCACCATTTGGTATACGAAGTAGTGGATAACTCTATTGACGAGGCCATGGCCGGCTATTGCAACAAGATTGATGTGGTTATCAATGAAAATAATTCTATTTCGGTTGCTGACAACGGTCGTGGTATTCCTGTTGATTTACATGAGAAAGAAAATAAATCGGCGCTTGAAGTTGTTTTAACCGTATTGCATGCCGGAGGTAAATTCGACAAGGGTTCTTACAAAGTATCCGGTGGTTTGCACGGTGTGGGTGTATCTTGTGTTAATGCGCTGTCTACCTACATGAAGGCGGAAGTTCGCAGAAACAACAAGCTTTACATGATGGAGTTCTCTTGCGGAAAGCCTTTGAATAGCTTGCAGATTGTAGGTGAATCGAAAGTGACCGGGACCAAAATTACTTTTCAACCGGATGCGTCCATATTTACCACAATAGATTACCAATACAAGACGTTGGCCGACCGCTTGCGGGAGCTTTCTTATCTGAATGCGGGTATCACACTTACGTTGACCGACAAACGTACTCCAAAAGAAGATGGCACCTTTAAAACAGAAACTTTCCATTCGGATGAGGGTCTGAAGGAATTTGTCCGCTACCTGGATCGTACCAAGGAAAAGCTGGTTGAAAACAGTATTCATATCATCACCGAAAAACAAGGCATTCCTGTGGAGGTTGCCATGACTTACAATACTTCTTACAACGAAAACGTGTATTCGTATGTAAATAACATCAACACGATTGAAGGTGGTACGCACCTTGCCGGTTTCCGCAGAGGTCTTACCCGTACGCTTAAAAAGTATGCGGAAGATTCGAAGATGCTGGATAAGGTGAAGGTGGATATTCAGGGCGATGACTTCCGCGAGGGGTTAACGGCTGTTATCTCTATCAAGGTGGCCGAACCTCAGTTTGAAGGTCAGACCAAAACCAAGCTTGGTAACAACGAGGTGATGGGTGCCGTGGATATGGCTATCGGCGAAGCTTTGGGTAATTACCTGGAAGAACATCCGAAAGAGGCCAAAATCATCGTAGACAAGGTAATTCTTGCTGCTACCGCCCGCCATGCTGCCCGCAAGGCACGCGAAATGGTTCAGCGTAAGTCTCCGCTATCGGGTGGTGGACTTCCCGGTAAACTGGCCGACTGTTCGTCTAAGGATGCTGCGATATGCGAACTATTCCTTGTCGAAGGGGACTCGGCCGGTGGTACTGCCAAACAGGGCCGCGACCGTAACTTCCAGGCTATTCTGCCGCTGCGTGGTAAGATTTTGAACGTGGAGAAAGCAATGCAGCATAAGGTGCTGGAAAGCGAAGAAATACGTAATATCTATACCGCTTTAGGGGTTACTATCGGTACAGAAGATGATACGAAAGCGCTGAATATTGTGAAGCTCCGCTACCAGAAGGTTATTATCATGACCGATGCCGACGTGGACGGTAGCCACATCGCAACACTTATTCTTACTTTCTTCTTCCGCCACATGCGTCCGCTGATTGAGAACGGGTATGTTTTCATCGCTACACCTCCACTCTACTTGTGTAAGAGAGGTAAAACGGAAGAGTATTGCTGGACAGAGCAGCAGAGACAGGCGTTTATCGACAAATACGGTAACGGTAACGAAAACACGATTCACACTCAGCGTTACAAAGGTTTGGGAGAAATGAACGACCACCAGCTGTGGGATACAACCATGAATCCGGAAAACCGTACGTTGCGCCAGGTTACAATCGAAAACGCTGCGGAAGCCGATTTGGTATTCTCTATGCTTATGGGTGAAGAGGTTGCTCCGCGCCGCGAGTTTATTGAAGAGAATGCTACCTATGCAAAAATTGATGCTTAACAAATTATGAACAGGGAGGCCCGTCTTTTAACAATTAAGGAGCTGCATCAGGCAGTGGAATCGAATGCTTATCCGCAAGAGGGCGATATTCGTCCGCTGATTGGGGTGTCGTCCAATCAAAAAGAGGGGCTTTCCTGCATCAATAATACGTATATACAAGCTGTTATCGATGCGGGAGGTGCTCCTGTTTTCGTTCCTGTTACTACGAATCTGGATGCGTTAACGGCGATTGTTTCTCAACTCGATGGATTGCTTTTAACCGGCGGAGGGGATATTAATCCGCTGTTATGGGACGAGGAGCCTGTCCCTGAATTGCAGGAAGGCGATCCGATTCGCGACAGCTACGATTTTATCTTGCTTAAGCTGGCAACGGACAGATGTATGCCTGTGTTTGGTATCTGCCGTGGCCATCAGTTAATCAACGTGGCTTTTGGCGGAACGCTTTATCAGGATATCCATACCCAGCACACGGAGAAGACCCTAAAGCACAGTCAGCAACACGACAAAGCTTTTGCTTCGCATTCGGTACGGGTGGAACCCAATTCCATTTTGGGAATTCTGACAGACAATCTGGATAAATTGAAGGTAAACTCGCTGCATCACCAGGCTGTAAAGGAGGTTGCTCCCGGATTCAGGGCAAATGCCACCGCTCCCGACGGAATTAACGAAGGGATGGAGGCTTATCCGCACTATCCGGTTTTCAGCGTGCAATGGCATCCTGAAACCATGGCTTCCAGCGGTAATGAGCTGATGAGCGAACTTTTTCGTTTTCACATAGAAGAGGCTTCTCTTTTTAAATTAGCCAAAGACATACACCGGGATATCATCACCCTTGATTCCCATTGTGATACGCCTTCGTTCTTCGAGGAGGATTTTGATATCGGACAACGCGGTCTGAGTAAAGTAAACATCCCTTTGATGGAAATGGGGCATATAGATGCTGCCTTTCTGGTTGCCTATCAGGCTCAGGGCGAACGCGACGACCAATCGTTGTCGAATGCGACAGCTTTTGCCTTTAAGCGGATCCGTCAGATTAAGAGTCAGGTGGAACTGCAAAGCCGGTGTTTAGGTATTGCGGTTACTCCCGCCGAACTGATGTCGCTGAAAAAAGAGGGGAAGAAGGCTGTTTTAATCGGCATTGAGAATGGTTACGCCATTGGCAAAGACCTGAAAAACATTGAACGCTTCAGGGATGAAGGGGTTACTTACATTACACTCTGCCATAACGGTAGCAACGATCTCTGCGACTCTGCGGCCGGGGATGCCGAGTGGAACGGATTAAGTCCGCTTGGCAAAGAGGCTTTGAAGGAGATGAACCGGCTGGGTATTATGGTGGATGTATCTCATGCATCGGAAGCCACTTTTTATGATGTACTAAAAGAAAGCACTGTTCCTGTAATCGCCTCGCACTCGTCTGTGAGAACTTTGTGCGACCATGCCCGCAATCTTACCGACGATCAGATTCGGGCCATTGCGGAAAAGGGTGGCGTGATTCAGGTTTGCCTGTATACTGAGTTTATCAACAACGAACCGGATAAGGCGAGTTTGTCTGATGCACTGGAACACATCCGGTATATAATCGACCTGGTGGGAATTGACTATGTAGGAATCGGATCGGATTTTGATGGCGGCGGAGAACTCATCGGGTGTCGTGCTGCCAACGAACTTATTCAGATTACTGTAAAACTTCTGGGACTGGGTTATACCGTTCGGGAGATAGAAAAAATATGGGGAGGAAACCTGTTGCGCGTAATGAGCAAAGTACAGGAGTCCGCCCGAATAGATCACCTTTCAACTAATTGAATTATGCTTACCAAAATGCTATATATCTTATTAGCCACAGCAATGATATCCTGCAGCCAGTCCAAAAACCCGTCGCCCGAAACTGCGGAGGTTCCGCAAACAAAACAATCATCGGCGCCTGCATTTGATGCGGACAGTGCCTGGTTGTATGTGGATACGCAGGTGAAGTTTGGTCCGCGCGTACCTAATACAGAAGCACATGTTGCTTGCGGAAACTACCTGGCCGGCGAATTAAAACGATTTGGGGCAAAGGTTTACGAACAGGAAGCTACGTTAACGGCCTACAATAACACCCAGCTGAGATCAAAAAATATCATCGGTTCGTATAACCCTGATAATACAAAACGAATTTTACTGTTTGCCCACTGGGACAGTCGCCCGTATTCGGATCACGATCCGGATCCTGCCAATCACATGAAGGCGATTGATGGTGCCGATGATGGTGCGAGCGGTGTTGGTGTGCTGCTGGAAATTGCCCGTCAGTTTTCGGCAAAGGCTCCTTCGGTTGGCGTGGATATCATCTTTTTCGATGCGGAAGATTACGGCACCCCAGAATTTGATAAAGAGTATAAAGCCGACACCTGGTGTCTTGGCACACAGTTCTGGGCTAAGAATCCGCATGTGAAGGGGTACAAAGCCGATTTTGGGATATTACTTGATATGGTTGGTGCCAAGGGTGCCACGTTCTTCAAGGAACAAACTTCGCTGCACTATGCACCCAATATTGTGGAAGAGGTATGGAGTACGGCCAGAAACCTGGGTTACGGGAAGTTCTTTATCAGTGCTCCCGGAGGTGCTATTACGGATGATCACCAGTATGTAATTACAGGCCGGAATATTCCGTGCATCGATATAATTAACTATGACCCTGAAGCCGAAACCGGCTTTGGTGCTTATTGGCATACACAAAACGATACGATGGATAATATTGACCGCGAAACGCTGAAAGCAGTGGGACAAACGGTTCTTGAAGTGGTATATAACCGATAAATTGACAGAAAATGACTATAAATGAGATTCAGGACGAGATTATTGAAGAGTTCTCGGCCTTCGACGACTGGATGGACAAGTATGCTTTACTTATAGAATTGGGTAATTCGCTTGCTCCGCTGGACGAAAAATATAAAACAGAAAGCAACCTGATAGAAGGTTGTCAAAGCCGGGTTTGGCTTCAGGCCGATTACAAGGACGGCCTTATTCATTTTCAGGGTGAAAGTGATGCTGTTATTGTTAAAGGGATTGTTTCCTTGTTGATCAATATAATTTCAGATCATACACCGGACGAGATACTGGATACCGAACTTTATTTTATCGACAAGATAGGTTTAAAGGAACACCTTTCCCCCACCCGTTCCAACGGACTTGTAGCCATGTTGAAACAGATGCGTCTGTATGCCATGGCTTTCAAAGCCAGGGAGGAAGCCTGACCGAACGAATTAAAATTTTAACGTAAGCTGTTCGGGCAGTAACGTAAAGGTTTTTCTATGATAAGGGGTTATCCCATACTTGCTGATTGCTTCGCGATGGGCACGTGTAGGATAACCCTTATTTTGTGCCCAGCCGTATTCCGGAAATTCGTCGGCTAACTGCAACATGTAATCGTCACGGTAGGTCTTCGCCAGAATAGATGCCGCGGCAATGGACAAGTATTTACCATCGCCTTTTACTATGCAGGTATGGGGAATATCCGGATAAGGGGTAAACCGGTTGCCGTCGATTAACAGTGATTCGGGCAATACGGATAGTTTGGCAACTGCCCGGTGCATCGCCAGGAAAGAGGCCTTCAGTATATTGATGGTATCGATCTCTCCGGCGGTAACAACTCCGACTGCCCAGGCCAGTGCTTCCCGTTCGATGATAGGCCGAAGGGCATACCGTTTGCTTTCGCTCAGTTGTTTTGAGTCGTTAAGCAGTTCGTTTTTAAAGTCCTTCGGAAGGATAACGGCGGCGGCAAATACCGAACCGGCAAGACATCCGCGTCCGGCTTCGTCGCAGCCGGCTTCGATCTGGTCTTTGTTTAAGTAAGACTCCAGCATACTGTTTGAAATTAAAACATTCCGGCTACACGGACAATAGAGGCAGCAAGGATATCGATTTCTTCTTTCGTATTATAGAACGCAAGCGATGCCCGTACGGTTCCTTCTATACCCAGATTCTGCATCAGGGGTTGTGCGCAGTGGTGACCGGTACGGACTGCTATGCCCAGGCGGTCGAGCAACATGCCCATGTCGTAATGATGAATATTCCCGACAAGAAAAGAAATGACTCCGCTCTTATGTGCTGCTTTGCCGAAGATGCGCATTCCATCAATTGCTTCCAATTTCCCGGTTGCGTAGCTCAACAACTCATTTTCCCAGGCTGCGATATTCTCTATACCGAGGTTATTCACATACCGCAACGCTTCGGCCAGGGCTGTGCTTCCGATATAATCGGGCGTTCCTGCCTCAAACTTGAAGGGTAGTTCGTTGAAGGTTGTCTTTTCGAAAGAAACAGTGGCAATCATTTCGCCCCCTCCCTGATAAGGAGGTAGTTTGTCCAACCACTCTTCTTTTCCATAAAGAATGCCTATGCCGGTAGGACCGTATATTTTGTGGGCAGAGAATACATAAAATTCGGCGTCCAGATCCTGCACGTCTACTTTGAGGTGAGGTACTGCCTGTGCTCCGTCGATCAGAACAGGAACTCCATGGCTATGGGCTATCTCAACAATTTCCTTTGCCGGATTAACCGTGCCAAGTACGTTGGAGACATGCATGACAGAAACCAGACGGGTCCGTTCGGAAAAGAGGTTTTTGTATTCTTCCATACATAATTCGCCCTTTTCGTTCATCGGAATGACTTTCAGCGTGATTCCTTTTTTAGCCGCCTGCATCTGCCAGGGGACGATATTGGAGTGATGTTCCATAACGGACACAATCACTTCGTCGCCTTCTTTCATACATGCGTCGGTAAAAGAAGAGGCAATGAGGTTAATGGATTCGGTTGTTCCGCGGGTAAAGATTATTTCGCGCGCGTACCTTGCATTAAGAAACTTCTGAACCGTGATCCGGGCTTCTTCGTGCGCTTCGGTAGCAGCCTGACTCAGGAAATGAACACCCCGGTGAATATTGGCATTCACATTGTAATACCCCTCTTCGATCTTTTCCACAACACAGCGGGGTTTCTGCGTGGTAGCTCCATTGTCGAGATAAATCAAATCTTTGCCGTAAATTTTACGTGAAAGAATAGGAAAATCTGCACGGATAGCTTGTATATCTAACATAGTCGTTTTCGTTTACAGTCTAATAACACTTGTCAAAGATACTATGTTTATTTGTAATTTAAATGCGAATAAAGAGTTTATGAATTTGAATGTCTTAAGCAGCACCCCTTTGCAAACGATTGCACCTTTTATCCTGTTATAAATAAACGGGATGTTGTCTTTACGATATAATTCCTCCTATATTTGTATTTGTCAACTTGTTTACAAACTAATTATCATTATTATGAAAAAGAATCTGCTTCTAAGCCTGATCTTGTTTCTTTTCATCCCAAGCTTGCTTTTTGCGAAGGATATCACCATCGAGCCTGCCTTCTGGTGGAGCGGAATGAAAAACCCGGAACTGCAGTTAATGGTATACGGCGATAATATCGCTGGTTTCCGGCCCTCGGTTTCCTATCCCGGTGTTACTGTTAAAAGTGCGGTTTCTCTGGAAAGCCCCAACTACCTGCTTATTTATCTGGATGTGAAGAATGCAAAACCGGGTACGTTCGACCTTACATTTACAAAAGATAAGAAAACATTTAAAATGCCTTACGAGCTAAAAGCCCGTAAAGCGGATGCATGCAAAATAAAGGGATTTGATTCGTCGGATGTGTTATATCTTATTATGCCCGACCGCTTTGCCAACGGCAATCCGCAGAATGATAATATACCCCTGAAAACAACTTACAAAACAGACCGAACCAACCCAAGCGCACGCCATGGCGGCGATTTAGCCGGAATTGAGAAGCATCTTGATTATATAGAAGACCTGGGTGTAACTGCCATTTGGCTGAATCCTGTATTGGAGAACGACATGGAAGGCGGTGCTTATCATGGATATGCAACAACCAACTACTACCGGGTTGATCCGCGTTTCGGGACGAACGAAGAGTATGCCCGTCTGATTGAGAAGACACATGCAAAAGGGATGCGTGTGGTTATGGATATGATTTTTAATCATTGCGGCAGCGATCATCCCTGGATGAAGGATGTTCCAAGTAAGGACTGGTTTAACAACCTGGATAAGTATGTTCAGACAAGTCACGTGAAAGAGGTTCTGTTCGATCCGTACGCATCCGAATTCGACAAACAGCTAATGGTGAATGGCTGGTTTGTTCCTTCCATGCCTGACCTGAATCAGAAAAATCCGCACGTTGCCACTTACCTTATTCAGAATAGCATCTGGTGGATTGAATATAGCGGAGTCGACGGAATCCGTCAGGATACCTACCCGTATGCTGATTACGCGATGATGGCTGATTGGTGCAAGGCTATCTATCGGGAATATCCGGATTACAATATTGTGGGTGAAGCCTGGATGAATCAGACGATGGGGACTGCTTTCTGGCAGAAGGACAGCAAGCTTAACCAGGTTGGCAATACGGAATTAAAGTCTGTGATGGATTTCCGTCTCATGGGACTGGCTCATTCTGTATTCTTTGGTGATGCCGGCGGGATGCAAGCTTTATACGAACATTTGTGCTACGATTATGCGTATGCCGACATTTATAATGTGTTGCGCTTTCTGGATAATCATGATACGGACCGATTCCTTCCTGCTATGCCTGAAAAGCTGGACGGGTTCAAACAGGGAATTGCCTTTTTGCTCACCATTCCGGGTATCCCCCAGTTCTATTATGGAACGGAGTTGCTGATGAATGGGAACAAACAAAAGGGAGACGGCTACATCCGTCTGGACGTTCCCGGCGGCTGGCCTGGCGATGAGGTGAATCAATTTGAGGCTTCCGGCAGAACGCAGTTACAGAACGAAGCATGGAACTATATGCAAACTTTGCTAAAGTGGCGCAAAGGAAACGAGGTGATTGCCAAAGGAAAGATGAAACACTTTGTTCCCAACCAGGGAGTCTACGTATATTCCCGCTACCTTGATGGCAAACAGGTGGTTGTAATTATGAACGGGAATGAGAAGGAAACTGTGCTGCCTCTGGATCGCTACGAAGAAATTCTTAAAGATACAGCTGCCGGTAAGGATGTGATTACGGGTAAGACGGTAAGTTTGAGTAAAGAAATTAAACTTGCTGCAAAAGAAGTTTTGGTATTGGAATTATAGGTTCATTAATTTTTAAAGGTGAAAACCCCTTGTCTGTGTAGTGATACACGAGGCAAGGGGTTGTTTTACATCAACTAAATTATTTACATGCCCGGCATCCTGCACAGTGGGCAAGCTCTCCGCGGAATCGTTTCTCAACCAGCAGATGAAGACGATCTTTCAAGGCGCCCATTCGAACGTAATCAATCACATCGCTTGTAAAAGCAACACTTAACAACATTCTTGCTTCCGCTTCGGCAATACCCCGGCTACGCATATAGAACAATGCGTTTTCGTCGAGCTGACCAGTAGTCATACCATGCGAACATTTCACATCATCTGCATAAATCTCGAGCTGCGGTTTAGAATACATGCGTGCCTCGCGACTGGAGCTCAGGTTCCGGTTTGTCTGATATGCCTGGGTTTTCTGAGCACCTTCTTTCACAAGAATACGGCCACTGAATGCGCCCACGGCTTTATCGTCCAATACATACTTGAAAAGCTCGGTACTGGTGCAATTGGGAACTGCATGGGTTACGTGGCTGTATGTATCTACTTTCTGCTCCTGGTCGATAATCGCCATTCCACACAAGGTAGCTTCGGCATACTCTCCCAGAAGTTCCACGTAATAATTATTGCGTGAAGTACCGTTATTGAGAGAAATACCATTCACCAAAACATTGGCAGAGGCTTCAAGTTTAGCGTGCAAAGAAGAAAAGCGCGAAGTCATCTCGTTGCTTTCTTCCAGGTTATAATAGTCAAAATGACTTCCTTCGGCGGCAAATATTTCTACGACTTGCGTTGACAAGAAGTTATTCAGATCCATGGTATGTTCGCAGACCAGCAGTTTAGCCTGTGCCTGTTCTTCCAGAATAATCAAAATACGGCTGTTAGCCATGGTATCCACATCCGACCGAAGCACATTAATCAGCTGAACCGGTTTTTCGACCACAACCCCTTTTGGTACATAAAGAACAAAGCCATCCTGAGCAAGCAAGGTGTTCAGCGCGATAATTCCGTCCTTTCCTGAGCAAGCAGCCTTCGCATAGTACTTAGCGGCAATGTCGGGAAACTGTTTTGTAAAAGCAAGCAGTCCGCCTGCATATACTCCGTCAGGTAATTTCACGTCGGGTTTCACCTTATCATAGAAGGAATCGTTCACAACAAAATACAAACAGGTGCTTAGATTGGGAACATCGCATCGAAATACATCGTATGGATTAAAGGGAATGGCAAGCCTGTTAATATTCAGTCCAAAGTCGGGAGTAAAAGCCTGCGCGACATCGGTATATTTATAATCTTCCGTATTCGCTTTCGGGAAGCCTGCTGCTTTAAAATCGGCCAAAGCTTTAGCCCGGGGTGCATTAAGCACATCGGAAGCATGACGATTAACCAGCGCTTCACATTGCGAATACAGATCGATATATTGTTGTTCTGCTGCCATATTACTCGTCTCCCATTTCTTTCTTAATCCAGTCGTATCCCTTTTCTTCCAGCTCGAGAGCCAGTTCGGGACCTGCTGTCTTAACAATACGTCCTTTATAAAGCACATGCACTACGTCCGGCTTAATATATTCAAGCAAACGCTGGTAGTGTGTGATTACGATCGCTGCATTTTCGGGAGTCTTCAACTGATTCACCCCGTTGGCAACAATACGCAGGGCATCAATATCGAGACCACTGTCGGTTTCGTCCAAAATAGCCAGCTTAGGATTCAGCATAGCCATTTGAAATATTTCGTTTCTTTTCTTTTCACCCCCTGAAAAACCTTCATTTACCGAACGGCTTGACAGTTTGTTATCCATTTCAACAACGGCACGTTTTTCGCGCATTAGTTTAAGGAAATCGGATGCAGAAACTGGTTCGAGGCCATTATATTTACGGTGTTCGTTAAGAGCCGCACGCATGAAATTCACCATGCTTACTCCTGGTATTTCCACCGGATACTGGAAACTTAGAAACATTCCTTCTCTGGAACGGTCCTCGGGAGACAAATCAAAAATATCTTTCCCGTTGAAAAGAATTTCTCCTTCCGTTACTTCGAAAGCCGGATTACCCACAAGCACAGAAGCCAACGTGCTTTTACCAGATCCGTTCGGGCCCATGATTGCGTGAATTTCGCCAGGCTTCACGGTGAGGTTGATACCTTTCAATATCTCTTTGCCATTAATATTGGCATGCAAATTTTTTATTTGTAACATAATATATATGTTGAAGCTTTATTTATTAATTTTATATAGAGGTTGTTTTATCAAATTATCCAACGCTTCCTTCCAGAGAGATCGACAGTAGCTTTTGTGCCTCTACAGCAAATTCCATGGGAAGTTTATTCATTACCTCGCGGGCATAACCATTAACAATCAAACCAACAGCTTCTTCGGTTGAGATACCCCGCTGGTTACAGTAAAATATCTGGTCTTCGTTAATCTTGGAAGTCGTTGCTTCATGCTCGATTACCGCAGTTTCATTCTGTACATCCGCATAAGGGAATGTATGCGCTCCGCAATGGTCGCTTAACAACAAACTGTCGCATTGCGAATGATTACGGGCATTTTCGGCACGTGGAGAAACTTTAACCAACCCCCGATAGCTATTCTGGCTATGTCCGGCTGATATTCCTTTGGATACGATCGTACTTTTTGTATTTCTTCCAAGGTGAACCATCTTGGTACCGGTATCAGCCTGCTGATAGTTGTTCGTTACGGCTACCGAATAAAATTCGCCTACCGAGTTGTCTCCAGCCAGAATACAACTTGGATATTTCCAGGTGATAGCAGAACCGGTTTCCACCTGCGTCCATGAGATCTTGCTGAAATCGCCCTTGCACAAGCCGCGCTTGGTTACAAAATTGTAGATACCACCTTTTCCGTCTTTGTCGCCGGGATACCAGTTTTGAACAGTCGAGTATTTTACTTCGGCACGTTCGAGAGCTATAATCTCAACGATAGCTGCATGAAGCTGGTTCTCGTCGCGCATTGGCGCTGTACATCCTTCCAGATAACTTACATAAGCATCATCTTCGGCAACAATCAAGGTCCGTTCAAACTGACCTGTATTGGCTGTATTGATACGGAAGTAGGTAGATAGTTCCATCGGGCATCTAACTCCTTTTGGAATAAATACAAACGAACCGTCACTAAACACAGCGGAGTTAAGAGCGGCGAAGAAATTATCTCGGTAAGACACTACGCTTCCCAAATATTTCTGTACCAAATCAGGATGATTATGCACTGCTTCACTAAATGAAGAGAAGATTATTCCTTTTTCAGCCAGATTTTCCTTGAAGGTTGTCTTAACCGAAACACTGTCCATTACGGCGTCGACTGCCATTCCGGAAACTCCGGCCAGGTGTTCACGTTCGTGCAATGGAATACCCAGCTTATCGAAAGTTTTTAACAACTCCGGATCTACATCGTCCAATGATTTTGGACCTTCTTTCTTTTTGGGAGCGGCATAATAAATAATATCCTGATAATCTATCTTAGGGATAGTAAGGTGCGGCCAGGTTGGCATCTCAAGTGTGAGCCAATGGCGATAGGCTTTTAACCGGAATTCAAGCATCCATTCCGGTTCATTCTTTTTAGCAGAAATAATCCGGACTGTGTTCTCGTCAAGTCCCTTAGCGATTACTTCCGTATCTATATTGGTAACAAAACCGTACTTATAATCTCCGGATGTTACCTCACTTATAATATCTGTTGAATCCTGCATATAATAAACTTAAACTTTACATGTTACATAAAAACAACCATTCTACTCATTTTGTTCCTGCTGTCTGATTGATATGCCCATAATTTAAATGGATCGAAGACTGTAACTCTTCTTGTTTTCATCTTTTTCTTCAAAAAAATGAAAGGGAGCATAAACGGAAGGGATAATGGATTCGGTGAAATAATAGAAACGGGACGCCTCTTTGGTTTCTTTTGAAATAAACAGATTATGTTTATCTACCGTTTCGTAAAAGTTAATAAACAAGCTTGTGAATAGGATCATAATCATAACGCCGAACGCTCCGCCCGACAAATGATTCAGTACGCCAATTGGTGTCGCATCCACTACTTTATCGACGGCAGAACCTGCCAGATTAATAACAGCGACAATGAGCGTAAACCCGAGAATATAACTGACAATAACAGAGGCTTTACTGGATAACATGCCTGATTCGAGGAAAAAAGCCTGAAACCACGTAGCAAGCTGACCGCAGAAATAGATCGCTAGTATCAGGGCTATAAGCGAAACAACCTGTTTGATGAATCCATCAAACAGGCCTTTCACAAATCCTAAACCGGCTAAACAAACCAATGTTAAATCCAACCAATTCATTATAGAGTCTTCTTTACTTCCACTTCTTCGTAAGATTCAATAATATCACCAACCTTTATATCATTATAATTCGTAATATTCAGACCACACTCGTAGCCAAAAGCAACTTCTTTCACATCATCTTTATAACGCTTCAATGAGCCCAGATCGCCGGAATAGATAACAATACCATCGCGGACAAGACGGATTTTATTGGAACGCTTAATCTTACCTTCCTTCACCATACAACCAGCTACCGTACCTACCTTGGTAATTTTGAATACTTCGCGAACTTCAACATTCGAAGTAATAACCTCCTTGATTTCGGGAGATAACATTCCTTCCATAGCTGACTTCACTTCTTCGATAGCATCGTAGATGATTGAGTACAGACGTATTTCGACACCTTCCTTATCAGCCTGACGACGGGCGGCTACTGCAGGACGTACCTGGAAGCCGATAACAATCGCGTTGGAGGCAGCTGCCAATACAACATCTGATTCAGAGATCTGACCTACGGCCTTATGAATAACGTTAACCTGAATTTCGGGAGTAGAAAGACGAATCAGAGAATCTGACAAGGCTTCTACAGAACCATCCACGTCACCCTTCACAATCACATTTAATTCCTGGAAGCTTCCAACCGCAATACGACGGCCAATGTCATCCAATGTAAGCATCTTCTGCGTACGGATACCTTGTTCACGTTGTAACTGCTCTCTTCTCGTTGCAATTTCACGGGCTTCCTGTTCTGTTTCAAGTACGTTGAACGTATCACCTGCCTGAGGTGCACCGTTTAATCCTAAGATCAATACTGGCTCTGATGGTTTAGCTTCTTCAATTCGCACGTTACGCTCATTGAACATAGCCTTAATTTTACCATGATGTGTACCGGCCAACACAATATCCCCCATACGCAACGTACCTGATTCGATAAGAACAGTAGATACATAGCCACGTCCTTTATCCAATGATGATTCAATGATAGAACCAACAGCGCGTTTTTTAGGATTAGCCTTCAAGTCAAGCATATCAGCTTCAAGCAACACCTTTTCGAGAAGCTCTTCGACTCCCAGACCCTGTTTGGCCGAAATTTCCTGCGACTGATACTTTCCACCCCAGTCTTCTACCAGGTAATTCATTTTAGCCAGCTCTTCCTTAATCTTTTCAGGATTAGCTCCGTTTTTATCTATTTTATTAATAGCAAACACCATAGGAACACCTGCGGCCGCAGCATGGTTAATTGCTTCAATCGTCTGAGGCATTACATTATCATCGGCCGCTATTATAATAATCGCAATATCTGTAACCTTAGCTCCACGAGCACGCATGGCTGTAAAAGCTTCGTGACCCGGGGTATCCAGGAATGTAATACGTCTTCCACTCTTTATTTTTACGTTGTAAGCTCCAATATGCTGAGTAATACCTCCGGCTTCACCGGCAATTACATTGGCATTACGGATATTGTCGAGCAAAGATGTTTTACCGTGGTCAACGTGTCCCATTACTGTGACAATAGGTGGACGGGTAACCATATCTTCTTCGTTGTCTTCTTCATCCGCATTAATAGCCTCAACTACTTCCGCACTTACGTATTCTGTCTTGAATCCAAATTCTTCGGCTACAATATTGATTGTTTCAGCATCCAGACGCTGGTTAATTGAAACCATGATACCAATGCTCATACAGGTACCAATAACCTTAGTAACAGGCACATCCATCAGGTTAGCCAGGTCGTTTGCAGTAACAAACTCCGTAAGCTTCAATACCATGCTTTCGCGTTCTTCCTGATCCATTATATCGTGTTCACGACGGGAAGCAGCATCACGTTTATCTCTACGGTATTTGGCGCCCTTGGTGTTGGACTTTCCTTTATTTGTTAAACGAGCTAACGTTTCTTTGATTTGTTTCTGAACATCCACTTCGCTAACCTCAGTCTTAACCGGTTTCTTTAAACGCGGCTTGTGATCGGTTCGTAAAGTAGGACGCGTAAAGTTCGGGTTGGGATTAGCTCCCGGAGTGGTAGTTACATCCACACGCTCCTTCTTGATACGTTTACGCTTCTTTTTCTCAGCATCATCTCCTGCTTTCACAGGTGCCGATCCGGGTTTAACTGGTCCTGCTCCAACTTTAACAGGTGCTGTACCGGCTTTAACAGGTGCAGCAGGTCTGGGCGAAGTATCTTTGCCAGGACCTTTGTGAGCCACAACTGGTTTACGCTCAGGATAACGTTTGTCGTCGCGTTCTTTTCTCTTCTCTTCCTTCGTCTTCTTTTTAGGACGGGTAGACTGGTTGAGCGCGTTCAGGTCAATCTTTCCTGTAACCTTAATATTTGACTCAAACTTGGTTGTACTAATACGGAAAAGTTCATCCTTTCCTTCATCCGTCTCAGTTTCCGCATCTACGGAAACTACCTCGACAGATTTATCTTCTATCTTTTCTGATCTATTTTCTTTTGGAGTCTCTGAAACCATCGGTCGTTTATCTTCGGCTATTACTTTTTCCACTACTTTTACTTTTTCCACCTGTTCAGGCACAGTTTTTTCAACCTTAGGAGGTTGTTCTGCAACTTGCGGAATTTCGACAACAGGTTCTGATTGAATTTTAATATCCGGAGCAACCTCTGGCTTAACAGTCATAACCTCTTCTTTCACAACCGGCACTTCCTTCGCAACGGGTACTTCCTTCACAACCGGCACTTCTTTCGATTCAGGAGCTTCATGCTTTTTATGATGATCGTCCAGATTTATTTTTCCCTTCGTTACAATTCTGGGCTTAAACTCTTCCGGAACTTCCGTTTTAATTTCGAAAGATTTTTCATGTTTAGTCGAAGCAGTATCTTCTACTGTCTCTTTTCTTTTATCTTTCTGAAAACGCTCACGATCTTTTCCGTCCTGTAATCCTTTTCCAAACTCATTTACGAGCAAAGCATACTGTTCATCACTGATCTTCGTGTTGGGATTGCTCTCAACCTGATGACCTTTCTTATGAAGGAATTCGACCACAGAGGTGATTCCAACATTTAAATCTCTTGTTACATTTATTAATTTTATAGGCATATCTAACTTTGTCGTAAAACTTTTTTATTCTTTATCCTGATCTTCAAATTCAGCAGTGAAAATAGCCAGAATTTCATCTACTGTAGACTCTTCCAGATCTGCACGCTCTATTAATTCCGCGCGGGTCATCGCCAACACGTTTTTCGCTGTATAACATCCGATATTTTTAAGTGCATCGATAATCCAGCTGTCGATTTCATCAACAAATTCATCCAGATAAATATCTTCCTCATCAGCACCCTCAATATCGCGAAATACGTCAATCGTATATTCGGTAAGCATACAAGCCAATTTAATATTCAATCCGCCTTTACCAATCGCCAGCGATACTTCTTCGGGACGAAGATATACCTCTGCTTTGTGTTCATCTTCGGTTAACCTGATAGATGAGATCTTGGCAGGACTAAGCGCGCGCTGAATAAACAAAGTCACGTTAGATGTGTAGTTGATAACATCTATATTTTCGTTGCGTAGTTCCCGAACAATCCCATGAATACGAGATCCTTTCATACCGACGCATGCACCAACGGGGTCGATGCGGTCGTCGTAAGACTCTACAGCCACTTTGGCTCTTTCCCCGGGGATACGAGCTATTTTTTTAATAGTAATAAGTCCGTCGTTGATTTCAGGAACTTCCAGTTCAAATAATCTTTCAAGGAAAACCGGAGCTGTTCTTGACAATATAATTTTAGGATTATTGTTTAGATTGTCTACTCTGAGAACAACTGCACGTACTGTTTCTCCTTTACGATAAAAATCTGTTGGGATTTGTTCAGTTTTTGGAAGCAGCAATTCGTTACCATCGTCGTCGAGAAGCAATATTTCTTTCTTCCACACCTGGTAAACATCTGCAGAAACAATCTGTCCTATTTTATCTTTATATTTTGCAAACAAGCTATCTTTCTGCAATTCAAGTATTTTAGAAGCAAGAGTCTGGCGAAGATTTAGAATAGCTCTACGTCCAAAATCCGCAAAGTGAACCTCATCCGTAACCTCTTCTCCAACTTCGCAGTCGGCATCAATTTTACGGGCTTCGGTTTGCGTGATCTGAAGAGTTGCATTTTCCAGCTCATCATCAGCGACTACAGTCCGGTTTCTCCAGATTTCAAAGTCTCCCTTTTCCGGATTGATAATAACGTCGAAATTTTCATCAGTCCCGAACATCTTAGCGATTACGTTTCTGAAAGAATCCTCCAGAACGCTGATCATTGTGTCCTTATCAATATTTTTTAAATCCTTGAATTCTGCTAATGTATCAATCATACTGATTGTTTCCTCTTTCTTGGCCATAGTCTAATTTTACTTGAATCTTATTAAGTATTTTGTATTTTTAATTTCATTAAAGGTGTATGCAAGATCTTCCTGGACTGTCATTTTACGCTTTGCCCCTTCAGGTTTGATTTGTTTCTCTATCGAAACAACAATTCCATTTTCATCGGCAGATTTAAGAACTCCAGAGAATTTTACTCCATTTTTCAACAGTACATCGACTTCATTTCCTATGTTTTTGATATACTGACGAAGTATTTTAAAAGGAGATGTAATTCCAGCTGATCCGACTTCAAGTTCAAAATCCTCAGATTCTCTGTCAAGATTATCTTCCAGATAACGGCTTAAAGATATACAATCTTCAATACAAACTGCATCGTCATTATCAATTTCGACGATAATAATATTACCTGGTTTTATTACTACGTCAACCAAGTAGTTGTCCGAGGAAGCCAAGTGTTCTTCCGCAAGCTGAGTAATTCTGCTTTTTTCTATCATACATATATGGTTAAGAACAAAAGGAGGGGACTACCCGCCCCCTCCTCATCGTCTCTTTATCGCTTGCAAATATACAAATAATCAGCCTGTTTGCAAAAAAAAGTACGCTTTTTATTACATTTCCTTTTTCTGTATTATTAATATTACTTAAATATGTAAAAAATATCATCTTTTTTTACGGTATTGCTGAGGTGTTATTCCAAACTGATTTTTAAAACAACGACTAAAATAGGCTGGTGAAGAAAAGCCCAACGAATAAGCCACTTCGGCAATTGTAGAATTCTCTTCGCGTAAAAGAATCATTCCCTTACTCATTTTCAAATGTAAGATATAATCATTGGGAGTCATTCCGGTAATTGCCTTAACTTTATGAAAAAGACTGGTACGCCCGATCCCCATTTCCTTGCACCATTCAGACACATCGAAAGAGACGTTTTCGAAATTATCCTGAATTATTTTTTCCGAATGCTCCAGAAAAAGCTGATCGTTACTGTTTGTTGCAAGTTCAACTTTATCAAACTCCTGATGTTCAGAATATTTTTGAGATAAATCCTTTCTGCTTTTAACAAGATTATTACATTTCAAAAACAAAAGTTCAATATTGAATGGCTTAATAATATAGTCGTCTGCCCCACATTTCACACCTTCAATATGTTGCTCTATTGAAGTCTGTGTGGTTAATAAAACGATTGGAATATGGAATGTATCAATGTGAGACTTTAAACGGGAACACATTTCGATTCCGGAAAGTCTTGGCATCTTTACATCACTGATAATAATATCCGGCTTTTCGTCTTTCGCCAGCTCCAGCCCTTCCGCTCCGTTCTTTGCTTCCAGGACATCATACACCGGCGAAAAGGTTTCTTTTAAAAGCTGACGTAGATCATCATCATCTTCAACCAGCAACATTCTGTATCTTCTGCTTTCAGAATTTACGGAAATATCATCCGGAACATAAGAAGCAACCTGTCCATACGAAAGAGACCCTGCTATATCTTGTTGTTGATCCCCGTCGAGCTGATCTGCTGTGAAATGTTTATCACCGGATAATAATTTAACGGACAAAACAGTTCCGTTGTCATCTTTGTAAATTGACAATGTTCCTTTATGCAACTCCACAATTCCTTTACCCAGAGCCAATCCTATACCACTACCAGGCAAATTGGGATCTGAAGCAAATGTGTCGGACTGGTAGAAGGAGTCGAATATTCCTTCCAATACATTATCTTCCAACATCGACTCTTTGATAAACACCTTAACTTCTGCAAAGCCCTTTTTTTGCTCCAAAATCAATCTTATCTCTCCGGGAGTGACAGAAAATTTAAATGCACTCGACAGCAGATTATAAAATACCTTTTGCATTTGAATCTGATCAAACCACAATATCACCTCTTCATTCGCATGTTCAAACAGATATCGGATTTGTTTTTCCTTTGCATATTCAGTAAAAGAAGTGAAAATTTCATTCAGAAATGCCGCAATATCATGTGAATCGACTTTTAAGTCAAACCGATCTTGTTCTAATTTCCGAAAATCAAGAAGTTCGGTTATTAAGTCCTGCATACGCAGAGATTGTTTCTGAATTTTCTCTATCTTGTTCTTGTTGCCAGAAGAAAGATCTTGCTGCAACAACCTGTCTGCCTGACCGGAAATAAGCATTAACGGTGTCCGGAACTCATGAGATATATTCGTGAAAAACTCAAGTTTCTTTTGGTTTAGCTCCTCTATCCTTACATTTTCACGTTGCTCCATTTCCAGAGAAGCTTGCAACAATGCTTTCCCTTTATTAAAACGGACATACCAAAAAAGTAAAGAAAAAAGAAGAAACGCGTATACAAAGTAAGCTGGTATGGAGGCCCAAAACGGAGCGGAAACAATTATTTCGAGCGAAATCATTTTTGAAGGATTAGCAAGTTCCCGAACCCTCAATATATAATTTCCCGGAGGTAAAGAGGTATAGGTAATAGTTTGATAATCTGTACTAGTCCAAAATTCATCCAATCCATCCATCTTATATTCATAACGACAATTATATGATGATGAATAGTTCGACGAAGCAAATGTTACATTAATCGTATTCTGATTATAAGCAAGTTTGATTTTAGTTGTATAAGCAAAGCCCTTATTCAATATTCCTTCAGCATTGGGATCGATCATTTTATTATTTACAGAAAGAGAAGAAAAATATAAATTATAATCATTCTGTTCGTCATTTAGATCGTCTTCCATAAAAGACATCATTCCGTAAATTCCTCCTACATAAATTTTGCCGGATGTAGGCGACACAAATAATCCACAATCACCGCTCAAAGCTTTCAATGGCAAAAAATCCGTTAAGCGAATATGTTTCGAAGAATGTTTGCGAACATCAAGCAGTGATATCCCTTTATCGGAAGTGAGTATCAATTTCCCGTTTTTCGTAAATTCCATATTGTAGCAGACATCGCTCAACAACATGTGGTTTTCTTTAGTATATGATTTGAAAGTATCTTTATCAAAATCATACTCTAACAATCCCGATTTTAGCGTCGCAAAGAATAACCCATCTTTTTGGTTTCCACAAATTGCACGTACAGCACTTGGGATAACACTTCCCTGCCCGAGTCCGCTGCCATAATTCCTGAGTATTCTTTTATTTTTCAAGTCCACGGTAAATAAACCTTTTGTCATTGATGATACCCATAATATCCCACGGTTGTCCACATGGATAACCCGAATTATCCCTTTGCATTCATTTTGTAATTTGACCTCATCAAACAGAGGAGTTATTAGCTGAGATTCTTTGTCCATTTTGAAAATACCATCCTGAGTCAACAAAATCAAGTAGTTTTTATAGGAGATAATCTCTTCCACTATTTTCTCATGAATAGAGGAGAGTATCGGTGATTTGATTGTATGGAACTTTTGACTCTTTAAATCTAAATAGGATAATCCATCCATATATACACCTAAATACAAACGATTATTTTCTTTATCGAACCAGACTGATCTGATTTTATTATGTGTTAATCCGTTCGTCCCCTTCTTAAAGTGTTCTACTAACGCTGAATTCTTATGAATTACATTTAATCCACTCCCTTCGGTCGCAATATATAATGACCCGTTTAAATCTTCTGTCATGGAGCCAATTACAGCTCCGTGTAAATTTGCGGAAACACGATCATTGCTTGGCAGGAAAGAATAATAATTTGTTTTTGTATTAAAAAAGCGGACCTCACCGTAATACGACCCAATCCACAATGTACCTTGTTTATCTGAATAAAGAGAAAAAATGGTAGATTCGGGCAACAACGGTTTTTCGACTTGAACAACTTCACCTTTATCGCCTTTAATCTCGAGTAAATACAAGCCAGACAAAGTTCCAACCCAAATATTGCCATTGCTATCTTCTTGAAAACAATAGATATCGGAATCTATATAAGAGAAATCATCAGTCATTTTCAAAAGCACGTGTTTAACCTCACCATTTGATAAAACCCGGTGTATCTGTTTAGACTTACTGCCGATCCACAAGCAACTATTCGAGTCCAGATACAAGCATGATATACTTTCATTTTCAAACATTCTTATTGGTTGTTCCGGATTCTTTATGCTGACTTTATATAGTCCGCCTGTAGTTCCTAACCAAAAAATTCCATTGCCGGCACTCTGAATAGATTTAATAATATGCTCCGGATTAGGCAAAGAAGCAATCAAACGATTAACGGTGGCTTTGGAATCGTAATAATACAATTTATTATCGTTTGCATAAAAAAGAGAATCACCTGTACAGTATAAAGCATTTGATTGAATACCGGGAAGAGTGAAGCGTTCACGCACTAAATCAAATTGAACCAGTTGATTTTCGGCCAGAAAAAACAGATTTGATGAGTTGTCTCCGCAAATAGCATGTATATTGCTATCTTCTATTTCGCTAAAATATTCGGAGAGTCTATATACTTTTACATTAGTGCCATCGAATTGATTCAGTGCATCATTTCCAAACCACATTCTTCCAACCCCATCCTGCCATATAGAAATTGCCGATGCCTGTGAAAGCCCCTGGATAGTACCTAATGTGTTAAAATTTATATCTTTTGCAGTAGCAAATAAAGAAAACAAACTAAACAAAAATAAAAGAAATGGTCTCATATGCGAGTATTTTATTACGGCACTCATACTAAAGAATGCACAAAAGTAGTAAAATAATCCACATTGCAGCCGATCTCTTAAGTCCTAAGAAACAAGGTACTATAAATATCGTACGTTAACATAGTAAAATCGTACACCGAACCAGAATCATTCACTATCGACAAATTGTATAACATACAAGAACACACCTGTCATACTTTTGTAAGCAAATCACAAAAATGCAATATCAATATAAACGGATGTTAATAAAATCCGGTGATCAATTAACAGATCTGATTCATTTTTAAATTGAATTCTTTGTATTGCATGATGCCACTAAAATAAATCACATTAAAAAAACAGCAGTTCTTACAATCAAAAATAAAGAATTGACAGATAGAAAAAACAATAATAAAAATTAAGTTAACAAGACCAAAAGTTAACAACTGTTGGTCTAAATCATGAACATTAAAAAAATCCAGTATGACGAAAACGTTTAAAACGGGCAAATTAATTGTACTAGCTTGTGCATTGAGCTCTTTAGGAGTCTTGCATGCAGAGTTGACACCAATTAAGCAGAGTACCGATGTTGCGCAGCAACGAAGTAAAGTTACAGGAACTGTTGAGGATGCATTAGGTTCTGTTGCAGGTGCATCAGTTATTATTAAGGGATCTACCAATGGGGTAATTACCGATTTGAATGGAAATTTCACTCTCGAAGGAGTAAATAAAGGACAAACTATTCAGGTATCTTTTATTGGTTATATCTCGCAGGAGATAAAATATGAAGGACAATCAAGTTTGCGAATTGTATTAGTTGAAGATGCACAGAAAATCAGTGAAGTTGTGGTAACAGCTCCGATTGGTGTACAACGTCAACCCAAGGCCCTTGGTTATTCTGTAAGTGCCATCACCTCTAAACAGTTAACAGAATCCGGAAGTACAAACTTTGCTTCAGCTATGTATGGTAAAGCTGCCGGTGTAAAAGTTACAACCGCCCCCGGGGGTGCAAGTAGTGCTGTTAATGTTCAGATCCGTGGTATTAACTCCCTAAACTATAACCAACAGCCTCTTTATGTGGTTGATGGGGTTATGATCCGTAACGACGGACAAAACGGGGCCTCGGGTGCCAACAATAACAACTACTGGGACGACCAGCGTATCCGTGGTAACGGTATTTTGGATATCAACCCTGAAGACATTGAATCGTTAACAGTATTGAAAGGTGCAAGTGCAACAGCCTTGTATGGTTCTGATGCTGCCAGTGGTGTGGTTGTTATATCTACCAAAAAAGGAACCAAAGGGGGAGGTCTTGGCATCGATTTCAACTATAATATTATGGCTGAAAAGGTTGCTTTCCTTCCTAAATATCAAAACACGTATGGTCCGGGATACGACAGAGCCAACAATGTTGCCTCCGGTGCTACCCCGGAAGGATGGATTGCCGACACTTCTTCACCAAGCGGATACAGACCTTTCTTCCGCTCTTACGGAAACTTCGGACCGAAGATGGAAGGTCAGGATGTAATGTGGTGGGATGGTTCTGTACGTTCGTACTCAGCACAACCTGACAACTATGCTGGCATCTATCAGACAGGTTTCACATCAAATGCCAACCTGGCTCTTTCAAATCAGACAGATAAGCTAAACTATCGTTTATCCTATTCCCGTCTGGATTACAAGGGTACTCAAAGAGGCAGTAATTCTCAAAAGAATACCTTCAATTTAAACAGTACCATTAAGCTGGCCGACAATATTTCAATTGACGCTATCGCTTCGTATGTTAATACCTATACAGAAAATCGTCCGTATCAGTTAGGACAGGTTTTGGGTTCGTATGGTGGATTCTTTAGCCGTGCCGAAGATATGGATGTTATGCTTGATAAGTATAAAACCTCAAACGGATATAAATATGTTACCTATGATCATCCGGAGCGTTCGGACGAAGCATTTAAATATAACATCCGTGCTACCAACTTGCTTGATTTCTTCTGGCAACAGTTAAGAAATAAATACGAAGAAAATGAAGATCGTTTGATTTCAAGTGTTACATTAAACTGGAGTATACTTGACCACTTAAAGTTCAGAGGAAGAATTGGTAATGACTACACTGGCATTACAACTGAAAACAAACAGTTCAACGAATATTCTACTGCATTTAATTCAACAAGCTCAAGTACAGGAGGATATACAACTGCAAAGGGTATTTATAAAGTATTCTATGGCGACGCTTTGTTAACATGGGACGGTAAGGTTGGAGAAAAACTGGGATATTCTGTTAGTGCAGGTTATCAGGGTCGTTCCGAAGAATACAAAGATCAGTCAACATCAACAAAAAATGGTTTGATTACTGAAAATTGGTTTTCACTTAGCAACTCTTACGGCATCCTGAATGCAAGCGCTAAAAGACAAGAGCTTTTAAAATATGCTTATCTGGGAATTCTTAATTTAAGCTACAGTGACTATCTGTTTTTGGAAGCCACAGCTCGTAAAGAGTATTCTTCTACGCTTCCTCCTAAAAACAACAATTATTTCTACCCTTCTGTAAATGGTAGTTTTGTATTCTCTGATGCATTTACAATGCCCGAAGCGATCAGCTACGGAAAAGTAAGAGCATCATACGGTATTGTTGGTAATGCTGCTCCGATGTATGTATCCAATGTATCTTATACACAGGATGCTTTACAATCAATCAACGGATCGGTTGCTGCTTTGGCTCTTTCTTCTTCGTATGGTAACAACAACCTGAAGGCAGAAACGAAGTATGAACGTGAACTTGGTTTGGAAATGAAGTTCCTCGAAGATCGTATCGGATTCGACATCAGCTACTATGACAATGTGGTGAAAGACCAGATTATGGATTTATCTACAGCTGCCTCTGTTGGTGCAACAAGTCAGATTGTAAACGTAGGGGAGATCGCAAGTAATGGTCTGGAATTGGCTTTAAATGCAACTCCGGTACGAGGAACAGTTCATTGGTCAACTCGCTTTAACATTGGCTTTAACAAATCCAAAGTAAACAAACTTGCTACAGGGGTACCTCAGCTGATATTTTATGACGCAGAACAATCGGCTATACGCGTTGTAGCCAAAGAAGGCGAAGACCTGGGTAATATTTACGTTTACGACCGTGCTAAAAATGAAAATGGAGATCATTTGATCAATGACGATGGATACTATGTTATTGACAAGTCAAAGTATGTTAAGGTAGGAAATATTATGCCGAAAGCTACAGGTGGATGGTCAAATACAATCATGTATAACAATCTATCTCTTGACTTCACCCTTGATTACCGCTTTGGAGGAAAGATGGTTTCGACCCCAACCAAGTATGCAACGGGTGCCGGTATGTTTGAAAATACAATGAAATACCGTGATGCGGAACATGGAGGACTCACATTTACCGACGATTACGGTACATGGAACGATGGTGTATTACTGAATGGTGTAAATGCAAATACAGGTGCTAAGAACACAAAAGTAATTGGTGCCGCTGATTATTATATGAATACATATGGTTGGGGATACGATGCATGGAATGAAGATGGAGCTATTTTTGACAACAGCTTTATCAAAATGCGTGAAATATCTCTTGCTTACCGCGTTCCTTCTAAGGTAACCAGCAAGCTTGGATTAAACAACCTTCGCGTGTCTGTAATCGGTCGTAACCTGTTCTATGTATGGAAGACTTTGGAAAATGTAGATCCCGAAGCTCCTCTTGGAAACAAATGGTGGTCTCAGGGAATTGACGTAGGTTCTACTGCAGCTTCCAGAAGTTTTGGTATCTCTATTAATGCTAATTTTTAATTAAAAAACTATGAACAAGAAAATAGTACAAGGATTATTGTTGGCTACCACCCTTATTTTCGGTAGTTGTACAGATCAGCTTGAAGAAAAATATTACAATCCGGAAAAATCGACGACAATGAGCATACCCGGATTCTTTACCTCTGCTTTGAACAGCGACAGAGTTCGCCCTTCATACTGGAATGTAAGAACATTCCTGGAAATGCAACCAGGTGTATATGCCCAGACAAATTATTTTGGCAACGGCAATACGGCTTACCAACAGGCTGACAGTTATTGTGAACAATACTGGAACGATTTTTATGGCAGAGGGATCATGTCATTGTACAGAGCCATGGAAGTAACCTACGCAAATCTACCTGACGCAGACAAAAAAAATCAGGAGATCTTTATGAAAGCCGTTGAAGTTGTATTGTACGACAGAGCGTCTCAAATGGTTGATCTTTGGGGAGACATTCCTTTCTCCGAAGCCGGTAGTCTGGAAACAAACAGTACAATCACAAATGCAAAATTTGATGATTCGGCCGAATTATATGCCACTTTCATCGCTGGTTTGGATGAATGCGCAACCTATTTTGCATCGGCATCTACTACGGCCGATTTTAGCAAATACGATATTCTGTTGAGCGGTAATGTAAAGAAATGGCAACAGTATGCCAACTCTCTTCGCTTACGTCTTTTAATGAGAATGTCTAACGCGAACGAAAACACAGCAAAAACTGAGGTTTTGGAAATGCTTTCTAAGCCGGCTTCTTACCCATTGGTAGACGGCGCAATGGCAAGCAACTATAATCCAGCCAATGTGGATGTATTATTGTTCCCTCTTACCACCTACACCGACAACCTGAACTCGGCTTTAAGTGAGCTAAATTGCAACTGGGCTCCGGATTATTTGCTGAACAAGGTAATGGCTCCGTCTAACGACCCCCGTCTACCTATTTTCTTCGACAACACAAGCAAGGGATACCGTGCTATGCCTGTAGAATCAAGCACATCATGGGCCGAAGCAAACTACGCAGATTATTGTTATCTCGATTCAACTACGTTTGTGCAGAACGCACAGATGCCGGGTTTTGTAATGACATCCTCTGAAGTAAACTTCTTGAAAGCTGAAGCTTACCAACGTTGGGGAAATTCTTCGGATGCAAAGACTGCTTTTGAAACTGCAGTAAAACAATCTGTATCTTTCTATTACTATGTAAACAACCTGAATTCAGCAGGTTTACGTAAAGAGTCTAAGCCTTCCGACAGCGAAATCGAAGCATTTATTGAAAGTGGAGTTAGTTATTCGGGGACCGATGCACAGAAGCTAGCCTTGATTTATACTCAGAAGTGGCTTCACTTCGGCTTATGGCAGGCCAACCAGGCATGGGCCGAATATAGAAGGACAGATGTACCGGCACTTACATTCCCATCCGAAGGTAAACTTTCAGGGTACACTACGCCTCCTACTCGTTTGATATATCCTTCAGGAGAAGTATCAAACAACTCAGAAAATTATAAAATCGTAGCTGGCAAGGATACCCGCAGCACGAAGTTATTCTGGGACGTAAAGTAAGATAAGCCATCCATCCGTTTGAAAATAATTTTCAATTGGAAGAAATGATTTTGAGGATGGACTCTGTTTATACAGAGTTCATCCTCTTTCTTTTTGTTAAAGTAAGGTTAATAATACATGTTGCAAAACATACATTGCAGGATAAGTGTTATCTTTGTAACGGTATAAAAAAACACAATATAAGCCTATGCTTAGCCAAGTATTTTATATTCTCTTTTTTTTCTTTAGCGGCGAATTTATCAGCTACTTTCTTGGGGGCTTTATACCCGGAAGTGTGATTGGAATGATTCTTCTGTTTTTGGCGCTTGTTCTTGGGATTGTGAATCCTGTAAAAGTTAAAAAAGTATCGACACTTCTCACTCAAAACATGGGTCTTTTCTTTCTGCCTGCCGGAGTCGGACTTATGAATTCATTGGGCATTATCTCCGAATATTGGGTGGTTATCGTTACAGCATCTGTAATTAGTACGGTTCTGGTTATCGCAAGTGTAGCCATTGTTCAACAAAAAATGGGTAAGGAGATAAAAGACAATGAATAATCTGCTGGAATCCCAGGTTTTTATACTCACGCTGGTAATCGGGACTTATCTTGCCGCCTCTTTGTTGTATAGAAAAACAAAGTTAGGTATACTGCACCCTTTGCTCACTTCAATTCTGGTTATTATTGCCATTCTTAAGGTGACTGGCATTCAATATGAATCATTCAAAGAGGGGAGCAAATTAATTGAATTCATGCTTGGTCCGACTGTCGTAGCATTGGGATATGTTCTTTTTGAACAGATGAAGAATCTGAAAGGGAATGTGATCTCAATCCTTACTTCGCTTTTTATCGGAGCAATCACCGGAATAGTGAGTGTAATTGGCATTTGCAAACTAATGGGCGCCAACGATATTCTTATCGCCACACTCCAGCCTAAATCGGTTACAACTCCGATTGCCATGGAAATTGCTGAAAAATCGGGAGGAATCCCATCGCTCACAGCTGTCATAGTTGTTGCGGTTGGTATATTCGGGAGCATGGCCGGTCCAATGATTCTTAGGGTATTGGGTATTGAGAGCCGCATTGCCAAAGGTTTGGCTCTGGGAGCATCGTCTCATGGCATCGGCACTTCTGTAGCCATTCAAATCGGAGCGATTGAAGGTGCGATTAGTGGCCTTGCCATCGGATTAATGGGCATTATGACGGCTCTTCTGGTTCCTGCCATCAAACTACTCTTAGCCCTCTTCTAAATTCATATTACATTGATTTGCAATCGATTTTATTCATAAAAGGAATATATATATTGCTTTATTGGATGAAAAACTCTACTTTTGCAGTCAATTCAGAAATTATTAATCTTATTATATAAAAGACTTTTATGGCTAGTACAGCAGATTTCAGAAACGGCATGTGCCTGGACATTGATGGAACATACTATTTCATCATTGAATTTTTACATGTAAAACCAGGTAAAGGACCGGCTTTTGTAAGAACGAAACTTAAAAATGTTACCACAGGTCGCGTAATCGATAAAACATGGAACTCGGGTGTTAAGGTAGAGGAAGTTCGTATCGAACGTCGTCCTTACCAATTCTTATATAAGGATGAAATGGGATACAACTTTATGCACCCTGAAACATTCGAACAGATTTCAATTCCCGGAGCTACCATCGATGGCGTACAGTTTTTAAAAGAAGGCGATACTGTAGAGGCTATGGTTCACGCTGCAACAGAAACAGTGCTAACCTGCGAATTACCAGTTAAAGTTACACTTCAGGTTACCTATACAGAACCGGGCATTAAAGGTGATACAGCAACCAACACACTGAAACCTGCAACTGTTGAGACCGGTGCAGAAGTACGTGTTCCTTTGTTTATCAACGAAGGAGAATTTATTGAAATCGACACACGCGACGGATCCTATCTTGGACGTGTTCGTTAAGCGAATTTTGTAAATACAAATACAAAAAAGCAGAGATGCCCTCATACATCTCTGCTTTCTTTTTTTAATTAAACCTTACATTTATGTCTGAAAAAACCAACAACCTCCCCATCAAATCATGGGCAACGGAAGACCGCCCCCGCGAGAAAATGCTGCTTAAAGGAATTTCGGCTCTAAGCGATGCCGAGCTGCTTGCCATCCTTATCGGATCTGGTAACAGCGACGAAACTGCCGTACAGCTGTCGCAGCGCATACTTCATCGGGCAGAAAATAATCTAAATTCATTGGGCAAACTATCGGTCAACGACCTGATCTCCGAATTCAAGGGAATAGGCCAGGCGAAGGCCATAACAATTTGCGCCGCGATGGAGTTAGGAAAACGCCGGGGAGCAAGCGAAACGCTCCAGAAATCGGTGATACGGTGCAGCAATGACGGCTATCAGCTTTTTCATCCCCATCTTTGCGATCTGCCTCACGAAGAACTGTGGCTGGCATTAATGAACCGATCGGCCAAAGTGATCGACCGGGTAAAGATTAGTCAGGGCGGCACCGGAGAAACATCTGCCGATATCCAGTTAATGCTTAAAGCAGCTATTACAAACCTTGCCACGGGGATCATTCTTTGCCATAATCACCCTTCAGGAAATACACAACCAAGTCTGAGCGACGATCGCCTTACGCACAAACTGTATAAATCAGCCAAATTGATGGATATTTCTCTCCTTGACCATATCATTGTATGCGACGGGTGCTACTATAGCTATGCCGACGAAGGACGATTGACTCCGCAAGAGGAGAGAATCTAAAGAAAAAATGTATATTTGCAGTATATAAATTAGTAGAACTATGAACAACGAATTTCTGCAAACTGAAGAAGCTATCGTAGCGATGCTTAAAACAGTATATGATCCTGAAATCCCGGTTAATGTGTATGACCTGGGACTGATATACAAAGTAGATGTAGACGACGAGAAGAACGTACGCATCGACATGACTCTCACCGCCCCCAACTGCCCTGCTGTAGACTTCCTCGTTGAAGATGTACGGATGAAGGTGGAAAGTGTGGACGGTGTAAAGAATGTGGAGATAAACCTGGTATTCGAACCCGAATGGCACAAAGATATGATGTCTGAAGAGGCCAAGCTGGAACTGGGATTTCTCTAAACGACCGGGAATGGAAAAAGGGAAAAAAATATACTTTGCGTCCGACGCCCATCTGGGTGCCCGTTTTCATGCCGACCCCAGAGCTATTGAACTGAAACTGGTCCGATGGCTCGACAGCATCAAAGAAAATGCTTCGGCCATATACCTGCTGGGCGATATGTTCGATTACTGGTATGAATACAAGTACGTAGTACCCAAAGGATACACCCGTTTTCTTGGAAAACTGGCCGAATTGTCTGATATGGGTATCGAAATTCACCTGTTTATAGGGAATCACGATATCTGGATGTTCGATTACCTGGAAAAAGAGATAGGTGCAGTGATACACCGCGAACCCATTACTGTCGATTTACTGGGAAAGCGCTTTTTTCTGGCTCACGGTGACGAAGTAGACGACCGCAGCCTTGCCTTCCGGTTTATCCGTGCGTTATTCCGAAACAAGTTTTGCCAATGGCTGTATGGCGGAATCCATCCCCGGTGGACTTTTGGATTCGCCATGGGGTGGTCTCTTAGTAGCCGAAAAAACGGGTTAGTACGCGAAGATAAGTATGAAGGAGAGGCTTCCGAATATCTTGTTGCCTTTGCCAAAAAGTATCTTCAGACTCATCCGGATATCAACTTCTTTATTTTCGGACATCGGCATGTTATGCTGGACCTATTGCTTACACGAACATCGCGTTTACTGATTGGCGGCGACTGGATGCAGTTCTTTTCCTATATTGAATGGGATGGAACAACCCTGTTTCTGGATCAGTTCGAAGGGTAACAATATTCTTATACAAAAAAAGAGAATGTCCCAGCCATTTCCGGCGTCGACATTCTCTTTTTATATTTTGTAGTAATCTAAACTTATTTGCTTAGAATTTCCAGCGTATCTTTAGCAATAGTAAGTTCCTCGTCCGTTGGAACAACGATCACAGTCACCTTACTATCCGGAGTACTAATCACCATTTCTTTTCCACGCATGTGGTCGTTTTTAGCTTCATCAAGCTTAATACCCATGAATTCCATATCACGACAAACCTCAGTACGTGTAGACCACTGGTTCTCGCCAACACCGCCGGTAAAAACCAGAATATCCAATCCGCCTAATGCTGCAGCGTAAGCTCCGATATATTTCTTGATGCGGTAATTAAATACATTCATCGTCAGAATCGCTTTCTTATCGCCTTCTTCAATAGCTGCTTCAATTTCACGCATATCCGAGGAAATATTGGAAAGGCCCATTACTCCACTTTGCTTGTTGATCAAATCAGACAGGCCAGCGGCATTTAAACCTTCTTTGTCCATAATAAAAGACAAAGCTCCGGCATCCACATCTCCGCAACGTGTTCCCATCAGCAAACCTTCCACAGGTGTAAGCCCCATGGTTGTATCAATGCTCTTGCCATCCTTAATGGCAGTAATTGAACCACCATTACCAATATGAGCGGTAATAATCCGTTGTTTTTCGTAGGGTACGCCCAAGACATCACAAGCACGCTTAGATACAAAACGGTGACTTGTTCCATGGAATCCATAACGGCGGATACCATATTTCTTGTACAAAGAATAAGGCAAGCCATACATATAAGCATAATCAGGCATTGTCTGATGGAAAGCCGTATCAAACACTGCTACCTGAGGTATACCCGGAATCAACGATTCCATGGCACGTATACCCTTTAAGTTGGGAGGATTATGAAGCGGAGCCAGGTCGATACATTCAACAACCTTACCAATTACCTCGTTAGTAATCTGTACACTGCTGCTAAATTTTTCTCCTCCGTGAACAACACGGTGACCTACTGCGTCAATTTCATTATACGATTTAATACAACCGTATTTTTCATGCGTAAGAATGCTCAGAATAAACTGAATAGCCAAATTATGCTCGGGCAACTCCTTTTCGAGAACTACCTTTTCGCCGTTGGGCATGGTAAACTTAAGAAAAGATCCGGGTAAACCGAGCTTTTCCACACCACCCTGAGCCATCACTTCCTGACGCTCCATATCAAACAGCTTGTATTTTACGGACGAACTACCGCAATTCAAAACTAAAATTATCATGATTTCTTTACTTAATTTATGTCTTTAGCCCTTTATTTTGCAGAAGCCTTTAAGCCGATTGACTGATTGGCGGCAACAGCTACCATTTTATATATATCTTCAACCGAGCACCCACGGCTCAAATCATTTACAGGAGCTGCAATTCCTTGCAGAATAGGACCTACAGCCTCAGCACCAGCTAAGCGCTGCACCAATTTGTAAGCAATATTCCCTACTTCAAGCGTAGGGAACACCAATACATTTGCCTGACCAGCGATTTCACTTCCCGGAGCCTTCTTTAAAGCAACAACTTCAACAATAGCGGCATCAGCCTGTAATTCGCCATCAATCTTTAGATCGGGAGCCATCTCTTTAGCCAAGCGGGTTGCTTCAACCACTTTATCAACCATTTCATGAGAAGCACTTCCTTTTGTGGAGAAGCTTAACATAGCCACTTTTGGTTCCACACCAACTATATCACGTGTTGTCTGAGCTGTAGACACTGCAATCTGAGCCAGTTCGGCAGAGGTTGGATTAGGCATAACAGCACAATCAGCAAACACTAAAATTCCATCACTTCCGTAGGACTTATCTTTAAGGAACATCAAAAATGCACCAGAAACACAGCTAATACCCGGAGCAGTCTTTACAATCTGAAGAGCAGGTCTCAATACATCGCCTGTTGTATTCTGCGCACCGGCAATCTCCCCGTCGGCATCACCAGCCTTAATCATCAAACAGCCCAGATACAGTGGATTTTCTACCAAGACAGCTGCCTTTTCGGGAGTCATGCCTTTTTTCTGTCTCAACTGAAAAAGCAAGTCGGCATACGCCTCTTTCTTTTCATGATTCAACGGATCAACAATTGTAGCAAGACCAATATTCTTCAATCCGTAAGCTGCAGACAGATCGTTAATCTCTGCATGATTTCCAATTAAAATGATGTTGGCAACACCATCTGCCAATAATCTGTCGGCGGCACGAAGAGTTCTTTCTTCGGTCCCTTCGGGAAGAACGATACGTTGCTTGTTAGCTTTAGCGCGTGCAATAATGTCTTGCATTAAGTCCATAGCGGAAGATATTTATTTTTCTTATGTTAATAACCTCTTTTCGGCTACAAAATTAGGCAAAATGCAATATAGAGTTTGCAAAACAGACAAGATAATTACACCTCAACTTGACAGTTTCACAAACATTAACAAAAGTTTGTCACTTCTCGCTCACCAGAAAGAATCTGTTGAAGCTCTTCGGCCGATACATTTACACAAAGATTACCTAAGTGTGCAACTGAGATACGTCCACGCTCTTCAGACACTATAATAACAAGCGCATCCGTTTCCAACGACATTCCCAATCCGGACCGATGTCTTAGTCCTAATTCTTTGGGAATATTGGCATTTTGAGCTACTGGCAAAATACAACCGGCCGCTCTTATTTTATTATCAGAAATAATCATTGCCCCATCGTGCAAGGGACTGTTTTTAAAGAAAATATTTTCAATAAGACGGGCATTAACATCAGCGTTAAACATTTCTCCGGTATGCTCGTAAATAGCCAGGTCCATCTCTTTCTCCAGAACAATCAACGCACCGGTTTTCTTTCGGGCCATATTCATACAAGACAACACAACAGGAGCGATATATTTTCCTTCCCGTTCGCCTGTATCTTCTCTGTTAGAGAAAAGCTTGGCCAAAAACTTCCATCCCTTGTGAGATCCCAAAGCAAGTAAAAAGCGACGTATTTCATCCTGAAACAAAACAATCAAGACAACAAAACCCACGCTGATAAACTTATCCAGAATAGCCCCCATCAAGCGCATTTCCAGAATTTGGGACGTAAGAATCCAAACAACCACAAAAGACACGACTCCACTAAAAATCCCCAATGTCCCGGAAGACTTCATCAATTTATATGTCTGATAGAGGAAGAAGGCTACCAGTAATACATCAATGATGTCCTTTATACCAAAATTCATCCACATACTATTTATGTATATTTGCGAGTTTACTTACCATACGTACCGTATCAACAGCCTCTTTTACGTCATGAACCCTTAAGATATTGGCACCCCGCTGCAAAGCAAACGTATTTAATACAGTGGTGCCGTTCAGACTTTCAGCCGGAGTCAAATTAAGGAAATTATAGATCATGCTTTTTCTTGAAATTCCAACCAAAAGAGGCATCTCGAATAGTTCAAATTCATCCAGACGGCTCATCAGTTCGAAGTTCTGATCAAGAGTTTTACTAAATCCAAAACCGGGATCAAGAATAATATCATTAACACCCAACTGGTTAAGAGTCCGGATTTTCTCAGAAAAATAAAGCATTACTTCTCCCATAAAATCGGCATATTGAGTCTGCTTCTGCATGGACTGCGGAGTCCCGCGCATATGCATCAATATATAAGGAACCTGAAGCTCAGAGACAGTACGGAACATAGCGGCATCCAGTTCCCCCCCCGATATATCATTAATGATTGCAACACCATATTTTTCCACACACTCCCGGGCAATCCCGGCTCTGAATGTATCGACAGAAGTAGTTACCTGCGGATAGTGACGGTTAATTATTTCAAGAGCCAGCACAAGTCTTTTCATCTCCTCTTCGGGAGAAACTTCCTGTGCGTCCGGACGAGAAGAATAACCACCAATATCGATCATCTTCCCTCCTTCGTCCAGAATGGTTTCAATCCGTTCGGTAATCTCCATTTCAGTCTGCTTTCTGCTTCCCGAAAAGAATGAATCCGGAGTAATATTTAAAATTCCCATTACTACAGGTTCTTTAAAATCAATAAGAGTCCCCTTGATGTTTAACGTTTTATTCCTGTTCATGCTATAATTCTCTCTGAAGTTTCAAACAATTTTCCACAAATGTAAGGAAATAATATAATATGCTTTACTTTTGCAACGCGATAAAATGCTAATCACGTAAGGCTATGAGTATTTCTGAATTGTACGAATTATACCTTCACAATCCAAAAGTTACGACCGACAGTCGTAACTGTCCTTTGGGTTCGATCTTTTTTGCTTTAAAGGGCGAAAACTTTGACGGAAATCAATATGCATCCAAGGCGCTTCAATCGGGATGCTCCTATGCTGTGATCGACAATCCCGAATATTTCATTGGAGAAAGAACTATTTTGGTCGAAAATGTGCTGAAAGCGCTTCAACAGATTGCCCACAAGCATCGTAAAGCTCTCGGAACGACCGTTATCGGGATTACCGGAACAAATGGTAAAACAACAACCAAAGAATTACTTGCCGCCGTTTTATCTACCAAATACAACCTGCTATATACAGAAGGGAATTTGAACAACCAGATTGGTGTTCCTTTAACCTTGCTTCGGTTAAATCATCAACATGAAATGGCGGTTATTGAAATGGGGGCCAGTCACCCGGGAGATATAAAGGAACTTGTTGAAATAGCCTCACCTAACTTTGGTCTAATAACGAATGTAGGACAGGCTCACCTGGAAGGATTTGGATCGTTCGAAGGTGTTATCAAAACCAAAGGCGAATTATACGACTACATCCGGCAGACCAAGGGAAAAATCTTCATCAAAAAAGAAAACGAATACCTTCAGTCCATCGCCAGGGGTATCGAGCAAATCACCTATGGGGCAGACGAAAATTCATTTGCTTCCGGCAGCATCGTATCCAGCAGTCCGTTTTTAGTATTCAACTGGAAACAACAAGGAAAAATACACACGGTAGAAACACATCTGATTGGAGGATATAATGTCGACAATGTACTGGCAGCAGTTGCGATAGGTCGCTATTTCAAAATCCCTGCCGAAAGAATCAGCAGGGCTATTGCAGCCTACGAACCCACAAATAACCGTTCGCAGTTCAAAAAAACAGAAAATAACAAGCTGATTATAGATGCTTACAATGCAAATCCAAGCAGCATGAAAGTGGCGATAGACAACTTTGCCGCGATGGATGTAACAACACCGAAGGCTGTCATTCTGGGAGATATGCGCGAACTTGGACCATCAAGCGAATTCCTTCATGCGGAAATTGTAACCCAGATCGAGGCAGCCGGATTCGACAAGGTATACCTTTGCGGCGATCATTTTTCCACCACCGGAACAAACTTTCTGCACTTTAAATCTATTGATGAATTAATAGCAGAGCTGACCAGCAATCCGCTAAAAGGATATCATATTCTAATAAAAGGATCCAGAGGCATGACGCTTGAGAAAACGCTTCCGCTACTTTAAACAGAAATAATATAAACACAATAAAGGGTTGATGGAATGTGATTTACACCATCAACCCTTTATTATGTTATCTGTAATATCTTTAAAAGCTATACGAGAACAACGCAGCTACACGATGATTATCCGCGGCATGTGTATCAACCACTTTACCGGTAGCTTCCTGAATCGTTCCATAATCGGCCGAAGTATACGAATACTCTGCCCCCACTGTAAACTGCTTGAAATTATAGGAAGTCTGGAGACTCACACAATACAATTGATCAATATCCAGCCCCATTCCATACACCAAAGATGAATTTGCCAACGGTTTGTTGGTCCCTAAGTTTTTGGTATATCCTCCAAAAACTCCCACCTGCCAGGTCTTGCCGTAAACAACATTTACCCAACTTGTGCTGTGATTAAAGTTTACATACTTATATTCGTTGGTAAGGGGGTCGATGGATGAAACACCATACCCGCCTAACGACAGGGTGTGCACATTGTTTTGACCATTGATGGTTTTAGCGTTCAGCTTCCACCACTCGCTGGTATAACTGGCAAAGGCAGTAACCGAAGCCGACACATTCCGTTCCGAAACCTTATAAGTAAGCTCTCCCTTCGTCGACTGGGTACGCGGGGCAAGCGTAAGCATATCTACCCCTACTCCGGCCAACAGTCCTTTACTTCTATAATCTATTCCGGCATACAATTCAGGAAGGACAGCATCCCTCGAATAATCCATCACCTTAGCACCCTTTGGTCCGCTTGAACGGTACTGATTCTGGAAAACGGTAGCCGCACGCAGATTAAACTTGCTGAATTTATAATTATACTGAAACTGAGGACTCCGGTTAAAAGGCTGAAACGGACTTCCGGTATTAAGATTGATTATATTAGGAAGCACATCGCCAAACAAAGGATGCCAGGTCTGACCCGCCAATAAGGAGGCATGTTCCCAGTCAAGTTTAATATAAGCATGACGTATACGCAAGGTTGTGAAATTGCCTAATACAGCTGTCGAAAATCCGCCAAAGTCGGTTTCAATCTTAGCACTACTCCTGGCATTCAAAAGCATCGGACCTGTAACATCTAACCCCAAACGGGTACAAAAAATGAAATTGCCTGTATTAGGAACCGAATTTAAATCTTCGCCATTGGCATCAGACTTTATATCAGAGGGATATAAAAAAAATGTACCTTCTACCGATTCAACATTGTGGCGGTTATTGTAAAACACATCGCCACGCACACGTCCATAAAATTTGTAAGTGAAATCTTTTAGTTGAGCAGTTACAGTTACCGATACAATCGTAGCCGTAATCAGAAGAAATAAAATTCGTTTCATTATATAATGGGGAAAACTTAGTTACATTGCCTGAACGGGGGGCAAAGATATACATTTTTCATAATATCTAATTTGATAAACGAAATATTATTTGTTACTTTGCTACCAGCTTGTAAGCGCTGAGGTCTAAAAAGTTAACAATGTAAATCATATATAGCAAAATGAGTACAAAAAAATTTTTATTGCAAGAAAGCGAAATACCTACTGCCTGGTATAATATCGTTGCGGATATGAAGACTAAACCTCTTCCTCCGTTAAATCCTAAAACAAAAGAACCACTTAATCCGGAAGATCTTTACCCATTATTTGCTAAAGAATTGGTTCATCAGGAAATGAATCAAACCGATGCATGGATAGAAATTCCGGAAGAAGTTCGGGATATGTATAAGATCTGGCGTCCTACTCCACTGGTTCGTGCCTACGGTCTTGAAAAAGCGCTTGATACACCCGCGCACATTTACTTTAAGAACGAAAGTGTAAGTCCGGTTGGTTCACATAAACTAAACTCGGCCATTGCTCAGGCTTACTTCTGCAAAAAGGAAGGGGTTACCAATATTACGACAGAAACAGGAGCCGGACAATGGGGTGCTGCTCTTTCTTATGCAGCCCAGGCATTTGGATTGGAACTTGCCGTATATATGGTAAAAGTCAGCTACCACCAAAAACCATATCGCCGTTCAATTATGCAATCGTACGGAGCGGAAGTCATTGCTTCACCAAGTATGAGTACCCGTGCCGGTCGCGATATCATCACCAAACATCCTAACTATCAGGGAAGTTTAGGCACAGCAATTTCTGAAGCAGTCGAACTGGCTATGCAAACGCCTAATTGCAAATATACATTGGGGAGCGTGTTGAATCACGTTATGTTACATCAGACAGTTATTGGATTAGAAGCCGAAAAGCAGATGGAAATGGCAGGCGAATACCCTGACATTGTTATTGGTTGCTTTGGAGGAGGTTCAAACTTCTCAGGTATTTCGTTTCCCTTTCTGCGTCATAAACTGACGGAAGGAAAAGATATCCGAATCATTGCCGCCGAACCAGCATCTTGTCCAAAACTGACCCGCGGACAATTCCAGTACGACTTTGGCGACGAAGCCGGCTATACGCCACTTCTTCCTATGTACACATTGGGACACAACTTTGCCCCCGCAAACATTCATGCAGGCGGACTTCGTTATCACGGAGCAGGATCAATCGTTAGTCAGCTGAAAAAAGACAACCTGATGGAAGCGGTAGACATCAAACAAATGGATACTTTCAAGGCAGCGTTGCTTTTCGCTAAGACCGAAGGAATCATCCCTGCGCCCGAATCATCGCATGCCATTGCAGCGGCTATTAATGAAGCGTTGGTTTGTAAAGAAGAAGGAAAGCAGAAAACAATTCTGTTCAACCTATCCGGACATGGACTAATCGATATGGCAGCCTACGATCAGTATTTATCAGGAGATCTTAGCAACCATGAATTATCGGACGAAGAAATAAGTCAGAACCTTGACCAACTTGAACAGATTATCAAATAAGAATAAAGGATCAAATAAAAAAGCTTTAAGGATTTCTCCTTAAAGCTTTTTTTTGGTGTGTGTGTGTATATATAAGTCAAATATTAAGAGAATATTGAATCATAAGCAGATGCCGGAGTAACCAGCTGTTGCTTATTAAAGCTAAAGTCTTTTTTCTTTTTATCCCACATTCCGTATACCGAATTAATTTCGCCGCTTTCCTGATTATACTGATATGAAATTAGATAATAAGGATCCCAGTTTTCCGTACTCTTATTCCAGCGGTAAGCCTTCTTTTCAGACACTTTACCTGCCTCGTTGTAAGAGAATTCATACTTCACCTCTTTATTTAGCAAACCTTCTTCCTGAAGGAATACTACTTTGGAGACAATCTTGCCATCTACTTCTTTCGTATCATATAAATAGTTACGGGGAGAAGTTGCCGAAGCAAACAAACCAAAAGCAAAAACAATTACTAAAGCAAAGATGCTTTTTCTCAAAATAGATGTTTTCATAAAAATTATCATTACTAAGTTTACCAACAAAATGATATGCAAATCTCCGTATAAAAGTTGAATTATCCAACTTTAGTTTACATTTTGTCAGCTCAATTTCAATATTTAACTTTTGATAAGAAATACACCTCTTCTATTTTAACACTTAACTTACGATTTGTAAGCAATATATTGTAATATTAAAAAAAACATTCATTTAGCCCTTTAAAAACTAAGATTTATTCACTTACGATTTTTCATGAAATTCATCAACCGTATAATTCAAAAAGCGGTTTAGGGGAAGTAACTTCTGAAATTCGGCTATTGCACGGTCAATCCAGTCTTCTCCGGCGAAAAAAGATTCGGGTTTAACACTTGCCACGCAAAAATCTTTATGTTTCAAAATGTCACCATAAGGCATATCTGCCGGAAAACCCACAGGCATTCGTTTTAGCAGCTCCCCTTCCAGCTCCGGGAAAGAATCCTTAAAGGAAGGATCGTTCAAAATGCCTGCAAATTCATCCATGTGATCATAAATATCCTTACGTAGCATTTTGAGTAACTTAGGTGCCGGGCACCAGATTCCGCCGGACAACATACAGTTTCCCGGTTCGAGATGAATATAGTAACCTCCACGGTCGCTCGACCTGCCCCCTCGGGCAATATAGGCGGCAAAATGACTTTTATACGGAAGTTTGTTGGGAGAAAAACGAATGTCCCGGTAAATACGGAAGAGACAATCCTTGGCTTCCATTCCGGATACTTCGGGATCAAAAAGGGAAATACGATCAATTAATTTCTGCACATCCTGAATAAACAGCTGGCGTAATCCATCGTAACGCTCCTTGTTTTCCTGAAACCAAATCCGGTTATTGTTTTTCTGCAATTCGCTAAGAAAAGAAATTATATCCGATACCATAATATGAAGTATTTATTGCTTCAAAGATATAAATAAATAAAACACAAGAGCCGTGCAGAACAAGACTCTTGTGTTAATTAAATCCGGCCATCCTTAAAGGAACGCCGTATATATACCAATCAGAATAAAGAGTTAAAAGTAAGGGATAGTCAATATAAGTGCTTTATTGCAATCTAAAAGTAATAGGCACCGTATACCGTACATTAGCTGGTTTCCCGTCTTGTTTTCCGGGTTGCCATACAGGCATCAAAGAGATAACCCTCAATGCTTCCGCATCCAATGAAGGTGAAACACCGCGAAGAATTTCAGGATCTACTATATTACCTTTTTTATCCACAGTAAATGAAGCAATAACCCGTCCTTGTGTCCCAGATTTCTGATCTTCAACCGGATATTTTACTGTTTGGGCAATAAACTTCATCAAGGCATGATCGCCACCCGGAAACATGGGCATCACATCAACGACAGTAAGTACTTCCTCTCCATTAAGCATTCTGGGTTTTTCTTCCTTAATAGGGGGCTGACCTTTCTTTACGGCTTTTTTCTGAGGTTGGGCAACTTTTTTCTGTTGGTTTGCAGCCTGTTGCTGATCTGCCGGGGCATAACCTACAACAACAATTTCGGACATTAGCGTATCTCTTGGCTGGGAGTCAGTAGGAGTAATACTGGCCACAGCGTTCATATTACTTACTAACATCAATGTGGCGGCTAAAGGGACAAACAACAGATACTTTGTTCTGCCGATGTCGTGCGAACGTTTTTTATTCATCATACGAATTCTGTTTTTAAGGGGTAAGACATTAAAACTATTATATAAATTTGCTGCAGCCTTTTGATTGGCAAGCCCTAACAGATGATACTGATAGCTCTTGCGGTCGTGTCCGTTTAAAATAACCGTCTGATCGGCCAGGTATTCAAGGTTTTGGCGGACTTCACGTTTCAGAAGCCAGACAAACGGATTGAACCAGCACACAATCGTTAACAACTCTCCCAGCATAACATCCAGGGAATGTAACTGTCTTGCATGTGTTTGTTCGTGTGTAAGTATTTCTTCCAGCTCTTTTTCAGAATGAGACTGTGGATGAACAAAAACAAGTTGAAAAAATGAGAAAGGGCCGGCTTGTTCATTCAGTAAATGCACTTTTGATCCATTAATCCAGGTGGTTTTACAACGGAAAGACATCAGTAAAATACTCCCCAGCTGAAACAGAAAACGAATTCCAAGCAGCACAACTCCAGACCAATAGGCAATGAGTAGTAAATCCGTAATCAAATCTTTTGCCTGAACGGCAGGAGTTTTACTTGCGTTAACAAAAACTTCGGGTAGCATGGCCACATACAAGGTGGCTGCTTCAGTTACCGGTTTATATTCTTTCACCCATCCACTGATATCCAGCAAAGGATACAAGACAGCCATAAGCAGGAAAATCTGTAGCATACCCCTTCTTAAATTGAAGAAAGTGTCACTGTAGAAAAACAGCCGGTAAAAAGCGTAAAAAAGCACCAAGGCTATATTTACCTTCAAAAAGTAAATGAATTCAGGGTACATAGGTTAACTTATTTAAAGGTTACTCTTTTCCTTTTTCGATCATATTAATAACCTCTTTCAGGTCGTCTGCCGATAATTTCTGCTCTTTGGCAAAAAAGGACACCAACTCCTTATAGGAGTTTTCGAAGTAATTGCTCACAACACCACTCATAAACATACGTTTATATTCTGCTTCGGACACAAGTGGATTATATTCGTACGTATTGCCATATCGTTTGGCTTTAACATACTTCTTACGTTCCAGGTTTTTGACTATCGAAGCCAGTGTAGTATAAGGAGGTTTCGGATCGTCGTATTTCGACAGTATATCCTTTACAAAACAAGGAGCTGTTTGCCATATATAGAGCATCGCTTCCTCTTCCTGCATGGTTAATCTTTCCATATTCATTGTTTATTACGATTACTTCGCAAATCTACGTATATTTCGTAATAAACAATAGATAAGATGTATAAATAGTGTTAATAACTAAAAAGAATATACTAAAGAAGCTTATTTTGTAACTGTGGCAAGTAAATAATCCTTTTGATACTGTAAGGGCGTTTTTCCTTTAAACTCTTTAAATTGATGATGAAAGTTTGAAGCATTGTTGTATCCGCAGGCGTAGCACACCTCGGCAACATTCAATTCGTTTTCCATTAGTAGCTTACAAGCATACCCGATACGAACCTCCATCAGAAACTGAACATACGTCTTTCCGGTTTTTTGTTTAAAATAGCGGCAAAACGATTCTTTCGAAAGATTAAGCTGATCTGCCACATCGGTAATGCTAATATCCTTTTGAAAATTTTTAAACGTGAAGTTGTAAATCTTATTAATACGCGAATTGTCGCTTATCGAAAAACTGTTGGTAAAGCCCTTGCTGGCAATTAAATCGTACTCTTTATCGCGGGCAATCCGATGCAGTATCTTTAGCAATATAAATAACCTTTCCGAATAATCGGCTTCATACAAGGTAAACATCTCTTTTTCAAGGAAAGCCAGCGTCTCGCCCTTCACGGACAAGCCATAGGTGGTAAGGGAGAAAAGTTCCTTGACAGGAGCCATTTCTGGTAAATCCATAAAAGCAGCCCCCAATACATCGGGGAAAAAGTGAACAACGATGGCCTCCACCTCCTTCTGCTCGTCGGCCCGCTCGTACGAAAGCGCGTGTGGAAGATAAGGCCCCGTAATAATCATATGACATCCTTCTGTGATATTACTGGTACTATCTCCTACAATCTGAATTCCTTTTCCACCCCGAATAAGAAAAAGTTCTATTTCCGGATGGTGATGCCACAGGTTATACAGGGTGTTTGGACCTATATCTTTCCTTACATTAAATGAATATTCAGGATTGCGGGTTACACGACGTAAAGCAGGTTTCATCTCTTTTTTACTTTTTTGCAGTATTTAGAAGCAAAGATGCTACTATTATTCAATATAAAGGTATAAAAAAACACATTATATACGCTATTCTGCCGAATAACATATAAAACATAGATAATATAATACAGTAAATAGGCATAATAACAAAGTAGCGCTACTTATAAAACCTTTACTTTTGCATCAGGAAATAATTTAAACATCAGCAGTTTATGAAAAAGAGAATTGTAACATTCGGAGAAATTATGTTGCGGTTGGCCACACCGGATAACCTTCGTTTTAATCAAAGCAATCAATATAATGCTTCTTTTGGCGGGGGCGAAGCCAACGTGGCCGTTTCATTGGCAAATTATGGTTTGGACGCTTCGTTTGTAACGCGTCTTCCGCAAAACGACATTGCCCGTGCCTGTTTGATGGACTTACATAAATATGGGGTGGATACCTCATCTATTATATATGGTGGCGAACGCCTCGGAATTTATTTTCTGGAAACCGGAGCTGTTGCCCGTGCAAGCAAAGTAGTGTACGACCGGGCGCATTCTTCCATCGCAGATATTCTGCCCGGCATGATTAACTGGAGAGAGGTATTGAAAGAGGCAAGCTGGTTTCACTGGACTGGCATCACCCCTGCTCTGTCGCAAGGTGCTGCCGATGCGTGTCTGGAGGCAATTCAAACCGCCAACGAAATGGGTGTTCCTGTTTCGTGCGACCTGAACTATCGCAAGAACCTGTGGAAATATGGTAAAACGGCCTCCGAAGTAATGCCTGCTCTTGTAGCGGGTTGCGATGTTCTTTTAGGCAACGAAGAAGATGCAGAGAAAGTATTTGGCATCAAACCCGAAGGTTTTGACGTTAGCCAGACTTCCGGTACTGTTAACGCAGGCGAGTTTGAGTCGGTTTGCCGTCAGCTGCAGAGCCGTTTTCCCCGTGCAAAAAAGGTGATCATCACTCTTCGTGGTTCGATTAATGCCAATCACAATACCTGGAGCGGCGTTCTGTTTAACGGAGAAAAGTTGTTTACCGCACCTTCGTACGACATTACACATATAGTTGACCGTGTTGGCGGCGGCGATTCCTTTATGGGCGGACTTATTTATGGGTTGCTTACCTACGGGGGAGACGACGAAAAAGCATTACGCTTTGCAGTAGCAGCCTCGTGCCTGAAGCATACAATCTACGGCGACTATAACCAGGTTACTGTCGGCGAGGTTGAGAATCTGATGAAAGGGGATGGATCCGGACGAGTATCCCGGTAAATAAAATTCAGTAATCGTTTATAGCTAAACATATGGCAAGATTTACAAAAATTCAGGTTATAACAGCCATGTCCGCCACCGGAATGGTACCTGTTTTCTATCACAAAGATACGGAAGTAGCCAAAGAGGTGCTCAAAGCTTGTTACAATGGTGGAGTAAGGGCATTCGAGTTTACAAACCGCGGCGACTTCGCCCACGAAGTATTCGGCGAACTGGTTAAGTTTGCTCAAAAAGAATGTCCGGATATGATCATGGGTGTCGGATCGATAGTAGATCCTGCTACCGCATCCCTGTACATTCAACTGGGAGCCAATTTTGTGGTAGGCCCGTTGTTTAATCCGGAAATTGCAAAGGTCTGCAACCGCAGACTCATACCCTATACGCCGGGATGTGGATCGGTTTCCGAAATAGGCTTTGCTCAGGAAGCCGGATGCGATTTATGTAAAGTATTCCCTGCCGGAAATGTAGGAGGACCCTCTTTTGTAAAGAACGTAAAAGCCCCCATGCCCTGGTCGATGCTTATGGTAACAGGAGGTGTAGAACCAACCAAAGAAAATCTTTCGGGCTGGATGAAAGCCGGAGCCACCTGCGTAGGAATGGGCTCCAACCTATTCCCCGCAGATGTTATTGCCTCCAAATCGTGGGAAACCATCACAAAATATTGCCGCGAAGCACTGGATATTATCGCCAGCGTACGCTAAAACAAAAGAAGAAGGATGCCTTTTGGGGCATCCTTCTTCTTTTACTCCTTCCAACCAAAAGGGAATAATCACGAAATAATCTACCACCCACCACCTTTTACAATCAGACTACTGGAAATAAACACATTATCCTCCCATTTTCCTGATTCATCTACCACTAATCCCTCACCTATTCCTCACCAATCAGTCACAAAAGATGAAACTATAGCCACTAGCTCAATGTATTTTTTGAAAAGGTTGTCATATTATTTCTTGTTCAGCCTAATCTTCTTTTTAATTACGATTAAAGAAATTACTCACTAAATCAACCATTTGATTTTCAATGGCAGATTCAGAGGATTTTGTTGTGCTTTTTTCCGTATAAATAGCCATTATGTATGATGTGTTGTATTCAGTAATTCCGACAATTATTTTTTCATCATTACTCATAAAGATCCCAAATCCGTCATTATATCCGATTGGAACATATCTTTCTGCTAAAAAATTTACAATAGTATCCATTTTAGATATAGGGAAAATTACACCTGCTCCTGTCATATTTCCTAACGAATCGAACAAATAAATTATATAGTTAATGTTTGAGTTTTCGCCTTCATAAATAAGGCCCGTAGATGTCTCTGAGACTAAAGTCCTTGTTTCATTCGTTTTAACTTTTGATTTTAGTGCACCAAAATCTAGATAAGGCTCTTTATAAGTATTATACACCGGATCTACTGTAACCTTGCATTTTGCAGTAAACCCCTGCAATGAGTTTGTAACAGTAATAAATGTTGTTCCAACTGTTATTCCGGTAACTTTCCCTTCTGTCGAAACGCTTGCAATTAAGATGTTATCAGAATCAAATAGACATCCGGAGGCATTTGGTGTGACAATTATACTTTCGTCTTGATTCCTTGTAAGTGTAATCTCAGATTTGTTTATCGACATACTTGGAGTATCATCTTTACTGCATGCAGAAAAAAGTATTCCAAACAACAAAGTTGTAATTGAAAGAACTAACGTTTTTGTTTTCATTTTCATATAGTTTATATATTAATATGAAACAAAACTATTGATAGTAAACGCCATAACTGGACGTTCAAAATATTATTTGTAGTTTTTCAATGCCTTTGAAAGTCTTTCCGATACTTGCCCACGAAGCTCTGCAGGAGAAATTACTTCAACGAGTTCTCCATATCCAAGTATTTCCATTACAAAGTCGAATGTAATCAACAAATATAGTTTAATCACAAATGCATTAGGACTATCTTCGATCACCTCCTGAGAATGATGAAGTACGGCTTCTTTAATATATCTACCGGTTTCGGGAGCAAACTTCAATACAATTTCCTGAGGATTGGGATTCATTTTGCCATATATTCCGAAGGAGTGATAAAAATAATTATGCAAATTAACTGCACATACTCCTTGCTTTTCGTGAATAGTAAATTCTACAACACGATCGAGGGAGTAGGTACGGATATCGTTCGTATCTATTCGTTTCGTTACTACATACCATCTCCCTCTAAATTCTTTAAGCATCAACGGTTGTAGCTGTCGTTCCGATAATTGATTATTCCAGTTCTTGTTGTATATTAAGCTGATAACTCTTTTATTTTTGATTGCAGTAATCATTCGGACTAAATGTTCAGTACCTAGTGGAGGACGCTTTTCGAAATGAAATACTCCTTTCAGATTATCCACCATCTTAAGCGAATTAAACACTTCCAAAGACTCCACAAGCCTTTCACTAAGCACGTCGTCATCACCTTCTTCACAAATGTAGTACAGACCCTCTATTCTTGAATATCTAATATCAATTAAGAATAACTCACGAATAGTCTCCAGGTCACGTTGAAATGTACGCATTGATATATTGTAGTCTTCTCCTGTTAATATAGACATCTCGTTTAAGTAACACTGGATATCTGTAAAAGAGGCTTTCTGTCCTCTTTTAAATCTCCTTATAATATACAGAAGCCGCGATATACAATCTATTGTTCTCATAACATGGTGCCAGACTATTAGTTATCTGCTCTATCTTACAAATTTATTTAACAATTTTCATCAATTCATCATAACTGTTTACTACATCATATTTAATTTTTTCGGTACTCAATGCGCTGAAGTGCTCTCTGGCACAATGAATCTTAGCATTTTCCACCAATCTCAAATCCATAGTAGACATTGAACCTTTAGTTTCTGCTACAAAATAAACATGCTTCACGGTACCTTCATTAAAAGCTACGGCCCAGTCAGGATTGTATTTACCAACTGGGGTGCTGATGTAGAACCCTTTTGGAAGCTTTACATATACCGCAACCTCGCTGCTTGAATCCAATTGCTCGGCAAAAGGTTTTTCTGTCTTCGGAGAGTCAAAAATCAAATAATTATATAGATGCTTATTTACCGCCATAGCATTAACGCCAAGTTTACCCTTCATTGTTGGTTCAGTAAAAATATCTGTACCGAATGTTTCATCCAATTTATTGTAACTTATATGCTGAATAATTACAGTAGCTTTTTCTTCATTGATAAGTTTAGAGGCTTTAAGAATAAACTCCTCTGGATTATACTTGAATTGTTCAAAGCATGAAGAAGTTATTCCTGTTAGAATCTTAACGACAGTACTTCTGGTTAACCCTGTTTCCTCAACAATTTTACCAATCAAATCATATTTAACCGTGTTATTGAAAGACATATCCACCTCAACCATTCGGGAATCCTTCTCTTTAAAAGCTTCACCCTTAGTTAGAGTCTCTTTAGATTTGATCTGATTCATAACACCCGTCTGAACCTTATAAAAAATCTTTGAAACATGCAGATGAGCATCGAGTTTGTGTATCGCTTTTTGGACCAGTTCTTCGGTTTCGAAATCTACCGCATAAGCCGTTTTGATATTGATACGTCTCCAAAGCTCCTGAAATTCCTTACGCTCAAACTTATTCTTATCCAGTTGAAGCTCCACGTTATTATTACGAGCATTTTCGGGCTCAATCGCTTTTGGATTATAAATAGAATCTAAGATAGTAATTACAGATTCCTTACAATCCTTCACTACTTCTGCAAATTGAACCGTACCATTTTTCTTGTCCTCGTAAAACTTATCGGTCAGCATACCGCTTTTTACATAGCCATACTCAATCATACCCTCCATTACCAATTGAGCTGTATCACTGTCAATAGTTTGCACTTCATCGTTATAATTCTTAACAACCTTATTTTCAAACAAAGAAACAGTAACTTTGAGTGGCCGGTCTGCAATCACCTCTGCTATTTCAGTTTGTATGGCTCTAGCAAAAGAGTCGTACGATTCACTGGCAATAACCGTCAGCAAATTGACATTGTGAACCTCTTCGCCAATAGCACCTGCATCCATTCTGTCACCGTCTTGATTCACACACAAGCGCAAACCCCGACCAACCTCTTGACGCCTACCAATATCAGCAGAACTTTGTTTCAAAGTGCATATCTGAAACACATTTGGGTTATCCCAGCCTTCACGCAAGGCGCTATGAGAAAAGATGAAACGAACAGGTTCTGCAAACGACAACAACCGTTCTTTCTCTTTCATAATCAAATCGAACGCATCCGAATCATTCGATTCTGTAGTTCCTTTTTCCGCTTTACTATCTATAAACTGTTTCTTCTTTTTGTCTATAGAAAAATAACCACTATGTGTGCTGCTAACAGGTATCTTTTTTAGATAGTCAATGTATGTTATATCATCTTCAATATGTAGCTGTAGATTCGAAATAATATTCTGGTACTCTTCTTCAAATATCTCACCGTACAATCCGTTATAAGGCTCTCCATCTGTGCCATACAGCTTATATTTCGCCACCTCATCGATAAAAAACAGACTGAGTACTTTGATCCCTTTGTGGAATAATTGGCGTTCACGTTCTATATGCGACAATATAGTTTCACGAATCTGAATACGTCTGAGTTGGTTTTCGTTTACTGCCCCCATAACATCTCCGGCAAATATCTTAATGCCATTTTGGAAGGTTACTGAGTTATCCCGCCCATCTATGTCTGTAACAATGTATCGGTCTTTGTATTCCTCTAATCCGTTGGAATTTTCGTAAAGATTAAATCCTATAGGTATCTGACGAACTGCACTTTTTACACCTGTTGTTTGTTTAACCTCGAATCCCAAGTTTGCAGTAGGACTTTTATCCTTATACAGATTAATCCCTTCCAGGTAAATATATCCATTAGTGGCAGTTGATCCAGTAGTAGAAATACCCTTTACGGCAATCTTCTTAACCAAACGCTTGTTGTACGCTTCTAATGCATCCAAACGATAAATCATATTATAGATATTATCTTTCTTGTGGGTGGCTGAGTAGCGAAGTGTAAGTAAAGGATTGAACTCCTTTAGTTTCTCCTTGGTTGTTTTACCTTCTACCTTCTGCGGCTCATCAATAATCATAATGGGGTTGGTCTTAGCTATCACGTCAATCGGTCTGCGGCTACGAAAGCTGTCCAACTTCATATAGATACGTCTTGCATCCGCCCCGCGGGCATTAAATGCTTGAGCGTTGATTATCATCACATTGATATTGCTGTCACTTGCAAAACGGTCAATATCTACTAAACGGGAAGAGTCGTATATAAAAAAATGAATTTTCTTCCCATACTCTTCTGCAAAGTGCTCTTGAGTAATTTGGAATGATTTGTACACCCCCTCACGGATAGCGATACTCGGTACAACCACGATATATTTACTCCAACCGTAACGTTTATTCAAGTCGAACATCGTTTTGATGTAGGTATAGGTTTTACCCGTACCGGTTTCCATCTCGATTGTTAGATTGTATCTCCCATCCAACGTTTTTGAAGGTGCTATTTGGTGCGACCGTTGGATTTTACGGATATTCTCCAAAACAACCATATCTGTCATCTCGGGAACTAACAAATGGTTCTTGAAACCTGTAAAGTCATGTATATCTGTTTGACCTTGTATGTTACCCCTATCAATCAGATAAAGGTTTTCATCGAAACAAGGCTGCCCTGAAAAAACATCACAAACAGCTTTGGATGCCTCCGCCTGGAACTTTTGATGTTTGAATTTTAACTTCATTATTTTTTACCTCCTTGCAGTCTTTTAGCTTCTTTCATTAAATCATCTATTTCAGCATCCAGATCTTTACGGTGCTTGTCAAATTCCTCATACTCATGCTCTGCCTTCTGTTTGGCTTTTTCAGCAGAGATTCGTCCGGGACCTTCTAATATTTTACGTCCCGTAAATTTAAGGAAATCATTTAATTTATCTTCCCAGTCAGCCATGTGCATTGCATTGTGTTGCAAAGCCTGATCTTCAGCATAATCCAGATACATAGTAACAATTCTATTTAATCCGGTAAGTTCCTCCTGATTCAAATAGTTTTTCGCTATATCAATATCTCCTTTTCGAACTTTAGCACCTTTAAATGCAGTTAACCCCATATTATCTTTGGTTGCATCAGCACGTTTTGCTATTAACTCTGCCGCAGTGTGACCATGCACACTATAATGCAGTTTGTTTTGAACAGTTTTAAAAAACAGGACAGCCCTTTTATCATCTTTGTCATAATCAACAGAAGTAGCGTAAATAGCTTTAATCTTTTCATAAAATCGAGCTTCAGATGCACGGATGTCTCGAATTCGTTCCAACAATTCGTCGAAGTAATCAGTTCCAAATGGCATAGGATTTTTCAATCGTTCGTCGTTCATTACAAATCCCTTCCGTGCATATTCAGAAAGGACTTTACTAGCCCAACGGCGGAAGTGAACACCCACCTTAGAACGTACTCGATAACCTACGGCAAGAATCATTTGAAAGTTGTAATGAAACTGTTCTCGAGTAACCTCACGTCCGCCTTCATTTTGAACTATTCGGAATTTCCGAATAGTTGAACTCTCCTCTAATTCTCCCTCTTCAACAATATTTTTTATATGTTCATTTATTGTGTTTGGTTTAACTTGATATAAATCTGCTAAAGCCTTCTGAGTTATCCAAATATCATTGTTTTCGAAATAGACATCAATCTTTGTATCTCCCTTTTCATTTTGGTAAATAAGTATTTTACCTATATTTTCTTCCATGGATTAAATCACTTTAATAGTTGTTTCCGGCGAAATCGTTTTAAAAATCTCTGTCACATTAATTTTGTCAGGACTGTTCGCAAATGAACTGTCTCGGAACACCACACGCATTGGCTTAGCTTTTGCTACTTTTCGAATCAACGATTCGCTGATACTTTCTTCAAAACATGCTACTAAATCGGTATCATTTACAAAGTGTACTGCTTTACCTTCAATCATTTTCGTTTCAAGAGGGAAGGACAAGGACACGCCCCAATCCACAAGCACTCCAAACAATAAATCTAAATCAGTACGGCCTTCTTTGATGTTACTTTCTAAGTTAAGAAGCAATTGTTGACTGTATTCCGGTGCACCGTAGTACACATCTTTCATATTTGTACTATCAACTTTTAATACACGGAAACCGGTATCTATTTTCTTTGGCTCTTGTTCACTGTCAAATAAATCGTTCGACCTTTTCCTATTCGCAAATTCTTCTAATATTTTAGCTCCAGCTCTGCGAATACGTTCCTTCCCAATTTCACAAATGTTCTTGTAGCCAGCTTTATATGCATCACTTTTTTCATCTGTTTCTTCTGGAATTTGAACCATTATGAACTTGCGATTGCCTCCATCTTCAGCATTTAATTGCATAACAGCATGAGCTGTTGTTGCAGAACCTGAAAAAAAATCTAATACAATATCATCACTAAATGAAACTAAAGTCAGAGCTCTTTTTATTGTTCCTATAGGCTTAGGTCTTTCAAATACTCCTTTATTAAATCCTAATTCAATAAATTGTTCTGTTCCTCTCTCACTGTTAACATCTTTGTAATCCCAAACACTTGTAGATTTTACTGTTTCTTCATCAGAAAGATAATCAAGTTCCATAACTGTCCATTTATTCTTAACTTTCATAAAAATAGGTGTTAACTTTGCTATATTCTTTATCGCATTGTCAATCCCCCATCTCCAACGACCAAATGAACCATCATCTTTTGTGGGGTAAATTTTTACACAACCATTTATATCCTCATCATGAATAGATGGATATAATAATCCTGTTTGTTTATTATATTGAAAATAGTAAAACATGTTTGGTCTATCTTCCCTTCTATCAGAATCTCCAGTTTTTCTAAGATCAATTAACCTATATTTTTTACCAGTTGAATCGACTTTATTATATCTTTTAATTACTTTCTCAGTTGGAGCAAATCCTGAAAAGAATATCCTATCAATATTTTTTGCATAAATTAACAATCCCTCATGGGCAGTTGCAATATATTTATCATCAGAACGACCCTTTGGGTTATTGATATTAATAATATTAGATATACGATTTTGTTCGCCGAATACTTCATCACATATTTTTTTTAGATTTGAATGCTCATTGTCATCTATCGAAACAAATATTACCCCATAATCTGATAATAGATTTCTAGCTAGCTGTAATCTTGGGTAAATCATTGAGCACCAATCTGAATGGTATCGACCATTCGATTTTGAATTTTTAAAGAGCCTGTTTTCATCTTCATCAAACACACCTGCTTCTTCCTCATACTCATCTTTACTAGTCGCAAAATTATCCCGGTAAACAAAATCATTACCCGTATTATAAGGAGGGTCAATGTAAATCATCTTGATGGAGTTTAAATAGGGCCCTTGAAGTAACTTAAGCACTTCCAAATTATCCCCCTCAATGTAAAGATTTTCTGTTTTATCCCAATCCTTACTTTCCTTTTTGCATGGGCGTAATGTTTTACGAATAGGTGTATTGCCTTCAATAATAGATTGCTTTTTACCTACCCATGTAAATTCATAGCACTCATCACCATCCACGACATCTTTCGAAAGCATCTGTTTCAACAACATGAAGTTGATAGCCTTCTTCAAGTTCCCATTATCATCCTTTGATTCTGTAATGACGTTCGGGAATAACATCCCAATCTTTTCAATATTTAGTTCGGTCAGATCAACCGATTCTTGTTTTAGTTTGTCCATATCTTTTTATTTAGTAATCCAATGCAATTCGTTCAAAAGATGTTATTTTGCTAACCAATAATAATTTTTCTCTTTCAGAGATATCCTTATTTCCAAATATTGTTTTTGCACACATAATTGTGTTTATCAAATTTTCAATTTCAATGTCTTTTCTTACAATAATGTGTGTAATAGCTGAATATAGGAATCCTTCAGGAATTGTTATAAAGCCTGCTCCAGAATTCTCTATACCCTTATTCCGTGATTTTACGCTTTGGTTATGTACATCGTTTGTTACTCCCCAAATCCAGTTTGTGTCAGGATCGCATCTGTCACTTAAGAATGCTCTCCATTCTCTTTCGTCATAATAGCATACATAATTTCCTTTAGAGTCTATTTCCCCATAAGGTTTTGTAAGTCCTAAAATAAAATTTGAGTAAAAAACATCATCGGTAAAGCTATCTAATTGTTGGCTAATAGTTTTATCAGATAACACAGCCTCCATACCACCTTTAGTATATATTTCTAGAACTTCATCTGAACAACTCAAATTAGTTTTTTCTCTATCTGCATTTGCCTTTTTCTTTGCAAAATCAACAACCAACTGTTTTGCATTTTCTGAATTTATATATAAAACAGGGTTGATTATTGGTGAATAAATATAAGAAAGAAATTTTTTATCTAACCCAATAATATAACTTCCATATTTTTTTGCGTGTTCTGCTGTACGCAAGAGAGGTATATCGCAAAAACACACCATCGGAATTGAAACGCCCAAATCTTTGCATATCTCTTTATCATTTGTGTTAGGAGTGGTAACTGAGGGATAAAGCTCTCCCAGTATTATATCCGGGTCATAAGGTTCAAAAGCATATGAAAACCTCAATCCTTTTTTAATAATGTTTTGTAGGCTACCCAAATTCTTTGTAAAGTGGAATAAAGATGCAGCATTTATATTATTAAGATGCTTTTTCATTTGAGTAATTCTTTTATTCGTTTTATTTCATTACTAATCTCAATTTGCACATTAAACTGCTTCTCTTTCTTCTTTTTAGCTTCTAGGTCCGCAATCTTTTTCTGAAGCTTTGCTGCAATTTGAGATTTCTCTATTGTCTGTATAATATCCAAATCCTCCTCTTGTATCAACTTGGTCCCAGCCACCTGACGAATAAATGAATCGTACACTTGGTCTATTGTTAAACCTTCAACTTGAATGCTTAATTTATCGGAGGGTAACCAATCCGACTGATAGGACTCAACTATTTTGAATTTTCCTGGCTGCTTTTCATACTCTTCTTTAAAATTCATCAAAAGCTTTGAATTTCCTTGGTAAGATAGAATGAACAACAAATGTTTTGGAATTGATTTCTCAAGAAGTTCAATTATTTTTGTGTTATATTCTTTCCGTTTCAATTGGATCTCAAAGATCTCTATCTCTATAATTCGTGTTCCTTTACCTACATGGAGTGTGTTTGCCGATAACTTGTTTTGCCAAATTATCTGCTCAATATCGTCAATAAACGAACGCTTAACAGAGGCATTCATATCTACTCGTTGATAAAAGCTTTCCTTGGGTATACGTTTTCCGAAGTATGTTGATTCTGGAAATGTTATCATAGGTTTATTTTTAACGAACAACTAAAAAACAAATTAACTCAAAATCATCCAATCCTGATATTTTGTTTGTTAATGCAGATGTCTCTCCTACAGAAAACAAACTATCAATATCACTTTCCTCTTTCACCGAGATAATGGAAGAGATAGCCGCTTGCAACAACTCCGAATACTTCTTCATTTTACGTCCCTCCTGGGTTTCTTTGTTGAACTGAATACACAAATTCATTATCGGTTCAGATTCACCTCTACACATTAAACGAATTAGATCAAGCATTTTTTTTGGTGAAAGATGATTGCATATTACTTCACCCATTTGGGAAATGAACACCATATAAAAAGGATGCAAGCGATTCTTATCATTTATATTCACTCCTTTACTCAAATTTTTCAAGATATAGATTACTCCTTGTGGTGCATCCTCATTACATGGAACAACTGCATGCATACCATAAGGCGCATGAGCAATATCTGGGTGAGTTTTCATATATTCCAACAGATCAAGTCTGAATTCATTCAGTCCCATATCCATAATGGAGATGCCGTTACCCATATCTTCAATATCAACCACTTCGCTCATCAGTCGTTTTAACTGTTGTTTACGATATTCTAAATCTCCCTTTTCCTCTTCACTAATCAAGTTATCGTCGCCCGTTGAGGATAATACCGAGATTTTCATCCTTGCCTCCACTCGTCCCTTCAGATTTATATAATCATCTAACGATAGGTCTGGCCAAAAATTAACCAACTGAATTACATTATTAACACTACCAATACGGTCGATACGGCCAAAACGTTGAATTATACGAACTGGATTCCAATGAATATCATAATTTATTAAAAAATCACAGTCTTGCAGATTCTGGCCTTCAGAAATACAATCGGTGGCAATTAGAATATCAATATCTTCTGTATTATTGGCAGACAACAAGTGTCTTTGTTTTGAGATAGGAGAAAAACAAGTCAATACCGTATTCAAATCCCCTTTCAGTTTAGGATTAGTTGTTCTTCCATCCACTGATCCGGAAATTAATGCAGTATTCAGTCCATACTTCATTTTAATACGTTTGCTTACATGCTCGTACAGATATTCTGAGGTGTCAGAAAATGCCGTAAATACAATCACCTTTTTATTCCCATCATTTAATGGGTATTCTAACTTATTGTCGATAACCTCTAATAAGGTTTGTAATTTAAGATCGTACTCTGGAGTAATGTCATTTACCCAAAGTATAAGGTGGTAGAGGCATTCACTATCTAGCTTTAAATCGGCTAACCATGATAAGGTATCCATATCATTAAGTGAAATTTTCACTTTTTTACCAACAAATAAATCAGTGTTTTGATCGTCAATCTCTAGTTCTTCCACATCAATAACCGCATCTACATCGAAGCTGTAATTAATATTGTGTTGTTCAATAGTTTTGATAGTTGAATCAATAAGAGTTTTAATCTTATTAACCGTCAGCCGAAATGAATAAATCGAACTTTCAAGTCGCTTTAGAAGATTGATACTCATTAATCTACGAATACCCATTTCACGACCATTCTGCATCGAGAAGGATTTACCTTTCACATCACCATAAAGAGACTCGTACTTTTCTGTTTTACTTGGATAAATATAGTTTGAAGGAGTATAAATCCCTAAACTCAATTGCATCAGTAACTCATAGATTTCATCGTAATTGATTGCACCCACCTTTTCTGTAAGCCGTGGACTTATGCTAATAGGCGGCAGACGTTTTGGGAACTTGCCTACGTCCGAAGTATTGTAGTACTTCTCTATATGTTTTCTTGAACGGGCAATGGTAACACTATCCAAAACTTCAAAGAAATCGAAGTCCAACATACTAAGCATTCTGTCTGTTGTTCTTTCTGTAGAGTCCAACTTGCTCCATTTATTGAATGCGATCTGAGCTTGTTTAAATATGTCATCAATAGAACGGTTTGTATTCAATAAACCGTCAATATTTACAGAATCTCCTTCATAAGCCAATGCCAATTGATTCCGTAGATCGAAAAACCGATTGTTAACTGGTGTAGCAGAAAGCATCAGTACTTTAGTTTTCACCCCAGTTCTGATTACCTTATTCAAGAGCTTCAAGTAACGATTCTCTTGTTTGTCATCATCATCACCATAAATTTGTCCACCATTACGGAAGTTGTGGGATTCATCAATCACCACTAAGTCATAATTTCCCCAATTGATTCTATCCAATGGTAAACCATTAGATATTCCAGATTCTCTTGACAAATCGGTATGGTAAAGAACATCGTATCTAAGTCTGTCTTTTGCGATTGGATTATTGGTTAAATTGGAACGATAGGTCATCCAGTTATCATTTAACTTTTTTGGACACAGCACCAATACGGATTTATTACGGTTCTCATAGTATTTTATAACCGCCAAAGATGTATAGGTTTTTCCTAGTCCCACTGAGTCTGCCAAGATACAACCATTGTATTTTTCCAATTTATTGATAATGGCCAAAACTGCGTCCTTCTGAAAATTATACAACAGATTCCAAACCTCACTATTCTTGAAACCTGTCGCCTCATTCGGTAGAGTATCTTCACTGATGTCTTCCAAAAACTCATTAAAGATATTGTATAAGGTAACAAAGTAGATGAAGTCAGGTGAATTTTCTTTATAAACGGTAGAGATATTATCAAGCACTTGTTCGGTTACATCATTCAGCTTTTCTTTGTCATTCCAAAGGTTATTGAACAGCTTAATATACTCAGAGCTAAATGGTGCATCGAATCGATTGACCATATTGTAAGTATGATTGCCTTTTTCACAACCTAGATCAACAGTTGTAAATCCATTAATCGGGAGGTAAGTAGAGTTTTCAGAAGCCTCAACATTTAAGAAACCTCCCATAGATTCACCAGTAATATTTGATTTGAAACGGGCTTTTTTACTAATCCATTCGGCACACTCCTTTGCAATAGCCTTTTGTAAAAGTTCATTGCGTAGCTTTACTTCGAACTCAGAACCATAAAGATTACGTTCACGGTTGAGGCGTGGGATATAAAACTCTCTTTTCTCCTTCCTGGCCTTTTCTGCAATAAATGTAGGAGATGTAAAGATGAACCTGAACTCCTCTATATCTTTTAATCGTTCTTTAAGTTCTTCAAAAGCGAAGATTGAGAAGGTTGCAGCAGCGATTGAGATGCGACTATCTCTTTGGATTGTGCATCTGAGGTCATCATTTAACTTTTCCCGAACGTTGTCAATTATCTTCATGATATCATTATTTGAATAGATAGCACTTTCATCGTCACTATAGAACAGATCAAAAATAGCTATAAACCCTCTAATAAATAAGGCTTATTCTTCAATATAATTTTAAATGAATAATTTTCTTATCTATTATTGACATATAGATATTTTATATAAGAGCAAAAGTAGTGATAAAATTACTTTAAATAACTAAAAAAACAGGAAACTTTATTATATTATTAGTGAGACTGTTATTCCCTTCATTAACTATTTCAAGAAAGTTTTCAATAATCTGCTTACATTTAGCTTGACTTAAATTTGTCAAACTGACTTTTCCAAACCATTATTATTAAAAAAAATGCTACAATTGAAAAGTGCAGATATTCGACTAAATATCTGCACTTTAGAAGCAATAGATTCTTCCAAATCCTTATTTCTCCACCACATAATAATAGACGCCATTATTGGCTTTTTTGGAGGGGATGCGGAGTTTGTGTAAGATGCGGCCGAAATGGATGATTTTGGTGGCCGACAGATTAAAGAGTTTTTTGTTCTGCAGGCGTCCTAATATTTCAACGGCAAGGAGCTTCTCTCCTTTCTCTGTGGCTTCGGCGGCACGGAAGAATTGCAGAAATAGTTGCTCTGCCGGAACCTGTATCTGAAATTCTTTGTTGGTCTCCGACAGGATCGCCTCTTCGGGGGCCTCAAACCAGTAGCGTTCTCCTCTCTTTATTTCGTGCATGGCCTGGGCATACAGCTGGTCGTGATTGACCTGCCCACTGTAATCGATGGGACCGGTAAGGCGGATGCAGATGAACCGCCGGCTGCCCGAGGTGTCGGTCAGCACATCGTTGTGGTTGCTGGTGGCGATAAACGAGGCATACCGGCGCAACGATTCCACCGAAGCCTGATGGGGTTTACGGATGGTTACGGCAGGTTTCTGCATGACATGCTTCAGGAATCCCTGCTGACTCTCCTTTACCTGATCGAATTCGTCCATGTTGATCAGGGCAAAACGCGAAAGGTACATTTCGGTATTACGTTTGTTGCCCACATCTACCCCTTCGGCATAGTAGGCATGCAGCTCCGGGGGGAGCAGGTTTAGGCAAAAGGTGGATTTGCCTGTGCCTTGGGCTCCAACAAGCAGCGGGGCCGTGCTGTTGGCGTGTTTCTTATTGATGCCCCGCCATTGTGCCACCATTCCCAGAAACCAGCGGTGGAAAAGGTTGCGCCAGTGGGGGTTGTTGCAGGGGATGGTATCGGCCAGGGGGCGGATACGGTCTTTTCCATCCCATTCCGGCAACGAAAAAAGGAAATGGTCGATGGGTGAAAAGCGAGGTACCCTATCGGAATAAATGTAACGGTTCACGTCCCGGTCCCACATCTTAATGCCCTCCTCCTGCCCGTTCAGGGCGATGCTGTTTAACAAACGGGGACTAACCTTCACGAAGTCGTAGTTATAGAGGCCTCTTTCGCGGCACTCTACTTCGTCTTTCAGGGTATTGTATCGAAGTTCGTAACGCCGTTTCATAAACTCATTGGTCTGTATGGCCAACAGCTGCTCTACGCCAAGACAGACTTTTTCGCCAAAGCCGTTGTTCTTGCCGTACACATTCCGAAAGGTGGTGCGTACCTCGGTTTCCCGCAATTTAAGTTGCAGGTGTAGCAAAGCCGACTGTACCGCCTCTTCTTCCGGAATGCCCGATCCGAAACAGTTGGTTGCCAAAAAAACCAGCAGGGGTTTGAGGTTTGCATCGTTCGGTGGACCGCATTGTGTGAGGGCCGACTTCAACGAGGTTTCGAACAATAAGGAGAGCTGATCGGTACGGTTGTAACCGGGCATCAATCGCCTGAGCGGATCGTTGTCGGCCTGCACAGCCTCCTGCCAGGTAGCTTCGCCAGGCATTTCGGCGGGTTGATTTTGTAGCACGGGTTTTACCTTTGGAGCATAGTAACGGGTAGCATCGTATACAAAGGGGCAGGTTACTTCGGGGGTATTCCCGCCGGCGTCTATGGCAAAAGGGATTTGTCCCTGATACAACCGAACTGCCCGGCGGTGTGCGTGTGCATGAAACAGCTTCACCTCCTCTTCGGTTTGGGGCAGCGTACCGTCGGGCAGTGTAAAGAGAACGAGAATAAAAACCCTCGTACCGCAAGCATCGGCATAGGCAGCCAGGGTTTGGGGCAACTCGGCTGCCGTTTGTTTAACCTGGCGGACCTCGGCCGTACCGGTAAGATTGCCTACCTGCAGCACCACCACGCCG
>Ga0074193_1000455_pt1 | contig 69055 bp, 52 predicted proteins | sample EPASupsiteHSE605_FD_64523 | JGI IMG/M metagenome (GOLD analysis project Ga0074193, IMG submission 64523) | Bioremediated contaminated groundwater from EPA Superfund site, New Mexico - Sample HSE6-05 | ecosystem: Environmental > Aquatic > Deep subsurface > Groundwater > Contaminated ...
ATGTCCGCCCGGGAGAGGGATCAGGCTCTCAAAGAACGGAACCAAACCGCTCCTGAGAAAGAGCAGGCTCAAGTCATGCCCATGCCAAATAATCCTCAGGATATCAAAATAGAATATCTGACCGTCAAAAAAACCGATAAACCAACAAGCAGGCCAAAAACTGCAGCCTCCCCAACCTTTACCACGGAGTATGAAGAAAGATGCAACGCTTGCTGCAAAACTATCGCCGATACATTCCAGGAACTGCTGACAGCGCTCCTTCAACTGGCCAGACTTGATCCGGCGGTGAAGGAAAAATGCAGTAAAGACGCGAGCCGGCTTGCTGAATATATGGTCGAAAGGCTTAAAGAGTGGCCGCCTATTGTCAAGACGAACATGACGAATGTTGAAACGTATGCCATCCATGAAAGGTAGTAAAATTGCCAACACCTTTATCCGGGAGTCGGCTTTGGCCTGCTTCACCACCGGAAATGCATTTCCGGACCGTAACGAAATAACAGCCGGAGCACCTTTAATTGTGTTCCGGCTGTTTACATAGACAGGTCCCGCTATCACTGCCTGAACAATTTGCTCTTCGATATTGGAAGAGAATCCACATCCTTTTAAAAATCGACGAACTGGTTCTTCACCTTGAGCAGCATGATTCGCCTGTTGCCCAGGATACCAACGGCCAATAGTGCAACAAACAAGCTATTGCTGCCAATTCCGTATCTATGCCGACCCGCAATGCCAATAACCGTCCGAAATTAGAACAACTTGTAGCATGCGCCTTTTCCCATATTAAAGGATAATCGCGTTCTATTGGCAATTTGGCTAACTCGTCAAGAGTTCGATACACTCTCTCAAGATGTTCAAGATATTGCATGTTCATCACTTTTCGCTTCTCCTAACCAATAATTTTTATGCTACAAAATCTCTTCTACTTGTTATATATTCCAAAGTCATGCCAAAATTCGGTCCACTTCAGCCTTCACCTACAAGATAGATCCGAAGAAATTCGTTTTCTTTATTCTGTAGTATTGTACTTTGAAGCAACCTTTGCTTGGAATGGTTCATAAGTATAATCCTTGAAAATTAGAACACTCCCCATAATACAAATTGTCCAGCGACAATTATGTCGTCACTTTCATTTCCCCACCAATCCGACAAGCGGCCTCAAAAAGGTCTTTATCTGTCAACCCAATCGAAGATAGGGTCTTGTGGTAAATGTGGATCAGCTTTTGGAGTAAATCGCTGGCTTGTTTTTCTTCCCGCAGCGATTTCATTTCAGCTGTAACTTTATCTACAAGCTGGGGCGTTATGCTGATTCCTGCTGCTGTTAGGTCATTTTCCATCCGACGTAAGGAATGTTCAATAACTTGGGTACCGGAGTGTTTTCCGTATACGAAGCTGCTCTTTTGCCCCACCATTTCCGAGGGAATAGCTTCGTAAATTCGCCGGTCGATGAGAACTCCCGCCGTATGGATACCGCTCTCATGGGTAAATACCTGAGGCCCGATAATTGGTGCATGGGCTTGCACAGGGATTCCGGCATATTTCTCCACCAGACGATATAGATCATGCAAAAGTTCGTATTTAAAACCGGGAATTTCGATCCCGTAAAGTACTTTTAGAGTCACGACCACTTCGTGAAGTGATGCGTTACCGGCCCGTTCGCCGTATCCTGCCACCGTGGTACACAAGTCGGTGGCACCGCATTTTAAAGCTGTTATTGTATTGTAGCTGCCTAACCCAAAGTCATTATGAAAATGAACAAGCAGCGGTTCTCCAGGTATCGCTTCAACAAAGTGTTTAATATAGTGCTCGACCCCCTCCGGAGAAAACGTACCGACGGTATCGGGAAATGACGGTCGGGTACCCCCTGCTGCCAAGCCACGCTTAAATATCTGGGTATAATAATCAAGATCGGCCCGGGATCCGTCCTCCCCCCCGAACTCAATGTACTTTACACCTTTGGACTTGGCATATTTAATAGCATCCTCCATCATGCGGATATTGGCTTCCCGGTACCATTCAACTGGTCGATCCAGCCAGCTTTCGTCGGACAGTCCCTCACGGTGTAAGAGAGTTTTTCCGATCTTATATTTAGTGTGAAAATCCGACCCAGTTGTAAAGATAAAGAAGGTAACTTCCTCAGGTGAAATGTTAATCTCATCAAGTACTTCAATCGTAGCATCAATATCTTTGTGGTTTGACCGACACATAACCACGATTTCCAAATCCGGACGCAGATCCCCCCGCCGTTTGGCTTCCATAATCAGACGCAGGGCTTTTTGCTCGGAGGGGGAGACTCCCGGAAAACCGACATCGATGATGTGGACTCCAATATCGCTCAACATTTTGGCAATTTCTAGTTTTTGCTCCGGTGTAAATGCCACCCCAGGCATTTGCTCACCGTCACGCAAAGTATCGTCATAAATGCGAATCTTCTTGGGATCAGGGAATTTGACGTTTTTGGTAAATTCCAATGGACCGTGGATTAATTGTTCGATTGGCTCACGTATCATTTATTACCCCTCCTATTTGTCGAACCCTTACACAGTTCGCTTTCTATGAGAGACTCTTTTACCAACCGTCCTACCCGTTTCGATGTTCGATGTTCGATGTTCGAATTCACACCAATGCAGAAGACATTTCCTACATAGGGCACTTTAAGTATATTGCCCTGGGACTTAACCTATGACGCGTCTTCTGAAGATTTCCCCATTCAGCGGCAATCCCTTGACTGCCACCGATTCAGAGAGAGGAAACCCCATACTTTTTGCCCCACCAGAAAAAACACCCCGAAAGGTGTTTTTTTATGCTATTTATACCATATTACAATATTAAACAGATGCAATTATCGCCTAAAAAATGCTCAAAAGCAGAGTGGAGAAATTTCAAGGGAACCCCTTTACTTTTTGTGGTAATTTTTGTTATATTGATCCATGAAAGACTGCCTAGCGAGGCCCTATTGATTCTTGGAGATGATCCGCTAACCTCTTTTCAGGTGGTATCTCGAATTACATGAGATCTTGACTATTGACGGAAAGGAGCGATTCAAGGTGGATTATTCGGAACTTCTGACAAAAAGGAGATCGGTCAGGGACTATGAGGACAAAGAAGTACCGTTAGATATCCTCATACAGATCATCAACGAGAGTTGCCTTGCGCCGAGCTCGTCCAACAGGCAACCGTGGCGCTTTATTATCGTAACAAATAAGGAGGTCATCAAAAGGCTTTCGGACGAGAGTAAACGTAATCTTCTGCATGATCTCGAGCGGAATTCCGACTTTATGAGCAGCAATTACGAGGCTATACTGCGCAATCAGCACTTCAACGTTTTCTATAATGCCTCGTGCCTGGTATTTATTGTGGGTCCGAAAAAGCTACTTTCGATCGAGGTAGACTGTGCGCTCGCGGCGTCCTATTTCATGTTCTCAGCTTGCGCTAAGGGGCTTGCAACTTGCTGGATCGGCCTGGGCAGGTTTATCAATGACAGGGAGTTGCTGGATCTCATCGGGTTGCCCGAGAGCGACCGGATTGTCGCACCGGTCATCATAGGGTATCCAAAAGACATTCCGGGTGTTCCCGATAGGATGGGGCCCGAAGTCTTGAAGATTGTCCCGTAAGAGGTCGGCCAACCTCAATTTTGAAGGAAGATGAGATACATGAAGCCTGACTCGGAATTGAACTTGGAAAGCAGAACGTACGGAAGCAGTCCCAATGCCTTTCCCTACCTGGTAAGACAGGTCGGCGCGTCACACGTCATCGTCGGCACGGATTATCCTTTCGACGGGAGCGCAGTGCCACACAGTGTCTTAAGGCAGTCCGCACAAGTGAAGAGACAGAAAAGAATTCTCTAAGGCAAAATTCTAATACTTTTTCGATAGTTGTAGAAAAAATGGTCTCTTGAAGTTTCTAACCTCGGTTAGAATTTAACAATGGTCAACGAATTCGTACTTAGGCAAGTAACTTTGAAGATATAATTTGGCTAGCTTTGGATCAGGGAAACTCAACCATCCGCCATCTCGCTTCAAGTATCCTATTCCTTTATAGTGTGTCTCACTTTTCTTATGCAGGTAATTACAGCTGCTTTTCATGTGTAAGGTACACTTCTTAGTTGGTTTATCGACATTGATCCAAACCATAAATAAGTTCCCCCTTCTCCGCTCGACTATATTCAGTCTAAGTTCACCCTGAAGAGTCAGTCCAAAACTTACCACTCATCCAAATGATTCTTTATGTATTCCCAAATTCCTCCAAAGAATATGCAAGAATAAAAAAAGACTTTTTTTCAGCATCCAAACATCGGCCAGTCCGACAAAGGATTACTATTCAACCGCCGAAAGCAGCTTAAGGTCCTCAATAATAAAACCGTTACTTCTATAATAAAGTAACGGCCTAATTTTATGAACTCGCTCAAATATGAGATATTCATTCTATTCCTTCCTCGATTTATTACTTTATATCGTTCGGTGGAAGGTCTAAATTAATTTGCCTCCACATGTGTATGGAATACACTACACATGTATGGAGGTCACAACAGGTAACTATACCCCTGGAGATTGTGGGCGGGGGGCGTTCAGGGTATTTTTTAGAGTATTTAGACTATTAAAGCGTATAATAAAGAGTTTTTTGAGAAGTAATGAGCCCTTTTATAATATTGGTCTCATTTTTGCAAGAGAAGTTGATAGAGTCTGAGGGAGGTGAATGAGACCAGAGTTCATAAGGAAACTTTAAAGGAGGAATAGAAGAATGCAGGCGTATATCGCGATTATCGTTTTTCTCATTGTTTATGCTTTGATTCTCTCAGAGAAAGTACATCGAACGATTGCCGCTTTGATTGGTGGCATGCTACTTATTCTTTTGGGAGTATTGGCTCAAGAAAAGGCGATCGAGCACATTGATTGGAATACTTTAGGATTACTGGTTGGGATGATGATTGTGGTAGGTATTACGCGTCGAACAGGAGTTTTTGAGTACCTTGGCTTAAAGGCAGTCCGGTTGGCTAAGGGGGAACCAATTCGAATCTTGTTAGCTTTGGCCAGCGTTACCGCCATACTTTCTGCGTTCCTTGATAATGTCACGACAGTTTTACTGATTGTCCCAATCGTCTTTAGCATTAATGATAAACTTAATGTTAAAGTAATGCCTTTTTTGGTAGCTATGATATTGGCTAGTAATATTGGCGGAACGGCTACTTTAATTGGGGATCCCCCGAACATTATGATTGGAAGCCAAACACATTTAGGATTTATGGATTTCATACTAAACCTAGCCCCTGTGATCCTAGTCGTTCATATTGTAACCATGGCAGTTTTTTATTTTACCTATCGAAATAAAATGAGTGTTTCCAAGGAGATGAAGGCAGATCTCATGAAGATCGATCCACTTCTGGCAATCAAAGATTCTGCCCTCTTGAGAAAATGTCTGGTCGTACTCAGTCTCATTTTAATTGGCTTTTTCACGCATCAAGCCTTACATTTAGAGTCAGCGACGATTGCCTTATCAGGTGGAGTCCTCTTAATGTTTATTACTAAGGAAGACCCGGAAGAAGTTTTATTAACGGTTGAATGGCCTACGATCTTCTTCTTCATTGGGCTTTTCATTGTGGTGGGTGGTCTGATTGAGACAGGCATAATAGACAGTATGGCCCACTGGGCAATTACGGCTACAGCTGGTAACTTTACCCTTACAGGGATGCTGATTTTATGGTTTTCTGCTATTGCTTCCGCTTTTGTGGATAATATCCCTTTCGTAGCCACTATGATCCCACTTATTCAGCAAATGGGCGCTTTAGGTGGAATTTCGCCAACTGACTTGGAACCTCTCTGGTGGTCATTATCTTTAGGAGCCTGTTTAGGTGGGAATGGAACACTTATTGGCGCTTCTGCGAATGTTATTGTCGCGGGGATGGCCGAGAAAAATGGAATTCACATTCCTTTTATAGGCTTTATGAAATTCGCGTTTCCCTCGATGCTACTTTCAATTTTCATTTCCATGCTTTATCTATTAATTTTTTATTTTTGAAAATTTATTTAACTTTTTTAATTTAAAAGGTATTAATCCTAACTAGCCAGATCCTGGAATATCCTCTTTAAATTAGTAGATCCTCAGCGAAGGGCTGAATGATATCTTAATTAATACAAGAAAGGAGGGGAGTTATATGTCATTAGTAATAACTACTTTTATCACAGGTATATCTGGTGTGTTTTTAGTTATGACATTTTTACTTATAATGGTTAAATTGAGCTCTAAACTCGCAATTGCCTTAGAGAAGAAACCAGAAAAACAGCAATCCCAAGGCTAAGATACTGAAGGAAATTTAATTATGTTAAAGAAGGAGAATCGCAAATGGAAACATTGCAAGGAATGTGGACAACTATGGCATTTGAGAACCTCTATTGGGGTAATTTGGTCATGTGGGTAATATCCTTAATATTTATTTATCTGGCTATTAAGAAGGGTTTTGAACCTCTGCTTTTATTACCAATCGCCTTTGGTATTCTTTTAGTTAATCTTCCCTCCGAAATTATGACACCCGGAGAAGGATTACTCTGGCGTTTCTACCACTATGGCGAAGAATGGGCAATAATTCCTCCCTTGATTTTCTTAGGTATTGGTGCGATGACCGATTTTGGACCGTTAATAGCCAATCCCAAGACTCTACTCCTGGGTGCAGGAGCTCAGGGTGGAGTATATGTTACCTTCTTTGGGGCTCTGGCTTTGGGCTTCAATATTGACCAAGCGGCTGTCATCGGAATTATTGGCGGTGCGGACGGACCGACCACTATTTTTCTAGCCTCTAAGCTAGCTCCGGAAATGATGGGGATTTGCGCGGTAGCAGCCTACTCCTATATGGCTCTCGTACCGGTTATCCAACCACCTGTAATGAAATTACTTACCACAGAAGCTCAGAGAAAGATCCGCATGAAATCTTTACGTAAGGTATCCAAATTAGAAAAGATTTTCTTCCCTATCGTTACCGTTATAGTAATTACTCTGGTAGTACCCGATGCTGCCGCCCTAATGGGTATGTTCTGTTTTGGTAATCTACTGAGAGAGTCCGGGGTGGTAGAACGTTTGAGCCTTACCGCTCAAAATGAATTGATGAATATCGTAACCATCTTCTTAGGAATATCAGTTGGTGCTACTATGCCGGCAGAGGTATTTTTGAGCCCTAGTGTTTTGGGTGTATTTGCTTTAGGCTCGATAGCATTTGCTTCTGCGACTGCCACTGGGATAGGGTTGGCACACCTCATGAACTTGTTCCTAAAAGAAAAGATCAATCCATTAATTGGCGCTGCAGGCGTTTCAGCTGTTCCAATGGCAGCTCGTGTAGCTCATAAAATGGGTTCAGAGGCAGATAAGAAGAACTATCTGTTAATGCACGCCATGGGTCCTAACGTAGCTGGTGTTATTGGTACTGCGGTCGCAGCCGGTATGTTTATTAGCGTTTTGAAGTAAATTTGTTACTAAATTTAGGATTATGGCGAGAGATTAGACATACTTCTTTTTATATAAAAGGAGTTACTGCAACTTGATCGAATGCTCGGCATAATCCTACAAGTTTACATTACCCACATCCTACCACGCTTAAATATTAAAACGCGTAATAACTTTAGCATTGCTATACTAGATTGTAGGTGACATTCGGGGCACCGGGATTTTCCCTTTTTATCCAATGGAACCCATTTATTCTCAAGGGAAATCTGCCGACAAGTTGGACAACGGTAAACTGATATTTGTTTTACACTGTTATTTTTATATGCCATTTTATGAACCTCCCAATTACTTATTAAACAATAAAAAATTTGTAATTGTAGAGCAATTAATAACATATACTTCCAACTAAGTTCAAAATCCCTTAAAGTTCTTTCGGATAGTCTAGAAACAAAGGTGAAAATCTCGTTAAAAGAATGCGACAAGAATGAATATAAACACTAATACTAAGCTAATTATAAAACGATAAATGGGGTGGGAAGTCTTAATAGAAGACTTCCCACCCCAAAAGTCTGATACCTTGAATAGAACAATTAGTTCATTCAACCCGTTAAATACTTTTTTAATTTTCAAAACAAAATATTTATGTGGTTTAATAATACCAAGAAACATAATTTTAGTCAAGGAAAAAATATATAAGTGATACAAAGAAATGTAATCTAAACGAAAACCAAATCTAATGCCATATCAATTTATGTTTGGGTGTATCCTTTCATAAATCTGATTCGTTTAATACATTTTTGAAACGCTAGCGGTCTCTGGACTGATTTTTACCACCTATTCTTATGCAACTTAAAGCATCACATCTCTGTTGCAGTCCTTCGAATAGATGTAGCTAAAATTGGTTCTTCCCACCCCATAGGCAGCTTGCGCGTCTGAAAATTAGTTTCACGAAAAAATCAAGCACTAAACCACATTGTCTTGGTGCTTGGTTGCAAAGCAGACCTCAATATCATGCTGTATTTCTCCTATATTATACACATGGATGAATGATAAGATGATTAATCGTATCGTCCGATTATAATACCTCATTACCTAGAAGGTGTATAATTTTTAAGCCCATTTCTATTTCTAAGCGATGTTCGTTAGTAGCTAAATCCATACCGGTAATCTCTTTAATCCGTTCCAGTCGATAAAGTATCGTTTTATAATGTATAAACAGTTTTTTAGCTGCTTTGCTGGCATTCCCATTACAATCCAAAAAGATCTCCAAGGTCTTTAGGAGGTCTGTTTCATTAGTTCTGTCATGCTCCATTAATATAAGCAGTGGTTTGGGGACAAAAGTATGTAATTCGTTTCGCTCAGCAAATTTGCACAAGATGCGAAATACACCCAGTTCAGAGAAAGCTTCTATAACATGTTTCCCTTGAATCATCCGGCCAAAGGTAATCGCATCGCGAGCTTCTTTGAAGCTCCTAGGAATTTCATCTACTTTTAAGGCGACATCTCCAATTCCTATTGCAACAGAAACGGTCTTCACTTTCTTTTTGATTTGTTCCTGAATCTCTTTACCTGTCTTTTTGATCAGATCTAAATGGCCACTATGGTCTCCAGTCGAAGGCCAAAGCAAGATGATGGCATCATTTTTAGTTCCTAGGATAAAATTTTTCGTGTGATTTCTTACAGAATTGGTAATTATCGAAATGACGTCAGATTTTAGCCCTTGCAAATACATTTTATCCGGGTTTTCCTTGCTATCAGCTAAAATCCCATCGATGTTATCTATATCAAAAAGGACAATTGTGTAGGACTTTGTTAAATCCCAACCGATTAACGCCGCTCGCTCAAGGGTATTATTCAGCGCGGTATTCCCGGTTATCAAGTTTTCCAGAAGATCATTTTGGAATTTCTGTTCTACTTCCTGTACAGCTACTTTTTTGACCAAATCAAGAGTAACAACGGTAGCAGCATGTTCTAAACAAATCAGATCCATTTCTTGAAGCCGTTTATTAATTTCTACCACCGTGAGATAGGCCTTTACTTGATTAAATGCTCGAATAGGTACCACAACCTGAGGTACGGGTTCCTCTCCTAAGTCTGGGAATTTAACCATTTGACGATAGAAGGAAAGTTTATCATTCAAACTCTCTCGTTGAAATAGATCCGCTACTTCGATAAATATTTCAAGCTGAGGAGTTGTTGTACTCATACTTTTAAAATTGCGGTCATAAACTGCGACCGGATTCCCGATTAATTCTTCTAAGGTTTTGATAATCTTCTCTAGACCTAGACAATGTAATGCTAAAGCTGTAAATCGCTCCTGAATAATCTTATAGTAATTTAATTTGACTACTTGATTATTAAATAATTCCGCCATGATGGGGTACATCACATCAACAAAACGCACGTTGGCATCAAGCTCAATAATAGGCAGGCCATATTGATTAGCCGCTTCGATCATATCTTCCGGAATACGTTCGACAAACCGACCGACTTTAATTGCTATAGCCGCAACGCCTTTTTCAGCTAGCTTTTTTACAAAATCTTTATAGTTCAGAGTTCCTACAGGCGCGGAATACAAACTAGTAAGTAGTAATTCGCCACCAGCCAGCCAATTTACGATATCTGGCGCTTCCATAATGGTAACACCTTTTACCACATTATCTAAGGTTTGATAACCCGCCACAATTTCCGACGTGCTTAAGGGGCCAATTCTCATGGCATCTTTTACTGTAATTTCCAGTGTTAATACCCCCCAGTGCGATGTTCGAGGTTCGAGGTTCGAGGTTCGAAATTCGAAGTTAAGTGCTGTATTAAAAGCATATCTTAAAAGTCAAAAAAATCTAGGTTCAGATTAAAATCCGAATCCGATATATGCCCCTTCAAAAAGTGTTTTGAAATACGAGGTTCGATCTTTTCTCGAACCTCGTATTTCCATCCTATTTTTCTAATTCTATTTTACAGTTCAATGTCACGATTGCAATCTTTTGTGTAGATATAGGTTGAGGGTGTTCTTCCTGCACCATAATAAGCTTGAGGAACGTAAGGACCAAACCAGATGAAATCCTCTGTTTTTACAGGAATCCATTTATCATCAATTAAATAGACTCCTTCACCCTCTAGGAAATAAAGACCGTGTTCCTGTACATGGGTTTCTACGAAAGGATGACAACCCCCTGGATAAAAACTAAGCGTATGAAAATTTACATCAAAGCCTAATTCTGTTGGAAGCACGTTTTTGATGCGAACATTTTCCATACCATCATAGGCTTCATCGGGGATATCATTTAAGTCGCCCACAACGATTCTAGCTTCATAACCCTCTAATGGACGATAACGTTGTTTGTAAAGAAGAAGTTTCCAGGGTTCAGTGCTTGAATTTTTTAACCCTACCCCTAAAGAAGCAGGTGCAAAAACAAAGCCGCCATTAGTGAGTTCGTAGGTTTTTCCCTCTACAGTAACTGTTCCTGCTCCTCCCATACAATAAACGAAAGTCTCGATACCATCTTCTTTAAAATCACTGTTTGTACCGCCACCCGGCAATACTTCAACTGTATACATTGCAAATTTAGGTCCTAACTCGGGAGAGGCAATAATACTTGTATTACAATTCTCCAAATTAGGGATAACGTTTTTTACACGTCCTTCCGGAGGAATCAATGCATATCTGCCATGTTTGATAATTGCCCTCGTTGCTAAAAGATCATTTGGGTAACCCATGGATAACTTCTCCTTTCAAACCTTATAAAATTTTGACTATTGTCATATATTCGTCACTTTACTTGATACAACCTTTAGTATAAATGGTTAAAAGAAAACTACCAAAAATATCATTCTTGGATAAACTATTAGACTAGAGTGAGTTATTAGTTATTATTTTATATTATTTGTTAATTCAACTTAGAAAATTAGGATAAATAAGTTGCTTGACCATCATCAATAATAGCAAAAGGATAACAGCCTTAAAACGAGTAATTATACATACAGTTACTTGTGAGCCTAAAACCGAAAGGGGATATTTTCGAAATGAATCGTATCATTAAAGTCGAACGTTTTACTAAAGAAGCCTTTGCACCCTACGGCCATGTACTTTTGCGTGAGCCAGGAGTTTCACCTATTAAGACTTTACCTCCAATTTTTGCTGACCGAATACCCTTTGAAGTGGATGACGGTTCGGCTGAATTTGTCTATGCTTTATTGAAACGAAAGGAATTTAAGTTTTCGGCCTTAGAACGCCACTTAAAAGTAACCCAAGGATTCTTTCCCCTCTATGGTGGTCCTGCAATTATTAGTGTTGCTCCGCCAACTGACCCAAATGATCTTGAAGCACTTCCATCACCAGACTCTGTACGATGTTTCCTATTAGAAAGTTACACTGCCTTTGTCATTCATCGTGGAGTATGGCATGGAACAATTCTCCCATTAGAGGAGTCTTTTGGATATATTCTTGCCACGCGTAAAGAAACAACTGATGATTCCATCGAGCCACTCTACGATGGAGATTGTCAAATTCGAGATCTCGGGGTTACTTTTGAGATTGTGCTCTAATTTGCATAAGGCTATAACTTGAAGCCGATTTAGTTATACTTCTAAAAAATCGGCTTCTTTTTTATTTAGTAATTACGAATTTCCTATTAAGTGATGGCCATCGGTCCCGAAATTAAGAAACTGCAAAAAGGTATTTCCCTCATATTTAAGGCGAAATACCTTTTTGACTAAATTGTCTGGTAAGCAAATGTACTTAACAATTATTCAAAGATCGTACCCTTTTTGAATTTCGAGTCTTTAAATGCGTACTTCATCAGAAGAATATAGGCGATACCTGCCACAACTACACCGATTATCCAGGCCAGTTCCACTTTTGTAAAGGCCGCTGCAGCTCCGATGAGCATTGCAAGCACTGCTGCTGGATTATATCCAGCAAATGGACCGTCTTCATTGTACAGATCTGCAATATTAACTTTTTGCTTTCTTAATATATAGTATTCGATCAACAGAATTGAAACAATGGGACCAAGAAATGCGGAATATATAAGGATAAACATTCCAAGACCTTTTGCCGAAGAATCCTGTACTAGAACCCATGGGAATGAGCCTAACGCAAGTAGTCCGGTTATGGTAACAGCAACTTTGTATTTTAGTTTTGTAATTAAGGTGATTACATAGGTTGGTGGAATGATATTGGCAACCATGTTTACTGCAATCGCACCCATAACAATAAATGCGGATACAAAAACTGTAATATAAGAATTATCTACCACGATTGCAAACGCCTTTACAGGATTAGAGATGCCAGTTGCGGAAGCAAGCATTGCGCCAATAGCGAGTACGAAACCATATGCTATTAATATAGGAAGGAAGTACATGAACCCTCGTTTTGCGTCGCTAATACCAGCTTTTAGTTCTCTCGAATAGTCAGCAGCGCTTAAAAAGATTGCTGCATAATTCCCCATGAACATCATGATGAATGCAAAGAACGGTAAGCCCCATGATCCTTTAGCATGAACCCATTTTTCGGCAATTACTGCACTATGGGATGTTAGCAGAACACCAAATACATAGACAAGTGCTAGCATGATAACAATAGACGTAAGTGATTCGACCCATTTAATAGCGTGGAAGCCATAAAGGGAAAGTCCAATTTGTACGAGTTGAAGTACTACAAAGCAAACTGCAACATTATCAAAGGCGCCGCCTGTAATAATCTTCGCGATTTCGTTTAAAGCAGTACCTCCGATCCAGCTTTGAAAACCGTACCATACAATAGCGGGAATTCCACGTAATAGTGATGATATGACAGAGCCTTTCATTCCAAAGGACATTCTAAGTTGTACTACATAGGGTATTCCTGTTCTGTATCCGAGTCTGTCGTTTAAGGCAAAGATAGTTGAAATGATTCCAATGGCTATAATAGCTGCGGCAAATGTTTGAAAGAGATTTAATGTAGCTATTCCGGCTACTACCAAGCTTGCTCCTAGCGTCATATTGCCTAAATTAACGCCATCTCCAATCCACATAAACATATAGTCTAATGGACTAACTGTTCTGCCCGCTTGGCTTTTCGGTGTTAATGATTCATCCACACCTGCATGTTGGATCTGCGTCGCAGTTGCACTTTCTGTATTTGTTGACATCCCTATACCCAACTCCTTCTCTTTTATGTTGCCATATTCCTGTAATGATGGTTTACAAATTAGGTCTCAGATGTCTGCCAATAGGCTTCGAGACTATCTTACCATCTTTAAAAACAGTTGTTCCCCTGAGAATTGTTTGAGTTACAGTCCCTCGGAAGCTATCTCCGACATAAGGACTTACTTGGTGCTTATAGAAAAGTGCTTCTGCTTGTAATGTGAATTCTTTGTCCAAGTCTACCAAGGCAAAGTCTCCATCGCAGCCAACAGCTATTTTTCCCTTCCCTTGAATCTTAAAGATCTCGTTAACATTTTGGGAAGTCAATCTTGCGATATCCCCAAGCGGAACCTTTCTATCATGGTAGGCATGGGTAAGCAGGCCCGGAAGGGTTGTCTGGCAAGCAGAGATTCCACCCCAAACCTTTAAGAATTCCCCATCTTTCAATTTCGGATCACAGGGAGAATGGTCGGAGGATACAAAAGCTATTTCACCGTTTAATAGTTTTGCCCACATTTTTGTTTGGTTATCATTATTACGAATGGGAGGCGAGCATTTTGCTACGGTTCCTAAGCGTTCAACATCATCATCTGTAAGAATTAGATAGTGCCCAATTGTTTCACAGCAAACGTCTATTCCGCGGCTTCTCGCCTGAGTGACTAGCTCGACTGCCTTAGCCGTGCTGATATGTGCAATGATTAATTTACAGCCTGTCTCCTCTGCAAATGAAATCATGCGCGAAACATTTTCTATTTCCGTAATGGGGGGACGTGCTGCAAAATAATCACGTACTGTTGTTTTGTTATTTAAAAGCGCAATAGCTGTTAAATCTCTAGTGATTTCTGCATTTTCACAATGTACCATAAGCGGCAAACCAAGCTTTGCTAACTTTTCCATACCCACCAAAGCGGTATAATCGTCCATTCTTTCAAACTCATCAATACCACTAAAGCATGAAAATGCTTTAAATCCTATGACACCACACTCTGCAAGCTCTTCAAGGTTACCTAGATTTTTAGGAGTTAGGCCTCCCCAAAATCCATAATCGACCAGGGAATCCTTCTGGGCCACAGCAAGCTTGGCATTAAAGTTTTTAGCATCTAACGTACAAGGGCTGCAATTAAGCGGCATATCAAAGTAAGCTACACCACCGCCTGCTGCCAGAGCATTACTGCCGGTCGTAATTGTTTCCCATTCTGTTCTTCCCGGGTCATTAAAATGTACATGTCCGTCAGTTGCTCCGGGAAATACATATTTTCCTGCTGCATCAATAGTTTCTTTAGCATCGCCGGTTAATTCTTGGCCTATCTCTACTATTTTTTCTTCACAAACAGCAACGTCCGCTTTTTTTACGCCATCTGGACAAACAAGTATCCCGTTTCGAATGATCACATCATAACGCTTGCTCATGAGCTAACCCCCTATTTAAGTTTTTTCACAAGTTCGCCAAATCCCTTTTGACCAACCAGTTGACCATCTTTCGCAACGACCTGACCTCGTACTAAGGTACATACAGGCAACCCTTTGCCCTTCAAGCCTACGAAGGCCGAAATTTTATTGAGATAATATAAAGAGTCTGGTGTGATTTCCCAATCCTTTTCCGGATCGAGAATGACGAGGTCTGCATCGAATCCTACCTCAATCGCTCCCTTTTTACCGTAGATACCAAAAGCCTTAGCCGGCCCTTCGCTTAAGGATCGTGCCAGTATAGTAGGATTATACCCTCTCTTAACTACGCCTTCGCTAAATACAACTTGCATTACGTTTTGGATAGCACTGATACCACCCCAAGCTCCAAAGATTCCATGCTTTTCTTCACTCTTCTCACTTAATTCGCAAGGTGAGTGGTCAGAACCGACACAGGATAGGGTTCCATTATTGACGTACTCCCACATTTCTTCGACTGCACCAGCTTCCCTTAAGGGAGGAGCACATTTAAACAAACTTCCATTCTTGATGACATCTTTATCGGTAAAAGTAAGGTAGTGACCACATGTTTCACCTGTTACATCGACACCTTCCAATTGAGCCTCTCTAATAATTTGGGCTACTCTGGGGTGGCTCACATGACAGATATGAACTTTAGCATCTAGTTCCCGAGCCAGGTCAAGTATGTTTTGTGTTGCAATAAGTTCTGCTATTACCGGTCTTGTATTCAGGAAATCCTGCCAATCATTCTTTTCTTTCCTTTGCGCTCTTGCTTCTTCCCATTTGATTATGGAGTAATCTTCACAATGGAAACCTGCTCGAGCTCCACATTCTTTTAGTATTTCCAATGCTTCTTTGGCTTGTCCTATGGATAAGGAAACATAATCGGGAGAAACAGGACCAATAAATGATTTAAAAGCAACGCATCCTTTTTCGTCGAGCTCCTGCAATTTATTTAAATTGTAGTCAACCAGACCACCCCAGAAACAATAATCGACGTAGGCGTTTGGAGAAACTGTTTCTTCCTTCTTATCAAAAATCTTAGCATCGGTTAATGCGGGTTCGTTTTGAAGAGGCATATCTACAATTGTAGTGCATCCCCCAACCGCTGCAGCGGCTGAACCGTGAGCATAGTCCTCTCTCCAGCAGTAACCAGGATCATTTAAGTGTGCATGACTATCAATTGCTCCCGGAAATACATAACTCCCTTTGGCGTCAATGACCTCCTCTGCTTCTACTGAATTTCCAGCATCAATTATTGCAGCAATTTTCCCGTCATTCACACAAACAGATGCTTCAAAAACCCTATCAGCAGTTACGACCTTACCATTTTTAATCACTAAATTAAACATAATGCATGCCCTCTCTCTTATCCTATAAATTAGCGTAAATTAACTAAAACAGTATCAGGCCTACACAATCAGAGATTATACTTAAGTATCCCTCCTTTAAACCGAATTAATTTGCTAGACTTAAAAGGGTATGGTAGAGAACATTAACTCCATCTGCACAATCCTCCGGCGAACTCCATTCAGCTGGATTATGACTGATTCCATCTTTAGATCTTACGAAGATCATACCGATCGGACAGATGTTAACAACCTGCATAGCGTCATGCCCAGCTCCGCTTGGAAGATAAAACGGCTCAAGTCCTAATTTGTTAAAAGCATCTTTTGCAGCAAGTTGAAACTCTTCAGAACAAAGTGAAGGCGGAATACGCTGCAAGACTTCAGTGCGCATTTCCAGACTTCGTTCGCGGCAAATTCGTTTCGCTTCCTTAAAAATGCAATCTTCAACTTCATCACTAACCTCTTGGTTAAGATCTCTAAGATCAAGAGTAATTTCTACAGTGCCCGGAATAATATTAATTCCGCCGGGTAAAACATTCATTTTACCTACAGTCGCTACCGTCGTACCGGTTTTTTTAGCTTCCCGTTCAACCGTTTGAACAAATTCAGCGGCTGCAACTAAAGCATCATGCCGCATCGTCATCGGTGTAGTTCCGGCATGTCCCGCCTCACCTTTGAAGGTACATTTAAGCCATAATTCATTGACAATACCGGTGACAATACCGACTGAATGATTATTTTTTTCAAGAACTTTGCCTTGTTCAATATGCAATTCTATAAATGCTTTTATACTGCCCTTAGTGCGAGCAGCGCAGCGAATGAGAGTTGGATCTAAACCTTGAGCTTTCATGATAGTTCCAAGCGAGATGCCCTCCTTATCCTTAAGCTCTAAATCTTCAGGTTTAAGACTCCCAATCATCCCCCGACTGCCCATCATACTGAAACTAAAACGAGCTCCTTCTTCATCATTAAATGCATAGACTTCAATAGGATGTTCGGTCTTAATACCCTGTTCCTGCATAGTTTGGAGAACCTCAATTCCTCCGATAATGCCTAAAGCGCCATCGAAGATTCCTCCGTTATACACAGAATCAACATGAGAACCTGTGACTACCACTGGAGCTTCTGGATTACGACCTTCCATGCGCCCAATAATATTGCCGACCGCATCTTCCCGTACACTTAAACCTGCTTCTTTCATATAGGAAGCGACGAGATCTTTTGCTTCGCGATCTTCCGGGGTAAAGGCCAGCCTAGTTATACCTCCAGATTCCTGTTTGCCTATTTCCCCTAACTTCATCAGGCGATTATATAGTCGTTTTTTGTTAATCACGATGTCACCTCTTAAAACAAATTAATTTCGAAACGCCCTTTTCAAATTCTTTTCTTTACACTAGTATTTTCTACAATTTTCGATGTTTTGTCTTCTCATAATAAGGATAAATATTTCAGACTTTTATATCCTTGGTTGATAAGTCACAATTATCAGAAGGTTGTTATGCTAAGCAAGTCAAGGGGACGTTTTGTTTGCCAGGTGGCAAACATTTTCTTTAAATCAAAAAAACTATCTCATTCTAGATTAGAGATAGTTTTTTCCTTAATAACCTTACGATACAAATGTAAGGGGAACTATACTTGTACTTTGTCTATTGTGAATATTATTATGGTATAACTCATTTGAGGGCTCTACTTTACAGGGGTTTCTTCTTTTTTCGATATTACTGATTGGCAGCCTCTGCAGCCTCTGCAGCCTTCTTCTCCTTGATAGCGCGCCATACTTTTTCAGGGGTAACAGGCAGGTCGTGGAACTTGAGACCAGTAGCTCTGTTGATAGCGTTGACAATAGCCGGCCCAACGGGAGCCGTGCTGCCCTCGCCCGCTTCCTTGGCTCCGAAGGGACCTTCCTCATCGGGTTCGCCGCATATGATGGTCTGAATCTGCGGCATATCGAGCGCGGTCGGGAAGCGGTAGTCACGGAACGATGGGTTGAGCATCTTGCCCTTTTCGTCGAACAGGCATTCCTCATAAACCGCAAAACCGAGACCCAGCAACACCGAGCCCTCAATCTGACCCTCGACCGCCCTGAGGTTGAGCGGACGGCCGCAGTCGTGCGCAAAGATGAAATCTGAGATGTCGATGCAGCCTGTCTCATCATCGACCTCGACTCTCGCCGCGCCGGTGCTGAAGCTGTACGCCGGAGCATAGTTGCCTTCATTCTTTACATAGATATCCTTGTCTCCGTCATGAGCAAAGGAGCCGACTCCGATAACAGCCTTGCCGAAATGCTTTTCTTCATACATCCAAATAGCTTCGCCGTACGATATATTCTTTTCGGAATTGCTCTTTATGAATACACGGTGATCCTTCATGGTGATATCCTCGGGCTTGCCGTTCAGGAGTATTGTGCAAGCGCCGCACTCGCCCTCCTCGCAGCCCTTCTTGGCGCCGGTCAGTCCCATATTATTGCGTAGGAAGTCCAGCATGGTACGGTTGTCCTGTACTAAAGCCTCGACCGGTTCGTCATTCAATTTCATGTGAATAATAGGCATTCTGTTACTCTCCTCTCTCTAAGCTTTGTTGGTTTCGAGCGCTTTTTTGATCGGGCGCTTTGAAAAGACCCTGATCATATCCTTGCGGTATTCGGCGGAAGCCCTGACGTCGGAGATAGGCGAGGAGTTCTCGGAAGCGGCAACCCCTGCCTTCGCGATAAGCTCGTCTGTCAGTACCTGGCCGATAAGCAGCTGCTCTGCCTTGAGTACGCGGATAGGTGTTGTGGCAACCCCGCCCAGCGCGATACGGCAGTCGACGCACTTGCTTCCGTCCATCTTGAGCCATGCGGCTACGCCGATTGATAGCGAGGTCCATCGCCTTTCTGACTGCGTGCTTGATGTAAGCGGCATACTCCCCCGCTCCCAGCTGGGGGATATTGATTTCCGTGAAATGGTCCTGCAGATACATCAGGCAGGATATCCGGGTGGATATGACGATTATCAATGGACAAGTGATCTGGGAAAGAAGATGATTTTACAATATATTTCTCAATTAATTAACAACTCAGCTTAGCTTTCCGTCGACCGTAAGTTGAGTATCCTATTTAATAGGAAGGAAAAATAAAAAGAAAAAACCTCCCTTAATCTGCGGCTTAACGGTTCAGACTAGGTGAAGTTTATTTTTTGACGTATCAGACCCCCATGCCGCTGCGCGGCACCACTGATGAATGGAAAATTAATTTTTCAGGGCAGAAAGTATAAGTTTTGAGGTACCCCTTCACTCGTGTCATCCTGAGCGACAGCGAAGGATCTTAACTTGTGAAGCAGTGCAGAAGTCCAGATTCTTCGGCTATGCTCAGAAAGACATGTATCCAGTGAAAAGACGCGCAGCGTTTTTCTTATATCGCTTTTTGATAATTTTTTTCAGTTTAGAATCTATGCTTTTTTAAGTAAATTGAAACATAGGTGAAATTGCCGCGGGATATTGAGACATGATTTGTCTACAAGAGAAATCTCGTCCTTTTCTCCGACTATTCTACGTTTTCACCCCATCTTTTCAAATCTTTCACTTCAATTCCGAACAAGTCCAGGGCCCTTCCCACACTGTGGCTGACAATATCATCCAGACTACGAGGCTTGGTATAAAAGGCAGGCACCGGCGGCATGATGCTAACACCGAGTCTAGCCAGCTTGAGCATATTTTCCAGGTGAATGGCGTTCAGCGGAGTTTCCCTGACCATTAGGAGAAGCGGTCTTCTTTCTTTAAGTGATACATCAGCGGCCCTGGTAATCAGGTTTCCCGAGTGACCGTTAGCTATTGCGGATAGTGTTTTCATGCTGCAGGGAGCGATTATCATCCCGCCGCATCTGAAAGAGCCGCTGGATACCGGAGCAGCCAAATTATCCTCTTGGTGACAGTAATCTGCTAGTTCAATAACCTCTTTAACTGTGTAGTTGGTTTCCGTTTCTATAGTGGCATGAGCCCACTTGCTCAGGATAAGGTGTGTTTCCACATTGTTCTGGCGTGCCTGCTCCAGAACTTTAATTCCGTACACTGCCCCTGAAGCACCGGTAATAGCAACTGTTAGTTTCATAATATTCCTCTCTTTCAGCCTTTCTACTCCATGACAAGAGATTACAACGTTAATACCATTAATCCGGCAAGCTCGCCGACCTGTCAATATTGAGTGGAGATTCCACCAGTCTTCTCGAAGAAGGAATCAAGGATACCCGGGTGGATATGAGCGATATCTCTTTCCCAGTTGACTCTTGTGGCGTCACCTCCGTCTGTTTACTTCTTTTGCTCCATGGGTTGGCCGCAACAGGAGAGCATCCCCTCTCCACTGCGGGTCATAATGTACTCAGCACTGCATTTCGTGCAAATGTATATCTTCCCTGTTTGATTTGCCATGTTCATTCCTCCTTGTGGCATAGAATATCACAAAACCCCATCACAACTCAATTTCCTTGAGATTGGGTTCATATCCGGCCTCACGTGTTCGTCCGTATCGAAAACGACAGGAGCCTTTTTGCGCTGCGGGATCGAAAAAGGCGTAATCTGGGCCTTCCGGTGAAATCATGTAAGCACGAACAACCGTTTCCAGATTTTATAAAGGATTCTTGACAAAATACTATACCAGAAAGAGACCCACGAACTCCGTGTCATCCTCATTCCGTTCCTTCAATCCTACAAGATTATTAATCCAAAATTTAATTGAACCTGAAAGGGATGTCTTTCAGGTTCAGTTTATTTAATGCTATGAAACTATGCCTTCTTCAATTAGTTTTATTCTCATAATTTAGCTGACAATTTCTGATGTACTATCTCTAATGCATCCCCTTTTACATTCACTTTGTATAGTAATACCAGTAATCCACAAAGAAAGGCTGGTATCGAGAATACTACGAAATATTGACCAAAGCTAAATTGACCCATTTGTTGAATATATCCGCCCAAAAGAGGACCAACTATTGATCCCAGTCTTCCAATAGTTAGGGCATATCCGATACCGGTAGATCGGGCATTTGTGGGATAAATTTCACCGGCTATAACATGTTGAGCGATTTGAGTACCAATAATAAATACACCTGTAGCAAAACCAGCAATCAAAAGAGTATTGTTTGAAGTAGCAAAACCAAAAACCCATAGAGATATGCCGCCAAGAATATAAAACAAACTTAATCCGGCTTTTCGTCCAAACTTATCCATAACCCAACCTAAGATGAATCCACCTACAGTTGCCCCAATCGCTTGTACAATACCGAAGCTGTAGCTCTTTACCATAGAATATCCATTCTTAACTAACAACGAGGGCAACCAACTTGATAATCCGTATACCACTAATAAATTAAAGAAATAAGTAATCCATATAAGAATTGTCATCCGCCTCAGACTAGGACTAAACAAAACTTTGATACCATTTGCTTGTTTTACTTCCTCTTGAAAAAGGTTTTCTGTTGACCAGTCAGCAGGTTCTGAACCCGCCACTTTTTCAATCTTTTTAATTTCTTTAATGGCTTCATCGAAGCGTTTCTTGTGGATTAAAAAACGGACAGATTCCGGAAGGTATACGGCAATCACCGGTATGATCACAATTGGAATGAGTCCAATCAGAAGCAAAGGTCGCCACCCACTAGTGGGGATAACTAACATTGCCATGAGCCCAGCTAAAGCCCAACCTAGTGTAAAACCACCAAACATAGCTGTAACGGCTTTAGCCCTAATTTTTGCGGGTGCAAATTCCGAAATAAGGGTGATGGCAATGGGCATGGCTCCACCCATTCCTATCCCAGCTAAAAAACGCAAACTAACAAAAGTTTTAAAGTCTGGCGCAAAATAGGATACACCACTAAATGTAGAGAAAACTGCAACTGCTAACATCAAAGTTTTCTTTCGTCCCAAACGGTCTGAGATCATGCCAAATCCTGCTGCACCTACCATTAAACCAAGAAACCCATAGGATGCCATTGAACCGGCTACGACCGGAGTTAAATTCCATTCCTTAATTAAGTGAGGCATGATATACGCAATAACTTGAGCATCATAACCATCAAAGATTAAAGTTATACCAACTAACAGAATTAATAAAGCGTGAAAACGGTTAAATTTCAAATCATCAAACCATTGAGTCACATTTTTCGTTTGTTTTTGCATAATAGTTAGTCCTCCTCTTTAGTTCTTGGTAAATTTGAAGAGCAACCATAGCGCTCAGTTGGTTTCTGCAGAAGGAATAAGGAGCATCACAACTGAGTTCTAACAAATTTTTAACGCTTTTTCCTGTTCTAATTTTTCCGTAATTATTTCTTTAAGAGCTCGTTTTAAAATTTTACCAGCAGGGCTAATAGGTAACGTTTCAAGTATTTCTAGCCTCTCCGGCCACTTGAACTTGGCAATGTTTAAGGTCATCAGAAAATCGATCAACTCTTGAAAAGTAATTGTTTCTCCCAGTTTAGGAACTATAAAGACACAGGCCCTTTCTCCAAATACTTCGTCAGGCATACCTACAAGACATACTTCCTGTACCTTTGGGTGAGCATAAATGAAGTTTTCTATTTCATCACAGCTGATTTTTTCCCCACCACGATTAATTACTTCTTTTTTGCGACCCTCTGCGTAAACATATCGACCAACCTTTCGCACAATGTCACCCATATGATAAAAACCATCCTCAGTAAAGACCTGCTTATTTGTCTCTGGAGCATTATAATAACCTCGGATAGTATAAGGTCCACGACAAAGCAGTTCACCTGCCTCACCATCTGGAACTTCATTTCCAAAATCATCAACGACCTTGATCTCATCCGCATCGTGAACGGGTGCTCCAGAGCTTTTGAGGAGGGTATCTCCTTGGTCATCAAGACGGGTCATATTTAATAGTCCCTCAGCTGTGCCATATACCTCTTGGGGAATACAACCAAATTGTTCGATAACACGTCTACGCAACTCTGTTGGCAACCGCATGCCCCCATTTTGAATTACTTTAAGGGATTCAAGATTGTACTTTGCCGGAACCGAGGAATTCAGCCAATTTGAAACGAGGGGGACTACAGCGGCTACGACACTTACTTTTTCTTTTTCAATCAAAGGAAATACTGTTTCCGCATCCGTCCCAGGTGAAATAACTACTTTTCCGCCATAGGCAAAAGTTGCAAATATCCCTGGTGAGGCTAGCGTGAAATTGTGGGCAAGTGGAAGTACTGCCAGATAAACTGTGTCTTCATTAAATCCCCCAACAAATCCACTCTGTTTACAATTTAAAACGTAGTCATTATGAGTTCGCGGAATTAGTTTTGGTAAGGCAGTTGTTCCTCCCGACAGAAGCATAAGTGCTATTTCACTTGGATCAGGCAAGTATTTAGCTAGTAGGGCAAGTTTTTCTTCGCTTTCAACAGGTGCTTCTAACATTTTAGCGAGAGAAATCTGTCCTCTGTTTACTTCACCGGCCACAAAAATATATTTTAGAGTCTGGTTTTCTTTCTGTACTTCATCAGCCATATCCCTATAGTCAAATTTGCGATTTACTGCAGGAATAAAATATCCCACAGCGCCAGAAAATTTAACGAAATGATTGATTTCTGATAAACGATGAGGGGGTAAAGCCATAATCGGTATCACGCCAATCTTCACTAAGGCAATATAGGTATAAACGAATTCAGGTATATTAGGAAGTTGGACTATAACTTTATCGAGTGGCCTTAAACCGGTTTGGGCTAAATGATAAGCTAAGCTGTTAACTTTTTTTCCCAGCTGGGCATAAGTCAAAGATTCCTCGTTATAAACCAACGCTACGCGAGAACCATACTTTTCAACCGATTTCTCAAACATCTCCGAAAGAGTAATATTCTCCCAATATCCTTTAGCTCGATATAGTTGGGCATATTCTTCTGGCCAAGCAATACAACCTTTTAACATTTTTGTTCCTCCCACTTTAATAAAATTTTCGATCATTAATAGTGATGTCTTCCCTTCCCCTCTTATCTTCTAAATTAAAATTAAATTTTTGAAATATTAAAATATTTCTTAATATTCTTATATAGCAAAAGGTATGCCAGCTTACACGGCCTATTTTGCATAAAAAAACCTTCATTCTCGGAATCTTTTGTTCCAATTCATTAAATTAGTTGGAACAAAAAATTCCACTGGAAATATATATTCCAATGGAAATGGTTTGTAGTTTTATTTACTTCGTAAATTATATTTTTTCAGTTTCTTCAATACTGAGGTGTGAGAAATACCAAGCATCTGGCCTATCAAGCGAGAATTATTACATTGTTGTATTGCCTTAGATAATAATTCTCTTTCCATTTTTTCTACCGCTGGTTTTAGAAGTAACGCAGCTTCTTCTTGTTCAGGTTCAAACAATTTGGTGTCATCAGTTTCTTGAGGTTCTTGAGTCAATATCTCCTTAGACTCCATGAATGAAACCTTACTAATCAACTCATCAGTATTAGTAAGGACGATCCGTTCTATAACATTCTTTAATTCCCGAACATTACCTGGCCAATCATTTTCCACTAGTTTTCTTATTAATTGTGGTGTAATCCTTTTAGTCGTTCGATATTTATCGTTGAATTTGGTCAAGAAAAATTCTATTAGCAAAGGAATATCTTCCTTCCTCTCTCTTAGGGGAGGAATTAAAATTGGTACAACCATGAGTCGATAATAAAGATCTTGTCTGAATCTACCATCCACGACCATTTGAGTTAAATCCTTATTACTCGCTGCAATCAAACGAACATCTACTTTTATTACTTTTGTACCGCCTAAGCGAGTGAATTCTCCATCCTGTAATACCCTGAGAAATTTGCCCTGCAACTCCAAGGGTAGATCCTCTACTTCATCCAAAAATAGGGTCCCACCGTCTGCTCTTTCAAAAAAACCTGGTTTTCCTTCAACATTTGCTCCAGTAAAAGCTCCTTTTGTATACCCGAACAGTTCTGACTCTAATAAATGACTCGGTAGCGCACTACAGTTAAGCTTAATGAAAGGACCCTTCCTTTTACTCCAAACATGAACTAACTTCGCAAATACCTCTTTACCAACTCCCGATTCTCCTTGAATCAAAACCGTAACATCACTACCAGCTACACGTCTCGTTAATTCTAACAATTGATACATTATTGGATTACGGGAAATCAACTCGTGTGAACGCAAATCATCTTCTAACAATTTATTGAATTCTGTCCATAAATGATTGCTTAATTCCTTTGATTTGGCCAATTGTTCCTGTAAATTAATAATATCTGACATGTCACGAACATTTGTTACAACCCTAGTAACCTTCCCTTCATCATCAAGGATCGGTGTCGCGGTAACCATTACTTCTTTACCTGTCTTGATTATTTGCAAACCCGTTATCGTTTTTTTTCCAATCCTAGCTCTTTTCGCCACAGCCTCATAGGAAAAAACGCCTTGTCCGTATAAATTATCGGTATTTTTTCCAATAAAAACCTCTTCAGGTAGATCTGTTACACGCAGTAACGACTGATTAATCTTAGTAACGTTTCCTTCTCCGTCAGTAATTATTATGCCATCATAAGATGTTTCAATAATTGTTTCTAATTCCTTATTTATCTTTTTAAACGATTCTAATTCATTCGATATCTCCTTAAGGTCGGTAACATCTTGGAAAACCACAACTGCACCAATAATATCATTAAAAGAATCCACGATTGGTGTTCGATTAGCTACAAAGGTCTTATCCCGAAAGCAAAAACGCTTTCCATAATGTCCCTGACCTGAATTAATAACTTCAAGCATTTTAGTTTCCGGTACTAAGGACTTAATGTTCATTCCGCTCACATCGGAATCTACCCCCAACATCTTGTCAGCTGCTGCATTACAAATAATAACTTTCCCATTCCTATCGACAGCTATAATGCCACTATAAATACTATCCAAGATTGAAGGAATCATTTCTATTGATATAAGCGATTCTGACATTGGTATTTCCTCCTTAACCTTTGGGAAACTCCTCATGTTATATTTAATACATATAGATAATTTGTTAACTAAAGTTGATTCTCATAGGCGAATTCCTAGAACGCCTCCTACTTCAATTAATCTTTCATTAATTTATGAACATTAATAGTGATCCCTTCTCCCCCTCCTATCTTCTAAATAATTAATATTTTAAAGCAATTGAATTTACTATTCTAAATATTGCAAATATTATGCCAATAATTTATATCTTATTTTCCAAATAGAACTTAATTGTGGAAACTATTTTTCCAACTCATTAAATTAGTTGGAAAAAAAAATTCCACTGGAAGAATATATTCCAATGAAGTTGATTAAATAATTATAATGTATTCACGCTGCAATCAAACGAACATCTACTTTTTTATACTTTTGTGCCTCCCAAGCGAGTCAATTCCCCATCCTGTGATACCCTGAAAATTCACCCTGAAACTCCAAAGGTAGATCCTCTACTTCATCCAATAATGGGTCCTTACCATCTGAGATTTATTATATACTAAATATTCTGAAATTTAAAGATTTGCCAAGACTTCCCTTGAAATATGGTAATTCTTAATATCTACATATTCGTAACCCGTTCTGCAATAAACTCAGGATCCAGTCGATTAGGCAACAGACTAATTTGTTGCAACTGCACAAAAAATGTTCAAAATACTCGGTTCTCAACAGAGAAAGCTGGGTGATCTAATAATCACTCCAGCTTTCTTCTCTGCGACATTTCATATAGGGAATATCGTCTACACCTTATCATGTGTGTGAAGCTCATTTTCCATTATCGGCCGTTTCTTCTGCTCCAAACTTCTCCTCAAGAACATCCTCCAGCGATGAAAAAATCATGGGAAATGAAAATCATTGAACATGTTACTTATTAAACGGTTAAGGCTTTAAGATAATTTTAATTACATTTTCTTCTTTTCTTTCAAATATTCCATAGGCCTTATCAAAATCTTTAAGAGGCATACGATGGGTGATTAAGGGATTTGTATCCAGTTTTTTATCGGTGATCAGGCTCATTAGCCTGCGCATGTTACCTAGAGAGGCCAAACCCACTTTTACAGTAATATTTTTCATAAGCAAGGTTTGAATGGGGAAATCGATGTTGCCGGGGAAAAGCCCTACGACTGATAATATTCCTCCTACACCAATTACTTGAGCTGCAGTGTTAACAGTTGCCGGGTGTCCTATGGCTTCAACAGCTGCATTAACCCCTTGCCCATTCGTAATCTCCATGATTTGGGATACAGCATCCTGATTTGATGAATTTATGATATGCGTTGCTCCCATGTTTAACCCTGTCTGCAGTCGGTTAGGCATAATATCGACTAGTATTATTTTAGAGGGTGCAAATAAACGGGCAGTCTGGACCGCACAGAGCCCGACCGGACCTGCTCCGAAAATGGCCACCGCATCTCCTGGTTTTAGGGCGCAGTTATCCGCTGCAAAATATCCTGTGCTTAACATATCCCCTACAAAAATTGCCTGTTCATCACTTATCTCATCGGGTATTCTGACCAATGATGCATCAGCATGGGGAATCCGCACAAATTCAGCCATCCCGCCGGGTAGATTACCCCAACTTGAACCACTACCAAAAATTGCTGAATTCATACATTGTCCGAATTGTCCCTTACGACAATTTTCACAGATCCCGCAATATGGCGCTGGAGGGGCGGCGACCCTCTCTCCCAGTTTAAACATTTTTACAGCTTCACCTATCTCTTCCACTATACCTATGAATTCGTGGCCTATAATAAAGGGTGAGCTGGGTGGAAAATATCCGTCTATAATGTGAACATCACTTGTGCAAATAGCCGTGGCTGTAACTTTTAAAATCACATCCGCTGGATTTTGGAGTATTGGTTTTGCCACTTCTTCTAAAGCAACCTGTTTGATTCCCTTAACGACCGCTGCCAGCATAGATTTATCCTCCTTTTTCTTTAACCTCGGGTAACTTAAGTGCTAGTACTCTCGGACCGGAACTTATTAAAATCTGGCTTTCTTTTTTGTTTAAAGGAGTTAATTCCTTCCATCAACTCATCTGAACCCCATCCGAGCCCAATCGAAGTCATTCCCCAGTTAAAAGCGGGCCACAAATTATCCGACTCAAAATTTAAGGCGGTTTTGCTCAACCTTAAGGCTTGAGGACTCATGGACAAAATCTCTAAACACCACTTGTGGACCTCGTCATGAAGCAAATCTGCCGCAACTACTTTGTTGACTAGACCAAGTTGTTCCGCCTCTTGTGCAGTGAGCAATCTAGCGAGAAAAATTATTTCCCTGGCCTTTTTCTCCCCAACAATGCGAGGAAGAAGCTGAGATGCTGCCCACAGTGGAACTGCGCCAATTTTAACCTCTCCTTGGCTAAACCGGGCATGGTCTACACAAATCGCTAGGTCACATAAGATGTTTAGTTCATTACCACCACCTACACATGCCCCATTCACAGCTGCGATGACTGGCTTAGGCATATTCCGGATTAACACCGTAAGTCGCAAAAGAAGTCGATTAGTCTTATACACCCATTCTTTAGCATTGCCTTCATTCATTTCGCCAAGATCTCCACCAGTACAAAATGCCTTATGGCCTGCACCGGTGAGTACGACAACCCCCACAGATAGATCATCTGTGGCGTCCTCGAAGGCATCAATCATCTCGTCCAAGGTTTTCATTCTCATCGCATTCATGGTTTCCGGTCTGTTGATGGTGATATAAGCAACTCCTGATTCCTTGGTGTAGATAATGTCCTCATAGACCAAGACATTCCCTCCTCAACTCTAAACTGTCAAGATGTTAATGGTCACCGAACGGGCATCGCCCTGTAAGTCTCCTCCCATGCAATGCGCTAGACCTACCTTAGCCTTTGGCACCTGCCGGGCACCAGCAACGCCACGTAATTGCTGCACAATTTCCACAATCTGGGCTACCCCGGTAGCTCCTACAGGATGCCCTTTTGCTAACAAGCCGCCACTGGGATTAACAGGAATACTACCCCCTAACCAGGTTTTTCTTTCCTTGAGTAGTTTTCCACCCTCACCCTGAGGACAAAGACCAAGACCTTCATAATGAATGATTTCGGCAATGGTAAAGGCATCATGAAGCTCAATCACGTCTAAATCCTCCGGACCCAAGCCAGCCTGTTGATAAGCTTTTAAAGCAGCTCTGGTATCCGTAGGCCACTGGGCCATGTGAGGGGGATTATCATAGCCGCCGCTTAGTAGGACGCTGGCTTTGACTTGTACAGATTTTTTCCCATAACTTATAGCCTTATCGGAACGACATATCACGACAGCGGCAGCGCCATCTCCCTGAGGGCAGCAGCTAAGCCTGGTTAAGGGACTGACCACCATTGGTGAACCTAGCACTTCTTCGACAGTCACTGTCTCCTTGTACTGGGCATTAGGATTTAAAGCCCCGTGCTGATGATTTTTCACGGATACCAGGGCCATTTCTTCTGGTCTCAAACCATATTCCTTCATATAACTGTTGGCTCGCATGGCAAATGATCCGGGTACGATAAAACCAAGCTTAGTTTCTAAATCATGTTCTCCCGCATCCAAGATCTTCTTCACTGGAACATACATTTTCTCTACACCAAGAACTAAAGCTACATCCGCAGCGCCTGATTCGATGGCTAAGCAGGCCAGATAAAACGCAGTGGATCCACTTGTACAGGCATTCTCAACATTAATAATAGGAATCTGATGGATACCCAAACCCCATAGTATTTTTTGGCCAATCGTAAACTCACCAAATAGTTGGGAAGCCAAAGCATTACCGCAATAAGCCGTTTGAATGTCGGCAGGACTAAGCCCCGCATCACCAATGGCCTCCCTAGCTGCCGCAAATCCTAAATCTTCAAGGGTAAGGTGTGGAAACTTGCCAAAGGGGGTATTCCCAACTCCAATTATTGATACATTCATGCTTCCACCTCCTCGGGCGGTTGAAAATAGTATCCGATAACTTCCTCCCCTTCAGAATTCTTTCCAGTAACTCCAACTGCCAAGGATACCGGTAAACCAATGTCCAGTTTATCCTTATCACCCATTAGTCGGGCAGGCACAGTAATACCGTCCTCCAGTAAAACATATCCAACTGTATAGGGATGTTCCGAAATGAGTTTCGACCGAATAAACACCTGAGTGCAGGAAAAAACTATTCCACTGCCAGACAACAAAACTGTCGATAACTTATCCCAATAACATTTAGGACAAACTTTTCTTTCCGGGAAATATTTACTCTCACATTGGGGACATTGGGAACCCTTTAATGAGGATACCCCCAATTCCTCTTGCCATAATCCATCTTGAATTGTTTTTGTCACTGGTTCCACCTCTTTACTATCCGTTCAATCTATCCCATGTCTGGTTATTGACCCCTTCCTGGCGCAGCTTATATTTTTCCACCCGGTCCGTTGGAGTCTTTGGCAAAGAATCTCTAAATTCAATATAACGGGGTACCATAAAATTAGCCATGCGCTCTTCACAATGGGCAATTAATTCTTCATGGGTAAGATTAGTGTTAAGTTTTGGTACTACAACCACCTTTAACTCATACTCTCCCAGCGGGTCAGGTACCGCAACTGCCGCAGACTCCAGCACCTTAGGATGAGCATTTACTGATCGCTCTACTTCAAACGAGGAAATATTCTCACCTCGACGCCGGATGACGTCCTTTTTTCTATCCACGTAGTAAAAAAAGCCTTCTTCATCCTGGTACCCATAGTCTCCAGAATGAAACCATAAGTTTTGATAGGCCTCCAAAGTTTTATCCGGCTGCTTATAGTACCCTTTCATAATGCAGTGCGGTTCTTCCGGTCGTGTCACAATTTCCCCGACTTGACCAGGCAACAATTGATTATCCTCTTCGTCAACAATAGTCACCAGATAACCCTTCGAGGGCTTGCCAATCGAGCCAATCTTACGGTTGGTAACAGTGTTCATTAGAATCATGCCACACTCAGTCGAACCATAACCTTCATAGATTTTGACTTGAAAACGCTGCTCAAATTCTTCCCAGGCAGCTCTGGGAGTTCCGGCGGTGAACACTTTGCGTAGGGAATGGTGGAGATCTTTTTCGCTGGAGTCTTGTTTTAAAAGCATCGATATTACACTTCCCGGCAAATTGGTTGCGGTAGCTCCGAATTCATCAATCTCCTCCCAAAACCGGCTTGCGCTAAAACGTCTGACTAGGACCAGACTTGCATTAGCCGCCATAGCAGCCAAAACAGACATCAGCTGTGCGTTGCCATGAAACAAGGGCAAACAAGCATAAAGGACATCATTTTCTGTATACCCCAACTGATTTGCATTGGATATACTAAGATTGATGACATACTTATGGGGCAGGACCACTCCCTTCGAAGGTCCGGTGGTCCCTGAAGTATAGAGAATACAGAAGTCATCTTGGGCGTGTAGATCGATGCCTATCAAGGTCTCATCCTCGCTATATAAGTCTTCAAAGGGTACGAGCGTAAGCTGCTGAAAAGATGGCATTTCCGTTAGTTCCTCCTGCCATACACATAGCTTTTCTAGTTTAGTCAGCCCCGACTCGATTTTAGCGATAGAACCTAAAAATTGGGCATCAACGATCATAAACCGGGCATCGCTGTTATTGATTAAGTAGCTAAGCAAGTCTCCTTTATGGGCTGTATTGATCGGCACCTCGACGGCGCCGATCTTTACCAAGCTCAGCCAAGCAAAGATAAATTCTAAACTGTTAGTCATCATGATACAGACCTTGTCACCCGGTCCCACTTCCATATCTTTCAGTCCGTTGGCCATTCTGTTGGTGAGCACGTCTAACTCGCGATAACTTACCTCTCGACCTTCAAAATGAAGAAACCTCCTGTCGCCATTTCTGGCCGCTTTGTCTTTAAGGAACTCTAATACGCTGTCACTCATTACCCTCACTCCTTTGGAGCTTGGATGGGTTTGGCCAATTTCCATAGTACCTCAATACGTGTTCGGGTGGTTTTTGGCTTAACCAGCGCCGTTCAAACTCGATATAATCTTCACTATTGGCAAGTCGTTTTCGGCGTTCTTCTGCTCTCCGTTGTTCCGTCGCGGCATGATCTACCCTAAACGTTATTGGATCGTAAACAACGTGATACACGTTTTCCGCAGTCCATGCAGAGGATAGGCCATCTTTAATATCCCGAACGACCATTTCGGGGTCACGTTCCAGGACATCCCCATAACCACCACCACCACCAACGGCAGCAATAAACACATCGCCCTCCATCAACACTTCTCCGGGACAGGAGATCGGCCAAATTTCCCGTTGCCCTCCTAAGTCCTGCTGTAATAGTTCATGGGTAGAAAAAGGAACTTTCGTATCAGTACGATTAAACATATCCTTAAGATTACTTCTTTTTTGTTTTATTGCTACTATTGTAGGAATGGCATAGCCTCCAAAAAGCCCCACTGTGGCAGGAATCTTGGCACCATAGCCCATGCCTCCCATAAATAGCCAAGGCACTTGGTGGATCATCATTGCATAATCCAGCCCGGCTCCCCCCCTGAACATCCCAAATCCAAAACTATCTTGAAAGAATTTACGGTAAGGATAAATGAAAGGCCGATCAATCTCAATTGATTCCACATCTCCGGTATCGGACAAAGCTGCGAAGAAAGCCCCGGCAACATTAGTACCATCCATATCTGGGCGGGCTCCCAACCCTCCCGCATTCATTTCTGGTCCCACATCAGCTAAGGGTTCCCCATATTGATTCAGCCCACCATAGACCGCCATATTAAACCCTTTGAACCACGCAGCTACAGAACGCTTAGGATCTAAAGTGTAAAGCATTTTAGCTCCAATTTGCGAAATCCCATGTTCAACAATGACTTCCGTCCATGGCGCTAAGCTGGTTGGGCTTTCTGGGTTTGGGTTTACAATCGAATTTTCCGGAAAATGCCAATCCATTACTTCCAACAGACCTGAGTTCGCTGGCAATTCATAGAAAAGATAGCCACAAAGGTAAACCGCCGAAATGCCAATAATACCCTGGAAGTGAGTATTGACAGGCTTATCCGGAATTTCAGGTGAGGAATCGGTTAAATCCAGGTGGAGTTTCTCTCCTTCTTTTTTGATTGTTACCATCAGTTTAATCAGAGCGTCCTCAGTACCTACTGTGTCCAACATCCGAGGTTGAGCATATACTCCGTCATTCAGTAAGCTCACCTTACGTTTTGCCGCTTCAGCCGTTGAACTGATCAATTTGCGCATGGCTCCTACAACAAAGTCCGCCCCTTTCTTCTGAATAACCTCCATAATCCGTTTCCGACCCACGGCGCAAGCGGCAGCTCGGGCTTTAATATCCAAAATCAAAGAACGCGGATCCCTGACCATATGGGCAAAGGTGTTAATTACGTCCTCACGCAATCGGAAATTTTCAGCTATCTTGATGGGTGGGATATGAATCCCCTCATCGTAACGACTACGGGCGGTTAAAGGAGTTCCTCCCGGTTCTGTGGCACCTGTTTCTCCCGAATGAACGACACACCCAACCCAGGCTATCAATTCCCCTTCATGAAACACGGGCATATATTGCATCATATCCGGGGTATGAACACCACCGTAAAGTGGATCATTGGCAAAGAAGGAATCTCCCTCGTTGATCCCCACGCTGGGATCATTAGCCCAGTGCTTAAGAATATATTTAAGGGGGATTTGACCCAGTACAGTATGAAACCAGATACCGGTAGCGCAAATCGCAGAATCTCCCGAAGCAGTGTAGATAGAAATCCCGAGATCTCCCCAGCGCATGCCTGTGCTGGCTCCAAGTTTAATACAGGTTTCTTTGCATTCCAGCGTAATCATTTGCATCTTATGTCGAAAGACCTCAAAGTCAACGTCCAGTATAGTTTCCATACAAGTCAATTCCCGCTCTGTAGACGGTTCGGGCTTAAGCCTGTTGCGCAATCCTAAGTCGCGGCCAGCCATGATTCATCCCTCCTTTAAGTGCTTATCTTTGAACTTCAAAGATGCCATTCCGATATTGGTCTAAGGTAAAGACATATCCAGGTGATACGCAATAGGTTGTGTCCTCAGCCTCGATCACAGCAGGACCCTCGATCACATTTCCGGATAGCAAAGCGTCAAATTCATAGATCTTGGTCGGGCGAAAATCCATATATTCTTCCCAAAATACCTCTCTGGTTGCCCTAAGAGCAATGCTGTTTGGTACGGAACTGCCAAGAGGATGCGTAGCAAAAGCGAAGTGCTTTTGGGGTACTTTTGCACGCAGGTAGAAGGTTTCTACGTCAATCCCTCCCTCTGGGTAAGCAGCCTCAGGAGTGTAAAGAGTTGAATAAACGTCCGCGAAAGCTTGACAAAGTGCTTTGACATCTTCTCCACCGCTTAGAGAGAGTATTGGGGAGACAACTGTCGAAACATTCATTTGTGTTCCATATTTCATATCCAGTTCAAGGGTAAATTGGACCTCTTCTCGTTTATACCCTTCCAGCAAAAGGTCGCCATAAGCCATTTCTTGGAGCTCTGCGACCACATTGTTGAACCGGGCGTAATCTTCGAAATATTTCTGGCCGCCAAAGGTATAGAGCTTCAAGTAGGCAGATTTCTCATAGGTATGGAAACTATCCAAGACTGTAGCTCCAAATGCCCCAAATACCGGAGAAAATGAACTGGTGATAATTTTTGGCACCTCTAAGTGGGCATTAAAGCCGCAGCAATGACTGGGTCCCGCCCCACCGGATGCAAACAGGACAAACTCCCGGGGATCGTGTCCGCGCAAGGCCACTTCTTTATAAATTTCCTGGCCCATTTTAGCGTCAATGATCTTTTTAATGCGATAGGCAGCCTCAATTGCGTCAATGCCCAAAGGCTTAGCAATCTTCTCCTGAATTGCCCCAAGGGCCTTCTCTTTGTTAAGACGCATTTTGCCTCCCAGATAAAAGCGGGGATTAAGGTACCCTAGTATAATGTCAGCATCTGTTACAGTCGGTTCAGTGCCTCCCAGATTATAGGCAACCGGACCGGGCATAGCCCCTGCGCTTTGGGGCCCAACCTCTAAGACATTCCCCATCATTTGATTAATCCAAGCAATGGAACCCCCTCCTGCTCCAATGGACCTTGTTTCGATTGCTGACACTTGAGTACGCCATCGATCAATGACCGGAATAAAATCATGGGATCGCACTTTTCCTTCCGCTACAACTCCCATGTCAAAACTTGTGCCCCCCATATCTGTAAAGATAATGTTTTCTGCTTTATACAAGTTACCAATAAACTTACTGCCAAAAACTCCAGCCACCGGACCAGCGTTATGGGTAAAAACCGCCTTAGTGCGCGAGACTTTCTTCATGCCGCCGGTATTATGCACTAGAGTTAGAGGTTTGGTAAAACTTCGTTCCCGCAGCATTTCTTCCAGACCTGACAATTGTTCGCTTAAATCTTTATGCATATAGGCATTTACAATAGTGGTCATAAACCGGCCATATTCACCGATTTTGGGGGAAATTTCACTGGACAGAAGAATTGGCATACTTCCCAAATAACTCTCGGGATACTCTTCTTCAATAACTTCCCGCACAATTTGTTCATGGGCTGGATTACGAAACGACCACAGTAAGCAGACTGCAAATCCCATAGCTCCTTGATCAACGAGGTATTGAAGTTTACGTCGAACATCTTCTTTGTCGATTGGCATAACCACTTTTCCGAAGCAATCCACACGTTCACGAACCCCCACGACCATATCCCGTGGAATCAAGGGCAGGGGTTTCTGAATCCGTGCCAGGTCCTTATTGTCATTAAAAGATCCACCATCTGCCCACTGACGGGCGCGTCCGATGTAAATTGTATCCTCAAAACCAGCTGTCGTAATTAGACCCAACTTGGGACCAGTTCGTTCAATAATGGCATTTGTCCCAATAGTAGTGGAATATCTGATCGATTCGGTCTCCTCAAGAAAATTTTCAGTAGCCAGGTCAAATTTTTCGGCAGCCTCTTCGATTGCTTTAAAAAAACAAACGCTAAAATCATAATAGGTCGTTGGCACTTTCACGATAGCCGTCTCTCCATCACGATCAATAAAACAATCTGTGAAGGTGCCTCCTACATCAAACCCCATCGTCACAGCCATCGATCATTCCCCCTTGTACTTAGCCTTAAGTTTTTGGATATCCAACTGAATGTCTTCCGTGATGGGATGACCGGGCGGGAGGTATTCATTTTCGATCATCGTCCCACAGCCGGGACAGTAGAATTCAATAATCCGGCAGTAGTCAGGATCAGGGGAGAAAGTATAGCTACTTTCGATCAATGGCCTGTGAATTTCCCGAGCATCCCTTTCTCGCACTTTACAGCCCCGCTTATAGGATTCTGCAGCTCCAGTAAGTTCTTTACCGCAACGCTGGCACAACCACACTTCTTTATCCAAATCGATCTCCAAGTATTCAGTGACCCGAACCCTCATTTCCCCACCCCCTCAATGACACCATTAGCGTATTCATCCACGCTGAAGCTGTAATCCTTGGGAACTACACAAGTTGTATCCAAAGCTTCTATGACGACTGGTCCGTTCACGACATTCCCTGGCCGCAGCGCTTCCCTGCGGTAGACAGGAGTATCCACAAATCGTCCAAGATCAGGCCAGTAAACCTTTCGTCTGCCCGCCAAAGCGTGGGTGGCATCCTGACTACCCTTAGCAAATATCACGACATCCTGGTGCGGAATCTTTACTTCTGCATTAAGAATAATCGAGTATAGTTTGGAAAACCGACCTTTAAGGAGGGCTAAAACTTCCGGTTCTAAAATGTTTTGGGATAGCAGATACCTCTTTTCATTATTTTTAGCTAACTCTGTTCCCTGAACTTCAAGATAAAAAGTTATGACCTCGGGAGCAAATCCTTCGCAACGCATATCCCTATAGGCAGCCTGTTTTAGACTTTCCAACGCTCTGTTGACCTTGCCGCAAAGCACCTCAGCGTCATCAGCCAAGTCGATACTCTTACTTAAGGCATATTTATGATTAATATCCATGTTACCGAGACCAAAAGCGCTGAACACTGGGGAATAAGGTGAGGTAATAATCTTCGCAACCCCTAATCCGGCGGTATAACCACAGCAATGAGTTGGACCAGCCCCCCCGTAAGCTAAAATAGCCTCGGGCTGCCAGCTTTCACCTGAACCATCAACTAGTTCCCTTAGTTGGTTGGCAATGTTACGGTCGACATCCTTTTTAATTAAAGCGGCTGCTTCCTCTACGGAAATTCCTAAAGGATTGGCGATAGATTCCTTAATCGCCGCTTCGGCTCTTTGACGATCTAACCTCATACGTCCACCTAAGAAAAACTCTGAGTCAATAAATCCTAATATAAGATCAGCATCGGTTACTGTTGGTCTCACTCCACCCAAAGCAAAACAAGCGGGCCCAGGTAAAGAGCCTGCGCTGTCAGGACCTACCGTTACCTCTCCCTTCGTGATGCTGGCAATTGAGCCGCCGCCGGCCCCTAAAGCCTTAATTTCAATCATTGCCATATTAGTACTTAAACCTGCGATACTAGGCTCTAATTCATAGTTGAACTGACCGTTCTTAATGACCCCAATATCTAAGCTGGTCCCCCCCATGTCCGTGCTGATGATATTTTGCCAACCGTAGCGATGACGGAGAACATCCGCTCCAACCAAACCAGCTACCGGGCCAGAATTATATGTATGGAGCGACTTACTTTTAGCCACCCGAGCCACACCGCCACTGTTATGCACAAGCAGCAAGGGTTTATCATAGAATTTCTGTCTGAGATCCTCCTCTGCTTTGTATAGATACCGAGCCATGTGGCGATGTATATAAGCGTTTAAAACAGTCGTATTAGTCCTTAAACGTTCGTTGGGGCGTTCGCTGATTTCACTGGCCAAAAAAATATTGGGTGAACCGAGATAATACCGGGGGAATTCCTCCTTAATCCATTTTCTAACGGTTTGTTCATGACTGGGATTAAAATAGGAATTCTTTAGGCTAATTACAATACCCCGAGCTCCTTGATCAATCAATCCTTGGACAGTACTAATCACTTCCTCTCGGATTAAGTCCTTAGTTTCCTTTCCACGGCCATCAATTTCCCCCGAAATCCCTGAGATCATGCCTTTGCCCAAGAGTTGATAAAGAGGATCGTCGACACTGGAATTCTCTTCGTAAAGATTTTCCTCATTACCCTGTGATACAACCAAACCCAACTTTGAGCCAGTGTGCTGGATGATGGCATTCGTCCCGATGGTTGTGCTGTAGCGAATCGTATCAGTGTCCCTTAACATTTCTTCCTCGAGGAGGTTGAATAGTTTGGCTCCCTCTTTGATACAGTTGATGAGGCATTCTGTCAAATCATGGGGTGTGGTTAATACTTTGATGGTTTTGTATTCAGTGCCTCTGGCAAAAAAGCCATCTGTAAATGTGCCTCCTGTGTCAATATTGATTGAAAAACCCATTGGTTTTTGGTCCCCCCTTCTGCAGTTTCCTAGCCTTTAAATGGAGTTTTCAATGTCTGGGCAATTATCTGTAGGTATTCAATCGGACAATCCATCGGAACTTCGTCCATACTACAAGCAAAAACACCCCTCCCTTCGAAACGAGCTAATACATCGCTACAGAATTTTTCGAGCAAGTGATGCTGGGCAAAATAAATTTCTTCTGGCAGTTGCAAGCCGAAACAGGTCCCTGTATCCTGCAGTAATCCGGCTAAATCTGTTAATGAATAACCTTCTAAAACGTTCTGAGTGAGAATGATCCCTTTGGCACTCTCGGCCAGCCTTTGTAGAAGGGACCAGCTAATGTCTGATACCGACACTACCGGTTCGGCGTTATAATAAGCTATGGTAGCAAAGACCGGTTCAAGCAGCTCAACAACACTATTTTCGTCTAACAGCGACTCAGCTAACTTTTCTTCCTGAATAACTATAAAATCCGGCCGAGCTTCGCCAATTAACCTTGCACTCTCCAAAACACCTTGACAAAGTGCTTTAACTGTCCTCAAATTCAACTCCGTATCCAGTGATTCATGGTGGGCAAAGACTTTCTGGACCAGACTAACAGGACCTGGTATCACACAGGCTACATATTCTTGGTCTGCTTTTAGATGACGGATAACTTCAATCATCTTTTCCTGAACGCCTGCAGGGAGAAAATCACAGCTCTTATAGGTACTCTGAAGAACAGGTACTGTAAAAGATATGGGAACCAAAATCCCATCTGACTCAATAACTTGTTTGGTCTTACGTAACGCCTTTGACATTTGCCCCGGATTATTCAGGAGCTGATCAAGGCTCACCTGTTCAATTTTGGCCGCTAAATTCAGAGTGGAAGGGAGAAAAGGAAGGCTCTCCTGCCGTTTACCTCCAAACATCTTCCGAAATGGGTTTTTCACATTAGCGGAACGGAAAACTCCATTGGCCTTATCCGACATTACACTCCCTCCTCAAGTTATTCAGGCTTGACTTTAAGTAATATTCATGTGAGTAGTTACCAAGGGTAAACCATAAATCCCGCCATAATCTACAACTCGTCCAGCCTTTTTCCCAGTTGGGAGAAAGGGGCCTATAGTTAAAATTGGGGTATTCAGAAGGGTTAGGATATGGAAGGGAAACATCAGTTATTGGGACTGGGAGTACAAACTGGTTCTCTACTGCCAGCATGACTTTGTCCGTAAAATCGCTGCCTAGGCTCTCCAAGGGCAAGGATTTTTTGATTAGCTGAGCTGAAATTATCGAGCTCTGCACAAATAACATACAATTCTGACAATTTTTAAGATGTTTAGAGGTTAACTGAAAGGTAAAATCATCTAGCTCTTTGTTTAGGTAGCGGTTGCAATATGTTTTAAAAGTTGAGCATTTCATCGTGTATACCTCGTATTTCTAAAATTTTTGGTTAAACTGGCGGCTAGCATTTTACGTCCGCGATAGAGACTGGTTTCTACATTTTTTATATTCGTATCAAGTGTCTGGGCGATTTCTTGGCAGCTAAAATCATTGATATATTTGAGCACAAGAATAAGGCGATATTTACTTGGCAGCAGTTGTATTGCCTCATGAACTTTTGAGGACGTTTCATTATTCTCATATACTTCTTCAGGGGAGCCTCTTGACGAAACCGTGTCGTATTGTAGGCCCTCGTCGAAGGGCAGGAAGATTGGCTTTTTCTTACGCAGGTAACTAATTGAGACGGTAGTGGCAATTCGAAACAGCCAAGAGGAGAATTTATATGCGTGATTATATTGCCCCAGGCTCCTAAATACTTTTAAAAATATCTCTTGAGCGATGTCCTTTGCCTCTTCACGATCGCCGGTTATCCTAAATACATAATTAAATACCGAATTTTGATACAGTTCAACAATAATTCTGAATTTTCCGATTTCTCCGCCTATAATTTTGCCTAATAGATCACTTAGTTCCGAATCGCTATAATGCAAAAGCTCTCACCGCCATTTCTTCCATTTAGTTCGATCACTATGTAATACGCAATTTTACTTCAAGAACCCTACACCGAAATACCGGTAATACTAGCTGTTAAACCTTTATTTAATACCGTTGAGAAATATGCCTTAAATAGGTGGAACCTCTATGCCAATTGTAGAAGTCAAGCCACTGTTTCATTCATTTCATGGACAGTATCAACAGAGAAAGCTGGATGATCTAATAATCACTCCAGCTTTCTTCGCGACGAGCGCTTTGCCCTTCTCAAACTTGAATTTTCTTAAGAACTAACTTCTTCCAAGGTTCTCCCCTTTGTTTCCGGACCCAACAAGAATACTGCCAGTGCGCCTAATATAAAAGTACCTGCGGCTACATTAAATACCATTGACTGTCCCAAGGCTGTCGATAATATTAACCCAGTCACATAAGGACCTGACAATGCACCAATACGACCGACCGCCGATGCCAAACCACAACCTGTTGCTCTCATACGTGTAGGATATAACTCAGGTGTATAAGCATATACAGAGGGCCATAACATCCAAGTAAAGAACTGCATCAATAACCCACTAGTAATTAGCATCGCTAAACTTGCCGACTGACCGTAAAAATAGGCTGATAAGGCAGTTCCGACTAATGCAGTAATAAGTACAGCCTTTCGGCCTACTCGCTCAATCAAATATATTGTTAATACGACCCCCGGAATTGCTCCAAGATTAATTAGTAGAACATAATTAATAGATTTAATGATAGTAAACCCTTTGGCAACTAAAAGAGCACTTAACCAAATATTGATCGCGTAATAACCGAACATTGAAGCGGGCCAGAGAATCCAGAGCATAATAGTGCGTTTGATATACTCTTTCGACCAAAGTTCAGCAACCGATGCTTTTCCCGTTATAGCCTCTACCTGAAGCGGATCTTCTATAGGAGGCAGAGGTCTGTCAGACCTTCTCTGTACCTCTGTCTCGATATTATCCATGATCCTGTTGGCTTCTTCTTTCCGACCAGCCGATTCTAACCAACGTGGTGATTCAGGTACATATCGTCTAATCACAAAAACCCACAAAGCAGGCATAGCTTCAATAACAAAAACCCACCGCCAGCTAATTAACGGAAGCATTAAAACTGAAATCACCCCAGCAGTGATAACCCCAATAGGGGCCAAACCTTCTAGAACAGTTAAATAACGACCCCGTGCTTGTTTAGGCAAGAATTCCGGCAGCATAGTAATTGCGATAGGATAGGAAGCGCCTAAACCTAAACCTAACAAAAAACGGAATATCAGTAAGGAGGGAACATTCCAAGATAGGGCCAATAACAAACCTGAAATCCCCCAAATAGCTGTAGACCACTCCAAGATTAACTTTCGGCCAATTTTATCGGCTAGTGGCCCCGCTAAAAGTGCCCCAATTAACATTCCGCCCAAACTGACAGAACCTATAAGACCGGTCATGACTGGACTCAGCTGAAAGTGTTTAGCTAATACAGGTAATAAAAAGTTCAAAGCTCCCATATCGACAGCGTCAAAAAAGGCAGTCATACAAATAACAAAACTAATAAATCTTTGGTATGAGGTGAGTGGCAGCCGCTCGATACGCTGAGAAATATGAACATTACCGTTCCCTCCAATCGTTGGTGCCATAACCTTTAAACTCATTAAAACCTTCCTCCCCTACACGTAACATATTGAATAATAAGCTCCGCTAGCTAACTACAGTTCATCACGAACCTAGGAACCTATCCAATGTTGGTATTTTCTGTGCTTTTAAAAGCGAACTTCAGGAGGGCAGTTAAACAATGTTAACTCATTTTTGCCGAATATTAAGAGGGGGGGCTCCAAACAATGCCCGTTGAACATTATTTGGAGCCCCCCTTTTTCCTCCAAATAATTTCTTAGATTACTTAGATTACTTAGATTACTTATCAAAATGTTAAAACATGAACTAGATCACTGAAGCTGAAGAAGTTCACTAATGTAACAATTCTTTAGCAATGACAATCCGTTGAATCTGGTTAGTACCTTCATATATTTGCATGATCTTAGCATCACGCATATATTTTTCCACCGGATAATCTCTTGTATAGCCATAACCTCCAAAAATCTGCACAGCATCTGTAGATACTTCCATGGCAATATCGGCAGCATAACATTTACTCATGGCCGATTCTTTAGTATAAGGTAGTCCCTTGGCCATCAGATAACCTGCCTTGTACACGAGGAGGCGTGCTGTTTCCACCTTCATCGCCATGTCTGCCAAGATCATCTGTACCGCCTGCTGCTGTCCAATCGGTTTCCCAAATTGAATACGCTCTTTGGCATAATTTACAGAAGCTTCTAATGCTGCTTGAGCTATACCTAAGGCCATCGCCCCTGTGGTTGGACGTGCTTTATTCAACGTCTCCATTGCTAACTTAAAGCCTGCCCCTTCACCACCTAATAAGTTCTCTGCCGGTACTTCTACATCTTCGAAGATGACTTCACAAGTAATAGAGGCCCGTAAACCCATTTTTCTTTCGTGGCGTCCTATTGTCACCCCCGGAGTATTACTCTCTAGTACTAGGGTACTGATCGAATTGTGACCTTTATCTGCGCCCGATTTACAAAAGACGGTTAGAAACTTTGCCACGTTGGCACTGGTTATGAATTGCTTGCGGCCATTAATAATATACCGATTACCGTCTTTACGGGCTATGGTCGATAGACCTGCTACATCTGAGCCGGCTCCAGGTTCTGTTAAACAGAAGGAAGCATATAAGCCTTCTTCAGCTATTGGACGCAAAAATCGTTGTTTCTGTTCTTCATTGCCTCCTATTAATATTGGATAGGTTGCGAGCGAGTTACAGGATGAACTCGTGGCTACCGCTGAACATCCTCGGGCAATTTCTTCAGTGATAATTAATGCCGTTAAAGGATCGATTCCCGAGCCACCGTAAGCTTCGGGAATATTTAGATTTGTAAAACCTTGCAGATAGATCTTCTTCATTATTTCATGCGGATATTCTTCTTTTTCATCTAACCCTTCTACAAAAGGTTTTACTTCTTTTTCAACAAATTTACGGACGGTATCCCTCATCATAACTTGTTCTTGATCCAATGAAAAATCCATGTTCCTACCTCCTTCAAACTAATAGTTGTAACTTAAATAAATGCATCGCCTTAACTTCTTTGGCTCTAATTAGTCGTTTTGTCATTCAATTACCTAAATCTTAGATCCCCAACGTTATCCCACCATCGACAAAAATAATTTGTCCGGTGATATATGAGGCTTCTTCACTTGATAGAAAAGCATGTACGTTGGCTATATCTTCCGGTAAAGCCATTCGCTTTAAAGGAATAGTACTGACGACCTTTTCTAAGGCTTCCGGTGGCATATTCGCTGTCATGGGTGTTTTGGTTGCTCCGGGAGAGACTGCATTGACATTGATGTTATAGCGGGCATACTCCAGGGCTAGCGTATAAGTCAAACCCATAACTCCAGCCTTCGATGCCGCATAATTAGCTTGGCCAAGGTTGCCTAAGGCACCTATTGAGGCTGTATTTACAATTTTGCCGTAGTTCTTTTCACTCATCGGTCCAAACACTGCCTGGGCACAAAGAAAGGTACCTTTTAAATTGACATCGATGACTTGATCCCATTGCTCTTCAGTCATTTTTTTGGTAAGAGCATCCTTTGTAATCCCGGCATTATTAATCAAGATATCAATTTGACCATAGGCACTCATAATTTGATCAACCATCGCTTGAACTTCACTCCTGGAAGTGACGCTACCTTCAACTAGCAAACCTCGCCCTCCGGCTGCTTCAATCTCCTTGAGAATATTAGCGGCGTTTTCTAGTACTACATCGCTTAAGACAACTTTAGCTCCTTCACTTGCAAAACGTTTAGCCGTTGCTGCACCGATTCCCCCGCCGGCACCCGTTATAAAGGCTACTCGATCTGTAAAACGCATCGTTTTTCTCCCCCTTACCTTGTCATTAATTTTTTTGAGATACCCATTAATAATTCCACCGAGCGCTTGGGAACACGTTAGTCCCAGTGACGGTCGTCTAGTTTTAGTCTCGTTTTAACATCACTAACCAGTTTCCTTGTAAGACAGGCTCATCTTTTTGGTTACGTACTTCGATGGCAACAGTTACAATTCCCCGATCTAGCTTTTTACTCTCTTTCTTTTCGGCTACTTTAAGAACGGTGCGGATTGTATCCCCAAAACGAACCGCCCCCACAAAACGGGTGGTCATTTCAATCACACCGATCGACGTTCCTTCGAAGATTCCGAGTTGATTAGCCAATCCGGTGGCGATTGCTTGGATTAGGACTCCATGAGCAATTCGTCCTCCGAACGAGGTATTGGTCTTAACCCACTCTTCATCCGTATGCAAAGGGTTATAGTCTCCGGAGAGCCCGGCAAAGCTAACTACATCGGCCTCGGTAATTGTACGTGAGGCGGTATAAAATTCATCTCCTACCTTCATCTTGTCAAAGGTTAAGCCTCTTGCTTTATAGGCCATTTCTTTTCTCTCCTTCTTTTCTTCTTATTTTGGCTAATCGGAAGATGGTCACCGTTATGGATTGTCTGACTGAGTAAATTCACATATATTAAGGAAGGAAATTTTAGATATTTTGATTCATAAAAGGGAAAATAGAGACTTTGACTAGCCAACTAGCGTGAATGCCGGCAAGATCCGTCCATCGTATTGTTTTTCTGGTTTAAAACGCACCTTCTTGCCTGAAGCCAATTGCGCTATCTCAACATCAATGAGTTTTGCCATAAACTTAACATCGCCAAATTGGAGCATGGCGAAGACTAACGGGGCTACAAAACCCGGAAAGGCACCTCCTTCTTGGACGCTGACCACGACAATGCTTCCCTCTTCCGGTAAATCAACCCAAGACAATTCATCCGACATACACATCGGGCATACCGTACGTGGTGGCCAGGAAACCTTCTCACATTTCCTACACTTTGTTGTTGTTAACCGTCCCAAGTGCAGATTTTCATAATATTGGTGAAGTTTATTAAATTCCGGGGTTTGCTGTGGTATCGGATCACAGCAAAATACATAGTCCCAAGTTAATTTTTCCGCCATTACTGATCACCTCTTCCATAAATGAGAACAGAATGTTCAGTGAGTCCACTAAGGTTGTGACCTAAGCCAATCTTGGCCCCTGCTACCTGTCTTAGCCCTGCTTCACCGCGCAGTTGACGGAATAGTTCTACCCCCTGGGCCACTCCGGTTGCCCCTAGTGGATGGCCACAGCCTAAAAGCCCGCCACGGGGATTAAGGACTATATCTCCGCCATAAGCAGAACGTCCCTGAAGCGCAAATTCTCCGCCTTTTCCCTTCTCCGCAAAACCAAGTTCCTCCGAAATAATAATTTCCGAAATACTAAAACAATCATGGACTTCGGCGACATCAACATCTTGGGGGCCAATCCCCGCCATCTTATAGGCATCTTTGCCCGCCTGATTCAACATCGTCCAATCACATAGATCTGAAGGTCCGTTGGCAAAGTTAAAACCATAGGCACACTGACCCGTTCCTAAGATAAAGACAGGTTGATCCGTATACTCCCGAGCCTTTTCCTCACTCATCACAATCATGCCAGCTGAACCATCGGTGATGCCTGAACATTCGAGGATAGTAAAGGGTGTCGTTACTGGTTTAGCGTTAAAAACTTCTTCTATTGTGCAGGGTTTGTGAAAATGGGCATAGGGATTGTTCATGGCATTAGCATGATTTTTAACCGAAACCTGGGCTAATGCTTCACGAGTTGTCCCATATTTTTGTATATGGGCTTGGGCTGCAAAGGCAAATTGTACTGGTGCAGTTATTCCTAAGGCTCCTTCATACTCACGGTCAACACCGCCCATCAGACTTAAGTAGGTTTCTGTAGGGTTAGGTGTATGCATTTTTTCAGCCCCAATCACCATTACGACATCACATAGACCACTGGCAATAGCCATATAGGCGGTACGAATAGAAATCGTACCACTGGCACACATGTTTTCCACCCGTTGGAATAATTTAGTTGGGGTCACTCCTACCGTTTCTGCTGCTAGGGTAGCTACATGAGTTTGGAAAACGGAACGCTCCGGGAAAACACTGGCAACGACAAATCCTTCGATATCGCCGGGTTTAATCTCGGGGTTACTATCAAAAGTGGCCTTGCCGGCCTCGGATATAAGATCGCGATAGGTTCCGGGATAGACTCCCCACTTTTTACTGGTACCGGCTGCTACTACCGCTACACGTCTAGCCATAACTTTCCTCCTCTCGGTTCTCAACAAAATCAGCGTTATTGTTGATATGCAAGCTCGTTTTGCTGGCTGATATTAGTTGTAAAATTGTGCTGATTCAGCTCCCACTTATAATAGTAGGAAACTTCTTAGGACACTTTATTAAACAGTCTGTGTGTCTGACCAATAGTTAGTCCTTAAATCTTTTTTAAGAATTTTCCCACTAGGGTTTTTGGGGAGACTACTTACAAATTCTACAGACTTAGGGGCTTTGTATCCGGCCAAACTATTTTTACAGAAAGCAATTAAATCTTCCGCAGTCAGGTTAGCACCTTGTTTTAAGACTATAACAGCATGCACCGCTTCCACCCACTTTGGGTCAGGAATTCCTAAAACTGCACATTCAAAAACTGCCGGATGACGATAAATTGTTTCCTCAACCTCTCGCGGGTAAATATTCTCGCCGCCTGAGATGATTATGTCTTTCTTACGGTCAACAATATAGATGTAACCTTCTTCATCTACTGTAGCAAGATCACCAGTATACAACCAACCATCGACAATTGTTTTAGCTGTAAGTTCTGGTAATCCCCAATACTCCTTCATGACTTGGGGGCCCTTAATAACAACCTCTCCTATTTCACCAGGCAAAACTTCTACTCTCTTAGCTTTCCAGACCCTAGTATCAGAATTTGCTGAGGGCAAGCCGCAAGATTTTAATTTCTGTTTGAGACGTTCATCCCCATCTAGAAAATGATCAGCCTGCGTAAGCACTGTCGCCACTGGACCATTTTCTGTTAACCCATATGCTTGAAAAAACTTTTTCCCCCACCTATCCATTGCTCGGCGTAAAAGAGTTTCTGGCATTGGCGAAGAGGCATAAAATATCATTCGCAAACTAGATTGATCATAAGTATCAAGATCTGGTTGATTAAGCATATCCATTAGCATCGCCGGAACTACCTGCATTGTTGTTACCTTGTAAGTTTCTACTAGATGTAGCGCTTGACGCGGATTAAAACCTGTCGTAATTACGCTTGTACAGCCACGGTAAAAATGTGCCTGTGCTACAGCGTGACCACCCGTATGGTATAAGGGCATCATATCTAACGTTATGTCCTCTTTATTAATTGACATGTCTAAAGCTAACGCATTGGCTGTTTGATATTGACCACGATGAGTGAGTACCACTCCCCTTGGTAATCCTGTAGTCCCGCTAGTATAGAGAATATAGGCAGGATCGTTTTCCGTCACTTGATATTCCGGAAAATCATCTTCGAAAACCTCATTTTTTGTTATATCATCAGTGCCTATTTCAGCTGGTGTATCTATCAAATCCTGGTAAAATAAATAATTTGGTAGCTTTTCATCTATACAAACTTCATACTTTAGTGAAGGAATGTCTACTTTAATCTGATCCACAATTTCTCTATATTGGCTGTCGAAGAACAGCATTGATACTCCTGAATCATTGAGAAGGTAGGCTATTTCCCTCGCATGTAACCTGTAATTTAAGGGTACTAAGATAGCTGCTCCAAGATCGGACAAACCGTAAAGTTCAAAGTATTCTATAGAATTAGTGGCTAATACCGCTACCCTATCACCTGGTTTTATACCCAAAGAACTCACTACTTTGGCCAACTTGTTAATACGCATGGCAAAATCTCGGAAACTAATTTGTCTATCATCCTGAATGAAGGCTATTTTAGTCGGGAATAATCTAGCGTTCCTTTTAAGCATTTCCCCCATAATCATCATAACTAACAATCCCCCTAACTAACTAGGTAAGGAGATCGCCAAACTAGCAATCTCCTACCTAGTTTGGCTTATTTTCCTCTCAACTTAGCCGTAGCTACCTCATCAACGATATGGGTTAATGGATCAAAAACCACACCATATTGTTCCTTCGCATTTTCAACAGAAAGTAGTTCATTTTGAACATCTTCTGAGACTTTAGCCGTTAATCTTAAATATGGATCACCAAAACCACCACCACCCGAAGAGAATATTTCGATACAATCTCCCTTTTCAGGGTTTACAAAGGTATTAACATCCAACCATTGCCTTGTTCCATCTGCTTTAACTAAATACTGTGAAGTTTTGGGAGCACCTTTACCACCAGCCAAACCAAAGGGGGCTGTTTCATCCCGAACCCCACTTCCAAACATCGCTAAGGCTATATTATCCGCCATCACCTGCCATTTATAATGAAGTCCATTCCCCCCTCGCCACTGACCTGGTCCAGCAAGATCTGGTAGTAATTCATAATTTAAGACAAGATAGGGAGTATGCATTTCATGCAATTCTGGATCCGGCGCACGTAATCCCCCGAGACAAATCACAGTACCCATATGATCCCAGCCATCAATACCTTGGGTTGCTCCCCCGCCCCCTTTGGACATAAAATGAATGTCCCCAAAAGGTTTACCTGTACGAGGATTAAAGCCACCACTTGCAGGTGCTGCCCAACGATTCCAAGCTGCTTGACTAAGGTGCGGAACCGCTTGGGCTAGAGCATACCACCCCGCTTCAGTGATAGTTTCCGCAGTAGGTACTGTACTCGCCGTAGTAGGAGCTGGTTCAAATGGGTTTAAGAGCGATCCCTCAGTAGCGATAACGGAAATTGGTCTAATTGATCCTTCATTGATTTTCACTTTTTTCTCGATGGTTGTAAAAAGTGAAATATAACTACTGGACACGGTATTGGGGTACGTACTATTTAAAAAACCCTTTACTTGTTGATCTGTCGCGCTATAATCATAAATGACATCATCATCGTTAACATTGAGGGCTAAACGAACTGTGATCAGTTTGTCTAGGTCAATACCGTCATGATCAATTTTCCGTTCTGCATAATAGGTTCCGTTAGGGATTTTTTGAATTTCTGCTCTCATCTTAGCTTCATAAGCATCAAATATTTTCTCAATCACAGCATCAAGGGTATTCAGTCCATACTTTTTCGTTAAGGCAATCAATCCTCTTTCACCGATGGTTGTCGCCCCAACTTGACATTGCAAATCTCCCTCCACTAAAAAAGGAATGTGCACATTTATTAAAATGATATCCCAAATATCTTGTTGCTTAATTCCTTTTTCATAGAGTTTAACTGGAGGTATGCGTAATGCATCAGTCCAAGCATCGGTAGCCTCGGGATTATAACCTCCTACACCACCACCACCTACATCAACGTGATGCCCTTTAGCTACTGTCCAGAAAACTAATTGACCTTCATGGAAGACCGGCTTAGCAACTGTAATATCTGGCGGATGGTTATTACCCCGATAGGGATCATTCAGAACATATACATCACCATCATAAATTCGCCCCTCAAAATGATCGGCAATAGCGCGCAGGGCAAAAGGTGCTGCCCCGCTTAACACAGGAACATAATCTTTTTGAGCAATAAGACGTCCCCGTCGATCAAAGATTGCAGATACAAAATCCCTGGCTTCACTGAAAATAGGAGAGCGCGAAGTTCGTAACATTGTCTGCCCTATCTCTACACAGATAGAACTAAAGCGATTATCTAATACCGCCACTAGTATCGGGTCAATTTTAGTAACCACGTTAACTCCTCCTTAATTTTTCTAAGATAACAGACAGAGTCATCTCTTTAGGATGCATTAGGTAATTATCATAACTATCGCAAACCAGCTTATATTCCGGTGGGATAACGATAGTAGTAGTAGCCTCTTCTACTATAGCCGGACCTTCAATCATATTCCCATAACCTAGTAGTTGCCCATCATAGACTGGCACTTCTTGAAAGGCAGTGTCAAAGAAAGCGGATCGATACTTTTTCAATGCACTAGCAGCACCTGTTTCTCTTAATTTGGCCTTCTTAAACTGCGGTTTATTGGTTATTCCTCGTGCACTCACACGCAAGTTAATTATTTCTGCTGGGGCACCTGAAAGGGCGTACCCATAAAGTGCATCATGTCGAAGATCAAAAGCTTGGGGTATTTCTGCCAACTTGATTTCGTCAACCTTATCTTTACCTTTATTGATCGAAAACGGGACTTCTACTTCATTAAACTGACCTTCATATCGTAGATCAAGTGAATAATGTAACTCAATTCTATCTTCGGGAATCCCTTCACGTTTAAGGGTTAATAGAGCATCCTCTTCCATTTCATCTAGAATGGAATTAAGCCGTTCCAAATCGGCCTGAGTCACCGGTTTTGCATAGGTTCTTACATAATCGTGACGCAAATCAGACATGAGCATCCCAGCGGCACAGAATACCGAAGACACTTTAGGTATAATGATTAAAGGAATTTCTAATTCCCGAGCAATCATACCCGCATGAATGGGTCCCGCCCCACCTGCTACAACCAGAACAAAATCTCGTGGATCAAAACCGCGGCTAACAGAAACCACGCCTAAACCCGCAGCCATATTGGCATTAACCACTTGATAAATCCCGTTAGCAGCCTGAGTAACATCCATACCCAATGAATCTGCAATTTCTTCTTTTATGACTCGGGCAGCGGCTTCATAATTTAGACTCATTTTGCCACCAAGGAAATACCCTGGTTCAAGGTAACCCAAAACTAGATCCGCATCTGTCACCGTAGGCTTTGTTCCACCCCGTTCATAACAAACTGGGCCAGGCTGTGCTCCGGCACTTTGAGGACCAACTTGTAAAATACCTCCGGTATCAATCCATGCTATACTTCCACCACCCGCACCGATGGTATGAATATCGATTGCTGGTAATGCTATCCTATGCCGAGCTATCGTCGCCTCAACTGTAATTCCTGGAGTTTGGTTCATAATGAGACTTGCATCAAAACTTGTGCCACCCATATCGACAGTTATAAGATTTTTTAACTCATGCGGATTTGCATAAGAAATACCTGCTGCGGGTCCACCTGCAGGTCCTGAAAGAAGGGTATTCGCTGCAAAACGAATGGCAACTTCGGGCGACATGACTCCGCCATTAGATTGCATAATTAAGAGTATACCCTTGAAACCATCGCATTTAAGTCTGTCTTGTAAGCTAATAAGATAGCTCTTTAACTTTGGTCCTACAAAGGCATTTAATGCTACTGTACTATTGCGTTCATATACTCTAACTTGAGGATTAATCTCACTGGAAAGCGAAACATATACTCCTGGAAGTTCTCTTTCCAGAGCCTGAGCAACTTGATTTTCGTGATCTGCATCGAAGAACGAAAAGAGAAAGCTTACACCGATAGCTTCAACGTTTTCTTTTCGGAAAAAATCAATGGCTTTCTGAATATCTTCTTGGTTTACCGGAATTAACTCTTTACCTTCACAATCGATTCTTTCTTCTACTACCTGAATTAAACGGCGAGGCACCAAAGGCGCTGGAGGTGCATATTTTGTTTCATATTGTTCCTCTTTCAAGCCTCGCCTCATATTTAAAACGTCCCGAAAACCTTTAGTGGTTATGAACCCAGTTTTTGCACCATTCCCTGTAAGGGCAGCATTTGTAGTAATGGTTGTTCCATGGACAATCACATCTACCTCTTCAAAGAATTGTTTCAAAGACATTCCTTGTTGTTGAGCCATTTGATTTAAACCTTCAAAAACCCCTTCAGTTGGATCATGAGGTGTTGTAGGCGCTTTGAAAATAGCTGTATTACCTTCTGCATCAAACAATAGGAAGTCTGTGAATGTCCCACCAACATCAATTCCAATTTTAAACCCCATACCGGTTCCCTCCTTTTGCTTACTTCATTTGTTAAGTTATTTTGAGATTAGTTGTAAGAAATTTGTGCTCATTACTCTTTCTGAATTATTTAAATTATCTGAATTGATTATACTAATTAAATATTTAGTACGGTATAGGCCGATATTCTCATCTTCTATTTACCTTCTTAATAAAAAGATTTTGTGCTGCTGCCTAACATTTTGCTTATTTGACCAAACGATATTAAGGATAAAAATCAGAGGGGACACCAAAAAGGTATCCCCTTATTTGTATATCGATTAATAAATATAAGTAAAATTAAAGTAGAATCGATAATAACACCAAGTTGGTTAGCGAAATACCTTGTTGCCAGTATGATTTAAATTGTCAACGCAGTCTTATAGCCAGTATGGATGGCGTCAAATATCTTCCCCGCTTTAACATAATCGCCAATTCGATAAACTTTGAATTCCGCATCTTGTAGGTGGGCATAAAGGTCCGATTGGGGGGTGAGGCCGACGGCAACCAGTACAGTGTCACAATTAATAACCAATGCGTCATTCTTCCGCCCAGCGACAATAACGCCATCATCGGTAATTTCCATCACTCGATGACTGGTGTAGGTTTTCAAAGTGGTCTTGGCAATACGATCGAAATAGGCCAGCTTATCAGTAACGGCCACATCGCTCATGATTTCGTCCAACATTTCCACCACGGTGACATTATGACCGTGCTCTGCCAAGTGGATGGCTGTTTCGCTACCGATTAGACCGCCGCCGACGACCACTACATTTTTCCCAGGGGTCGCTTTGCCAGCGAGAACGTCCACTGCGTTAAGTACATGTTTTTTGTTTGCGCCAGGAATTTTAAGTTGAATCGGTTCAGCACCCACAGCCAGTATGGCGACATCACAGCCCGCGTCTTTCACTTTTAGCGCTGTTCCTTCTTCGGTAATTATTTTAACACCCAGCTTTTCAACCTGTGTAATCAGAGATTGCATCAAGGGACGAATGTCCGCTTTAAACTCCGGAACGGATGCTTCGTTAAGGTAACCACCCAGTTTACGTTTTTCAAAAAGAGTTACATCATGGCCGCGGAGTGCGGAGACACGAGCTGCTTCCAGACCAGCCGGACCGCCACCAACCACAACAACTTTCTTTTTCTGAAGAGCAGGGGTGATTCTTAGATCATCCTCACGACCGATGGTGGGGTTGACAGCACAGGTCACCCCTTTATAACGGAAGAAAGTCCGTTCCAAGCAACCTTCGTTGCAACGGATACAGGGACGAATATCTTCCGGATGGTTGGCTTCAGCTTTGGCTGGCCAGTACTGGTCAGCCAAGAGGGGACGGCCCAAACCAACAAAGTCTCCTTTACCGCTGGAAATAATATCCTCTGCATATTCGGGCAGTGTGATCGAGCCTGAGGCAATAACCGGAATGGTAACATGCTTTTTGATTTCTGCTGCCGCCCAAGTATTATGGCAAACGGATAACGCCATAGGAGTGACCTGATGGATCATCATGTGGTGGTCGCCGCCAGAGACGTGGATGGCATCGATGCCGATGCTTTCCATACTCTTGGAGATTTGCACCGTATCTTCAATGGTTAGTCCATCCGGCTCATAGTCAGTGCCGCTTAAGCGGACGGTCAGCGGAAAGTCTGGACCAACTTTGCAGCGGATATTTTCCACAATCTGTACTAAAATACGCATTCTATTTTCTAAGGAGCCGCCGTAAAAGTCATTGCGTTTATTGGTATGCGGGGAGAGGAAATTGGTAATCAGGTAACCGTGGGCCCCGTGTATTTCCACCAAGTCAAAACCGGCATTCTTAGCTCTCATAGCTGCATCACCAAATGCTTCCACGATCTCAGCAATTTCCTCGATCGTAAGTTCATCGGGAACGGTGCCGTATGTGGCATAGAGGTTTGGCCATGGGATCCGGGAGGGAGCCACCATAGGTTTAGTGCCCAAGAATTTCTGGCGACCGCAGTGCTCAATTTGGATACCAGCCCGAGCGCCGTTATCTTTGATCACATCAGCTAGCCAACCTAGGCCAGGAATATGTTCCTTGTCAGCAATGCCCAACTGGCAGTGGGCAGACTTACTGGCAATTTTGTCTACATAAGCATACTCGGCGATGATCAACCCAGCGCCGCCTTTAGCCAGTTCTCGATAATGGCGGATAAGGCGTTCAGTCACCGAGCCGTCCATGTTACTGAAGCCGGTGGACTGGGGTGCTTTGCAAATTCGGTTTTTGATTTCCAAGGTGCCGATCTTGGCCGGTGAGAAAAGATTAGGAAACTGCTTTTCCATTCAATACGACCTCCTCTTTCTTACTTCAACTTTTCAAAATGCCCTAGGCTCTAAAAAGTCGCTGAACTAAAGTGGTTAAACCCCCTCTTTCTTAATACTCAAAATAATCTGAATCTTACGAATATTATTTTACCAGCAAAATATTTGAATCGGTATGGGCCGATATTCTCATCTTCGTTTAACTTTTTAAAAACATATTTTCTTCAATTGCCCAACGAACAGCCGCTGCTCTATTGGCACATTTTAATTTTGTAAAGATGTGCGAAAGATGGTTTTTTACAGTGTGCATACTAACTGTTAATCTTGAAGCGATTTCTTGATTAGTAAAACCGCTGGCAACTAGAAACAGTATTTCTTTTTCACGGCAAGTAAGTTTGTCAGTTCCAATAACCTGTTCCGAGTTTACAACTTTCGAGATAGTATTCAGTAATTCCGAAATTTCTATATCCTTTAAAAGATAACCTACCGCCCCGGCCTCCATGGCCTCTTTAAGTAGTTTTTGATTATCGTGCATTGTCAAGATAATAACTTGAGTTTTAGGAACAAGTTGGCGAAGAAGCCTTGTACTTTTAATGCCATCCGTTCCAGGCATCTGAATGTCCATAAGCACTAAATGAGGTTGTAGTTGCTGTGTTTTTCGAATTGCTTCCGTGCCATTTCGAGCTATTCCAACAATTCTATACCCTCCTACACTATCAAATAAACGTTGCATAGCCTGACAATAAATCGTATGGTCATCAGCGATTAAGATTTCGATCTGATCCATGGTGATCCCCTCTTCGCTAAATTCATTCCTAGTTTCTCATGTCCGTAGCAGGGAAAACAAACAGTAATAGATGTGCCCTTACAAGGTACTGTATTAATATTAAAGGTACCTCCCAGTAACCTTACACGTTGTTCTATACTAAACAATCCGAAATAAGTTGCACATGAAACATTATTATAATTGCTTTTTATGGTTGCTAAATCGAATCCCTTGCCATCATCTTTAATAGAGAAGGTCACATTATGTTGATCTATTTCAATATGTATATCTACCGATTTTGCTTCTGCATGTTTTCTAATATTTTGTAAAGCTTCTTGAAGAACCCGAAAAAGGGCAATTTCAACTGACTTATCAATTAGTTTCTCCTCACCGCAGACTTTCAGATTAACCTTTAGTTCTGTTTTATTTTCATAGGTTCTAATATAAGCTCGCATTGCCGGAAAATATCCAGCTTTGGTTAGCCAAAAAGAATCCATATCAACACTTACTAAACGACAAGCCTGAACTGTGTCCCTTACAAGCTCTTCAATATTCTTAAGTTCAAAATTCAGTTCAGCATCTCCGCTATTACTATGTTCAACGATTTGTAATCTTAATAATATACTTGCTAAAGATTGAATTACTCCATCATGTAAGTCCCAGGCCAGTCGTTTGCGTTCATTCTCCTGAGCTGCCACAATTCCAGCCATTAATTTTTGTTCTTGATGTTGGAAGTCCTTAGATAAGTGCTGTTCTCGATAATGCCAAGTTATATCATTTACTGCCATCATAACTTTTAGTGAGATCTCTTGACTTAAAGTAGCGTTGCTTCCATCCTTTTCAAGTCTCTGTTGTAAACAAGTGATAATTATTTCCATCCACTCTTGTACTTCTTCGAATTTAGGGGGATCAAGGTAAAGCGAATTTTCGATATATCGTTCTCGATACTGAACCGATTTTTTACCATAATTGTTTAATGACCTAGGAGAAGGGTTAATATCTCCTAAAATGGAAATTAAGTCATTTATGAAATCTTCAAAACCTTTTCTCCTAGGTTCGGGCCAAACAGGTATTTTGGTAGTTTGGGCTATATTTAATTTTTCTTTTACTCTTTGATCATATTCAATGAGTAATACTTCCTTTTCTTCTTTTAATACCAGAGAAATCCGTTTTACACTAGACATTGAGAAATCCTCCGTCAAATTTTATGTATTGTCAGAATATACTTTAAATTAATTTTTGGCAAGTATTTCCTATTTATTTTGTACAAAGTTGGCAAGTGATTTGCCATGAGTCCTTGCCGCATATGAGATACAATGGGTGTTTATAATCAACCAATTTTAGAAATTTCAGAATTATGTATATGATATCAACCCATATTTTTGTTTCATATAGGTAATTCTTCCTATCTAATAGTTACAATTCATGTCAGTTCTCTATCCTTTTTCATAATCCTCCGATTTTCTTGTGAAATATCGTGGGGAGATTTATAAAAAGCGCAATCTCCGACATATTACCTCAAATATTTTTTTGATTGCACTTCAAAATGTTCTAATATTGGCTAGTCTCCTAGTTCATAATGATCTAAAGCAAGAGTCTATAACTATGTTATTGCGGCCTTAAATTAGTACCGCAATAACACTTAACTTAATAGAATAATAAAGCGTTTTTAACAACAAATTAACATTACTTTTAAGCTCATTTTAGATTATCAAGGGCCTTAAGTACCTTTTCAGGAGTAATTGGTATATCTGTAATTCTAACTCCAACAGCATCAAAAATTGCATTAGCAATGGCTGCCGCTGTTGGAACGAGTCCTGGTTCCCCTACACCTTTAGCCCCAAAAGGGCCCTCCGGGTCAATACTCTCTACTTCGATTATTTGGATCGGTGGCATATCCAAGGCTGTTAGAAGTTTATAATCATGGAACTGGGCATTGGCTACTTTACCATTTTTAAAGACCGTTTCCTCATTTAAGGCATACCCAATACCCTGAGCAACTCCTCCATACGTTTGCCCTTTAACCCCTAAAGCATTAAGAGTACGACCGGTATCATGAGCCGCTACAAAATTCAGCACCTTTACTTGTCCTGTCTCTGTGTCAACCTCTACTTCGGCCATGTGTGTACCAAATGCATAGGCTGCTGACATGTTTCCCATAACAGTCTGAGGATCTGTTATTCCGTTGGGTGGTTCGTATATTGCCTTACCTATAACCATTTGCCCATCATTGCTTAGATTAAAATGCCCTTTACTAACAACTTCCACCAAATTCATTGAAATACTAGGTTTACTCTTTACAAACACGTTGCCTTTTTTTATATCCAGTTCGAGAGAGGAAACATTCATTAATCTGGCTGCAAGTTCTAGAATTTGATTCTTGGCATCCAAAGCTGCTAAACGTGCCGAATTCCCTGCAGTAAAGGTCGTACGGCTGGCGTGGCAGCCCAAATCAAACGGTGTAGAATTAGTATCCGGATTGTGCAAGAATACATCTTCATAGGCTACTCCAAGGGTTTCAGCAACTATTTGGGCTATAACTGTATCTGAGCCCTCTCCAATATCAGATGCCCCCGACGATACTACAACTTTACCGAAATCATCAACTTTGATAATAGTACCAGTCCCATCAGCCAGACCTACCCCGGGTAAGCCAAACACACGGGCACCGCCAGCAACATGAATTAAGGATGCCAGCCCAATTCCTCTCTTTTTATTCCCTTGTTTCCCATGTATTTCAGACCAATTAGCCTTTTCGGCTGATCTTGTAATACATTCTTCTAGACCACAGCTGGTAATTTTGAAACCGTTAATTGTGGTTGTATTAGGTTTATTTACGTTCTTCAGGCGGAATTCTACTGGATCCATGCCCAGTTCTTTAGCAGCCATATCCATCGACTGTTCCACTGCAAAGGTCCCTTGAGGATTACCATAGCCACGGAAAGCACCGCCAAAGGTTTTATTAGTATAGACAACACTGGCATCGTATTTAACATAGGGAACATTATAAAGTGCAACAAAGGGATGCATCGCAACAAGTGGTACTAGAGGACCTAATGAATTATAAGCCCCATTGTCCACGATTACCCTAGCCTCACGCCCAACCAAAGTGCCATCTTTTTTTACGCCAGTCTTCAAGTAGAAGATAAAGGGATGCCTGGGATGTCCACAACTAAATTCTTCTTCACGAGTATAAGCCATTCGAACAGGTCGTCCGGTCGCTTTGGCTAAGAGAGCACATACTCCATCAAAAGGATGCATGTCAATCTTACTACCAAAAGCGCCACCAATACCTGTTCTAATAACGTTAATTTTTTTGGCATCCATACCTAAAACATGAGCTAACTCCGCCCGATGTCCGAACGGGAATTGGGTATCTCTCCAAAAGGTCAGGTTTCCTGCATGGTCATATTGAGCTACCGAACAGCGCGGTCCCATGGTAGTCTGGTTCACCATTTGTGTAGAAAATCGACCCTCAACGATATAATCAGCTTGTTTCCAGAGCTCCTGGTCACCGTAAACTAACGGAAAATGAATCGTTATATTGTTTTTTACTCCCTCATGGATTTCCGGGGCATCTTCTAACATAGCCAATTCGGGATCGAAAACTGCTGCTAATTCATCATACTCAACTCTTATTAGGGCTAGGGCCTCCAGCGCTGTTTCCTCATTAACCGCCGCAACTGCCGCGATCTCATCCCCAACATAGCGGACTTTAGAAGCTTGCAGAAGCCGCTGATCGCCCCATTGTGGACTAAAATCACGCTCAGCACCAAACCCTACTTGAGGTACATCACGACCTGTTAGAATTGCTTTTACCCCTGGCAAACGAGCAGCCCTGCGAATATCGACATTGCGAATAAGGGCATGCGGCAGAGTACTACGCAAAATCTTACCATGGAGCATACCAGGCAGATATATATCGGTTGAATATTTAATTAAGCCGGTAACCTTATTAAGGGAATCGTATTTAGGCACCTCATGGCCAATTACATCAAATTCTTCCTTGAACACATTATTTACCTCCTTCGCCGGTTACTGACAAGACTGCATCAACAATACTTGCATAGCCAGTGCACCGACATAGATTACCCGTCAAAGCAGTACGCACCTCTTCTTCCGTTGGCAAGGGGTTTTTATCAAGAAGTGCTTTAGAAGCCATGATCATTCCCGGTGTACAGAATCCGCATTGCACGGCACCTTTATCCATGAAGGCCTGTTGAAGAGGGTGAAGACCCTCTTGATTTCCTAAACCTTCAATCGTGAGCAATTTTTTACCATCGGCATCAACTGCTAAAACTAAACAAGAATTCACAGATTCTCCATCTAAAATAACGATACAAGCTCCGCAATCCCCACTGTCACACCCTTTATTAGTGCCTGTCAGTTGTAAATCCTCCCTGATCACATCGAGCAACATTTTACTAACAGGGACTAAGAGTTCCTTTTTATCTCCATTGACATAAAGAGTAATATTTTTCTTCAAAGTGATTCCCTCCTTATACACTAGCTATTAGAACCCTAGTTACTTTCCTCAGTCACTACTTTTGTTAGAGCCCTCCGTACTTGAACACCAATCATCCTACTTCTATATTCCGCCGAACTACGGATATCTGTCATAGGTTTAGCCTCGTTAATCGCCACTAAAGATGCTTCATGAATTAGTTCTTCAGTAATTTTTTGATTTAGGAGTACCTCTTCGGCTTTTGGTACCCGGATAGGTGTTGGCGCTACTGCGCCTAGGGCTATCCTGCATGCTTGACAGACCCCAGAAGAATCCAAGTTTATTGCTATGGCGACACTAACAATTGCAATTTCCATGGCCCGACGTACACCATGTTTTATATATATTGTTTTGGTTAAATCAGGTAAATGCGGAATTTCCACACCAGTTAACAAATCTCCCGGGGCTAGTACCGTTTGTCCTGGACCCGTAAAAAATTCTTCTAAAGGTAAATCCCAGTCACCACTTGGTCCTGTGATTTTAGCCCTTGCCCCTAAAACTAAAAGAGCGGGAACCGTGTCTGCTGATGGTGAGGCATTACAGATATTTCCACCTAAAGTTGCCAAGTTTCTAATACTTACAGAAGCAACTTGAGCAGAAGCCTCCTTCAGTAGAGGTAGCCTCTTTGCAATAGTAGGAGAATCAATAATTTTGCTTAATGTGGTTAGAGCCCCAATGAATATGCTATCACCCTTATCTTGGACCCCACTAAGTCCTATCTTTTTCAAATTAACTAATGCCGTTACATGAATAACTCCATCCTTCATTCTAGGGACGAGATCAGTCCCACCTGCGAAAGCCCTCGCACTACCAGCATAGTTTGCTAAAAGAGAGCAAGCCTCAGAAATTGACTCGGGTACATAATAAGTAAAGCCCTTCATTTAAACAACCCTCCTTTGAGATAGACAAAGACCTACCTCTTAACATAATCATCATCATATTTTCGAGGTAAGCCTTGTTACTAAGGTATAAACTTACATTAAGAAGAGGAACACTTAGCGGCGAAGGGACTATAATCAAGCCCTTAGTTGGCTAGTAGCCACTGTATCAACTTGAAAAGACAATGGATCGATGATAATCCCGTAATCTTCTTTAGCGGCCTTAACTGAAACTAAGCCATCGCGCACGTCTTTTGCGACTTTATCAATGGGCCTTTCTAACGGATTACCGAAACCTCCACCACCACTTTCATAAATTTCGAAGATATCTCCAACTTCTAAGTCATAAAGACTTTCCGCACCAACATGGATAACTTCACCACTGGCTTTTTTAATATAAAGAACATTTTTAGGGGCGTTTTTTCCTCCCTGCAAACCGTAGGGAGCAGTAACATCATTTACACCGCCGCCAAAATTAGCCGCTCGAATCCCTGGAGCATCTACCCGCCAGCGATAGACTGTACCCATTCCACCCCGCCATTTGCCGGCACCAGCACTATCGGGTAGGTATTCATAGTCTAAGATATAATAGGGGCTAGACATCTCATGAAGTTCAGGATCAGGTGCCCGCAAACCTCCGGAGGTTACAACGACACCCATATGATCCCAACCATCAAAGCCATAGGTAGCACCGGCTCCGCCTTTACACATAAAGTGAATATCGGCAAAGGGTCGTCCTGTATTAGGATTAAATCCTAAAGTGGCCGGAGCACACCATCGGCCCCAACAAGCTTGCACTTGTTGCGGAATAGCTTCTGCTAAGGCAAGCCATATCGTTTCAATGATTGGAGCAGCCGTTGAAATCGTTGAACAAGTTGTTGGTGCCGGGAACGTACAGTTTACCACTGATCCAACCGGAGCAATTACCTTCATTGGACGTAAGGCACCCTCATTGAAAGCAAAATCTGAATCAATCGTGGTCAAAATCGCCAGAAAACAAGCCGAGGCCGTGTTGGCAATGGTACTATTAACATACCCTGCAACCTGTTTATCACTAGCTGATAAGTCAAAGGTCAAAGAGTCATGATCAACAGTTACTTCCACGCCAATCTTAATCATCGTCTCTTTATTAACTCCATCATGATCGATTAAGCGTTCAGCATAATATTTACCACTAGGAATCTTAGCAATTTCTGTTCTCATATGTTTTTCTGAAGCATCAAAGATCTCGTCTATGGCAGTATACAAAGTTTTAACTCCATATTTGTCCAGAAGTGCTAAGAGACCTCTTTCCCCAATATTACAAGCGCCAACCTGACAATTGAGATCACCTTCAACTAAGAAATCCAGAAAGACATTCTTCAGAATCATGTTCCAAATATCCCTTTGATAGACACCCTTGTGATAAAGGCGTGAGGGTGGAATGCGTATACATTCTTCAAATATACTCGTACTTTCAGGGTTATACCCTGCAACTCCGCCTCCTCCGACATCAGCATGGTGACCCTTGGAGATTGACCAGAATTGCAATTCACCTTGCCAAAATACCGGTTTGGCAACTGTTATATCTGGCGGATGATTATTCCCTGAGTAGGGATCATTGAGAATAAATACATCACCCTCATAAATATCATTCTTAAAATGATCGGCAATTGATTTAACTGAATAGGGCAAACAGCCCATAAGGACAGGAATATAAGCAGTTTGAGCTACCAAGCGACTGTGTTTATCAAAAATTCCGGTAACGAAGTCACGAGCTTCACTAAAAATAGGGGACCGTGATGTTCTCAACATTGTTTGACCAATTTCTTTGGTGATCGCATCAAAGCGATTACCTATGACTGCTACTAAGATTGGATCAATGACAGGGTGTGTCATATACTTTCCTCCTTTACCTCTTAAGCTTTGGGTACATAACATAGTTATTAAAGTCGTCACACTTAATATTAAAGTCCGGCGTCACAATGATTGTTGTTGTGGGCTGTTCAATAATTGCAGGGCCAACCACAATATTACCATTATTAAGTTTTAAACCATCGTACACCGGAACTTCTTGATATCCACCTTCAAAATACGCTTTACGTTTTGTTTTGATAGCATGGTCAGATTCTGTTCCCCGATAAGGAAATTTATTAAAATTAGGCTTATCGACAATACCAACAGCGGTTAAACGCAAGTTGATAAACTCTAAGGGAGCACCAGGCATAGCATATCCGTATAATTCATTATGGGTGTGATGGAAGGTCTCACTTATATGCGCCAATTCCTCTTCCAGTTTATTAGAATTGACTAGTACCTCCACTTCGCTAGATTGACCAAGATAACGCACGTCTGCAGCTAATTTTAGCTGGATGCGATCAGAAGATACACCTTCTTGTCCTAAGACTGCTAGAGCCTCCTTAGACATATCGTCATAGAACTCGGTAATTTTATCCAAGTTCGCATTCAGCACTGGAGCGTTGTACGTACGAACGTAATCATGTTTAAGATCGGAGATAAGCATCCCTGCTGCACAGAATACTGATGATTCACGTGGTACAATAATTGAACTAATACCCAGTTCCTTTGCTATTGCCGCGGCATGAATGGGTCCGGCTCCACCGGCAACCACTAAGGCAAATTCACGCGGATCATGACCACGTCGTACAGAAACTTCTCGTACTCCGTCTGCCATATTCATATTAACGATATGATAAACACCTGCTGCCGTCGCAACCGTATCCATACCGAATTTATGAGCTAATTCACCCAAGACCTCTTTTGTTGTCTCAACATCTAACTCTAACGAACCGCCATGGAAAAACTCTGGATCCAAGTAACCTAAGATTAAGTTAGCATCCGTTACCGTAATATTTTTGCCACCACGTCCATAACAAACCGGACCCGGTTCTGAACCTGCACTCTTTGGTCCTACACGTAACATACCTCCAGAATCAACCCAGGCTATACTCCCGCCACCAGCTCCAATGGTATGAATATCTAACATGGGGGAAGCAATCCGGTAACCACCGATTTGCCCTTCAGTTGTTAATCCGGGTTGTTTGTCTTTGATCAGGCAAATATCAAAGCTCGTTCCTCCCATATCAACCGTGATAATGTTATCGGAATCTTGAGATTCGGAATAAAAAATTCCTGCTGCCGGACCAGCTGCCGGACCTGATAGAAGGGTATTGGAAGCGAAGCGGCTGGCAACTTCCGGTGACATTACCCCACCATTAGACTGCATAATTAACAAGGTACCGTTAAATCCCTCATCTTGAAACCTTGACTGTAAATCTGTTAAATACTTAAATAACGGGGGCCCAACATAAGCATTTAAGGCAGTAGTACTATTTCTTTCATAAACTCGAATCTGAGGCAATATTTCACTGGATATCGAAACATAAATGTCAGGCATTACTTCCTGGAGAATCTCTTTAATACGTTGCTCATGTTCGGGATTAAAGAAGGAAAACAACAAACTTACTGCTATTGCCTCTACACCTTGCTCTTTAAACAATTTGGCAGCTTGTCGTACCTCCTCTTCATTTAAGGGAATAACTTCATGCCCTTCATTATTCACTCTTTCATTGACGACCTGGATCAAGTACCTAGGCACTAGCTCTGTCGGTGGAGACTGTTTGGGACTATATTGCTTCTCCCTTAAGCCGCGACGCATATTTAAAACATCTCGGAATCCCTTTGTGGTTATAAAACCCGTTTTTGCCCCATCACCTGTCAGTGTTGCGTTAGTAGTGATCGTTGTACCATGAACAATAGTACTTACTTGTTGTAAAAAGTCCTTAAATGATATTTTGAGATCCTCAGCCATTAACGCTAACCCGTTTACAACTCCTTCTGTAGGACTCTTCGGAGTAGTTAAGGTTTTATACACCTTGCTTTGACCAACTTCATCAATCAGAAGAAAATCTGTAAATGTTCCACCGACATCGATTCCAACTCTATACACGAAGGTCACCTCCTAATGAATAAATATTTAAAATATTCAAATTATTAAAAGCCTTATTTGACAAAGTTTTAGATTTTCATACAAACTTCGTGGTTAAACAAATTCATTATAAATCCGCTAAGCTCTTGGATTTTTATAGATAATTGCTTTGCAAGGTTCATTAACTGGGTTACCAGCTTCATCGAATTGTCTCCCGAAGGTAGATTCAAAGACATCCCAGCCCCATTCACGAGGTAAGATATCCATCCATAGGGGAGTATGAATACAATAATAAGAAATTCCTTTTTGATTGAAACTCCAAGAATAAGCTTTTTTTGTCGTACCAATATTCATAGGGTGGTGTGAACAGTTGTCATTCTTTCCCTCTTTAATTAAGCGTCCACCGCTGGCGCAATAATCCATGACAAATACAGTTTTCTCTTCATCCTGCTCAACATAAAAATTATGACCGTGGGCACGTAAAAAAGCAGCGTAAACCTGGACTAGAACTTCCGTGCCTTGTTCTTTAAGGTGCATCAAAAGGGGTTTCCAAACTTGTTCTCCTACAAATCGCCAAGCATCATCAACCGCTTCTTCACCTAGTTTGTCTGCAATATAGGTTACTAGTAAACCAGCCATGTCACCATAAAGATCATGTAGCGGTCGACCTTCGTCCCAAATTTCTTGGGCGCAACGAATGGCTGTTTCCTGATCACCGGCTTTAATAGCTTCAATCGTTTTGGTCAAAGGATGTTTACTTAAATCCTCCCGCAGCATCAAACCCCTCCTTTTTCCTTAACCCTCCCACCGATCATTTATCTAAATTACCAAGGAAATTACTACTCGGGCATTAAGCCTCCTTTCCCTGACTATGAGTTTGTTTTTCTACTCTCTCTGTTAATATTTAATTCTGACTATTCAGATTAATATGCAATTTATATACCAGGTTTGGAGGTAAAAAATCTGAACTCAATTAAATTAATCCCATCGCGAAACTCCCACTTCTACAGGTTGGAGTGGTACCCCTTACTCTGCTTCGCTGGGGGTAGAATCCTGGCAATGCCAAGTATGACATTATGAAGTCCAAATTTATTTGTAAATTAATTTATAACTCATAGTGATCGTTTTTTATCAAATAATCTTTGTCAAATTTGGCATAATCATAAGGACAAAAAAGCCTGAAATAAATAATCCCACATTTTCCATTCAATCTTTATAGAGAAAAAAATGTTGCTTTATTGAATAATTGCGTCTTAGTTGTATGTTTTTAGCGGCTAAACATTCCCTAAATCAAATTACTTGTCAAGATTTACAGATATAATAAATACTTGACTTAGAATTTTCTAATTGCCAATAGTGGCAGGATTAATGTTGGACTAAGATGAAAGCCCACTAGTTTCCCGTAATAATCGTTTAAGAATTTTGCCACTTGGGTTTTTAGGTAATTCGGACACAATTTCTATTACTTTTGGTTTTTTATAACTTGCAAGGCGATCCTTGCAATAATTAATCAGCTCATGTGTCGCAACCCTATGTTCATCTCTCAAAACAACAACGGCTTTAACAGATTCACCCCACAGTTCATCTGGTATGCCTATGACTGCTGCTTCCAATACCGCAGGGTGAGTATATAATATACTTTCAATTTCTTTCGGATAAATGTTAACTCCACCGCTGATAATTAAGTCCTTTAGACGATCTATCACAAAAAGATATCTATCTTCATCTAAATAACCTACGTCTCCAGTAAAAAACCAGCCGTTTTTAATAACCTCTTCGTTTAATTCTGGCATTTGCCAGTAACCGGAGATCACAGAATCGCTTTTAATAAGTATTTCTCCTGATTTACCACACGGTAAATCCTGTCCTAACTCATCCACTATTCTGATTTCCGCCCCTATAGCTTCCTGACCGGCTGACAATAAACGTTTTTGCTGAACTTCATTACCCCCCAGGATATGATCATTACTAACTAAAAAGGTTGCTTCTAAAGTCTCTGTTAAGCCATAGCCCTGAGTAAAACCACAGCCAATTTGACGAATGGCCTTTTCCAAAATGGTTCCGGGCATAGGCCCTCCTCCGTAAAAAATTAAACGCAAACTACTTAGGTCATAGTCGGAAAACTTTGAAAAGTTAAGAACCATATTTAACATAGTTGGAATTAATAAGCAAACACTTATTTGTTGTTTAGAAACTGTAGTTAAAAATTCTTCAACATTAAAATGTTTTTGAATAACTTGGGTACATCCCATTAGAGTATAAGTAACACTCATGAAAACCGCTCCCATATGATAAAGCGGGGTAACAATATAGTTAATATCTCGCTGACTACTTTGATCGGCATACATTTGGTTAAAACTATTGCTTATTAAATTACGATGGGAAACCATAGCCCCTTTTGGTAAGCCGGTTGTCCCGCTTGTATAAAAGATCGCAAAAGGATCTGTTTCCGCTACCTCAACTTGTGGTTCAATCGCTGGAAACTGTTTTATTAATTTTTCATAATCAATTCCTTCAACGAGCATAGTTGAATCTTCAATTTGTATAATCTCTTGCGACCAACCGCCTTGTTCTTTAACCTCAAGCAATAAAGGGATATAGTCACGAGCGGCAAAAATTAATTTTGGCTGTGCATTCTTAAGTAAGATACTTAATTCTTCTGCCCGCAATTTATAGTTAATCGGGACGTTAATTACTCCAATTTTGGCACAAGCCCAATAAATCTCCCAATTCTGTGAACCGTTTTCCATCAAAATTCCTACCCGGTCTCCATGACCCAAGTTCTTAATCAACATGGCCTGTGCCAAAGAGTTCACTCGATTATTGACCTCACGCCAAGTCCACTTCTGTCGGTTAAAAACTAAAGCCTGTTTATTAGGAAAACGCAAACTATTTTTCCTTGGTATATCTCCTATGTTCATTCTTTGTCAACCTCCTCTGGTTAATAGAGTCTTCTCCTGTCCGAAATTCAGCAAATATTTATATCTTTATTTAAGTTTAAATCTTTAACTTTCCCTTTCAAAATAAGTCTTAATAGTCTCTCAATAAAAATAATTTCGAATATTGCATAGAGTTATTTTGCTAATTGGGTGATTACGGCTCCGGTGTAGGCTCACTAGATAACCAGTAACCGTAATTCCCAATAACTGTAAAATTTAAAGTTAAGGGATTTTTAGGCATAACACGCGCACGTTAATGTAATAATTCTTTAGCAATGACAATCCGCTGAATCTGATTTGTTCCTTCATATATTTGCATAATCTTAGCATCACGCATATATTTTTCCACCGGATAATCTCTTGTATAGCCATAACCTCCAAAAATCTGCACAGCATCTGTCGATACTTCCATGGCAATATCGGCAGCATAGCATTTACTCATGGCTGATTCTTTAGTATAAGGTAGGCCTTTGGCCATCAGATAGCCTGCCTTGTACACGAGGAGGCGTGCTGTTTCCACCTTCATCGCCATGTCTGCCAAGATCATCTGTACGGCCTGCTGCTGTCCAATAGGTTTCCCAAATTGAATACGCTCTTTGGCATAATTTACAGAGGCCTCCAATGCTGCTTGAGCTATACCTAAGGCCATTGCACCTGTGGTTGGACGTGCTTTATTTAACGTCTCCATTGCTAACTTAAAGCCCGCCCCTTCACCACCTAATAAGTTCTCTGCCGGTACTTCTACATCTTCGAAGATAACTTCACAAGTAATAGAGGCCCGTAAACCCATTTTTCTTTCGTGGCGTCCTATTGTCACCCCCGGAGTATTACTCTCTAGTACTAGGGTACTGATCGAATTGTGACCTTTATCTGCGCCAGATTTACAAAAGACGGTTAGAAACTTTGCCACGTTTGCACTGGTTATGAATTGCTTGCGGCCATTAATAATATACCGATTACCGTCTTTACGGGCTATAGTCGACAGACTTGCTACATCTGAGCCGGCTCCAGGTTCTGTTAAACAGAAGGAAGCATATAAGCCTTCTTCAGCTATTGGACGCAAAAATCGTTGTTTCTGTTCTTCATTGCCTCCTATTAATATTGGATAGGTTGCG
>Ga0074193_1000456_pt1 | contig 68888 bp, 49 predicted proteins | sample EPASupsiteHSE605_FD_64523 | JGI IMG/M metagenome (GOLD analysis project Ga0074193, IMG submission 64523) | Bioremediated contaminated groundwater from EPA Superfund site, New Mexico - Sample HSE6-05 | ecosystem: Environmental > Aquatic > Deep subsurface > Groundwater > Contaminated ...
TGATTGAACGTTGAAGGTGTCGAACATGATCTCAATCATCTTCTCAAGGCTCGCTTTGGGTTAAGGGGAGCTTCTGTAAGAAGTACTGGGTGCTCTGTTGGGTCGACACCAAGTTCGTTGTAGAAAGTATGGTGCCAGATCTTTTCCATGTCATCCCAATCATAGATAAACCAGTGCTTAATGGGGTATTTGAGGAGTAGAACACCAGCCTTAGCGCAAGCTTCATCACCTGAGAAAACATCCTTTTGGGTGCCACCAAGAAGTTGTTGCTTATACTTTGGGCGACCAACAACAGTAGGGAAAACTGATCTTGGGGCTTCATCACCAGAGAAACCAGCTTTGCACATACCAGAACCACTATCAATAACAAGTGTCTGTATCTCGACAGCCATTTAAAAAATGACAACAATAATTTGTGATATATAAAAACAATAGATTCAAGGATATTCGTATAAGTTGCTAATGTGGAGAAGTTATGAAAAGAATTGCAGACATATTGAATAGAAGAAATACTTAGGATTGGTTGATAATTCTCTAGAAACTCATTCAAACATTAGAAGAAATATTAAAATAATGAAATTTTCGATGTCCTTTTAGCGTTTAGAAGCACTTGCGGTGGACAATTTGTGGGCCGGCCTCGTCGTATTCTTCCTTAGTGATAACCATTTGTGGGAATGTGGCAAGGGAGGAAAGGATGGAACCACCAACCCAAACGGCGTACTTACGCTCTTCTGGAGCAACAACCTTGACAGTCATTGTCTTGGGAGCAAGCTCAGTAACTTCCTTCTTAAGACGATCAGCAAGACCTTCGTACATGGTAGTACCACCAGAAAGAACAATGTTAGCATAAAGATCCTTACGAACATCAATATCGCACTTCATGATGGAGTTGAAAACAGCTTGATGGATACCTTGGAGTTCTCTGCCATCTAACATTGGTTGGAAGAGGAATTCTGGGCAGCGGAAACGTTCGTTACCGATTGTGATGGTGTGGCCATCTGGAAGTGTGTAGGTTCTCTCGATTTCTGAGGATTCAGAAGCCATATGCATTTCCTTATCGAAGTCTAAGGCAACGTAGCAAAGCTTTTCCTTGATATCACGAACGATTTCAGCTTCAGCAGTTGTTGTGAATTCGTAACCGCGCTCCTTAAGGATCTTTTGGAGGTATTGAGTAAGATCACGGCCAGCAAGGTTAAGACGTTCGATGGCGTGTGGGAGGGAGTAACCTTCATAGATTGGAACAGTGTGGGAAACACCATCACCAGCATCGAAAACGATACCTGTTGTACGGCCAGAGGAGTAAAGGGAAAGAACGGCCTGGATACCAACATAGAATGATGGGACGTTGAAGGTGTCGAACATGATTTCAATCATCTTCTCACGGTTCTTCTTTGGGTTAAGGGGAGCTTCTGTAAGAAGTACTGGGTGCTCTGTTGGGTCAACACGAAGTTCGTTGTAGAAAGTGTGGTGCCAGATCTTTTCCATGTCATCCCAGTTGTTAACAATACCGTGTTCGATTGGGTACTTGAGGAGTAAAACACCAGCCTTAGCGCAAGCTTCATCACCAACGAAAACATCCTTTTGGGTGCCACCAAGAAGTTGTTGCTTATACTTTGGACGACCAACAACGGAGGGGAAAACTGATCTTGGGGCTTCATCACCAGAGAAACCAGCTTTGCACATACCAGAACCATTATCAATAACAAGTGTCTGTATCTCGTCAGCCATATGTTAAAAGTGAAGTGTTTACCTTTCGGACACTTTTGTCTGAATTTCTTGGGGCAATTGGAGATGTACTTGTGGGTCTAAAAGACGATATGTATTCAAAACAAAGAATATTTGAAAGACAGGTATAAAAAAGTTGAATGGACTAAATAAAAAATGTGGTTGGTTGAGGTGATGTGATAGGGACAAAAGTGAGGGGAGCAATGTAAAGTGATGACTGAAGTAAGCTATAGAAATATGATCACTAGTGAGGTACTGAATGGGAGAATGGTGATTGGATAGATGGTTGGATGATGGTAGGCGGGTGTGTTTTGTGGATAAGGGTTGTTTGGTAAGGATGATTTGGGTGATGATTTATGGATTTGATTGATTGGTATTTTGTTGTGATAAGTGGAGAATATGAGTATTATGAGATGGTGATTCAGAATGTTTGGAATTGAGTGAGGTGAAAAAATTGGATTATTTTGGGATTGTGTATTATTTGTAGTTTTTTTGGGTTAATGTTGTGCATTTACGTTGAATATTTGTTTTTTGTGAGATTATGAAGAGGAATAAAAATCGAAATGGTTGAATTTTTTACATAAAGTTTTTCATGTTTTTAGAAATACCATTTGGTTTAAAGGATGGAAATAATGGAATATTAGGAGTTAAATAATCTGATAACAATTTTTATTCTTGAATGATGAAACCGAGAATAAATAAGAATTTTTTTAATTTAACCATTGGGAAGGAGGGAAACTGAATTTTATAGCTGATAAAAGATACATAGTGATGTATCTTCTAAGAGATAGGGTGTTAGAAATACTATTATGTTTAACATTTTTAGAGAAAATGACACTTAGGAGTTAATTAATCCTGATAATAGGTGAGTTCAATTTATGGGACTAGATTATTACTAGATTTTCAATCCACCTTGATATTTAAGGGCAACACAATAGAGTTTCAATGGATAGTTGATTTGAAAACTATGATTGATTCAATGATAAATTGAACTTCTATTTCTTATATTAAAAAGTAAGAAATGATCCCAATTTAACAATAATTTCTTCTTTAAATTCTATGTTTCCAATTTCATCCAATCTAAAAGCAAATCACAATATCCATTTCTTTGAATACAATTGCTCCCTAAAGAATACCAATTTTGGGAAGAACAATTTTTCATTTCAATGTTGTTTATAGGTGATTGTTAATGCAATAAATAAAACAATTTTTTTTATTAAGCAAAACAAATTCAAGGAAAAATCCATTAGATAATTGAAAATACACATTCACTTAAATAATTGGATGGAACTGATGATCCCCCATAATACCAAACATTAATATTAATAGCATAATTTTGTGACCACACGATTACTAAAATCATATAATGAATGAACTTTAACATGACCTGATCTATTAACTTTATTTTATAGAGTAATTTGTGAATAACTCTATTATTCAATGTTTGAGCACTCAAAGTATTAAACCCAATCATAATCATACATTATTCAGAGACATTGAAGAATTCATTATCACTTCAAATGCATTATTTAGACATGATTATGGTGGCATAATAATGGTCAAAGTCAATTTAAGATCAACCATCATTATTATGAAGATAATTTTTTCCTCATAAGGATTGAAAGAATTATTAAAACTTGCCATTAATATTCTTTCAAAAATTCACACAAATTTCAAATAAAAGTAAAGAACCGAATCAAACAAAATTATTTATTGAAAGAATCAGATTGACCAATGTTCACTATGCATCAATACCCTTTGATTGACTAAAAGATCGTGTTCTACTCCTGTGAACAGCAGTTCTTTGAATAGAAGTTGTCAAAGCCAGTATTTTCCTCGCCTGGGGTTCTTGTTTGGGGCTTTCTTTGTGGTTACTTCTTAAAGGTGGAAGAGGATTGCTGATTTGCTTAGTGTTATTGGGTTTAATGTTAGTTTCTGCTTTGGGTATTTTCTTTTTTATCTCAATAGATTCCAATTCACCACTTTTCATCATTTCACAAATCTTGACACGTGTCAAAATACTACGAGTTACTTGTATTTGTCGTTCATTGAGGACTTCATATGATTCCAAACTCTTGATCTTTCCATCAATAGAAAGCCAAAAGGAATCATCAACGATCAATTGGAAATAATTGTTAATAATCCTCGCAAACTTGCTAATTAATGAATCGCATTTGATAAATGGATGTGCCAAAATCCCATCAATGGTTATACGGCTTTCGGGATTTTTTGAGAGCATTCTTTTAATCAAGTCATTAACGACACTAAATGATTCATCATCATTGTATTTTGGTTGAGCGAGGAGAATCATAGACATTAGTTTATTTGGGTTATTGTCAATGAATGGAAGCGCTTTATACACCATAGCATATAAAACGACTCCAGCGCTCCAAACATCGACGCTATTGGTATATTTTTGCCCTTGAATAATTTCTGGGGGAGCATAAGGGGGAGAACCTACTGCTGTTCTCAGACATACATTTTCTTCATAAATATTGCTCAATCCAAAATCAATAATCCTGATGTTATCTCCAGGGTCTATAAGAATGTTTTCCAGCTTGATATCCCTATGAGCGGTATGCAATGAGTTATGCATATAATCAATTGCTGCAATCATCTGTGTAAAATATCGTTTAATCCTCTCCACAGACAGAAAACTATCATTATTTACAATTTCCAAAAGGTTTCTTCCTTCAATTCGCTCCATAATCAAATAATGTTTACCTTTTTCTTCAATGAAATCATAGTACTTGATAATATAAGGAAAGTCCATATCTTTTGATATGATCAATTCTCTCCCAAGCTTGTCTTCAGTCACTTTGGTCTTATCCAAAATCTTAATTGCAACTTTAGCAAGACTTGGCTTATGTATCCCTGCTTTAACAACAGCAAAGGCCCCTTTGCCTATCGTTTCGAGAAGTTTGAAATCCCCAACATCATCTCGTTGAAAACAATTACGTTCTCCATTCATTTTGATAATTTTTGAATCAAGAAAAAATAAACAACATCATTCAATTGAGTTATGAAATAAAAATTTACATGTGATTATTTCTCAGAAATTTTTAAAATTTTTGTAAAAAATATTCTTATCTATCGATAACGATTATTAGAACGATATGGAGGAAATACGGAAGGAGTCTAGGAGAAAATACCTTGACGAAAGAGCGAAGAAAGTATTAGATAGCCAGAAGGCCGACTTGGATTTTCGAATTTCTTTAAAGGAGAAAGGTGTTTTATCTGAACTTGAAGCTAAAGAAGTCGAACTTGATCAAAAATTGGTGCAGATATCTCGCCAGATAATTGAAGAAAAGGGTCCTTTATTGCAAGAAACTATTAAAAAAGCTGAACAGGGTTCTAATATCGACGAATCGATGAAAGAAGCTAACAAAATTTATCAATATCAAGAAAAATATGGAAGGGGGATTAAAAAGGATGATAATTGGGAGCAAATGCAGCTAAAAAATGCTATTAGTGGAGATGATACAGCTTTTTTCACTCCAATTGCCCCAAAGAAACAGGTATTTGTAAAGAAACGTGCTGATTTTAGCTCCGTGCAGCAATCCCTTCCTGTATATCAATATAAAAAGACTTTACTTGAGGCGGTTGACAAATATCCTGTTTTGGTTGTAGTTGGCGACACAGGTTCCGGTAAATCCACACAAATCCCTCAATATTTGCTTGAAAGAAGCAATAACGAGAGTATTGTATGCACCCAACCTCGGAGAGTTGCAGCTATGAGCGTTGCAGCTAGAGTTGCTCAAGAAAGAAATTGTGAATTGGGTTTTGAAGTTGGATACAGTGTAAGATTTGATGATAAGACTAGCCAATATACCAAAATTAGATATATGACAGATGGAACATTGCTGCGTGAGTTTCTTCTGGACCCACTTTTATCGAAATATACTGTTATAATGATCGATGAGGCTCATGAAAGGTCTGTTTCAACTGATATTCTTTTATCATTATTGAAAGACTTGGTTGTTGTGAGACCCGAATTTCGTGTAATTATTGCATCTGCAACACTGGATGCAGAAAAGATCTCATTATTCTATGACAAAGCACCAATACTGCATGTACCTGGAAGACGATTTGAAGTCGATATCAAATATTCTACTCAGCCAATAGCTGATTTCGAGAATAGTTGTGTTGCTACTGCCCTTGAGATTCATAAAAGTACGCCAGTTGAACAACCTTGCGATATCCTTGTTTTTCTTACTGGACAAGAAGAAATTGAGAAAGCTGTCGAGAAGATAAACATTGCTGTAAAAGGTTCAGGGTTGCCTCCAATTGAAGCTCTTCCTATATATGCTGCTTTGCCTTCAGAAAAACAGTCTAAAGTTTTCGCTCCAACACCGATAGGAACCAGAAAAATTGTTTTTGCTACCAATATCGCAGAAACTTCTATCACAATTGACACTGTCAAATATGTAATTGATTGCGGGTATAACAAAGAGGCATCATATAATCCAAAATCTGGATGTAGTAGTTTGGATATCAAACCAATATCTGTGTCAAGTGCAGATCAAAGAGCCGGAAGAGCCGGTCGTACATCAAGTGGAATTTGTTACAGATTATATACTCAACTTCAATATGAGAATGAAATGAACAAAACATCAAAACCCGAACTTCAGCGAAGCGATTTTGCTCCAACCTTGTTACTTTTATTGTCAATGGGAATTGATTCCATTGTTGATTTTGTATTTATGGATCCACCTCCAGTGGCAAATGTAATGGCAGCATATGAACTCCTATTTTCTTTGAGAGCCATTAATAGCGAGAGTAAAATCACTCAATTAGGAATGCAAATGGCCCAGTTTCCGGTTTCTCCTCAGTCTGCAAAGTGTATTATTGAAAGTTGGAAACTAGGATGCCAAAATGGAATGATTACCATTCTTTCAATATTAGAGAGCGGATCTCCACTGTTTTACCAGCCATATAGAGAAGGACTTAATGATGAAGAGCTTTCATTTAAGTTTTTCTGGGATGACTATGGAGATCACATTACTGCTCTAAATGTTTACAATGCATGGGTCGAATCAGATTATTCAATAGAGTGGTGCCACGCCAACCACATTCAGGGAAGAACATTGAATGCTGCCCGAAGCATCAGAAATCAGTTATTTGATATTTCCACATTCCAGAATCTTGAATCACCTGATGAACTCGATGATACCAATGTGAATATTTCCAGAGCTTTTGCATATGGTTTCTTTTTGAACTCTGCTCAGTTAGGAAATAATGGACTCTATCAAACCATTAAGGGACTCAACGAAGTTGAGATCCACCCAAGTAGCTGCCTAACTGGCACAAGACACCCAAGGTTTTGCATATTTCATCAATTAGTAATGACATCCAAAAAATTTATGAAGACTGTCATAAAGGTGGAACCAAAGTGGATAAAAGATGCAGCACCAAACCTCTTCGATTATACAGATGGAGAGATACCAAAACTCTCATATAAAAAATAGTGTTTTTCATCCCGTTTCCACCTTTGTAAATTTTTCGTTACCTTCTAGTTAAATGACTAGCACGGACACAATAATACACGTAATATCCAAAGAGAATCGAGCTCCAGGCCCAGGCGCATATGATTTACCTCCAAATTTCGGAAAAAGCGGCAAGTTTTGTAGCATATCACCAAAAATTTTATCTTCGAGAGATGTTCTTGATGTTCCTTTACAAAACGTACCGTCTTCAATTGGAAATGGTCCAAAGTATTCGCTGCACGGGAAACCCCCAGAGCCCAAGCTTGATAGCACACCAGGGCCAGCATATGTTCCACCACCTTTTGGGACAGAGACAAAAAAAATATCTTTTCATAGCCGTGTTATTGACAAGAGCATCAAAGATTCTACGTCACCAGGTCCCGGTGCATATGTTATTGCAGAGGAGTTTGGGGTGAAATCAAAGCGTTTCACAATGAAAGCTAGACAATTCCCAAAGGATGGACCCGAGTCCGCGGCACCAGCTCCCACAGCCTACAGTCCAAAATATGAGACCACCATGAAGGCCGTTCCATCAATCACAATCAAAAACAGAATTGACAAAGAGAAACAAATTTCTCAGGTACCAGGGCCTGGTGAATATCAAGTTCCGCGAAGTTTGGCAGGAACAGCCCCTACATTTCACATTCGCCCCTCTCAAAGTAAAACAGAGAACCTTCCAGGGCCTGGGGCATACGGGGAAGTGGCATCTTTAGGAAAAGATGCTCCTAAGTTTTCTCTTCGTTCAAGGATTCAAGCACCAGAATCGAAGGTTACTGGAGCTCCATATCAGAATTTGCCAGAGACCATAGGTAAGGGACCCAAGTTTTCATTAAGAAGCCGACCCAAAGATAAGGAAACACAGTCTATTACAACGGGGCCAGGATATGTTCCCCCAGGACTGGGACATGATGCAAAAAAGTTCTCACTTAAATCAAGGCAAAACGACAAAAGATCTAAATCAGAAATGATGCCCGGACCTGGAGAATACCCAACCCCTTCATCGATTGGCAAAGGCCCTAAGTTCACGATGAAATCGAGAACATTTATAAAAGATGAAGATAATTCAGGACCAGGGCCCACCGCTTATAGTCCTAGTTATTCAACATTAAACCATTCAAGGAAATCTGAGATTGGAAAAAGGATCGAACAAAAAGAAAAAGGATCTATAGGAGATTACGTTAAGCTACCCGAAACCAATACTGGACCTAAATTTACAATTGGCCGAAGGGATACCAGCCTTGTTGTTGCAGGGAAAAACTGATTTGTATTCTCAATACCAAATAAAATTATTTATTCATTTTTCACAACATTTGATAAAGGGTGTGAGTTCATGTATGATACTGCTTCATTTATAAATCCCCTTTGAATTTCAAGAGCAATACGAGTAAGAACAGCTTGAGGGTGATGGGGATCATTGTCCAAAACCTTTGATAAGTGTTGCTCTGCTTTACGATAATCTCCTATCTCCATAAAATATCGAGCTGAAGTGAGATTGTGAGTCGAAGCCATACACTTATCTTTCAAGTGAGTATTCTCTATCATCATCCTAGCTAATAATATCTTGGTTTCTTCATAATCACCAATCATGAAAGAACTCTGAGAAGCATAGATTCGGGACAAAAATTGTTGTTGCTTGTCAGCAAAATTATCTGACATCAAAGATTTGCAAGCTTCATTCGCTTTGTACCCATCGTTTTGAATTATGTATATATATGCACAGAGTAGTTCTGCCTTCCTTTTGATGTCTTTCTGTGTCTCAGAGCACAAAGCAATGCAATTTTTAGCACATCTTTCAGCATAAGACATTGTGATTAATGGATCTTTTTCATTATCGAGACAAAAAACTTGATAATCAGACAATGGAATAACATAATAGGTCCTATTATCAGTTGAAAATTTATCACGAATTATAGGGGAATATTGAGATTTTTCTCTAAGTTTCCTAATTCTATTTTGAAAATACTTGACAAAACATTCTGAAAGCCTTAACCATAAAAATGGAGATCTTTCCATCAAAGGAATAATTGATGAAAGATGGTGGAATGCACTTTTTGCTTTTCCTTTCATTAGTGAGGATAATCCAATATGGTATACAATTTGGTGGTAAGGATACACATATTGGTGGAAATATTGAGAGTTCAAGGCTCGACTAAAATATAATAGAGCCATCGTATATCTCCCACTAACAAGTTCCATTAAACCAACATTATTTAACAAGGAACAATGATTCTGATCATCAGAACACTCAATTATTGATTTTAAGAGTTCATAGTCTTTGAGTTTGATAGCAAGTGATGATAACTGCATTGATTTAAAAATACGAAGCTTGGGGGATGATTTATCCAACGCCAAGGGAAAATACTTTTGAACAATATGTTTGCATTCGTTTTCATTGTTTGAAAATTGAGCTTTTTGCACTTCAATTCTAAATTGATAATTCGAATAATACTCTAAAACACGGAGCAAGTATCCACTATCTATATTCTTGGAAGAAAGAAGGGAATGGACACTATCTGAATTGGGGAAATTCGAGTTCAAGTATTGAACAGCTTGCTCTAAGAGAGGAGATTGCCCGTTTCGAATGAATAGCTCAACTGTCAGCAATGATATGAAGAAAAAAACCAATTTATCGGCTTTTTCAATATTCATCCACAGCTCATTGAGTAATTTTTCACATTCTGCAAATTGACAAAAATCAGTATATGCTAAAGCGAGATGATAGGATATCAGGAAGTAAGAACTCATAGAAGAAGAGTTGCTCGACTGAGAATCGTTTTTTATCATTACTATAAGCTTTTCTAACTCAGCAATTGGCGAAACACCTGCTTGTAAATACTTGCAAATCGCTAAATTATGCATCTCCTGTATTGAAGGATCCTGAACATTTCCTATGTCTGTTATCAACTTAGAAAAATTTGATTGGTAAAATGCTTGTTGTTGTTGCAGCATTATGTGTGAGGGCAATTTCCCCCAATTTGACCAAAATGGGTAAAAAGTGTCCGTTTAAAAATAAATGTTTGATTCTTCTAATTCCAGTCTCTTTGATGTATCCAACGAATGGAAACAAAAAGCGGACGAGACAATAAGGAACACACTTGCTGAAATCAATAAACAAACCAGAAATCCCAATAAAAAGTCGACAATGCAGCAGTTTCATGAGAGTACCATGAAACATAAGAGTAATTTGGCCAATACTGCAAAAGAAATAGATGAAAGCGATAAAAATAGGCAGGAATGGGCCAAGCAACAGATAAATGATATTAATGAACAGACCAAAATGGAATTAGAATCACTTGAAGCTTTTCGATCTCAACAGCAACAAGTATATCAGGCTATGCTTTCTGAAAAGAATGAAATCTGGGAAAACGCAATTTTGAGTAAGAGGGAGGAAGCTTCGCAATTAGAAATGATGATATCAAAGCTCTATTCTGAGATCAACATTGCTAAAAATGAATCCAAAGCAGATATCGAGGAAGCGAAGCGCAAAGCAAAAGAAAGCGCCCAAATAATTCGAAATAATAGAGAGAGACAGATCCAGCAAATTGCAGATTTAACATCACAAATACAGCAAATGAAATCCACACACGAAAACGAATTGAAGCAGGTTTCTCTTAATGCAGCTAATAGAATAGCTCAGAAGAAAGAAGAACTATCAAGACTTCAGAGTACACATTCATCCCTAAAAATGAAGCTAAAAGAAAGAGAAAGTTCAAATGAGTCTAGATTTAGGCAACAGGTTAGATTAATTGAAGATCTGAGAGCACAATTGCAAGTCCAAAAAGATGCAGAAAAACAACGACAGAACGAACTGATTTCCATTAGAAAGAACAGTTCATCATACTCAAAGAGGATTTCTGCATTCAAAGATGAAATAGCTTCTCTCAAAAGGCAACATACTATAATGTTAAAGGACAATGAAGAGCTACAAGGGGAGATCATCAAGCAAGAAAAGGCCATGTTTCCTCAGGTTTTTAGATCCAATTTTGATTAGTGTGTCACATTTAAACATTACATTATTATGACTGATCTTAAGTTTAAAGTTGTGGTTGTTGGAGATTCTAATGTTGGAAAGACATCTATTGTTGTGAGACTAACAACTGATACATTTTATTCTGGAGGAGAGCCAACCATTGGTGTTTCCAATTCCAGATATGTTGCATCAACTAGTGATGGGCCTATTGAATTAAGCATATGGGATACAGCAGGACAAGAAATATATCATTCACTTGTTCCACTATATTCACGATCAGCATCAGTTTGTATAGTAGTTTGTTCAACAGATTTGTCATCATCAATAAGCAACATAAAGAATTGGATAAAAATGATAGAAGAATCATGCCATCCACTCCCTCCAATCATTCTTGCTTTGAACAAAATTGATCTTGTCAAAGAGAATGATTCCACCCTTCAATCAATACTTAGGGCACATCCTAAATGCTTTACTGACGCTTTCTCAGTATCAGCACTAACAGGAGAGGGAATTACAGAGCTGTTTTTATCGGCAGCAATTCACTCTTGTAGATCTAGTGGGACAAGGATAGGTCCATCAGAAGATGCGCCTTCAAGGAATGGAAACCTGTCCTATTGTTGTTAAATAACCGTTGTCATTTCATGAATACCAGTCTTTTTCGCGTTTCTTTGAGCTTTGGTTCATCATCTATATTGCAAGGGACCAAATATAGCATCTCACATTTTATGGAGATCCGAGATGCGCGAATGAGCAGGTTTTTTTCTCCTTTTCTGAATAGTCCAAATAGTGTTCGTGTAACATATTCTCTTTTTTCCAAATTTTTAGGAAATTGCTTAGTTTTTGATGATAAGGATCCAATTAGAGATCAGAAGTTTACTCAGAGACAGGAATATAAAAGGGATTCGGTAATTATTGAAAATTCCAAGTTTATTAATATGTTTTCGGGAAATTTAAATGGCTCAGCGATTTATCATACAGTAACATTGATAATAAGCAACTGTCTATTTCAGAATTGTTATGGGTATCTGGGTGGAGCCATTAGTTCAAAAGGATCTCTTAATATTTCTTTAAGCTCTTTTATCAATTGTTCAGCGGTCACAAATTCTGGTGCGATTGATATCAGGTCTTCCACAGCTAGCACAATATTTTTGTTCACTCTGTTTCATCAGGTGTCTGCCAGATTGTTTGGATGTCTCTATAGATTTTCTTCTGGTGGATTTCCTGTTGAAAATACCAATTTTTCAAGTTGTCTTGCAAAAGATTGTGTTGGTACCATTGAGAATAGTCGAGGTTCAAATATTTATAAGTATACAGTTTTCAGCCATTGTGGAGCTAATGTGCATAATGGGTGCATAGTGCTAAGAGATTTAGATGCTTTTGAGATATTTAAGTGTCATTTTATCAAATGTTTTCATGTTTCTTCAGAACAAGTTGCTGGTGCTGCAATTTTATTATATAAAGCACCTCAAGAATCAACAATAAGGTCTTCTTCATTTTTTGAATGTTCACACAGTAACAGTTATACCATAAGTATGAATCAAGGTAATCCAACAATGATAATTGAGTGTTGTTTTTCTGGGACGAAAGAAAAAGAAATTAGATCAGATCCGGTTGCTATAGAAGTTGATAACATATTCCAAGGCAAGTGTTCTGAACCAAAAAGAATCAATGGAATTGGGTTTGGCCAACCTGTGAAGAAGACTCGCAAATTAGATCCAATTTGGATTAAAAGGATTACCGCGTTTTTGTTATCTTTCGGAGTAACTGTAGGTGTTTTCCAACTCTTTGGTATTCTATTTCCAAAAACATATAGATCATTAATTAGAAATACTAAGGAAGAGAAGCAAATGTTGTAAATATACTAAATCTTTTTTTTTTTCTATTTGTGACCAAGACATATGAGCGAAAACCACAACAAAACAGTTGCACTTACTCCCGATATTATTAACAAAGTAGGTGATATAAATAAGCTAAAACAGATTTGTAACCATCTTTTTGTACAATGTGAAAAACTATTGAATAACAAATCACAACTCAAAGATACAATAAGAATTAAAGACGAAAAAATCAGTGAAATTGAACTCAGATCTCAGTGCAATCAAATTAAAATAGAATCTTGTGAGCAAATTATTCGAGGATTAATTGCCGAAAAAGAAGAAATGGAAATAGAAATACAAAAACGAGATGAAACAATTAATAGTTTAAAAATTGATAAGTGTGGCATTACAAAAGCCGGGAAAAACAGTGATTTAGAATTTTCTATTTTGGATTATCAGTTTTTTGAGCTTATGAAGAATGAAACCTTTTCAATAGTGACCAATCCTAGTTTTTCTTGCATTTATGAAAACCAACAGTGCAATTCACCTGATATATCAACCAAAATGCAAAAGAGCATCATCAAAACTCACTGTAATCACCAACTAAACATATCCAAAGGAGATTCATTTATTCTCCCAAGCACTCAAATTAGCTCTAAAGTGAAAGAAAATCTTCAATCAAAAATCCAAGATCTTGAATTACTTCTATCAAAACATGAATTAAAGTTAAATGAAATGTCAATCGAGAACAATAGGTTAAACGATGCAAATAAAGGTCTATTAAAGTACAAAGTTGCATGTGATAACCTTGAGAATAGAGTATCTCAACTCCAACAAGAAACCGAAGAGAAGCAAATCATTATTCACAATTTCCAAGAATTAGATAAGAACAATAGCAGAAAAATTACTCAGCTTTCAGCATCTATTAGCGAGTTAGAGAAGGAAAAAGCAGAAATATTAAGTCGATTAACTGTTTTTGAAAAGGATAATGTATTGATGAAATCCATTCAAAAAGAAATCACTATACTTCAGAAAGAGAATCAAGATTTATCTGAGAGTATTCGTATTCAAAAAGAATCTTCTATTGAAGTTACCAAACAGGAGATTGCAAATGTCTCAATAGAGAAAGATGAAGTTATTTCAAAGCTTAAAACACTTGTTCAAAGATTTGTGAAATCTGACCAAAGAAAACAACAACAAATTGATGATCTTCAGGCAGAATTGTCTTCTCTCACCAGCAAGCCAAAAGAATCAATGCCACATTCATCAGCTGATCTGATGATAAAAATAACCCAGCTTGAGGGTTCAGTGAATGAGCTAACAGAGAGATTATCCAGATCTCAAGCATCAATAGAATTGGAAGAAAAGAACCAAAAGATGGCAAAGATGTTAGATAAGTCCAATAGATTATATATTCAGTTACTCGAGCAGAATCAAATCCTCAAGGATGAACTTAAAGCAATCAATCATAAACATGATCTGATAATATCTGACATATTGCCACATATTAGTATTTCAAATACAGAATCCCAAATTGAACCCGTCTTATCACAAAATGTTGCCGAAGATATAGAGAAACTCAAAATCATGCAATCTTATTTGAAAAGAGTTTTGCTTCAGTTTTTTTTGCAAGATGATTCGAAGAGGAGCGCATTAGTGTCTCTCATTTTGGAACTAGTGGGTTGTTCAGACTCTCAAATTATTGCGGCTCAGAAGAAATGGGATAAAGAAAACCAGTTTCTTCAAAAATCAACCGGTTTCTTCGGTTTCTAGGACTCAATACTGTTTCATAAGATCTTGTATCAAACGATTTACGTTGGTTATATAACCCTTACAAAACTCGTGGCCGGTGGCATTTTTTTTAATGTCGAATAATATAAAGAAGATCAGAGTGCGCTTTAATAATGGGTCCACCACTTTCTCTATTAATACAACAATATATGATGTTGAAGATGATATTACACTTGATATTGACCTTGACAAGGATGCAATAAAAGAAATTCAAGAATTTTTGCTAAATCCAGAACCAAGAATTACTGTAAATAAGACAGAAACCTATTTAGCAGCAAGAAAAATGGGATATCCTTACGCATCCGCAATTCTCGCTCGGATGAATGGTACTTTGTTTTTGCAAACCTTTAATTTGGTTACAGTAGATTTCAATGATTTTTTAATTGTATTATTGGAAAATCCCAATATAATAACGCCTGAACAAAAAAATGAAATGCTTAAGCGAATGAAAGTTAACAATCCAAATGATGGGAACCACAAAATAGATGTTGAGAAACGCAAAGAAATCAGTTTTATTAATGATAAAGAAGGTTTTGGAAGCAAAGCCGCTAAAGTCCTTGATCAATTTGGTGAAGCGAATACAACGAAAGAAGAATTGCAAACATATTTTCGAAACAAAATGGATATAATTACATCTTATGATAAGGAAATTCGAGATTTACATAGTAAAATGGATCAATTACAGAAAAATGATGGAGATGCCCCCCAAAAATTACAAAAAATTGAAAAAAGAATTCTAGGTATTATGGAGAATCTTCATACAATGAAACAAAATCTCCTTGAAATAAAGGATGTAATGATTTTTGATCAACCTAAAGTAGAAATCAACAAACAGGCCCAACCTCCAACTACAGCAGATGATGCTTATGTTATTGATGTTATTTCACGTGGTGATCTCGGAGAATTTCTTCGTTTACTAGAAAAAGATTGGAAAATTAACCGAAAATTGGAATTCGCCGAAAGAGTACTACAATGGCAAGTTAAAGGCGCAATAACGCTCCACATTGCTGCACTATTGGGCCAATTCGAAATTGTTAGAATTCTAGTTTTACTTGGTGCTGATGTTAATGCAAAAATGAACTTTAATGACACCCCACTGCATTGTGCAGTACGCCAAAGCAATCAAGAAATCGTCAAATTCCTTCTTGAAAAAGGAGCCGATCCAAATGCTCAAGGAAGCAACAATAATACCCCATTGCATATTGCTTTCAAGCTTTCCAATTGGGAAATCGTGGCATTTCTTTTAGAATTCAAGGCAGATCCCAGGATTCTAAACAAAGATGGATTTCCACCTTTGGATAGTCGCAATCAAAAGTATCCCAAATAAATAGCCTGTTTCTTTATACTATTTGTTGATCATTAATCCCAAGGGTTGCTTTAAGTCCAGATAATACATCATTTGCCTCATTAATCTGCTTCTCAATTTGCTGGTATTCATATTCTGATTCTGCCACAAGTTTAACCAAAAATTCAGCCCTTTTTTTCAAACTAATATTCTCTGCAAGAATAGGATGAATTTGTGATTTTATTTCTTCTTCATTTGTTAGATCTAACCATTCATTATCATTATAAGCAATTCTATTCATATCGAGAACTAATTTGATAGTTGGATCTCTTGATGTCATTGGAATAAAAATAAAAAAAGGTCCAGGTGGGACTCGAACCCACAGTCTTATCCTTAGGAGGGACACGCGATATCCATTTCGCCACAGGACCATCTCGAAAATGATGAAATATAAATTCTTTCATATGAACATAATATTATGATCATGTAAAATTATAGAATCAATGTTCATATTGTATTGTTTAACAATTGTTGATAGGGGATATAAGATTCAAACAGGATATTTTTCTACAAATAAGAATCCATTTAAATCATTATCTTTATATGGTATTAATGAATGTGATGAAGAAACGGAATTGAAGAAGAATACGTTTATGGGTGAAAATAGAATATTAATCCCCTTTTTATTTTCGAAAGGTGCGGAAGAATCCATTCATAATCATTGTTCTTTTGGAATGAAGAAAAAATATTTCAACGCATGGACCAACGCATTTGAAAATTCTTATTTTTTAAGAATTTACGTTGGAAATAAGGTTGCAAGAGTGAATCTATTCCCAAAAGGCGGAACAAATATGTCTTTTTTTACCCACATCCAAATTTTTGTGGCATCTAAGAGTTCAATTATGAACCCTGTTTTTCAAGTTTATCCTACAAAACCAATGCCTATTTTAGTTGATTCCATGTATAACATTTCTTTTTCTCTGTCTTATTCTGATGAAGAACTGAGTCCAGACATTTCCAATTCCAAACAAAAGAACTATTTAGCCATTGCGTTTTTTGTTGTATTTGGTTTGATAATTGTATTTAGGAATCGAGTTAAAAGTATGTATGAAAGCATTACAACAATCCATATTTCAAAGGTTTGGAGAATACCTCAGTTTTTTTTAAATGAGATTCTAGTTAGTATTTTTGGTCAAACCATAATATGTTCCCTCGTATTTGCATTCATTTTTTATGACCAGGTCGAGAGCCTCACTTCATTATTTCTTGGTTCGTCTATCCTTGGAATCGTATTACCAACAATATATAGAGTGTTTTTAATCAAATTTTTGAAACTTCAAATTTTTGAAGCTGATTTCATCTCGCCAAGTTTAATGATGAATGCTGTGTTTCTCATCCCATATGTTATATTTAATCAATTATCGAGTATGTTTTTCGGCTCAAATCGGGGTCCCGGCTTGTTTTCTTCGGTTTTAATTATTGGGTATGTAGCTATTACTCAGTTTTTTGTTTCCAGAGGAATTGGCTATTGTGTTAACATTTTACCAATTAAATCATTGACTGAATCAAACATTGAAAGTGACACACCCATGCTACCTAAAGGAAGCAATTTTGAAGCAATTCTTAACATATTGTATTCTCTCGGCTGTACATCAATCATGTCTCCTATTATAAATCACATTTATGATGTGTTCTATCTCGAGCACCCTCTCAATTATCAAATAGTGGTAACATACACGGTTATATACATACTTGTTTCCTCATTATTTGCTATAATGAGGACAGTTAAATCCATTAAGAGAGAAGGGGAATCATGGATGAGTGATCATACTTTCATACATTTCAATTGCTCATTGTTTTCAATGCTATACACACTCTTCATTGCTTTGTTCCAACGAAAAATATTCCACATACAACCATTGTTTTTCGCCCTGGTTTTATCTATAATGGTGGCAGGTTACTCATTGGGAATTGGCTCGGGTTCCTCCCAGTTTGTGTCTTTTCTCTTTATTTACTCAATCTTTACAAAAATAAAGTAATATAAATCATTCAAATTGTAATTGTAAAGTATCGAAATCCTAGACCAAAATGTCTTCAAAGAAGTCGCCCATTGTGCCTGATCTTGAATCTAAAGATATAGAATTTGTTCCTGAAGAAGAGGATTTAGGTGAAGATCATGGTAAGATTGAATATTTAATTGATACTGAAGCCGAAAACGAAGAAGAAGAGAATGTTGATGATCAAGCACAGGAAGTTTTTGTGGAGCATCGTGAGGCCGTTTATTGTGTTTCTTTTTCTCCTAAAACCTTATCTAATGGATGTGTTGCATTTGCATCAGGTGGCGGAGATGATATTGCAGTGTTATATCATATTAGCGGTAATCAGCCACCAGTTACATTCAAGCTCACAAGCCACACAGATTCGATCAATGTGGTTTCATTTTCTCCCGATGGTACTATTTTGGCGACAGGTGGGTTAGATGGTAAAGTTTGTACCTGGGATACAACAAATGGTGCATTAATTTGCGATCTTGCAGGCCCAACCGATTCCATCGAGTGGGTTAACTGGCATCCAACCATTCCAGCTCTTCTTGCAGGAGACAGAGCAGGTATGATTTGGTTATGGAATGGAAAAACAGGTAAATGTGTGAAAGTTTTTAGCTGTCACGGAGGCGCTGTAACATGTGGCGGCTTTAGAGCTAATGGAGCAGAGATTTGGTCTGCTGGAGAAGACAGTACCCTTAAGATTTGGTCACCAAGGACTGGGCAATCAACATCAACAGTTCATGGATTGGAATTCCACGGGGATCCAATTACCGCAGGGCATTCAAACCAAAACCTTATTGTTACAGGAGATATTACTGGAATAGTCCATATAACCAGATTTGATGATTCAAAAGTTTTAGGGCAAAGTGATACAGGCGAGCATTCAATCGAAGCTATTCAGTTTTCGCCTGATGGGAAATGGTTTGCTGTTGCTTCTATGGGTGGAACATTATCTATATGGGATCCTAATACTTTCAAGTCCAGACATGCTCTTGTTCATCCAGATGGTGTTACATGTTTTAAGTGGCATCCAACTCGTCCTTTTGTCATTTCTGGATGTTCAGATGGAAATGTGAGAATATGGGATATAAGAAACGGTTCCCTATTGTCAACTTTGACTGGCCATGAAGATGTTATCACTTCCATTGACATTCATCTTGTTGAAGGATCACAATCAGACTTACTTATTGTTACAGCTTCAGATGATGCTACAGTTAGAATGTTCAGTTTTATCGAAGAGTATGCTCAACAGAGTTCTAAATAAAGAGAAATGTAACAAACAAGTTTTATTCTGAAGGAGTACGCGGATTTGGTGGAAACACTCCGAACGGTCTCACACGTGGAGTGAAGTGCACTGATGCTTTTGTTGGAGTAATATTTCGACTTTTCATAGAAGATTTTAATGGCAATATTGGTGATTCTTGTTCTTTCAAAAAGCTATTTGGTGTTTTTCGGATTTGGGTTTTCCCTTTAATATATACGATTTCGGCAGAAATTTCTCTTATCTTTTGTAACATATCATTCATAATAGATGCCATTTTCTGAAGTATTTCGTTTGCTTTGTCTTGAACACATGAAACAATATATGATAGAGGTGTTTTGTCAAATAGACTTCGTATGAAAACCAGAATATGATTCCAGTTCATTGATAAAGAAGATCTATCTGCAGATTTTGTTTTTATCATAGCTATCAACTGATCAATTGAGCTGGTAGCTTTTACAACTTCTTCTGATGGATCAAAAAATGAACTTATAGATCTTGAAAGATTCTCAAGAAACAGTTGAAGCTCATTTATATGGATATCAAGGTACCCATAGTTCGGAGTATTATTATTAAACTGTATTTCATCAATTTGGGTTTGTAACTTTCTCTTTTCAGATTCAGATTCCCTGAGTTTAACTGTCAATTGATCAAATCTTTTAACCATATTTTGATTCATCGTGTTGAGCGAATCATAATCATTTTGCATTGCCTGTAAGATATCAACTTGGTGTCCTTTGAGAAGAGAGCTATTCTTTTCATGTTCTCTATTAAGTTTTGCTTGAGTCTCATCTAGTTTTGACCTCAGACTAGAATTAAGTTCTTTCTCATTTTCAAGTTGAAATTCTAGTGTTTTCAATGACAACACAGATTTATTGAGCTCTTGGATCTGGCTAATATTATCGGAAATTCTTTTAAAAATATCTTCTGATGTAGTGCATCCAAGCATAGAGCAAAGTGAAGAAATAATCGAATTAAATTTGCTCGATAAAACTCTATTTTGAGATAATACATTACTCATCTCATCTTCAAGTTCTTTTTCATGCTTTTTTGAGACATCATAAAGACCTTGCTGTCTTTTGAGCTTTTCATTCGATTCATTCATCGATTTTGATATGTTCGAAATATATTCCTTAAGTGATGTGTTCTCGGATTCAAGAGTATATTTCAGCTTTTCTAATTCAGATATACGTTCCTGGAGCAAATGAATCTCTTTGAGATGATCATCATTATTGTTTAATGCTGCTTTCAGAAGGTTTTCAGTATTCATAAGTTTCATATTGTAGCTTGTCTGAAGATTCTTGAGAGAAACAGAAAGCTTCTCATCATCAATAGCATTCAATGTATTGCTGTTCTTCATTTTAATTGCCATATTCTCATTGCGAAGCTCTGCATTTTTTGATTCCAGATCCAAGAGAGAATTTGAAAGGAGAAGTCTTTGATTTTCTTGATCTCTGTTGCTGTTGTACAATGCTTCAATCTTTTTTTTAAACTCGTCATTCTCTTTTTGAAGAGCAAGATTCTTTTCTCGGAGATTGTGGTTCTCGATGTTAAATTGTTCATTAAAAATAGATTTATCTGACATTTTTGCTTTCAATGCTAATATTTCGTCATCTTTTGATTGTATTAACTTCAGATACTTTTCTTTGTCTTCATTTTTAACATTTCTGACAATTTTAGAACTAGAAACCATACTAAAATCATTCAGACGGGAATTGCATACATCTATCTTACTAAATAAATCGTTCAATCTGTCATACATTTTTGTTGTAATGCGTTCCATTATCGGATCAACATTATCAGAGTATTTTGTAATGGAATTCAATACATGCCATGATATTTGTTCTGGAATTCCTTCAAGAATGGAATTATTGGTTCGTAAAAATGCAATCTCATCATTTTGGCTTTCGATTAGGGACTCTAAAGCTGATACCCTTTCCGATTCCATAGAATTACCACCACTGACCCGCTTTTTAAGTTCTAATATTGCTGATTGAGTGAGAATAGAGTATTTTTGTTTGTTATCCATTAAATTTTAAACGGACTTTATTTAACAATTTATAATGGGTGGATTTCGGGAAAATCACAATGTTGGCACATGAAAACAGATCTTGGAGACATTTCTCCAATCAAAGAAGTTTTTGACCTCCCACAAAATAGACAGTTGCTACCTTTCTTAACAGCTACACTTTGATTTAGCCTTTTATGAATCTCTCCACACTTCTCAATCACATTATTCAGTTCCCCCTTTGTAGAATAATTTTTCAAGTTTGATGATATTTCATCAATTCTTTCATGAAGACTGGATATCAATTCTCTGAATTTGTCGAATAATCTTTCAATAAACTCCTTATCTACTTTCCTATCTATTGAACTGAGAATTTCTTGGTTTTTTTTGAGATTCTCCCGAAGAAAGTCTATAGCATCATCAAAACTCAGATCATTCTTAATAAGGTTCTTGATTCTGGTTACTTCGGTATCGGATAATTCAGCTTTAGTAACTGTAACCACCCTGGGAGAATTTTCAACTGAAGGCCTTCTTGGCGGTGCAATCATTCTCACTTCAACCTTTTGCTGAGGCTTCAAGAAAGAATTTGGATTTTGAGGAGGAATTGGAGGGAGCTGTCTATCAGACTTCTGTTCTGATATCTTTCCTTTTGGATTCTCAAGTTCTTTTGTTTGAGCTTTTTTTGGGATATCAAGCAATTGAGTATTTGCAAAGAATCGAGGGATTGTTACAGACAAATCTAACTCAGGAAGATGATCGATTCCATCAACATGATTCCTCAATAGATATAGCTCGTTATGTATGGACTGCATACTATGAACAATATCATCATATAATTCCTCGTCAAACAGGGTATCTTGCTGGTTTTTTTCAAGGATACCTCTAAACTTATCCTCAAGAGATGAAACGAATATATTAACATTAGCAACATCTCTCGAATTCTGATTTATAGCTTCTTTTAATTGAGAAATTTGCTGGATAATTGAAGGATCAACGGGCTGAGGAATTATTTGTGGTGGTAGCTTGGGTGTTTTCGTCATTGAGTTAAAGAAGTGATTCAATTTAGTGTTAACCATGCTTTCTGTTTCTAAATATAGCTTTTCTAATTGTTCGGTAAGCTTGGAAGAGTTGTCGATGAAAACAGGAGGTGGAATTGTACGTGTTTCTTCGGCAGGAACAATTTTCATTGGTTCTTGTTCAATATGAATATCAACCTGAGTGATTTTACCTGAGTAACTTGGTGGTAATGGCGGAGGTGGAAGTGAGTTTATTGATAGCCTCAAATCCGTAATTTCTTCTTGCATAGGCAGTGTTTTCTTAACTAAATCATCAATTCGCTGGTTAATGGCTTTTATATCTTTACTTTGATCAAATTTTGGCTGATTTTTTACAATTTCTTTGATTTGATTATTGATGGAAGAGAATGTTGATTCAAAATTGGCCATCATTGAATTGACTTGAGTGTTGGTGGATATAGTAATCTCGTTCATTTTTTCTTCGAGCTCTTTACTAATCCGCTTTTCAGTCTTACTAAAATCCCGAGATATAGTTTCAACACTTGATGTTAAAATTTGAGATCCCTTTTCAATTTCACAAAACCGAGATACATTTTTGTTCCTGAAATCATCGAAATCCGCATTTGTAACAAAATCAGATAATTTTTCTTCAAGTTTAACGATTCTCGCATTTTGGGATTTTATGTGATCGTTTAGAAGCAGAATTACTTGTGAAATAACGCCAGACTCTACTTCAAATTTAAAAAGATCCTCAGCTGAAATTAGGTTTGTCAAATCCATTAATAACAGAAAAAATCTCTCTTTAAGGTATATTATGTTGAGGGTGTTTTAAGCAACATTGCTGATTGTTTATCATTAAGAACCGCTGTTCCTTTCAAATATAAACTGGTCAATTCATTTCTGAATGAGCAGCTTGTTTCCGTTCAAGGGCACCTATGATGATTTGGCCTCAGAGGTAGAAAGTGTAAATAAGTTAGTAATTGTGGATTGTTATACTTCATGGTGCCCAACATGCAGAAGGCTTGGAATGCTATTACCAAAAATAGCAGATGAAAATGAAGATGTTCTGTTTTTAAAGGCTGATCTCGACGAAAATCCTGAGCTTAAAGAGTTTTTCAAACTTCCAAATATTCCAGTTCTGAAGTTCTTCAAAGCTAATGAAGATGGTAAGTGTGCTGAAGTTGACAGTGTTGTTGGGTTGAACGTTAATTCACTCCGAGAAAAAATACAGCAGTACAAATAAGTACTTTTAGTTTTGGTCTTCCATTTAAAAAAATTCTTAAAGATATTTTTATCTGTTTTTCAATTTCTGATATATTTTTCCGAAACCTACTTTACATTCTCAAATTTGAATTAATCCTACTATTCTTCATCATTTGAACTATTCAAAAAAGTTCATTGATTTTTACAGATTATATGTAACGGAGTTTCAAATGCTATCACATTTTTCGAGATGTTAATTATGCTATCCTATTCCCTAAATCATCAGTTTGAATGATCTGTTCTTCTTCCTCTTCTTCTTCGATATCATTAATATTTGCTGGAAGTGTTGATTGAACAGTTTGTAATGATTTGGTTTCCACATTATCAATAACATCAAGATTTTCTTCTTCTTCAATATCATAATCAATATCATTGATAATGGATTGAGGCAATGATTGAATTGATGGTACTGCTTTGGTTGCGTTATTATCAATTACATCAACTTTCTCTTCTTCTTCTTCAACATCATAATCAATATCATTGATAATGGATTGGGGCAATGATTGAATTGATGGTACTGCTTTGGTTTTCACTTTATCCTTAACATCAACTTTCTCTTCTTCTTCTTCAATATCATAATCAATATCATTGATAATGGATTGAGGCAGTGATTGAATTGACGGTACTGCTTTGGTTGTGTTATTATCAATTACATCAACTTTCTCTTCTTCTTCTTCAACATCATAATCAATATCATTGATAATAGATTGAGGCAGTGATTGAATTGACGGTACTGCTTTGGTTCCATTATTATCAATTACATCAACTTTCTCTTCTTCTTCTTCAACATCATAATCAATATCATTGATAATGGATTGAGGCAATGATTGAATTGATGGTACTGCTTTGGTTTTCACTTTATCCATAACATCAACTTTCTCTTCTTCTTCTTCAATATCATAATCAATATCATTGATAATAGATTGAGGCAGTGATTGAATTGATGGTACTGCTTTGGTTGTGTTATTATCAATTACATCAACTTTCTCTTCTTCCTCTTCAACATCATAATCAATTTCATTGATAATGGATTGAGGCAGTGATTGAATTGATGGTACTGCTTTGGTTGCGTTATTATCAATTACATCAACTTTCTCTTCTTCTTCTTCAACATCATAATCAATATCATTGATAATGGATTGAGGCAATGATTGAATTGATGGTACTGCTTTGGTTTTCACTTTATCCATAACATCAACTTTCTCTTCTTCCTCTTCGATATCATAATCAATATCATTGATAATGGATTGAGGCAATGATTGGATTGATGGAACCGCTTTGGTTCCATTATTATCAATTACATCAACTTTCTCTTCTTCTTCGATATCATTATCAATCTTGTGGTTTTGGTTTTCTAAAGTTGGAATTTTGACATTTTTTGAATCACACATCACTATAGTAGAGGTACTATTTTGATCCTTTTTCAAGTCGGTAAGGTTTTCGCAATTATCTTCTTCATATTCTTCTTCTACATAATAATCATAGTCATCGACTTTGGTTGGGAGTTGGAGATTGTTCGTAAATATTTTTGATACATTAGGGATGCTATTTTTCGGTTTTGATCTGAGAGCCCCATTTTCTTTAGAATCTAATTGCTCTTTTTGGGATTTGGATCCAGTCTTATAAGACTCGCTATTAATCTCATCCAAGGAATCATAGATTCCATTTTTATCGAAAAACCCTTGAGTTTTTTTCATATTTTGATTATCAACAGGTGATGGTATTTTTGAATCATCACTTTCATAATATGATTCTTCGATTAATGCATCCATTATTTGCTCTTTTACAGTTTTTTGATTGATTTCTCCATTTTCTTCAATTGGTGGATCCCCATGAAGAAGTACATCAATTTGAGACAATTCTTTTTCCAAAAAACCACATTGCTGAAATACAAGATATTGGATTTTTGGTTTAAGCCTAAGATTTTCTTTTGATAAAAAACCAATAATACTCGGAAACACTGCTGATCCCATTTTGCACTTCTTAAAGACAAGCGATCTAATCCGATATCTAGATAGATTTTTCATCAAATAGATATAAGACTCAGCATCTGTGACTATGTTGGAAAACTCTAATTCCTCCAAAGAGTCTGAATTGCATATGGAATCAACAAGGATTTCAAAGTATTTTTTATCCATTTTCATTGAAGAAACCTTTAATTTTTTAAGGTACTTAGATTTTGGAAGTGCTTTTTTCAAACATTTAACAAGATATGGCAAAAAGCCCTTTTTCATATTAGCAATCGATGCAAAAAGTATATTTTCAATTTTTTTAGATACATTCCCATTTTTTTCTTTAGATTTTTCATATTCTCTTTGATACACGCAGGAAAACGTAATTGAAGATAATTGTTTATAAATAGCATTTGGTAATGCTTCAAATAACTGCTCGTAATTCGTATTATTTATGACGGAAAAATCACAGTCACAATGATCAAAACTGCCGTTACAGACTCTAATAAAGAAATCTTTTCCCATTTTGCTCGATAATATAAACCACGCATCTTTTACTATTTGGAAAAAAAGCCCCACACTTCAACAATATCAGCCCTGAACTTGGGAACACCTGCCAAAAATGTCTGACATTTTTCGCTTCCGTATTTAAATCCTACTCCGAATGAATTTTCGATACATGACGAACAATCATCAAAATCACCAGCTAGCTTTAAATCATCCATTCCAAAAGTGAGTGTTTCGCTTGTTGCAAATAAATAGCAAGGATCATCACATTGGGGTTTGTAAGGAATAAAGGCATCCCTTGTAACACTAAAAATAAAGGTACTAGTGTTATTTCCAAATCTAACAGCATCACAATTCCATTTGGTCGCCGCAAATCCACCAAAAACATATTCTCCAGCTCTCACTAAAACAGCAGTAATTCCCATTCCATCAATCATCCTATGCATTTTTTGGATTGATCTACCATCTCTATTCGTGGAAAACATAAGGTGTGTCTCAGGTTGTTCTTTAAATGGGAAACACATATAGAGCTTTCGGCCAAGAGCTGGATCATTTATAATCTCGGAATTCTTGAATGGTTGGAATGACAACTGCAGACCTCTCTCAATATATTTGGATTCTTTCCTTTGTGACATTTTTTCTAATGTAGTGATCTTGGGACCTTGATCTTCTTTCTTATTTGATTTTTCGTTATTTTCAGTTTCGCTTACTTGCATTTCATCCTCATCAACAAATGGGCGATAACTGAATGTAGGTCCACTATTTTCAGGGCCATTAATTACAATATTCAAACTTCCTATTACTTTAATCTCTCCACATGATGTGTTTGCAACCGGAAGGTCATGGTTACCTTGCAAATCACTCTCGAGAATATTAGAAGCAATTGAAGCCCTAAGAAGAGTTGTTGGAAGTGAAGAATTTGAATGAAGTTTGATCATGGATTCATGTGTTTCAATTTCTTGAAGCTTCCTTTGAAGCTCAATTTTTGAGGATTTCAACTCATTAGCCCTATTATGAAATCTTATTCTGGCATCTTCAAGAGCCCTTTGAGCTATTCTTTGAATCTGGCTTCTTACTTTTTCTTCATTTTCGTTGATTCCATTCAATGCAGCATCAATATCATTAAGTTTGTTAACGATACTGCTTTTTCTCAATTCGAAAACAGGATTTGGATCAATGAGCTTGTCTTTCAGATCATCGTATAACTCTGGCAAAGCAAATAATTTATGCCTACTTTGTTCTCCCTTTGAATGAGATCCGTGTATTTTGCACTCAACACATAATGGTATATGACATTTGCTGCAAAAATACTGATATGGATAGTTCGGATGAAATCTGCACATTTCTGTGTGAGCCAATGCTTTTGAAAGATCAACACGGACATGCTGAGAAAACACAGGATTCGCATTGTGGGTTACAGAATCACATTGAGGACAAAGCTTAATTGAATCGTTTTCACACCAAAGAGTTGCATTTCTCTTTTTACAAACAGAACACTCATTTAAAATATGAGGGTCGTGAGCAATGTTATCACCTCCTTCAAATCGGATAATATGAAGGGGCTTAATTTGAGCAGAAGAGTATATTATGAACTCGTTTCTGCTAGAAAGCCTTAAGGAATCGCATTCTGGTCGCAATTTTGATGATTTTGGTTCTTCTGATGACCATTTATAATCAGTTACCATTGAATCGAGGGGCTCGTGGTTCATTATTACACCCAAAGCAACAGCAATATGAATAACTTCATGAACTTTTGCGCTTTTATCAATTGGAACAGAGCCTGTAATAAATTTAAACCCGTTTGTCTTATTAACACGTATTCCATTTTTCAGAATATCAGATATTGGTTGTTGAATAGACATTAGAGGAATAAAAACATCGACAATATTACTGTTAGGCATCCTTGATGTGTACTTCTCAAAAAGTGAATCGCATTTTTCACAACTAATATCGAAACATTCTTTGATTTTTAATTTCGGAGCGTTTAGATTAAGCTGTAATAAGAATTCTGATATACCATACTCGTCATCAGTCTCTGGAATTAGCCTTTCATCTAGCGACATTTAGAACTGTTAACAGTTTATTTGTAAAGTTATTTTACCTGATTAAACCCATGTATCATTATTCTTGTTGACCAACAAATAAATGCTATCATGAGTGTTCTAATTATAAAAAATCGAAAAAGCATGGATTTTTTAAAAATCTTTGATTGCTCCGGAAGCCAAAAGATATTCAATGATATCATTGTTTCCGTTCGTATTAAGTATTCTCAGAGGCGAAAAATTGATAAATATCGATAAAAACTATTATCCTTTGCATTAATATCGCACCCATGTTCGACGAGTAATTGAACAAGCATTATGTTTTTAGTATAAACTGCCCAGTGTAAAGGGGTAAACCCAATATTCTTATTGGGATATTGTTATCTTTGGCATTTAAATTGATCCCTTTAGTTACTAATAGTTGAGCAATTTGGTAATACCCATTCTCAATTGCTATGTGAAGAGGTGATTTATCAAAAGTTTTCAATAGTTTTCATCATTTGTACAATTAAGATTGTATTCTCTTTCAATTAAGAATGAAACAAGCTCAAGATTCCCTGAGTATACGGCTAATATCATGTCGGTTGGGGTGGAATGAGGTTTGAATATTGCACCATGATCACTGAGATATTGAACTATTTCAAGATTTCCATTCTGTATAGCTATTTGATGAGGTGTCATGGAAAGAGAATTCAAATAGAATACTGATCTACACTATTAATATCAAAACCATTGGAAAGAAAATACTCTATTAAAGGAATACTTTCACTATGCACAGCATTGTGAAGAAGATCTATTGAGAAGAAATTGGTTGAATAATTATTGATCCACAATTCATTTTTTCGGATTTAATAAGTAATTCAACGATGTTTTTGTTTCCATTATATGCAGCGAAGTTTAGGGGAGTCATTGAACAATAATTTCTTTTATACAAAAATCATGCTCATCAATTTTTGCTCCCTTTTCCAAAAGAAACTCAACCACATGTATCTTTCCATATTTTGAAGCTAGATGAAGAGGAGTGAGTTGAAATATGTAAAAATAATCTCATTGTTGGGGTAATTGATAAGATTTGGAAATCTCACTAAAATAGTATTTAACATTTTGACATTACCATTTTTCAAAGCATAATCGAATGGAGTACAATTGAATCTAACTATAAATCACGGTATTCTTGAATGATCACGTTGGCTCCATGGCTCAGTAATAATTCGCAACAAGCATAATTGTTCCCTGAGCAACAATAATGAAGAGGTGTCATTTCAAAAGCTAAATCTTACTATATTCATCAGTTTCATTAGCATCAAAACCACAATCAAGAAGATGACTAATAACAGGTAATAAACCAAACTCAGATACATGATGTAAAGGATTTTTAAAAATTTCTTTTCTCAATAATTTGTCTTGAGGAAATTCTTGTTCCAAAATATATTTAATCAAATCCAAATGACAAAAAATGCAAGCAAATTTTAAATTTGAGCATAAATTCATTGGTGAGACTGCAATAATATTGATTATTTCATGGTTTCCTCCACAAAGAATAAATGGCAAATCATTTTCATGATAAAGATAGCCATTAATAATCAAATATCGAAAGCACTTAATGGATCCAAAATATCCACAAAAACCAAGGAGATTAATGTCTCCATCAATAAATAATCGATAATCAGCTGTCCATTCAAATGGACTCCATGCAATCTTATAATTATTTAAGTTGTTTTCGACTTTTAATGACTCCAAATCATCATATTTAAGAAAATATTCGATTGAATTACGAGGAAAGCCATATGATATCATTGAATCCAACATTTCATCATTTAAATATATATCAAATTTGTCTAAATCATCGAAATTTGAAGTGAATTCTTTAAAATTTCCAATAAAATTGCGAAAATACAAGCAAGGGTGGTACTTATTATTCTCTTTCAAAGTCTCAATAATGTCACTAAGCTGAAAATACCCTGTTTCAAAAAGTAAATATGATAATTTTGGACATTTTTCAATAGATCTTTTTAATATGGCTCTTTTAAATTCACCATTATAAAGAAAACAATGGTCAACAATTTGATCTAAAGCAAAAGGTCTTAATGATGGCAGAACAGATATAAATTCAGCAAGTAAATCATAATCATCTTCATACATCTTATCAAATGTCGGTTCTTCAGCTAATAATTCATGTTGGTAATTAAGGAATTTATCCATTATAAAAATTTTATATTCTGGTTTTTATTGTTAAGAATATCTGATTTCATATTTATTGAAGATCATAATAGTGTGTACTTTTTGTTTTCAATCATTAATCAAATAATAATAGGAACAATAATCTGATTCTTTTGTCATGAAAGTGAAATGGATTTGAATTCACCTTTCAAAACATCTTAATTATGTTTTGTTTTATTGAGAAAAAATGATCATTTAAGAGCCATTTCACTAACAAAACTATTTAGGACCATAATTGAAGAGTCTTGAGGGGGATTTGGGAACAAAAAAATTCTTTTCAAATAAATCCAATGGATCTTTGTGATATATGGATTTTGAATTCACAAATTTTTTAAATGAACCATATTTCCCAATATAAATCTTTCAAAAGTTAATCTTCTATATATCATAATATAGTTGATTTTTAATGAAAATGAGAATATGGATACCTGAATGTGTTACCATAAAATCATCAAATAAAAGATCCAATTCTTCAATGAATAATTGAAACCTATCTGGCTGTTATATATACAACACTCATGCAATAATATATAGGCAAATATGAGTATTAAATACCGTTTACCACCAAATGCTTTACTAATCGTCGACCTGTGGTCGCATCCTTTCAATTTTTTGGAATTTTTGTTCATATCACATTCATTATGCAAAATACCCGCCCACGCGTCTTTTTTGACATTGCTATTGGAACCAGCGCTCCAAAGAGGATCATTTTTGAGCTTTTCTCCGATGTAGTCCCAAGAACAGCTGAGAACTTCCGTTGCCTTTGCACAGGTGAAAAGTCAACCGATGGTCAAAAGCTTACATACAAGGGATCTAAGTTCCATCGCGTTATTCCTGAGTTCATGTGCCAGGGTGGTGATTTCACAAGGGGAGATGGTACTGGTGGTGTATCAATTTATGGAAACAAATTCAATGATGAAAACTTCAACCTTAAGCACACCGAACCATTCCTCCTTTCCATGGCTAATGCTGGTAAGAATACAAATGGAAGCCAATTCTTCATCACAACTGTATTGACACCATGGCTTGATGGCAAGCATGTCGTTTTTGGTAAGGTTCACGAAAGCTGTCATGAAATTGTCAGAGAAATTGAAAAAGTTGGTACAAGACAAGGCAAGCCAACTAAGACAGTAGTTATTACTGACTGTGGTCAATTATAAAAACCCACACCACCCTTCATTTTTTCAAATTTTTAATTTTTGTTAGCTAATCTAATGATGAATCATTAAATGAATGAATTCTTTTATTTGATTCAGTTTAATTTCCCCAAAAAAAGGGAAATTCATTATCCATTTGAATCAGAGCAGTCTAATTTCGAAATAATACTCAAATATTTTATATGGAAAAAAGATTTGGAATATCTTGCATTTACACATTCACCATCGTAAAAGAGGCACAATTTAGTATATAATACACCTTGGATTAATAAACTTATCGATATATATGCTTTTCACATTCATTGTTTTTATCTATTCCCATTTAATTGTCTGCAATGATCTATATTTATTATTAAAAATCCATGCTTCCAACATATTATATGAAATATTTGACAGTACTTGTTGTAGTTTTACAGTATGTTGAGGATTGTGATTTATTTATTGCTATTGTTTTTGGCTGTGTATGTTTTATATCGAAAGATTCGCCCAAGTAAACCATTAAAGGTTCTATATACTAAGTGGGGGGAAGATTTGAATTGTGAGTTACCTCTTAATGATTACCCAAGACCTCAACTGAAGCGAGATAGTTTTATTAATCTGAATGGTCCCTGGGAATATTGTTTCAATAACTCTAATGTTATCCCTAAAAATTTTATAAAATCGATAATTGTTCCGTTTTCTCCCGAGTCAATTCTATCTGGAGTTGGCCGCCAATTGAAACCCGGGGAAACTCTATGGTATCGTAGATTTTTTGATATAAGTACTAATGATGGAAGGTTTATTCTAAATTTTGGCGCAGTAGACCAAGAATGCACAGTTTTTATTAATAGGCATATTGTTGGGTATCATTTTGGTGGGTATTTGCCTTTTTCTTTTGATATTACTGAAGTTTTGGTTGATGGAAGCAATGAAATTATTGTCCGAGTCCTTGATAACATATCCAAGAATGGAGCTGGTTATGGGAAACAAACTCTTCAAAGAGGAGGGATATGGTATACAGCAACAAGTGGTATTTGGCAAACTGTATGGATGGAAAAGGTTCCTGATAATTATGTAAAATCACTAAAAATTATACCTGAATATGACACAGGATCAGTCAAACTTAATGTGGTGGCTAAAGCCCCATCCATTGTATCAGCAAAAGTCTATGATAGAGAAAGAATGATATTATCTGTCCAATTCAGTTCCAATGCTGTTGGAGATATTAAGTTACCTAGTTTTAAGAGTTGGAGTCCCGAAAGCCCATTTCTTTACACATTAAAGATAGAGCTTGGGAATGATAGAGTTGAGAGCTACTTTGGAATGCGGAAATTTTCTATATCTGAAGATGAGAAGGGTTTGAAAAGGTTGTGCTTAAATAATAAACCATATTTCCATAATGGTTTGCTTGACCAAGGATATTGGTCTGATGGAATATATACTGCACCTAGTGACGAAGCTTTGATTTATGATATCAAAGAAATGAAATCGCTTGGTTTTAATATGCTTAGGAAGCATATCAAAATAGAGCCTCTTCGCTGGTATTATCATTGTGATAGACTTGGCATGATTGTATGGCAAGATATGGTCAGTGGTGGTTCATATTTCAACCCCATTGTTGCTCAGATACTTCCATTTATAGGAATTGAAATCAATGACAACAAATATTGGGCATTTGGAAGATCAGGACAAGATTCTAGAAACCAGTTTTATCGAGAAATGATATCAACCGTGGAGCACCTTTATAACATTGTTAGTATTGCTATGTGGGTACCATTTAATGAAGGTTGGGGACAGTTCGATTCAATTGTTGCATATAACAAGATCAGAGAATTAGATCAAACAAGGCATATTGATCATGCAAGTGGTTGGCATGATCAAGGAGGAAATGATTTTAAGAGCTATCATGTCTATTACAAAGCAATTAATATAAAGAAGGATCCTCTCAATCGAGCAATAATTCTCTCCGAATTTGGGGGTTATAGTTGGGGTATTAATGAGCACTCAGCATGCCATGATGTTTTTGGATATAAAATATACAAATCTGAGACTGATTTCAACAATGCGATTATGGAAATATATACCAAAGAAGTACTTCCATTCATTCCACTGGGACTGTCTGCAGCGGTCTATACTCAAGTTTCTGATGTAGAAGATGAGGTAAATGGCTTGCTAACATATGATAGGAAAATTAATAAATGCAATCGAGGAACAATAGCAAGCTTAATGAATCAAGTCACCAAGATGAATCAATAAACCTTAGTCTTAATGAATAATTACTCACCAAACAAAGAAATAGAAGAGATTAGAAATAGAATTAATGATTTTAAAATCGTTGTAGATTCATTTTCGAAAAGAAATAGTGTTGAAATCAGGAGAAACTTGAAAACAGCATCGAGCTGCATTAATAGAAAACCTAATCCAACAGAACAACGCAAAATATCTCAAATACACACAGTAAATAACCAAAAAAGTATGGTTAATTCTACGAAAATCCAGAATAAACAACTTGGAGTGGGATTTTGTTCGAAAACCGAGATTAACCTTAAAAGAACACCATGCATTACATCAAAATCATCCGAAAAAGAAAAATCATATGATATGGAGCCAAATATCACAATTATGGATACCCCTTCACCAATATTAAGGAAATCTAAACAAATCTATAGTAGTCCTATTCAAACGCCGAAAGTTTCTTTCAAGAGAAGCAATTATTCTCATTCATCTTCGGATTCAGATGTTGAAATTGATATGGAAAAGATCAGACGCAGAGTTCAGCTCAGAAAAGGTAACATCTCTAAATCATGCGAAAACACTATTCAGCATTCATCAAAAGCAATAGAAGAAGAGTATAAAAGCTTGTTTAAGGATACACTTGCAAGTCTGAAATCCCCAGTACCTCTAATATCTCATCATAGTATCAGCTTTTCCTCATTTTTCGAGAGTGATGATACGAGCTTAGATGAAGATATTGATGAGAGTATTATATTTAATGATGAGAGCGGTGATTTTGAGCAAAAAATCAAAGACTTAAAAAGGTCTCTTATTGAAGAAGAAGACGATTAACCATTTTTTTGGTCCAGGTATCAGATCTACTAATGTTAGTAGTTTTGCTCTTTACCGTTGATTTATATAAAGGGAATTGGAATGCTTCTATTATGTCATATGATAGCCGTATTATTTATACATCTCAACGTTTCAGAATGTTTTTTAATCCTCCCGAAAATTATATGAATTACTCATGCATTTTTAGCTATGGAACATTTTTGAACTCTACTGAAATGAGATTTTTTTCATCTAATTATTCTTTTTCTGGTATAATGATATCTCCAACAAGATTGTTTTCGTTAAGTATTCCAGATACGTATAAAACTTCATCATATGATAAAATATCTTTTATTGATAAATCTATCAAGAAATATAGGCTTCAAAAACCATATCAAGCTGAAATCCTTAATGAAGCTGTCATAAATAGCTGTCTTCAGCTTGCTAAACCAGTTGAGTGCTCTTGTTTTTGGATAGATTTATATAATTTTAGCAATTTTACAGGCCCATTTTCTCTTAAACGATCAATTGAAGGAGGGTTGCTAGGAAAAGGCCAGTTTAATCTGTCCTTTCAAGCATATGAATTCGATAGTGGCGGGTTTGTTGTACAAGGAAAAGTTTTGAGTATGATTTTTGCGTTTTGTGTAATTTTGAATTGCTATGCATGGTACTTTTTGTTGTCATCATTGAGCACCATTAATTCTTTAATCCCAATTTCTTTCCATTCTATATCTATGCATATTAGCACAGATTTTGGGATATCTTTGCTGGTTTTAGATATTTCAATGTCGAATCCCTCCTTTTTCTACCCATTTTTTGTAATTTTTCTAGTGTATGTGGCATCATACATTCTGATTCAGATGAGAATTCTTACACTATTTTCCAGATATTATGTCGAATTAGATAATGACAATGCGAACACAAATGACAAGGGCAATTTCTTTTCTTTTTTGATCGAGATATCTGTCAGTCTTTCCATAGCCTCACTTTCTGTGTCATTATCAATGCAGCATCCATTCATCTTTCTCCCCTACCTATGTTCATTTTTCTTACCACAGATATTTAAATCAGCACAGAATAACACAAAGCCAGGTTCTAAATGTTTTTCAATACTTATCTCATTATCACGGCTTATTCCATTTTGGTATTTTACATTTATCAAAGAGAATATCGGAGAAGTTTTCTCATATAAGGTCGGAATTGTCTTCACTATATGGGTTTTGTTCCTTTTGTTTATTATATTGCTGCAAAGCAACTACGGAGGATCATTTTTCCTCCCAAAATCATTTGTGCCGAATACATATTCATATCAACATGTTTGCGAGAAAGAAGTGGAATGCCCAATCTGTATGTGTACTATTCACGAGTCTTCTAAATGTATGATTACTCCGTGCTCGCACTGTTTCCACGAAGAATGTTTAAGCAGATGGATGGATGAACAATTAATCTGTCCAATATGTAGGAGTACTCTCCCTTTAAAATGACATGTGATTTAAAAACCGGCCTTAATAAAATGTGTGAATCCTTTATTGTGAATTATGTTGATCTCTTTGAACAAGCAAATGATAATAATCCTGAGGTAATGGAGTACGCAAATAGTCAGATATTAGAAAATATGGAGAAATCTCCATTGAGGTTTTTGCAGATATCTCTTAGTATCGCAATCTATCCATCTTTGAGCGAAAAAACCGTTCGAATGGCATTAGTTTTATCAAAGAGATCGTTTTCATTTATTAAATCACAAAATCCAGATAGAAGTGTGCTTGAAGTTTTGAATTCATTTAATGAAGGACTAGTTCCAAGTTCCATTTCTATTTGCATTGAGTGCTTAGGGAAATTCCCAACACATTCAGGTAGCTTATTGGGCGAATTTGTTTCTTTGTTAATTCTTGAAGATGATAATTCGACAATCATTGATCAAATATGTTCTCAAATAAATGGAATAAGCGATCAAAATCTTAAAATAGGAGCATTTAGTGCATTTGAACAAATTACTGAATCAGTATATCTTGAGCCAAATCAATATCAACCAATTCTCACACAAAGTTTTTTAAATCTTTATGATCAAAAAACTAACGCAGAATTAGCAAAATTATGCTTGAGAACTATTTTGAATTTAATCACTTCAATATCGGATTTATTCGAATCACCCGAGAACAGACAGGCAATTTTCGATACACTTCTCTCTTCTTTGAGAAAAACAGAGCTCCAACCAATAGCCTTTTTATGTTTTGGCAAAATATCGAGGCATTACTATCAATATTTTGATAGTATTGCATCTACAATTATTGAACAGTCATTGGAGATTATTAATAATAGAAATTCAACAAATGATCAAATCACATCAATATGCAAGCTATTCAAGAAAATTGCAGTTGCAGAGCATGAGAAGGTATTGGCTGGAGAAGAAATCATTGGGATTATTGATGAAATTATTCCAATTACATTTGAAGTTTTAGTTACTATTGCCTCTGATCATGGCTTAATAGATCCAGATCCAATAGGTGAGTTTTTTATTCATAATGAAGCTACTCTTGTATTAGGTAACTATTTCCAAACATCGCCACAGAACATGGCCTCAATTTCTATTCCTTGGATTACAGCGAATATCCAATCTGAGACTCCAGGTAACAGAGAGGTATCTTTTCTCTTACTTAGTTATTGTGTAAATTATTTATCTGATGATGATGTTGGTAGCATTGTATCAGAGTATTTGCCTTTTATTCAACTATCCTTTGCTGATTTGTCATCTCGAGTTATAGAGTCTTCTCTATTCTTTTTATATGCAATTGTTAGGAAATATGTAACTTCAAAAATGTATAACATAATTCAAGATTATTTAATATCAATGGTCCCACATTTTCTTACAGTTGCTGATTCTCATCCCAATGTTTGCTGCTTTTTATCCAAAATCCTAAATGAGATAATTGAACAGGGAGGCTTTCCATATTTTACTGAAGTTTTTCATAGATTTTTGCCTTTTGCATCATCATCAGATGTTGACCAAACTAATCATGTGTTTAGAACATTGGAAGTCTTGATTAAACATGCTCCCAAAACAGATGATGTTATCAATCTCATTCCACAAATTGTTGAATTATTGGAACAATCTGTTTTTGATGTTCATCTAAAGAAGAACCAAGATTCCATATATTTCCTAGCTATTTCGTTTTTCCTAAGGGCCAAAGCAGCCTTCATTCCATATACTCAGAGCATTTTTGATGTGTTTTCTCACGAATTTCGAGAAACCAATACTCTTAACCCCGTTTCTTTGTTAGCGATTGATGAACTGCGAATCGCTGTTGGGAAAGAGTTCAATTCATATATTCCCGAAACTGTTAGTATGATTATCTACCTGATTAACCGAATTGGAAACTCTAATGAAATTGAAGATGGATGTGCAGTTCTCTCAAATTATATCAAGACGGTTGACATTAAGCCATATATTAATGAACTTATGAATTGTCTTATCTCTGTATTATTTGAGGTCCAATATTCATATCAAAGTATCGGATCGATTCTCAAACCCATTAAGTTATTCATGATGAAATATTTTGAACAATCATCAACACATATATTGCCAATTATTCATTACCTTAAAGACATAGTTTGTAATCTGAATCCTTCACACCCAGATTCCATTTATTTAACAGATTCAGTGATTCATTTTTTCATCGTGCTCCTGGATAGTTGTGATGCAACTGCTGCCATTCAATGGATAGATCAAATTTTTGAACTATTTTACAAAATCAATGAAATCAATGACTCATTTAACTCAGATAAATTCACTGATTCTTCAGTTGAAGACCTTTATGATATTAGTGCTCAATTAATACTTAGGGTAATTGACTTATCCCCTCAAAATTCTATTGATTTTTTCCAAGAAAACGAAAATGTTCTAAGTTTAATTTTGATTATAGCAAAAACAGAGGCATCATCAACCAATGGAAGGGAAATACTAAGGCAACTAGGTATCGATCCTGATGAAATAGAGTAAACTACAATGTAAATAACGTTTATTATACGTTAAAATAGATGAATCCTTATCATCTTCTTGGCATTAATCCAAGCTCAACCAGGCAAGAAATCAACTCTGCCTTTCGTAAATTTGCGATAAAATATCACCCAGATCGTAATACTTCAGATGAAGCACCTCGGCTCTTTGCGGATTATTGCGAAGCTTACGAAATCATGTCTGATCCAAAAAAGCGCGCTGCTTACGATCAATTTGGCCAAAAAGGTCTTGCCGATTTGAAATGGAAGCCCTCTGATCCTAATATTGTGTTTTTCAAGTTTTTTGGATCCAATAATCCATTTGATTTCCTTCTTCCTTCCCGAAATGCGACCGAGTTTGCAAGGCTTACCAAGCCAACACAAACACGTCCAAACGAACCATTAGAGCTTCATCTCTCTGTTCCTTTGTCCGATTTTATGACTGGCCATACACGCATGGTTACCGGAATACGTAAGCTCCCTAATTCTCAAATGGAAGAGGTTCAATTAGCATGCAAGATTCATCCTGGCATGGCTGAGGGAACCAAGATTGTTTTCCCTAAACTTGGAAATTCCGAAATTGAAACAGCAGATCCTGCCGATGCCATAGTCACCATATCCACCCAGCCACATGAATTATATAGGAGGTTTGGCTCAGACCTAGTTTTTTCCCAGAACATTACTTTGGTAGACGCTTTGGTTGGCCGCGATTTCAAGGTCCCATTGATGGATGGGAGACTCCTTCCTTTACATTTAACAGATATCGCAGCTCCAGGGTACAAAATATGTATATCCGGCGAGGGTATCCCAATATGGGATGACGTTAATGGTGAAATAACTGGAAAAGGAAACCTATTTGTCGAGTTTAATGTTGAATGGCCAATTAACAGATCAGATAATATATGGAAAGATTTGGTTAAAGCTTTCGAGAAGAAGTAAAAATCTCTAGCTGGTTTTCGGGTTGATCCGACACTTTTACGATCCAACACGAGAATGTTGACCAAGGAAGAGTATAAACACTTGAAGGAAAAGCACAATAGACTGAGCGAGATGAATGTTGAATATGATGCGCAGATAGAACTTCTTAAAGCCCAGAATCAACAGATTCCACATTTGAGTAAGCAACTAGAGGAAATAAAGAAGGATAGAGAAAGGATGGAGGAAATGTTTTCCGTGGAAATCAATGAAGCGAATATGCAAATTGTTAATTTTAGAAAATCAAACCCTTCCATTAGAGGGATTGTCAGTAGCAAGATTCCTGAGCCAAAAGCACAAGATCCAAATATTATGAAACTAGAACAGCAACTTACAAAGACCCAAGAAACATTGGATAACCTTGAATCATCTGAGATGTCATTATGTGAAGAAATTGCGTTTTATGCAGCATCAGAGCAGCAAATTACCTCAGAAATAGAGGATATGAATCATTTGCAAGACAGATTCAGCCATATAATACCAAAAATTGAGTCAATCAAAGGAACCGGGTTTTATTTTCAAGATTTAATTGTTCAAATTGAGAATCTTAAGGCATCAAGATCAATACAACAAGGTAGAAGGAATAAATTAAATGGCTGGCAATCTCAGGCTTTGGTGATAAATGAAAGCCAGAAAAACACTTTATCTGGAATCACATTTGATCATGAAAAAGTGTTGTCATTGAGCCACCAAGAGGAATCAAAGAGCATTTTGCTCCAATCTCAATTTGCTGGGCTTAATAATGACTTTTCACAACTCCTAATTAAGGTTTCTGATTTGGAACTCCAGTTAGAAAATGAGCAAAATCAAACTCAAGATGATATAAAAAGCATTAAGCTTACAATCGAATCCAATAAAATTCTTTTCGATGAGAATGCAAAACAAATTGCTGGACTAAAGAACCAAATAGATAATTACCAGGCAAGTGAGAAAAAACTACTCCAAAAGAGATTAGATATGATTCAACAGTTAGAAAAAAGGGTTGAACAGGAAAAGAAATCCAAACCCAAAGAAGATATCAATAATCCATTTATCATAGAACTGACTGCCACAGCTGAAGAATTGATGAATGAATTAGAATCAGAGAAAAACGAGCTGAAATACCAAGAGAAACTGCTTCAGAAGAATCAAGATGAATTACAGAAAAAAGAGTATATTATTGAAGAATTTAAAACATTGCATTCCTATAGAAATCCTGTTCCTGAAGAAGAGGCTTTTCATGAGTTTTTGAATTTATGTAAGGAAATTGAGATTAAGCATTATAGCTTTGTTGATGATCTTGCTAATATATCTGAAACTCTCCAATGCGTTGAAGAAGAGAATATCTGCCTCTCACAGACTTATCAGAATCTTTTGTGAGTTTTTTATTTCAAAATACCTTATTGTCATTTTGTAAACTAATCAAATAATGTGTTTTTCCATATTCAAATATAACCAAGTTTTTCCACTAAAAAGAACAAGAAACATTATGAAACAACACTTAAGCGAATCTAAATAGCGAGACAAATCTGTTTATTAAGAAATCTTGGTATTAAAATTTGAAATTGATCAATCAATTAATCAAAATGGTTATAATATATGCATATAACTAATGGTGGATTTATTCATGAATTATGGAAAGAGTGAATAACATCTTTCAATCAAACCAAATCCTTGATTCATCATGGTCTATTGTTCCTTGAATATCATTGAATATTGAATGATTCTTGTTCGAAAATACGAAATTTGGCTGCAAAACTCCTCCAAAAACTTGAGAATCCTCTTCTTTTGGTAGAAAATCAATATCAATATTGTTATCCATGATAATAATCAAGTCGGGCTCATTTGTCATGGTATCAATGGACTTTTCGGAAATTCCCTTCGGATCACTTGGACTAATTTCTGTAAACGATGTGTCAATCTTTTTGATTCGTGGTTTTCTCTCCGTTGGGGCTAGACCCTTAATAGGTCCATCTATTATTGAGAATCTCTTTTTTTCTTTCCTATTTTCATCAAGAACAACAATAAATCCTATTTTAACATGGTTAAACGATCTCCTCCCCATTCAATGAATATAATAGGGAAATATTGAAGTTTAGATATTCATTGAAATATTCAAAAGAAGAACTGACTTAGGTGACTTTTTGTGAAAGTTTTCTTTCAAAACGCTTTCCTTAGAAAATATGCGGCTACTGATCGTTCAATTAGAAAAAAATAATCAATGGTTGTAATTTAGTAACCATAAAATCGTTTGGATTGCCTGTTTGAATAGGAAACGATATTCCTGGCAGGATCGTATTCAATTCCTCCTCTACCGTTACCAACGACGAAGTGCATTCCACCCTTATAGTTGCATTGAATAATTTCCTTTTCATTGCTTCTTGGCATATCATCAGCACCACCAAAGCGGAAGTATGAAGCTCCTGCAACACCCTTCATTGAATCCCAGCTATAGATATAGCAATCAGATCTCATCCAACCATTGTTAACAGCCTTTTGATATAAATTGGCACATCCATCAATTGAGTTAACACCACCGATCCAGCAAAGTGACATGAATGCACATCCCCATTGGCGAATGTTTGAGTTGAATCTTGAATCATATTGATAAACAACAGAGCCTGATGGTGGAGCAGGGGCTGGAGCAGGTTGTGGGGCAGGTTGAGGAGCAGATCCACCACTAGAAACCTTGAGTCTTTGGCCAACATAAATTAAGTTAGGGTTAGAAATTGAATTCCATTCACAAAGTTGTTGAACAGTGGTTCCATACTTATAGGCAATCCTTGAAAGAGAATCACCAGACACAACAGTATAGTATGTTGCAGATGCTGCAAAGAACAGTAATACTGGAAGCATTAAAACAAGTGATAAAAGCTAAATTGTCAATATGTCAACCAATTCTGTTAATTGAAACCTTTTGAATGAATACACGAGGGTTTATTTGTTGTATTTGGTTACAGTTTTGGTAATGGGAAAAACTGACCGTAAATTGACTATTTGTAAACTGGAACTCAGATGTGATATGACCACTATAATTTGAAGGGTAAAAGGGGAAATATTGACCATTTGTTAGGCCATCATGTCAGTTGAAAACGCCAAGTCATTTATTATTGGTTATTATCACACCCTAATCTCAAGGCAACAAGATTTAGCCAAGTTTTATTCTCCCGAGCCAAAAATTTGGAGAAAATCCGCCGATTCAACTCTTGCCATCCAGATAAATGAGAAAGTCGATACAATTTTCCCCAAAGTTGATGAAAAATCCGATTTCAATTTGATAGATTTCACTATTTGTCCAAGAGATAAAGATGTTGTTGTTCATGTTTATGGAAATGTCACCTTGGAAGGCGCGAAGAAATTCTTTGTTCAAACATTCACTCTCCTCGAAAAGGATGGAATCACTTCTGTTGTAGATGATATGCTCTATTTCTCACACCCAAATTCTATTTTAAGCCCAGGAGATGAACTCTATGAACATTCAACCAGAAGCCAGCCAAAGCAAACTAGGTCTAACCAATTCGCTCCTTATACTCCAGGAAAGTAAATTTTAAAGGTTTCTATAAATCATTCAATTCGATGATTTTCTTAGAGATAATTTTGCTTTGAAAAAGTCAATGAAAAGGTGACATTTACAGAAAATGATTCCGCTTTATAATGAGTTAATTTCCCTTCTTTATATTATTCTGATCATTTTCGGAGTTGTTCTTCTGCTATTTGTTATCCTTAAAATTGTTTTGCTTTCGACATCTAGCAGAATAGCATGCACAAATGACATAAATGAGGAATTTGCTAGTTTAGGTACGTTAACATTTTTGCAATATAATGTTTTCTGGAGGCCAACCATAATTCACATCGGAAGAGCCGAATATGTGTCTGAGCGCGCATCATTGCTTTTGGATCATATTTCCAAATTTGATATTTGTGCATTTAATGAAGCTTTTCAGTTCGGTTCGAGCATTGTTCAAGAATTTGTTGAAGGCGTAAAAGAGAAGGGTTTTAATTGGGCAATATCTTCTGAAAAATCTGGTTTTTTTTCCAGATTCGTGATTGATAGCGGTCTTTTACTGTTTTCGAAGCATCCGATTCTAGAAAGCCAATCAATAATATATTCTTCTGGGTGTGGAGTTGATAATTTTGCCTCCAAAGGTGCTTTATATGCCAAAGTGAAGACTGGAGCCAATGATCATCTTCATGTTTTTTGTACCCATCTTCAAGCTTCATATGGAGATCCTACTGGTATTGATGTTTCTGTTCGTGTATCTCAAGTTGAAGAATTATCTCAATTTATGACCAATGTTTCATCAGATGGATTTCCTCTTGTTTTATTAGGAGATTTTAATGTTAACTCAAGGAAAGGAAGAGAATATGATATGATTTTGAATGTTTTGAACGTAAGAGGCTACAAGTGTACAAATGTTACTCATCAGTACCTTGGAAGCCATCCAGTCACATTTGGCGATTCAGAAGGAGGAAAACCAATTGATACTGTTTTAACAACAGAACTTGACTTTAATACTCACCAATGCTTAGATTACATATTTCTTTTCCAAAAAGTTGGTGTTCCACTGAATATTGATTCCTTGACTGCAGAGATTGAAAAGTTTCCCGTTAAAGGACATCCATTTGTACAGCTCTCCGATCATTATGGTATATCAACTGCGTTTTCTCTCAGCAGATCTGAGTGAATCATTAATGTTTTGTAAACTTTCTCTTATAGAAGAATTTATCTGAAGTGCTCAAAATGAATTAATTTTTTACAAATTGATTTTTTATATTTTCAATAAATCCTATCCGATTATTTTGTAAATTAACGTATTCCAAAATGAATCAAGGAGTGGCCAGTATCTCCAATTTCTTAGTTAAAGCGAATAATGAATTCGAAAATGCCTGGTTGACGGTTTTTGAAATTTCTAAAGCAATTGGAAGTAGTGCTGATTTTGAACATGCAGCGCATAGAGTTCTTTCTTATAATCCTCAGAATTCGCTTGTTCATCAATACAAGTCAGATCTCAGTAACTCAATTAATTATATATGCAAACTTATTGAAGAAAATATGGTTGAAATAAACAAGAACAGTGACAAAGTGAATAATTGGGCAACGTTAAGTAAGCTGTATCTTTTATTATCAGATTATTCCAATGCTTATGCCTCAATTTCCCACGTACTTAGAATTAATAGTAATATTAACGATCCATTCTTTTGGTATACTTCGGCCATTGTTTATATGTATTTTAACTATTACACTGAAGCATTCACATTTTTCATGAATGCAAAAAATCAAAACTCCAATTTTGAGAGTGATAGTTCATTTTTATTCAGATTCGCAATTCTTCTGCGTTTATTAGGAAAATACAAGGATTCCATCGAAATTTTTACTAGTTTAATAAAGTCATTGCCAGATGGTCTAACTGCTGATGATATTAAATTTCAAATATCATATACATTCCAGCTTGATGGCAATGATAAAGAGGCAATATCTCAGTATCAAGAGCTAGCATCAAGACATCCAAATTCTCTTGAACTCATTCAACAGTTTTCTTGGTTTTTGTCTCTTCAAAATGATAGAAATTCTCTGTCATTAGCAGAGAGATTAGTTGTTACAGCTCCTGTTGAACACCAAAATGATCCTATTCTCAAATTTGTATTGGCTAGAATTGCTTTGAAGAGCGAAGATACTAATGCTGCTTATAATAGATATAAAGAGAATTTGTCAACCTGGAGTGATTCGCCGTTGTTTTGGTGTGGATTAGGACTTCTTTATCTAAAAAACGAACAGTTTCCAGATGCAATTATTGCTTTCCAAAGAGCGATTTTTATTAAGCAAGATATATTGGAGGCATGGCTGAATTTCGGGTTAATATACCAAAAACAAGGAGATATAGATTCATCCATTAAAGTATATCAGACAGCTCTCTCCAACTGTAATAACGCTCAAATTATTCAAGAAAGAGTGAATGCATTAAATTCATACAGAAGCGGAACTACAAAACAGGTTCCTTCTTTTGAAATACTTGAAATCGATAGCGCCAAACTATTTATTCAGGTTGCTGAAAAAATTTCCTCAATGATTGCATCAACTGTTCCATTATTAAAGTCGACCAATCTTGGTTATTCTGATGATAAAAACATCAACAATTGCCTCAAGACAATTTATTCCCCATTCAAGACCCTCTTCCAACCTAAATATTAAAACAAATTATTCTTACAATTACAAAACGATGATTTCTTTCTCAAATGAGTTTCAAGATTAAAGAGATAAAGGGATTGTTGAAGAATCTTGAGACGCTGGCTGATCAAACTGTTGTTCATCGAAAGAAATTCGAATTTACAATGGTTCAATTAAGAAAATTTGTACAAGAATATGAACAATTTAAGAATGTACCAATGGGATCCAATGAACAAATTAATGTTTTATTTCAAGAGCTAATAAGTATTATAAACCAAAATGTCTTGCAAACATGGACAGTTCCAACCATTGAGAATTCACCAGATTATGTTCTCGACCAGCTTCAATCACTGTTTGTCAGATTTAGAACCGTAACAGAACCCTTATCAATATGTTTAGCAGAATGTTTTGAACCAGATTCTGAAGAGTGGATTCATTATAATATTTTAGACTTAAGGGCAATATCTGCTTCGTTCAATAGCTATTTGAAATCGTCCAGTGTCTCAGAACAAATCAGGCCCAAAATACAAGCTCAAATTGATTGTATTAACAGTATTCTATCAAAATCATCACCTAATGATTATGCCATGAGAACATTCTCTCCAATTCCAGTACATTATCAATCCTGGCGAGTTGAATATTCTGATTTCGAAGAAATTAAAGAAATTGGAAAAGGTGTTTCTGCACATGTATTCAAAGGGATTCAAAAATCAACCGGTATTCAAGTAGCAATCAAAAAATTTCATTTTTCGAAACTTAACAGTTCTAGATTCCAATCATACCAAAGAGAAGTTGCAGTTTTGGCTACTGTTCAACATCCATCCCTCTTGAAGTTGATAGGGGCTACAGATTCATCTCCCTTCTGTATTATTACCGAATGGATGAATGGGGGATCACTCTACCATGCACTTAAAACTCCAGGATATATGTCTAGCACAGAAAGAACTATTGCTGCTTATGATATAGCCAGAGGAATGCAGTTTTTGCACTCAAGAAAAATTGTACATAGAGATATGAAAAGTTTGAACGTTTTGTTGGATGATAACAAGAAAGTTCGTATATGTGATTTCGGATTTTCTCGTTTCGCAAATGAGAATACCTTGATGACATCAAATATTGGTACTCCTCATTGGATGGCTCCAGAATTACTGATTAAAGGTACTCAGTATTCATCAAAAATTGATGTTTATGCTTTTGGTATTGTATTATGGGAATTAGCAACTTGTGAAACTCCATATAATGGTTGTGACTCTTCTTATATTGTGAATTCTGTTATTCATAATGATATGCGTCCTCCATTGCCAACAAATTTGAATCCTGATATGAAGAATATGATAACACAGTGTTGGGATAGAAAACCAGATGTTAGGCCCTCTTTTGAAGATATTGTTAAGCAGTTTAAGATTAGCCAACTTCAATTCAACGGGGCAAAATGGGAGGAAGTGAAAGTATATATAGATCAAACAGCGACAGAGGGAGAAATACAGATAAATAGTGTTGATTCCATTATTCAATCTTTAGAAAATGCAGCTATACCATTATCTATAGCAGTGAATGAGTTAAAAGTTTTTGGAATTCCTCATGATCTGATTGATAGAGCCTGGGATATGATTGTGAGCATTAATACATCAACATTTTCGATTGAAGACTTTAACCAAATGTCCATATTAGTATCTATGTTCATTTCTACATCGAAGTTATCTGAGGCAGCTTTATACTTGAGAAATCTACCCATATCATCAATATCATCAGAATTGATGTTGCAAATCATTAAAGAGATTCCAACTGGTTCTTCTGAAACTGATAGGAATTTAGTCATTGCTGCTTGTAAAAACAACGCAGCTGATTTGTGTGCTTTATATGCTCATGACCATATCGATATCGCTTTAGCTCTCGAGGTAATATCTCATAAAGGAGCTGATGTGCAGCTAAAAGCGGCAGTTATTGATCGGTGCGTCCAATCGCTGAGTTCAACAAACAATACACTTGTTTTATCAGCAGCGAAGTGTATATTGACTCTTGGCGAGTCTCGAAGAATCCCTCTTTCTCAGATCATAAAATTTATTGAAATGGATGATCCCCAGAAAAAAGAGATTGCATACTCTGCTTGTGTATCTCTTTTACAAGCCAAAGTTAGTTTACCAGAAAGAATTATCATGAATGCTATCAAAGATTTTTCTTGTTCAATTATGGCACCTTATGTTGTTATTGCTTCATGTAGCGAATTGTCAACATCTTCAGTTGTTCTTCAAATAATTGATAGCTCGACTGTTAGCTCACATTTTTTGTCCACTCTTATCCAGGCAAGTTATTTTGAAGAAAACCATATCAAGATTCGTGAAATAGTCAGCACCATTAATCGGGATGATGTTAAACATCTCGAAGAACAATTCAATTTTTTGCTTAAGATATTGTATAAACAATAGAGAATTATATTTTTATTGGAATGACATTCTGATGCACTGTTTGGTCAATTTTGAAAGTTCTACCAACTGTTCTCTTTCCCATTTTATATATGTCAAATCAATCATTAATTTGTCACATTGGGATGAGCACACTTTCTCTATCTGAGTTTCCTTTTTCATCTGTGATACGACACTAACTTCAAATGAAGCTTGCCTTAGATCTAACAAAGTATTATGGAATGATTGAATTGTGTCTTCTGCTCTTTGATAAATTTTAATAAAATCACTTACAACTCTAGAATAAAAACTATATGCTATTGAAGCAGTTTTTTCTAGATTTAGTAAGATTTGATTCAAGTATAATAATGCAGACCTATTACTCTTTGCTTGAGCTCTGTCGATAGCATTAATACATGGAAACACGATTTCCTTTTTTTTGGTGAATTGCGATAATAGATTATCAATATCAGAAATAATAGGGCTATTCAAAGGACTCGATTCAAGGCTAGTTTTGATACTTGTAACCATCGAGTACCATCCCTCTTCATCTAATCCAAATTTTTCCTCCATTTTCATCCTTTCTGTAGAGTAAATAAATGCTAGCTGGTTGGTTAACATTGTTGCTCGTCTAATAAATATTTGCTTACTGTAGGTGTCTAGTCTTTTTAAGAGCTTAGTAAACCTAACAATCAATTCATTCTCTGAGTTTATAACAGGAGTTATTAGTTTGTTAATAAAATCATAAGATTCATGATTTTCAATAAATGATTCACTTTTCTTAATGAGATCATCAAGATCATCTTGAAGAGAAGTAACCTGCTTTTCAATATCTAAATAGTTTTCAGGGGTGCTAGGACAATTCCAAAGCCCTAAAGACTCGATATACTCATTTGGAAGGTCTTCAGTTTTCAGATTGTCTACTTTTGCACCAGCAGCAAGGAGAAAAGAAAAAATATCAATGTTTTTGGTTCGCACAGCTGCTTTCAAAGGAGATTTCGAGCTATTGCTAAGAGGATTCGGATTTGCACCATACTGTATTAGAAGAAACGCAATTTTAGTTAACTTCAGGGAGATTGCTTCAGAAAGTGGAGTTTTAATAAAATCAGGTGTAGATGTTGGCGAATGGTTTTCAAGTAATAATTTAACAAAATCATAGTCCTTATTTCTAACTGCTATTGATAAAGGAAGAGTTGACGGTAAATACTTAAACTAAACTCTTGTGGATCAGTTATTGACGGGTCTGCTCCATTATCAAGTAAATCACGTGCAGAAATCAAATCATTCATTTTTGCAGCAAAAATCAATGGTGTTTCATTGTCATCGTTACATTCATTAACATCAACCCCATGTGAAATCAGAAAACTAAAAATTCTCCTGTTTTGGCATTTAATTGATTCATGATACAATCCTTTTGTAGAGCAATTTACTTTCAAAAGGAGTTCTAATGACTCAAGATTGCCACTAATTATGCAACACTGAGCAATTGTCTTTCCAAAATTAAAAAAATTACATCAAAAATACAAATGGAACATTAAAATACTAAAAAAAACTTTCTCATTAATATCTTTCCCCCTATTGATTAAGTCAGTAACGCTGCTTAAAGATGTATTATACATTCTCTATATTTATTAACGGTTAATTACAAGTAAGGGCAGGATGTGGATACCTCAGAGTTTTTAGCCTTGATCAATCCACGAGGGGGACTAGGCACACTTCTATTTCTTGATATCTGTATTTTTATAGGAAATTGTTCCTTGATACTTATGAAAACAGTTTGTTCGTCGAAGTTGTTGTTGTCGAAGGCAATTTGAGCAACATAAAGCCAATTTTTAAGCTGCCGGTGATTTTGTGATGAAAGAAGCTTTTTTGATAACGAACTTAGTTTGATATCTTCGATTTCTTTATCAACAGATTCTTTATCACAATTTGTGAGTTCAATGATTGTCTGTTTTGCCTTCTTTCTTAATGATTCAGACCAATGTGTTTCGGCTATGCTATGAAGAAGTTTAAAAGATGTCTTAATGATGAGTGCATAAGATTGTTTAATCCTTGGCTCAGAAATACATTTAAGAAAATAGTCAATTGCAGATTCAACAGATTTTTCATGTGGGGATTGAAGTATATATTGCATTAGTTTCATAAATCTTTTAATACTTCCAGCAAAGTGTTGCAAAGGCATTGTTCTCATTGCGAGTATTGCTAGATTGATAAAACAAGGCTGTTTCAACGCAGATGTTTTAGGCCAATATTTCATTAAAATGTTAAAAAGTTGATAAGCCATTAGACTTTCTGGTTCCAATAAAAAAGTGAACAACAAATAAATTGATTGATAGTAAACTGTTAGGTGTTGCGAAATTAACAATGGGGATATAAAAGATACTAATATGTTTTGAAATCCCTGAGAAAAACTTTGATTATCTTTGTTAAATAGATTTAAAAGAAGAGTGAACAATGATACAACCGTATATGGTGGGCTAATCCCATCTAAAAAATCAGTGAGCCCTTTTTGGGTACAATTAACTATGGTATTATACATATCTGGATTTTTGTCTAGAAAATTCCTTATTATAACAATAACTTCTTGCCTTTCCATGCTATCAGGAAACTTCAGCAGAGAGAAAAGTTTCTTAATTGTCTCGACTGAGATTAAAAAAGATCTGGGATTATAATCAACCAATTTATGATAAATGGAATATATATGCTGCAAATGCTTCCATTCAGGGTTATATATTGAAAATGACTGGTCTGGAAGGCTATCATATTCTTTGTCAACAAATGACCTCGAAAAAAGGTTTTCATAAACCATTTCAGCTGTGATATTATACAAATCTTCAGGGAACAAAGCGTAATTTTCAGGTTTTGAAAGAAAAGCAGATAGTTTGATTAAAATTCGGGTTTTGTTTTCAATTTCACAACAATTTTCCGAATCATGAGAAAATGAAAACCTATTTTTGCAAAAAGAAATACATGTTCTAAAATTCTCTTGGAAATCTTCCTGATCCACACTCGGAAAGACTATTTCATCTGTGTCGTTAGAACAAGAATCAAGACACCTTGATGTGCACTTAATAACAGCAATTCCCGGACCAACAATAGACAACACACAACTTGTAGATTCATCATCACCAATATCACCTTCATTTGAGTCTTTATATGGCTGAAGCGCGAAACTACGAAGAGAACAATATTTCCTTTTCTTAGTGGGCAAAATACTCGGTCGAATTGAACATTTCCCAGTTCGAACAAGTGGAGAAACTCTAGGGACAAACATCAACTTTTTTTATATGTCAAAACTTTTTTATAAGAGGAATTTTCTGCAAAACGTTCACAATTTATCTTCAATACATTCAATTTTCAATTCAACAATTTTTCAAGAAAGGTCATTTAAAACTTGACTGGTGAGGAGCTTTTTGAATAAATTATTTCTCAATTGTGATGTAAACCCTGTTTCCAATTTTTTTTGTGGAAAAGATCTGACCATCTTTCATAAGGCCTTTTGTTACCAAATACTGTTCCATTGCCAATCCAGATTTTTCGAGCTTGATGAACTCTTTGACTGTATTATCAATCGTCCTCACATTGACCAAAATGGCTTTATTATTTGCATTTACCTCCTTTGCTAGGGTGAACAATACATATTCACGCGAGAAATCCACTTTGTGGACCGGAATAAATTCTCCATTATCTTTTTGAAGAAATCCAATATCAGGATAACTATCTATCAAATGAAATACATCTTTTTCACAGAATTGAATTAAATCACTCAGGCTGATGTCTTTAGGGACTGACACATAATGGCCTTCATTGTTCAAGTAAAAGTCATTCGCCAAATGAACACGGAATATAGAATTATCCCACGAGCCAATTTTAGGGGGCACTCTAACTATTGGCATATTGTTGTCAATATATCCATTTTCAACTACATCACATTCAATACTAATGACTATTCCATCATAGAATGAATCAGGATGTGAGATTTTTATGCTTTTTTCTAATGGTAATAACTCTGCAATTCTATCTCTATAGTTATTTTTGTCGATCTTAATTGGTCCAATCAGTTTTCTGTTCATATATTTATCATATAATCGGAGGAAACCGCAAACCCCATTTCCTTCAGCTAGTGATTTATTCTCCATTACAAATACGGCATTGATATCATCGATTCTCGAATGAGCATCTATTTTAACCAGAGGCTTCTTAAAATCACCAGTATAACTATAAATCTCTTTGAAATCAAACAATTTGGAAATTAATGTGAATAATTCATTAATATTATTGCCAATAATGGTTACATAAAGTGGATCGCTTTCAACCAAATAAAACAAACTCTCATAGAATAAGTAACATGCTTGTTGGGCATTGAATTCACTTATAATTCGAATTGATTTATGTGTTTCATGGTCATTTGTTTTTGGCTTTGAATTGGTCCCTAATTTGAACATTTCTGAAAACTTAGTTTGTTCTATGTAGACAAACCCTCTTGGATAAAAATTCATATCAATAGCATAACTTCGTTCAATATAACTATCATTAAAACAAAAACATTCAGGTCCACCATCTGTATATATGTATGATTTATAATGACCACTATGAGAGTCGATTCCACTTCGGGCAATAATTGAATGCAAGGAATAATTTACACAGTTAATTTGTATAGTTTTCGGAATCAAATCTAAACCAATGCCATTTTGTTGGTATCCCCAGATATAATCCTGACGAATACCATCAAAAACAACAATATCAGCCAATTTTGTAACTTTGGATTTAACAATTGCATCATCATCGGAGTTCAAATTGATTGAGCCATTAGATCCAATCAAACTACCTGTTAATTGAAAAGTAAAGCACTCATCATTTTGCAATAGTATTGATTGCCCACCATTTATTTGATATCTTTCGATAATTGACAAAAAAAAACTTTTCATGCCAGGAAAATATGATAACACATGCAAAAAAAAGCCCAATGCATCATCCTGCTTATGTCGATATCCTAAATCGTCAATCTTTACTAAATCACTAATAGTTGCAGATTCATTCTTTTCCATATCATTGAATAGCTTCCTCAATGGATGATCTTTCATTTCATCCGACACAACTTTTCTAATTACTGGAATATAGAACAATATTTGAATTATACAATTCATAAAACAATAATCTCCTGGATTTTTCAAACCACAAAAGCGCCTTTCTATAGATTCTTTCACCTTTTTTTGGAAAGAATTCTGTTGAAAACAGGATGTATTGGATTTATGAATCAATTGCATTGCTGGCTTATATAAAGACAAATCTTTTTTAACAATAACAGATAATGGAGAAATATGAATACTTAATTTGGATTCTCCAATTAATTTCTCTACTTCACTTTGTTTAATGTTAAAATAAGCTATTTCTACATCATAATTTTTTTTTGATTCCATTTTTTTTTTGATATTCAAGTTTGGTATCTCAATACAATATTCAACTTCCATTTTTGCTTTCATTTGCAACGAAAACCTCGCGGCTTTGTTTTTATTCAAATGAAAACAAAACTTTACACCTTCTTTTGTATTATATTCGTAATATTCTTTCACTTGATTAATCTCCCATTTTTCCATTTAAACAATATTAACTTGACAAAAATATAAAAAAGGTCCAGGTGGGACTCGAACCCACAGTCTTATCCTTAGGAGGGACACGCGATATCCATTTCGCCACAGGACCAGTTGATGTTTTTTGCTTCAGACTGTTTCTGACATGATTTTTTGTGATGTGATTTTTTGTGGCAGTTAGGTAAAAGTCTTTATCAATGAATTTGTCCATCAAATTGCTATTTATGAAGTCAAATTCCATTAATAGCCCCTATATTATTGCTAAAAGATCTATAAATTTAGAAAAATCTCATTTCCACAGGTTTTTTTCACCAGTTTCATATTTATCGAAGACTTCGACTATTTGCCAAATTGTGAGAACCAAGTTTTCTCAAGTTTTAGGTTCTGCTATTATGACTGATAATTTAGGTACACTTTATACAACTTCGCAAAAATTCCCAGTTACAGAATCCACGTTGCAAATTTCTCAGTGTGCTTTTGATAAGTGTTCAAACACTAATGGAAATGGTGGTGGTGTATCAATAGGTACATCAACAAGTTCAGCCAGCGTTACTATAACAGATACAGGTTTTTATCAATGTTCAGCAAAAAAGGCAGGGGCAATTTACTGCCAATCAAAGGTTTTGCAAGTTAAGGGTTGCTGTATTAATGGATGTACAGCCGATGAGAATTCTGGAATTGAATTCGAGTCAACTCAAAATGACAATTTTGATATGCTGAACTCATATGTCAATGATATTGTATCATATAGTGGGATTTTAAAGACCAAAAGCTCTCTCCCAACATATAAGTACAGTAATTTTTCATCGAATACCGTTCATGAAGGATATACATCGAGTATCATTGCATGCGAGAAGCCAATAACCATTCAGTATTGCCTTTTCAAATCAAATACACTCAGGAATGCAGTTTTACTCTCGTCATCTGAAGTTAGTACATTTCAATTTATTAATATGATTAGCAATTCGGCGCTCCAGTTAATATTTTCCAACAACATCCAATTGCAAATCAATTCAGTTGCATTTCTTAATGAAAATTCTAAGTTTTTTGCAGTTGCTCAAAAGGGTGTAATAGTTGATAAATGTAAGTTCGATATTCCCAAAGATAAGGCAAGGGATAGATTTAGCGGCGATACAATTACTCTAAACGATGATTGCGAATACGATACCAACTCAAAAATCAATTTTGTTCTACCTTCTTCCGACCAATGTTGGGTTCTACTTCCAGACATCAAAAGACCATGGCTATCATTTTCACCAATGGTAATCGCATTGTTGTGTGCATCTGGAATAATATTGCTTATGTTTCTCTTCTTTTGCAGAAAAAAGATGTGTGGTCGAGGTGGTATGGAGGACACTTCTCTATTGATATATACTGCATAAATACTCTTTCATACTTTACTAATCGTAATTCAGCGGCTATATTCGTTTTTAAAAATGCTGGATCTTTGTGATTTATATAGGTCAAATTGTCAAGCGGCTTCTGTTGATCCAAACGAAGGATTCATCGATCAAATACAAGAATGTGTTACCAAATGCCGTGCTTCTCTTGATTTTCATCTAGATGGTGGAGAAAAATATGAAAAGCTTGAAGACAGAGATTTTTCGGTAATTCTTGATACATTGAAGAAAGGAGGCTGCATTCATAGCATTTGTGTTCCTGGGAATAATTTAACTGATATTATAATTCCTGGGATTGCGCAATTGATAAGTCAATCAGACTCTATTAATGAGATTGATCTTTCTGGCAATCAAATAACATCTGATGGTATCAAATCATTGCAAGACGCCCTTAGCCAAAGCCAATCACTTACACATGTTAATCTTGCCAATAATGCCATAGGAGATGATGGTTGTCTTTTAGTTATTTTTTCTCTTCGTGTGAATAGAACAATCACACATGTTAATCTATCAAGCACAAGAATGTCACAAAACTCTATGACTGTCTTAGGTGCTATTATTGGACAGATAAACAGATTGAAGTGTTTATATGTTGACAACCCTCATCCATCTATTGATGGAGACTCTTCTGCCAAGAGGCTTTTATTATCTTTGAAGAATAATCAATCTCTTTATGAATTGAGTATGGCACATGCGAAATTAGGTGATGATTCTGCTTTTCATATTGCCAACGCTCTCAAGTTCAATAAAGTATTAACCAAAATTAGACTAAGAGGAAACCACATATCAAGTGTTGGAGCTCAAGAATTAGCGGAAGCTCTTTCAACAAACACAACATTAGAAGTGTTAGATATATCAGGTAATTCTATTGGAGATATTGGGGCAGAAAGTTTTTCTCGTATGTTAGCTGAGAATCGGAAGCTTCAAAGGTTAGATTTAAGTTATAACGGAATTAAAGGGGTTGGACTTAGCGCATTATGCCGATCATTTCAGGCCAATTCTACATTATGCGAGATCGCCTTATGGGGGAACAGCATAATAGACCATTCTGTAATGGTCGAGTTTTCCCAACTCAAAGAAAGTGCCCGCGGAGCGAATGTTATTCTTGATTTTGATGTTCACTTTTCTAACGATGAAGAACCAATTCCATATACGGCCAGGACAGATGAAGAAAATTCTCCTCATATTTGGGTTTGATTCATTGATATTAATAAAAAGGTTTTCTTTATTTATATTCTAGGGATCTCACCATCATTCTCGAATTGCTTAATAGCACATGATAGTATGTTTGCTAGTACTGGACTATTGATGTTATTAGCTACATCAAGAAAAATTACCCAAACTTGTGAAGAAAAAGGTTCGAGATCGAACAAAATGTCGGCCACTTCATTCAAAACCAGTCCTTTTGTATCACATGATTTTATTTGAGGAAGTTTTTGATTAATAATTTTTACAATATCTCCATATCTCATTTGTTCTTTATATGCGCGAATGGTTGATACCAAATCATTTTCTAAAGAAAACTCTAAATCCCGATCATCTATTGCAGAAATAAAGATTGAGCTCGTTGAATAGACCTTGGAATCTTTTTGATCTGTGAAACTCAAATAGAAGGATATCTGCTCAACAAGATCATTGCACTTCACAAGATCACTGAGATAATGTCTGAGAGCAAATGACCAAATACTAAAATCAACATATTGTTTTGCATACAAAACATCGATTAAATGAAAAGAAAAACAAGAATCTTTGGTAATACGATACAATGACCTCGAAAAACCAGAAAAGTCTTCTTGGAAAAGGTAATATAAAAGCAAATTCAAATCATTAGAGTTTGCTATCTCATTGACTTTGGGAAACTTCGAAAAAAAGCCTTTAACAGTGGATCGATATAGAGGGAGGGGATTAAGGCGAAGCCTGAATAATATTTCTCTAAAGAAGTCTTTATAAAGTGGCCTATCCTCAATTACTGCGTTTATCATTAGCTTATCAAAATCATTAGCAAATCCCAGGTCTCTATATCGAATGAGCTCACCTCTCCAGCCATCTATTCTCGATGTTAATGGAAAAGCCAAAAAAGTTTCACAGCAACGACTAGATCCACCATTCTTCAAATACTTCTGCCTAAACTCCGAATCTTTTCCATTAAATAAAAACTCAAATAATATCTCTTCTTCTTTAAAATCATTATTGATTTCATTATATTTCTCGATTATATCTTCTATTGCTTTAATAATGTCATTTTTCAAATCAAGACCTTCATTTTCACGGACTAGTCTCGAAAAAATCGGCAAAACAATTAAATAATCATTAGAAAGACATTTTTCTGTGATATCCAATATATTTTCACAATACTTCTCAACAGAAATGGAATCTTTTCTCGAATCCCAAAACATGTGACATGCTTCATACATTTTCATCCAAAATCTCTTATTATCATCACTTAATAATTCGCTTTGATGACTATCCAGAGGCTCAAGGGAAATCTTTTGCCCGTCTAAAGACCAGATCATTCCAGTAAACTTAAAAAGTGACAAATAGATCCTAGATTTCATAATTTTACGTCAGTTTACACTGTTTGAAAAATGTGAGGGTTATCATTTTGTAAACATCATCGTTAAGTACTCAAAAAATAATTGATTGGCCTTCAATTTCAATGTTTCAATGAAAACTGATTATCGTCTGAACACAAAAAATCGGGTGTATTTCAGAATGATTTTCAGTTTTATATTATAGATGTTTGATTTCCTTTCTGCATTCCAAATATTTGCCTGCGTGTGGGTAATAATTGGAATTGGTTATTTTTGCAGTAAAATATCTATGTTTTCTCTACAAGATGCTGATGCCATACGTAGATTAGTTTATCTTGTTGCTATTCCCGCAATGCTCTTCAAACACATTGGCACGAGTTCTTTTACAAAAGCTACATGGATGACATTTTTACACGGGATTTTAGTTCAAATTTCTATTCATGTTCTAGTTTCGATTATTGTGTTAGTATTTTCATCTGGAAAGCTATCCAGAAAAATGATTATGTCACTCGTTTCTGCATCGCAAATAGAGTTTATTTATTATGGTTATCCAATTTCTCAAGTTCTTTTCACAAATGATCACATTGTCCACCCAGTTATTGCCGCTTTCATTCAGTTTTTAATCGTCATTCCTTTCCATACATATTTGGTTTCAAAATATTTGCCTCAGTTACCAAATGAGGTTTCTCCAGACGCAGTTGACTCACAGAAAGATGATGAAGTACAGTTGTCCAAAGATATCAAAGAAGAAGCCCAAGAACTCGAAGATCATGATGCTCCCAAACAAAGTGACCCCACTGGAAATCCTCCGGTCGAAGATAACTCCAAATCTCAAGAAGAAGAGATACCAGAAGATGTTCCACAAACAAATAGTCAAGAGGCCGAGGATTTCATTCCAGAATCAGTGTCAAGTTTGGTGCTTAAATCTGTTCTCAATTCCTTGAATATCTGTGCAGTTCTTGGTTTTCTATGGTCAATAACAAAATGGACAATGCCAAAGTTTTTAGCCTCATTCGTCAATGATTTGACAAAGTCTGTAATAGCAGCAGGATTGTTTATTATTGGACTTCTTGTGAGCAAAGTCCCCTTTTTGTCCGGATGTCCGATTGAAATTAGCCTTGGAGTGATCTTTCATGGTATAGTCAACCCACTTCTGTCGGTCTTTTGGTCTAAATTAATGAAAATGGACCTTACTGTTTCTAGACTCTTAGCATTTTCTTATTCTGCCCCAATGTCACTATCTGCATATATATTAATTCAATCATCTCCTTTGAAAACATCAACAGCTCCAAACATATTTTTATGGACATCTGCTCTTTCCCTCCCAATTTTAATGGCATGGACATTGGTTATGAACAACACTTCTATTCTTAACTAAAATAGATCTTTTTTAATAAGGCGCCAAAACTTGTTTTACATTCGGTTAATCACAAAAAGTAAACAAAGAATTATAAAATGAGTGAAAATTCTACAATATTAGAGAAAACACCACCATCGACTAAAGCAAAGAAAGGGACGAAGAAGAAAAAGAAGACAAAGGTAGCGGAACCACCCAAGGAAGTTACAATTATTGATCCTGATCCAGAGGATTTTTTGGATTATCAGCTTGGTCCCAAACTCGGTCGAGGTGCATTTGGTTGTGTTTACCAAGGATGGGATAAAGTCAGAGGTGCATATGTTGCTATTAAAACGATTTCTTTAAAAAGGTTCCCTGATGCGTTAAAAGGAGTTCAGCAGGAAATCGCATTGATGGAGCCTCTCGAAGACCCTAATATTATCAAATATATTTCGAGTCATATTACCGAGAATTTTCTATATATTGTCATGGAATTTGCTGAGGGAGGCTCATTACAGCATGTCCAGAAGAAATTTCAAAATTTTGATGAGCATCTTGCGGCTACATATCTTTATCAAGTTTTACTTGGATTAAAATATTTGCACGAACAGTCAATCATCCATCGTGATATTAAAGCCGCCAATATCCTTTTAACAAACAATATTGCCAAACTTTCTGACTTCGGTATTTCTGTTAAACTTACAGATAACAAAAATTCTGATGCAGATTTTGTTTGCTCTCCATATTGGGCAGCCCCTGAAGTTATTTCTATGGAACCCATCACTGAAAAATGTGATATATGGTCTTTAGGTATAACAGCGATTGAGATTTTTACAGGGACCCCACCTTATTTTGAATTAAATCCCATGCGAGCTATGTTTCAAATTGTTCAAAATCCAGAACCTCCTCTACCAAAAGATATAACACCAGAGTTCAAAGACTTCTTAACACAATGTTTAACAAAAAATGTTGGATTTAGAAAGAATACCGAGCAACTAATAAAACACTCCTGGATTCAACATCACATCAATGGTCCAGTCTATAAAAGAATTAACGACTCAAGGTTTACTGAGTTTCAAGATAATGATAATGCTAATACACTGAATTTTGAAACATTGATGCCAAATAAGAAGAAATCTTTAAAGATAGGTTCAATATCAAATCCTTCTCAATTCAACCCCGAAGATGATGATTCCGTCGATAATAAGCCTACCAATAAAGGTGGTATTAAAACTGTTTCAAAGCCATTGACACTAGACTCACTTAAAGAAGATAGCGAAGATGATTTTGGAGATATGAAACCAATCAACAAAGTTTCTACCAAACCAGCTACCAAGCCATTATCTCTCGATTCATTGAAAGAAGACAGTGATGATTTTGGAGATATGAAACCAATCAACAAAGTTTCTACCAAGCCAGCTACCAAGCCATTAACACTTGATTCATTGAAAGAAGACAGTGATGATTTTGGAGATATGAAACCTATTAATAAGGTTTTGCCTAAGTTTAACTCGAAGCCTTTAACCCTTGGTTCATTGAAAGAAGATAGTGACGATGATTTTAGCAACTTCAAGTTAGAATCAAAACAACCTTCTCTTTTATCCAACAACCAAAAATCTCCAAATAAATCAACATCAGATTCAGATGGAGCATTATGTATACAACCTCGTAACAATGAAAACTCCCAAAAAAATCCAGATATTCATCTATCCCTTTTACCAAAACCAGCATCATCAAAATTGGCTGGTTTATCTCTCCCTGGTAATCGTGGTTCAACAGTTATTCAACCAAATGCTCCAAAAGGCATCAAAAACATTGATGATTTATTCACAGAGATTTTTACTGGAGATGAAGATAGGGCACTTCAAAAAGAAGCAGATTTATTTGAAGAAGCTCTAAAACATCTAGACTTCCTTGTGAACGCAACCGACTTTTTGTCCAATTCTGAGGAGCACCAAGATGAAGGATCAGAATCATATTCAAGATCATCAATTGCTTTATCATGTACCAAGCTTATCGAAATATTTTCTTTGAATCCAAAACTCAAAGGAAATCTTTCTAGGAGACAAGGAATCATCCCATTGTATTCAATTATTCAATCAAAGAATTCACTTGTTTTGGAACATGCACTACCTCTTGTTAACGAAATCATCCGAGACCAACCTAAGATTTTGAAGAGTTTATGTATTTTAGGTATACTCCCATACCTAATTCAATATAGTATCGATATTCATGATTCAACAATTAATTCGAGGCTATATGGTGAAGTTGTACAAGAGTTATCTCTCAAGATTATTGCCCATATATGTCGAATTGGAGCAGATCCAGATCATCCCAAAAAGAAACCTATTCAAATGTTCATTTCAGCTGGAGGGCTTCCTGGAATAGCAGAAATTTTTAAGCATAACAAACATGCAGATCGCCCAAAACTGACGCCAATTCTTATTGAAATGGTTTCAATGATATTTAAATCCAAATTGAACACCCCCAAATCTTCATTATCTCGTATTCTTGCCCAATCAGGTTTAATTGATTTGTTAGGAATACGCTTTGCTGATATAGAAAAGGACCATCCATCAATGGATGATCTATGCCAGGTTTTGGAGATTTGTTCTCAAGCAGATTCACATGTGAAAATTAGAATGGCCCAATCTCAGTTCATCGAGAATTTGTTTTCCAAAGCTAAATATCCATACAATAATGCACCTTATATTCAAGAACATCACTTGAAAATTGTAATATCATGTATCAATAATATTGCAATGGATAAAACAGTGGCTCAAGTGCTATGGTCAACAAGTATTGTCAATAATTTATTAGCATATCTTCAAGCTGACAGACAAGGTTTTCGAATGTCTCAAACACTGAATCTTTGTTTCTCAGCGTTGTTCCATATGTCTAGAGTTCTTACCAGCGAGAATGTTCCAAAAATTGCCCCATTGCTTCCACTCCTCGTTTATATATTACAACATGAATCTACCCTTAAGGAATTGGCAACAACAGTTTTTTTGGAATTCATTAAGAACCATTCATCTGATGAAAAGATGAGAGTCAGATTGCTACAGCATAGCGCGATCAAAATCTTATTCCAAATGTTCAACACACATTCACATAAGGAACAAATTCTTGGGGCTTTCGAGGCATGGGCATCACACCATCCAACTCAAATTGAACACGAGCTGATTATTCTTAAGGAACCTTTTGCTTTGATTCTATCATCAATGCTTTCATCCCATAATTCTCCTTCATATCTCTATGACATATCTAACAAAGTTTTGAAATTACTGGATTCATGCCATAATTTATCTGTTGAATTGTCTAATACACCTCTAATAAGAACAATAGCAGAGGTATTAAATAGCAATTCTCTATCAAGGCATGCTGAGATACGCCTTGAGTATATCAACATGCTTATTAGGTTTTATGAAGCAACAGATCATCCAAAAATGTTTATTGCTCGTAATAGAATTGACAAAATTGCTCGAAAATATCTTAAAGATACTTCAGATTCGGTAAAGGGCAGGGCTTTAAGGCTTCTAAGGTCAATTTCTTCAAACTATATTCTGTAATTAGTATCTCTTTAAGTAAACGATTTTTTCTATATTTACAATGAAGAACATTCAGGAAATCCAGATCCAAAAAAGAATGTTTACCAGTGAATTCAAACGGGTATATTTTGCATCAATTTCCTCGATTGAATTTGGAAGAGGAACATGTCAAAAGATTGAGTCAAGCATTGATAATTATCTCAAAACAATTGAAAAACTGCCTCTAGCTCTATATGATTCTCTAAGTAACTACTTTCCGAAAAAATCAACAGATGCACCTATTGTCACCGGTATGTGTGGGTCACAGGATGTCCATTTTCATTCGATTACATCAATTCTCACATCTACAACAAATCAGTTCCTTTTTATTGGAAGAAAAATGAAGTCCAAATTGCTACCTAACCTCAGAACATTATTTGATTCCACATTGTCTTCAATCAATGACCATTTTGCATTGTTCAAAATGCAGGTTGAGATTTGGAACAATTCATATCAAATGGTAAAAACATCATCACATATTTATGATGAAACAAGGAGGGAAATTTCAATTGCACAAAGCAAAAAGAACACGAAGAAGCTTCAGTCACTTATGGAACAGTTCCGACAAAACCAAAAAGCATGTAGTAATGCTTCGAACAGTATCAATACAGCCCACATAAGGTTATGCTCGTCTGTTCAGTCATCCATCAATGATTTAAGCAAAATCTCAAGCAATTTTATTTCGAAGCTCAATGAAATTCTGGCTGAAACAATGAATTTGGTATTACTTTCTTCTGAGTCTTTCTCGGTGTTATCGATGCAGATCAAATCAATACATCTTGATTGGACTACTGGGTTTAGGGCATTTGTTAGACAAACAGGTATTGTTCGTACTCAGATTCCTAACATTAATCCAGAACAGCATGCTTTTTCGTTCAATGATCCCGACTTGATACCAGCAACTCCCAAAAAGAGAGGGAATTTACAGGACATTCCGTTGTTTTTCGCAACATCGAAAAAGAATTTTATTGCGGCAGGACCATATGAAATGTCTGTTAAGGCAGGCGAGCGACTTTTATTGTACGAGACTCCAGTTGGTCGTTGGTGCCTTGCATCAAAGGCACAGGGAGAAAGGGGATATGTTCCAATCCCAATTCTTGATGTAATTCGCACTCGAACTGGCATTGCCAAGGAATCCCGGGTATCAATGGATGACTATTTATCCACAGTTCCTGGACAGCTCTTCATTGTTAGCGATGTACAAAAAGAGTATGTAAGATGCGAAAACCTCAACGGAGAAAAAGGCAGGGTTGACATCAGCAATATCATCCTAGAATAGCGGACCGAATAAAAATGTTTGATTACATATTTTTGTTTTACAAATTCTTAATCATCATCTTCAACAATCATTTCAGATAACGGAGGAACGAACTCGGGAGGATATACAGAAGGTTTTGGACGTACATATAATATGTTATTGCATCTTATAATAACATCTCCAATATCTCCCTCTTTCTTCTGTCCAATCCACTCCTGACACTCACGAATGTGAATATTCATGCGTTCATCATAGGCAACAAGAGTTCCAACATACTCCATACCCCACTTTAACCTGATAACTACTTCATTATTTAAAAGAGACGCCATGAATCGTGTTGGATCTTGTAGAAGGGTGGTCATATGAAATGAATAACCTCCCAAACTGTTGCTAAAAAAAGGCCAAGAAAATGCATTTTAGTACCAAGTTTACTGACCACCTTCAGCTTGAGTCATTAGTGCATCAATTGACTGCTCAAGTTCATTAATCTTGTTAGACATTTCATCAATTCTCGTTAAAACTTGCTTTGCCATATCAGCAAATTTAGATTCCATTTGACTAAATATGTTATCCATGAAATTAGCTAAATCTTCTGGTTGGGTGGGCAATTGATCATTGATTTCTTCTGACATTTGGAAAAATGACTTTGACAACAAAAGCGGTTCAATTTAAATAATTTTAAACGTTCGTGGTTTACGATGTAAAATTGTTTACATGATTTATTTGTAAATCAATGAATGTTGCGTCACCTGAGTTGAGAAAGGAGAGTACAATAAGACGCCCTCAGACAACGACCAAAACGATGCGTTCATCTGTTCCAAGTCGCCCATATCCGATGAATTCGTCTCGATCTGTTGTCCAGGCTCGAAATGATAACAATAACAGCCCCAAACAAAAATCAATGCTTGAGAATCCTGAATGTATTTCAATCCGTGAGTCTAATTGGGAAAATCCTCAGTTTTCGGAATTAGATAATCAAACTTTGAGAGATCTAATCGTTCATCTTTCTGAGTTTTCTGTTTTTTCTGCTAAAAATGAAGATTACAAGAGCGCAAAGAGAGCTGATCAGCTTTTATCATATGCAAAGGATGCACTTAGTTTTCAAACAGAAATATATACTCAAAGAACTGTGGATACATCAAGATCAACAGATACTATATCTAAAATTGAGGCCAAATATAAACAAAAGATGTCCGAATTTGAAAATGATGCAAATGAGAAGCTTCAAATGCTCGAACGAAAGCACAAGAAAGAAACAGAAAAGTTCGAAAAGATATGGTCTACAGAGAAACCAAACGAATTTAGAAAGCCATCTGCAAAGCTTTTAACTCTCAAGCAACTCGAGAAGAAGTTTGCTAATGCTAATCAATATGATAGAGCCGAAGAAACCAATAAAGAGTTTCTTATCCAACAAGAGTTTGAATTTAATGAAGCACAAAAAACCCTCATTTCCAAATATAAGCATGCTAAATCATTGCATGTTAAGAAACAAGAAGATGAAATGCAAAATTTCAATGAATGGAAAGAAAGATCTGTTAATTGGCTTCAACTTCAATACAATGAAGAAAAGAATAAAGCAGAGAATCGAAACCGAGTTTTGCAAAAGAAACTACAAGAAAAATCTTGTTATACGATTTCTCCACAAAAAGTAGTTGAAGTAATAATACCAAAGAGCCGGGATAAGGGCTCTCTCCATACAACATTACTCCCCCCTCTAATTGCACCTAATGATCCTGTGTTTGCTCAATCTGTTAACTCAAAGAAAAAGACTGCTAACATTTATATTTCCAACCATAATCGTGACAATATATCTGAAACATCTATTGATAATAATACATCAAGAAGTAACAACCAATTGCCCTCTGTAAAAGGCAATGATCAATCAAGTATTTCAAAATATACTTCTATCACCAATAATCAAGATATTGTGAAAAACAATCCTTCTACAAATGAAACTAAAGAAAATCGGAAGAATTTCTCAGATTCAAAAGCAGGTATATATTCGAAGAAAATTGATTGTAAGAGTAATTTTGTTTCAATAAAGGAAAGCACCCAAAATACAAAAATTGGAGAGGGTTCAGTCTCAATGAAACCTCAAGACTCTCAAAAGTCATCCAAGCCGTGTAGCAAAAATGTAGTGCCACCATCCAATCAAACAAATGAAAACATTGTGATTTCAAATAAAGATGAATCTTTAGGTGGGCTATCAAAGCAATCAACTAAAAATAAATCCATAGATTCATCACATGAAAAATCAGAGAAAACCAATTCTTTATGCCTTAATCAAGATGAAATTTCCGAAATACAAACAGATACTAATATTATTAATTCGGAAAAAAGAGAAGATTTTGACCAGGATTTTGTAGATGATTTAGGATTACCTTCGCTAAATCAAAATGATGATCACAGGCCAAGGCCACAATTTGTTGAACCAAGTATTATTCCAGTTGAAGAATCTCAACCAGCACCACAAAAGCTTGATATTGAGGATGAACCCAGTGTTCTTGCTACCGAAGAATCTAAACCAACACCACAAAAGCTTGAGATCGAGGACGAGCCCAGTGTTCTTCCAACCGAAGAATCTAAACCAACACCACAAAAGCTTGAGATCGAGGACGAGCCCAGTGTTCTTCCAACCGAAGAATCTCAACCAGCACCACAAAAGCTTGACATTGAAGATGAACCCAGTGTTCTTGCTACCGATTTATCAAACACAGATACTTCAAAGGATAGTAGTATCGTAAAAGCATTTTCCGATAATGCTAAAACCATGTTTGATGACTAAGAACCGTTATATTTTCTAAATGAATCATGTTTCCCTGTTTCTAATATTAAAAATCATTAATGGATTACAAATTACTGTCAACATCATCAATGTTAAAAAAGAGAGACTCAAATTATTTTTTTCTAAAAGGTGGAATTAATCAGGATCTTGATAGAAATAAGATTTCTATGTATTTGGGAACTCTGGACGAATCAATCCAAGATAATGACGAAAACTCTATTGTGAACATTATTCAAGTGATTGATAAAGAGTTTCCAAATACAAATACATTGCAAAAATTGTTAATAGAGTTCCATAGAATTCAAGAACTTTTTAATTTAATTAATAATTGGGCTAATGACAAGATTTTCATTAATGTTTTGGCTATTATCACAAAAATACTTGACTCAGATATTTTGAATGATTTTTCAAATGAAAATGATATTCTTTTTTCTAAAATCATTGACAATCTTTCCAATTTGGCTGATAACTCTTTATTCATTTCATGTATTCACTATCTTCATCGGCTTTTTGAAATAGGACCATTATATATTCCTATTTTTTTGGAGAGAGGAGGAGGGAACATTATTTCCAAGAATTATGATGCATTCTATCAAGATCATAATACTGAATGTCAGAGAATATATATAGAACTGGGTCACATTATCGCTGATTTGTTTAATCCTTCATCCAATGTTCCTTTCGAAGAACTCTCAGGATTTATAGGGTATTGCCAAATCCTATTTGATTTAAGAGCATATTACGAAGCGTTTATGTGCATCTATTATGCTATTAATAGTGATCAGAGATTCAACGAACTTATATTTGATCTTAATATAGATAGGTGTATTATTAAATTTTTTGATAATTATTCAATAGAAGACATGAAATCAATCGATGAAATTGTATTGTTTAATTCCATTGTTGTTTCATTTGCTATTCTTGAGTTTTACCCAAAGGGCCGTAGCTTAATCGATTTTTGGATATTATCTGTATATAGATTTGTATCACTTGTAAATCAAGAAGATATATTAGAACAGGTTTATCGTACTATTGCATTATACTCATCAAAAGGTGATGAAGCAGTAGATGATCTATTTAACATTCAAATTGTTTCTGAAATGTGCCATAATTGGGACACATATTCATATTGTGTTAAAACCCAGTGTATAGCTGTATTTCAATATGTTGTTAAATCAAAAAGATCGGATGAGTTTTTGAATTCTATTGTTTCATTTGTTTTTGATATGATTGAATGTCCTGATCCATGTCTTCTAACTATGATATCATCAATAATATCAACTATTAATTTTGAAAAGAATGATCCTAGCATATTTATGGAATACATAAATGAACTTAATCATATTTTTTTTGAAATTCAGAATAATGATGGAATGGAGTCAAGTGATACCTTGATACTTGTTATTGAAAGTGTATTGAAGTCAATTCATGAGTATAAAAGGCTATGTTATGACGATCCAGATGCCTCAGAATAGTTTTTTGATGTTTTGGTTTTTAACTATCTCAAAAGCTTTGAAATTATCAGATATCTTTGTAAATGAAATATCATAGAATTTTATATGAGTCTGCTAATGTTGGTTTATAAATTTACCAATGATTTAAAATTTAATTAATTAGGTTTATGGAAGAAAATCAAATATCTAGACCCGATTGGTTTCTTTTTATAATTTACTTCAGGATATAAAACCAAATAAATTAAAGGGTCTTTTAATAATAAAATCGGGATCCTCTTTCGGACCAATGAATCTAATTAATCGGATATTATGCAATAATAGAATTCCGTCAATGATTAGTAGAATTCTCTGTAAAAATAAAGCGGCGTCCACAATAAATATAAAACGGCTCAATGATATTTATTATGTGGCGGAATTGTTATTAGAACAAATATGGCATAACCGCGTACATGAGGATATTTGGAATAAATTCTATACTCGAATAGAGGCCTCGAATGATTGTAGTCTTTTTGATACATCGAAAAAATTCTTAAGTGTATTTAGTCACAATATATCGAGTGATTCTACGTCAAGCGAATCAAAGTCCGATCTTCATAAGACAGTCCCGGGGTATCAACTCGTTCTTGTCGAATGAGAAACCGAGTTTGAATAAATTGCAAATATTTTTAATCTTTTCTCCCCTAATATTTAGATGTTCATTGTTGCTATCCCTGAATACCCTATATCAGGAATCAAAAACATATATTTCTTATCTTTACAAAATTTGACAAGGAATCTTCATTCTGTTCCAAATAATGTATAAAAGTCCATTTGGTCTTCATGAGGTAAAAGAAAGACGTAGTTCTGAATTGAAAAATGGAGA
>Ga0074193_1000458_pt1 | contig 68456 bp, 39 predicted proteins | sample EPASupsiteHSE605_FD_64523 | JGI IMG/M metagenome (GOLD analysis project Ga0074193, IMG submission 64523) | Bioremediated contaminated groundwater from EPA Superfund site, New Mexico - Sample HSE6-05 | ecosystem: Environmental > Aquatic > Deep subsurface > Groundwater > Contaminated ...
AATCCAGAATTCATACACTTGAATCAGAACTTTCTAAGAAATCAGAAGATAATTCTGATATTCAAAAGACTCTCTCAGAAGAAAAAGCACAACTTGAATCCAGAATTCATACACTTGAATCAGAACTCTCTAAGAAATCAGAAGATAATTCCGATATTCAAAAAACTCTATCAGAAGAAAAAGCACAACTTGAATCCAGAATTCATACACTTGAATCAGAACTTTCTCAGAAAGATGAAGATAGTTTAGTTGTTCTAACTAATCTTTCAGAAGAGAAATCACAACTTGAATCCAGAATTCATACACTTGAATCAGAACTTTCTAAGAAATCAGAAGATAATTCTGATATTCAAAAGACTCTCTCAGAAGAAAAAGCACAACTTGAATCCAGAATTCATACACTTGAATCAGAACTTTCTAAGAAATCAGAAGATAATTCTGATATTCAAAAGACTCTCTCAGAAGAAAAAGCACAACTTGAATCTAGAATTCATACACTTGAATCAGAACTTTCTAAGAAAGATGAAGATAGTTTAGTTGTTCTAACTAATCTTTCAGAAGAGAAAACACGACTTGAATCCAGAATTCATGCACTTGAATCAGAACTCTCAAAGAAAGATGAAGATAGTTTAGTTGTTCTAACTAATCTTTCAGAAGAGAGATCACAACTTAAATCCAGAATTCATGCACTTGAATCAGAACTCTCAAAGAAAGATGAAGATAGTTTAGTTATTCTAACTAATCTTTCAGAAGAAAAATCACAACTTGAATCCAGAATTCATGCACTTGAATCAGAACTCTCTAAGAAAGATGAAGATAATTCTGAAATTCAAAAGACTCTCTCAGAGGAAAAAGCACAACTAGAACTTCAGTTGAAAGAGATTCAAGATGATTATGCTGAATTGGCAGAATCATTATATCCAAACAAGTCATTAGTTATTCAAGATTGTAGTTTGGAAATTGCTAACCACAATGAAAATGAATATTGTGGCTCAGTCAAATCCTTGGTATTGGTTTTATCTGACCCATCATCCATCATTGTTAAACCATCAGAATCAGATTCATACATGAGGGCATATCTCAAAAGAACATTCCTTCAGTTCTTTGTTCAAGATGATAATACCAGGGGTGATTTAATACCAATAATCTTAGAATTAATTGGATGTAATCAACAGCAAATAGAAACTGCTCAAAGACAGTGGGAAAGATCCCACCAGTTATTTTCCAAAAAGTCCTTTTTTGGGTTTTGATAAACTGTCGCTTTATATAATCGTTTATTATGCAAGAAAGAAACCAATGTTTAAAAGTAATAAAATCAATGCTAAAACATCCAGCAAGCGAACTTTTTTCTGATCCCGTTGATCCTGATCAAGATGGAGTTCCGGATTATTTTGAAATTATTAAAAATCCCTCTGATTTGGGGACAATATTGCGCAGATTAGAAAATAATGAGTATTTATCTGTTGATGAATGGAAAAATGATGTTTGTTTGATATGGAAAAATGCAGAATCATATAATGGAGCTGATTCACCAATTACATGCTTAGCCAAATCTTTAGAATCTGTTTTTAACAAACTATGCATAAAGAATAGAATATTTAACTCAAATGAATGGATTTCACATGTTTCATACTTGTATGACTGTATTAATGGGCTGATTCAGAAGAGTCCTCCAATTGTTTCGGTGCATTTTCGAGGGAAGGATTTGAGTAATCCAATGAGCCCAAGTGAAATGAAAACCTTATCTGAAGCAGCTTCATCGTTGAATTCTAGAAACGAAGTTTTACAGATGGCTCAGCTGCTTTCATTATATGGTGTTAATATTGATACCAAAAAAGAAGAAGCGACTGTCGATCTTTCATCGCTTCCGATTGGTGCTCTTCGAGCTTTATCAAGATATACTAAAGATAAAGCCAAGCTTCATAACCAAAAATCCCAAAAAAACTGATAATAAATATCCTTTAGCCTATTAATGGATTCGACTTATCTTGATTTTTTGCAAAAATGTTGTTGTCCTGTTTCTTTTTGTCGATTTGCAAAGAGAAATTTGATATTGAACGGATTTCAAGAAGTTGATTTCAAAAAACAATCCGAAATTCCGAAAAAGGGTTTTTATAATAGAGATGATAGATCAATTGTTGCATACAATATAGGAGGATATAATTCAATGGTTATTTGTGCTTCTCATTCTGATAGTCCTTGTTTGAAGCTTATGCCTGTTACTGATATTTTAAAAAATGGATATATATGCTTAAATACTGCATCTTACGCTGGGGGATTATCTTATTCATGGTTTGGAAGAGATTTAAGATTAACAGGTACAATATATTTCCGTAATGGGGAGAATATTGAGAGTAGTTTTATAGATTCTGAAAGAGGAATTGCATTCTTGCCTTTTGCTAATTCATATACCCCTGAAAAGGATATTCTTTCACTTGAAATCGAAAGAGATGAATCAATGAAAGCAATTTGCGCAATTAATGGAATTCCAATTATCGAATACATCAGCAAAGAATTATCAATAACAAAGGAACAAATTATAAGCAGCAATTTATATCTATCGGATGCATTTCCTCCCCAAATTGTTAACAGTACTTTTGTCTCATCTGGAAGGCTCGATAATCTCTCATCAGCTTATGCATCTCTTGTTTCTTTCATTGAATCCACTCCATATAATAATATTAATGTGTTTGCTGTGTATGATCATGAGGAAATAGGATCATTCTCTCATTGGGGAGCACTTAATGACCAGTTGGAAACCATTATATCATATATATGTAACAGTGCAAAAATTGATCCCTTTTCGCTCAAATCCAAAAGTTTAATAATATCAGCAGATGCCTCGCACAACAAGCACCCATGCTATATTATGGACCTTGAAGAAAAACATCCAATTTTTCCTTCAAAGGGGGTTATACTGAAAACTACTGGAACAACATCAACTGGAAATAATGTATTTGGTGTGTTGGTAATTAAAGAAGCTGCAAAGAGAGCAAATACAATGCTTCAAATGTTTTCAAGGAAAAATGTGGCTAACTCAGGTGGCACAATAGGACCAAAAATGGAAATGCTTAATTCAATAAATACAATTGATATCGGTGCCTCGATGTGGGCAATGCACTCCTCAAGAGAAACAATGTCTCTATGTGACGAAAACAGTCTTATTAAGCTGATTAAAACCATTTATCAACAGTATGAAAGTATAAGAGATAAAATAGGGTAATGGCACTTTTCAGCAGATCAGAATGTCCAAACTTGTTTCATGTTCTTTGCTTCTTCAGATTCCTGATCTAGCATCTCCTAATCTTGTTTGTATGTATCCCGAATCTGTTGAATTGATTTATGATGTTTATACATTGTGTTCATGTTGTATTCCTAGTAATTCGAAGCTCAAAAAGCCTACGATATTTGCCTATAATATTGATTCCGTGTTTTGTTATGCTTTATATTTTTTAATACTCGATTGTGCTTATGAAATTGTGCTAATTTCCGAAATGCCTTTTGCATACATTTTCCAAACGTTTCTGAAAGAAATTTTTGAACAATTCGAAAAGAATTCCGAAATCACTAATCCTTCTATCAGATTTCAATATGTAAATTCATATTTATCTTCTTGGCCAGAATACGTACAATCGAAAATGGAATTATCATTTCCATCCAATATCATTCCGTATGAAATTGATTTTACTCATTATTCGTTTGTTCACTTTGATCCTGGAGCATCATTCACACTTGACGAGTGTTACATGATATATAAAGCATTAATAGCAGGTGATCCGGTAGTTCTTTTGGCTGATAGTGCAAGACAAGCTAGCCGAGCATGTTTTGCTGCATTTTCACTCCTCTCACCAATCCAATATGCCGAACCATATGTTCTTTGGCTCAGGGATAATGATCCTAGATTTGCTTCTATCCTAAATGGAGAATCAAAACTCAAACTTGTTGCAACCTCGTGCACTAATGTATGGAAAGGTAACAAGCATTTCAGACTGGTAGTCGATATACGCCATCCACCTCAAAATGAGCAAACTAACATCAAACAGATTTTTAATGATCTTTCAGAAGACCTAATTGGTATTCTCCTTCAAGAAATGGATACCCTTCTTGAAGTTGATCCATGGTCAGACTATATTAATGCACCACTCAATATCGAGCGTCTAGCTGCATTCCCAAGGAAGCCTTCTCCTCGCCCTCTGTCAGCATCAGACTTAAGCAACTTTTCTAAATCACCAACATTCAAGCAATGGAGAAAAAGAATAGTTTCAAGGTCATCATGGCGGGAGTCGTTTCTTTCTGCCAATCACAAATCACTATATAATGACAGGTCAATTGAGGACCTGACAGTAATTGTCAACCAAATCAATGAGTTATATTCTCAATTTAAAACTGACAGGCATATAAAAGCTGTTTTGAAGGTTCATCGATTTACCGTTTCTGCAGTCCTTAAAAGTCTCACAGAAAAATCCCTTCAATATAAATAATTTAAATATTTTGAGCAGATAAATGTTCTCATTTTTCTGAACATTGAACAACTGTCATTATCAAATTCTTATATGTGGGTTTATCGTTGACTGTGCTCATTTAATTCAAAAAGTTAAACCACAAAAGTCATCATGTCCAAAGACACACAGAATGAATCCGATAAGAGGAAAGTACGCAAATTTAAGTTCAGTGCTGAGGAAGACGAACTTCTTAAGAGTTTGGTAGAGAAACATGGAACCAATAATTGGACTATTATAGCTCGCAGCCTGAAAGGGCGCACGACAAGGCAGTGTCGTGATCGTTGGAATCATTATTTATCCAATGATCAGAGCCAATTTGAATGGAATGAAGAAGAAGACTCATTGTTATTGAGATATTATGAAGATTATGGAAGCAGATGGACTGTTATTTCCAAGTTTTTTGTTGGAAGAACTGCTGTTTCTATTCGAAATAGGTGCTGCAGGCTTCTTAGGAGAGCAAATATGCAAGAATCATACCAGAATATTTCTAGTGATAAAGACCAATCACCGGTGATTCTTAAGCCCATGAATTCCTCGCATAATTCTCAGAACAAAACCCTATTTCCGTCATGTGAATCTCTTCCTTTTCCATTTTTTGACCCAAGGGGAATATCGGTCCAATCCAGCTCTTTAATGGCGATTGGTTCGCAACTATCCATGAAATAACTAAAAGGACTTCTTATATCGCTTTATTTGCTTAACATTTGCTCTTCGTAATCATTTCTATTATGTGGAAGAGGCCTCGAACCCTGAGGAATCCGGATTCTAAAGCCGAATGCTTTTTGTATAAAGGGTTTAAACTGATGAGATAGATTATATTCTGTGTATTCATATAAAAACATATGAGGGAAAGCCGGGCCAAAATATGCACCGTCAATCACTGGCTGAGGAGGAGATCGATATATATCGTTGCATTTGGGACAAAACAACTTTACAGAGTGCCGTTTAAGAGAAAACGTGGTTCCCACTGGAAGTACTTTGCATCCATTACATGATGTACGCGGACATTGGCCAAATACACCATTATCATATTTCGATTTCATCTGTTCCATACCTCTCGGCTGGCATATCCATCTTGCATGAAGCATTCCGTAAATTTTACAAGCTTGTCCATTTATTTTGTGAATTTCTTCCTCATTGAAAAAATTCCAATCTTTTGACTTGGAATTTGTCATTAGCTGGACAGCGTCATCAAATCTATCAAAATAATCCTTAATTCCATACTGATTAAACCAATCTCCTGCCCAAACTTCATCAATATTTGCAAACCACTCATTAGAAGGAAGCGAGCAAAACTGAGTTATCCAAGGTTTAATATATGATGGGGCGTCCTTTTGGAATCCTGCATATATTTTTATTCCATCTACCTCGAAGAGGCGAGAAGATCTATTGATACTTTTACTCATTCCTTTATAAACGGCCAAAAAAAAACTAAATTTTTAGCAACAGCCTTTCTTTTCTGGTTCAGGGGTCTTGATATCTGCAATGAAATCAGGCTCTTCTTCTTGGAAAGTGATCATCCCAGAATCAGCGATATCATTAAAAAGCTTCTGCACACCGTCACCTGACATTGCAGATGTCTCAGTATAAAATATTGCTCCAATTTTTTGAGAATAAGCAAACGCGGCTTCTTTGGTTACTTCTCGTTTTGATTCCATATCAGATTTATTCCCAACTAGCACAAAAACACAATCAGTTGGTGCTCTTTGCTGTAAAAGATCGCAGAAATTATCTAGAGCAGAGAAAGAAGCCTCAGATGTAATATCGAAAACCAGGATTGCCACCTGAGCTCCTGCAAAATACATAGGAGTTAAGCTTCGATATCTCTCTTGACCAGCAGTATCCCATATGTTGAAAATAACTTCACGATTATTAGTTTGTATCGTTACTGTTAAATTTGCAGCTCCTACAGTGGCATAGGTGCTTTCATTGAATGAGTTTTTCGATATTCTTTCTGCAATGCATGTCTTCCCTACTCCTGCGTCTCCAACCAATACAGCTTTAACCTTGGGCATTATGACACTTTTGTGGTTATAACCCTATGTATTCTTACAGTCTAATTGTCTCTCTGATTGCCAATTCTGATTTGATACCATTCAGATGGAATATGATATGCATAGATCATAAAAATTATCAATCTTGTTTAGTTGACTACAATTTTCAAGATTCGAGAACACACACTCAAAAGTGGACCAAAATCAATTTCAACCAACGTCTGAATCAATGAAACAAATATATGTTACTTAAACTCACTAATATAAAGAGAAAGATTGAGTTCTAAGTTGTTGTTCAATTATTGGTTTGAATTATTCGAAAAACAACACCATTACACATCTTTTCAATTAAAAAAATGTTGGATTGGAAAATATATTCACAAGATTATTTACCCAAATTAATCTCAAATGAAAGAACATAACAATATTTGGGGAGAATAATTAAATCCAATAAACATTATCCTTCAATTCAGGTTCTCTTGAAGTGTCTCATTCATACATTGATCATCCGGAATCACCATTCTCGAAATTCTAAGCATTATCAATGACAAAATATTAAAAAAATTGACATATCAAATACTATTCTTCTGTTATATTTGTTGCCATGCAGATATACCTATTTCTGAGATACCAATCTGGAAATCTGCTACAATTTCATTTAATGAAAAATTCAGAAGAACAAAAGATCAAGCAATAAAAGTAACTCCAAATGAGAAATATAAAAAACTAATTTTGAAATATTGTATTCACTCATCCAAAGGCCAATATTAGAGATATGAGTGTGATATTCATATTTTCAATCATCAAATTGTCATTGAATGATACGATAATAACAGGGAAGTTGGTTTGGATATTAAGGATATTTTTTTTCCATATCTCTCAAGAGTTTACATAAAATGGTGGTGTGAAATGATATACGGAATTGTCGTTTTCCTTAATAATTGACAAATAAAAATTGAATTATTGATGCAATTGAAATCAAAGAAGAAAAGAGAAACCAATAATAACACTTGTTTTATTTTTATATGTGTATAATGAAAATCTGAAAATGCTATTTTTACAGAATAATAAATCCGAAGTAACCTTATTATAACCCTATTTTTTAGAAAAAAAAACATTTATTGGTTAACATACTGTTGGATTATATCTGTTACTTGTTGCATTCTGACTGGTTTAGCAAGATAAGAATTCATCCCGGCAGCTATACAATTCTCTTCGTCTCCTTCAACAACACTTGCTGTAAGTGCTATTATTGGTATTGATTGATAATCTTTCCTTGATGCTCTGATATACTTAGTTGCTTCAATACCATCCATTTCAGGCATTTGACAATCCATGAAAATAATATCGAAGATACTTTCTTCGAGTTTCTTAATTGCTTCAATTCCATTGTTAGCAATTGAACATTTGCATTCAAGTCTCTTCAACATTTTCTCCATAACCATTTGATTAGTTTTGTTGTCTTCAACTACTAAAACACGTGTTCCGGTGGCTATTTCATTTTTAATAACCAGTATCTGGTTTGAATGATGTCCAAATCTAATTCCTTCAAGAAATTGTCTGATGGGCTCTGGCATCAAAGGTCTCGTGAGAAATAGATTCAATTCTGTAGAGAAGCCTGGATCAAGTATGGCACAAAATGATATCGTCTTTGAGAATAAATCTCTAAGTTTATCTTTGTTCTCTGTATATATGATGGAATCAATTATAACTGCATGAATTAATGAATCATTTTTGTAGTTGGGACATTGATTAATATCATTAAACCAAATTCCTTTAAATCCATGATACCCGAGAAAATCGAGCATTTGCTTATCTTTGTTATAGTTTCCATCAATTACAATAATCTTGTGATCTTTGTTATCAAGAAATGGGCGTGGACAATTCTCATAATAAGATTCCATGGGAATATGAACTTCAAAAAAGGTCCCTTTGTTTAAAACAGAATCAAATTGTATTGTACCTTTCAATAATGATACTATCTCTTGAACAAGAGATAATCCTAAACCAGTTCCTCCCGCAATTCGAGCAATAGAAGGATCGGCCTGGATAAATCGAGAGAAAATTATCTTTTGTTGATCTTGGCTCATTCCCATTCCACTATCTTCAACTTTCAAAATAACTGTTTCTTCTTTAAAGGATAATTCAACTCTAACATAACCTTCTTTAGTAAATTTTAAGGCATTTGATAATAAGTTATTGACAACTTGCAAAAACATTTGAGATTCTCCATATACAAGTCTAGGGAATGTTGCAGAAATGGAAAAAATAAAATCAATGTGCTTTGATAATGAATTAGAATTAGCAGCAATAGCAACAGGCATCAACAAATCAGACATACTAAATACGGTTTGCTTAATCCTAACTTCTCCTTGCTCTATTTTGGACATGTTCAATGTCTCACTTAATTGTTTCATTAATTCGAATGAGGATCCCCTTATTGCATCTGTTAGAAGTCGTTGCTCAGGGGAAAGATCATGTAAAGCCAAAACATCAAGCATTCCCACAATCCCATTCATGGGAGTTCGAATCTCATGGGACATATTTGCCAAAAACAGAGACTTTGATTTGTTGGCCATTTCTGCTTTCTTCTGAGATTCTGATAACTCAATATAAGCTAGTTGCATCTCGGTTATATCAAAACATATTCCAATTAAACAGTTTTCTTCTGTTGAAAAACGACCACGGATAGAAAACCAATGATCATTACATACATGAACTATAGAATCAACAAAACAATTGTGATTATTCAATGCTTCGACGATTTGCTCTTTAAGAGCGATTTTTGTGTCATCAATTATTATTTTATCAATAAACCTCCAGTTCAATTCTATTTGATTCACAACAGAGAGATCAATATCTAAAGATTCAATATCATCTTTGTTTTCTTGGAAAGTCCAAAGTGCCATCTTTGCACTACACATTATTAAATCTCTGAATTCTTGTGTTCTTTGAAGCTGTATTTCCATGTTTCTTTGATCGTTAATATCAAGCATAATGCAGTTGAATCTATTTGGAGTTCGGCTATCTTTGGAAATTGCCATTAAGAACCATGCGGGTCCAAATGGAGTCTTTAATTGTACTTCAAAACTCCAAGATGTTACAGGAGAGTCAAATCTCATTTCGGATAAACACTTATTCAGAGCAGCATGTCCGTCTGAACAAAATTTTACAATATCATAAAAATTGGTTTGAGGAACTGCTAAAAGAATATCCCACAGAGAATCGTATGACAACAGTTTTAAAACAATTCCATTTTCACTAACAACCCAAAAAGACAGTGGAAATTGATTTGATGCCATTGTGAAACCAATTTCTGTATTTTGAAGCCTTCTTCTTAAAGTAATTATATTATCAACGTTGAATAAATACCCAATCGAACCATCACTAATCATTGAATACCATACGTTTGAATTTTTTGGGTCAACAATTCGGAAAGTTTTCTTCTGCCTTTTAGAACTTTTTTGATATGTTCTGCTAATAGATGGCCTTCTTAAAGAATATGATGTATGACCGACATACAATGAAGATTGGAGACCAATGAATGATGTTCGAAAACTCCTTTTCACTGATGATAAATCCTCTGAAAAAATGTATGAATCCAATATAAGATCTTCTGGGATCTGTAAATCCAAAGATTTAAACAAACGATCATTGGTCATTTTGATTGAACCTGATCCGCTTGCAGTAAATTTATGAAGACCAAGGGATTCTGACGCAATACTGAGTTCATAAAACACATGTGACAAATCAAGTTCATGATGTTTATATGATGATATATCTTGAATTAATACCACGGGTACTAATTCATCTACATCATTATGATATGATGGTACACTAGTAATAGAAAAAAAACTGGGATACTCAGAATGCCTATTATCATTTAAGACCAAATCATATCCTATTATTGGTTCACCCTTATCAAATAATCTATCAATCATTTTTGAGAAACTCTCATTCTTATTAGCATATTTCTCAGAAAAATACATTTCAATATATTGATTCTTCTTTTGGATGTTTCTTGGCACAATACTCAACTCCCCTTCCCTTCGATAAAGCTCCCAAAAAGAAATAGACTCTGATTCTTCGAAGAAATGTAATAGTCTTTCAGTTCTTAGACATTTTTCTTTTTCTAATAAGAAACTGTGCAATAAAAGAGCAGAATATGTCAATGATAGCAATATTGAATGATCATCTGGTATGCTATCGCTAATATAGCCCAATACAATCATTCCATCATATCCATCAACAACAAAAAGGCTTTTCATATCCAAAACATCATTTACAACGAAATGCTTTCCTGTCAATCCTTGAATTGATTCCAGGATAACCTTAATACTAGAATTTCTTAATGGTTCAACGCTATTTGGATGATATTGCAAAAGAATTTTATCCATTTTCATATGCGAAACAAAAATTGTTCTATAAGAATTGGCATTTCGATGAATAAACTCTAATAAAACTGCAAAATTAGCTTGGTGATAAGGACGATTTGTTACAAACGAAAAAAAAGGCAAAAAGGTATGAAAATCAAAGAAATGGCCACAAAAATAAAATGGAGATGGAATCAGTATCTCCAACTTGGTTGAATCAGTGGCAGTATTATATTCTGATGAAACAACCTTCATATTATTAATCATTATGTCTATACCTTTGTGCTCTCCTCCAACTGAAAGATCAATTCTGTAAGGATAAATTGTATCTTGACCATTTTTACTTACTATCGAATCTTTAATATCTATAGTATTTGATTTCACAGAAAAAAAAGCATTGTTTTCATCATTTCTTGGAGACTCGATTGTCTCGTTCTTTGAGAATACAAAATAAGAATCATTGATAAATGGTATCGAACACATACTGGTAAATGAAACATGATTCTCTCCTCTTTTAATGCTGTACACATTAGATTCCAAAAAACCGGTTCCTTCGATTGTAATATATGGCAAATATCCCTTTAAATGATTATCTGCACAAGACATAAAAACATTTCCTGCCGTTGTCGCAACGTTAGGTAATGATTTGGAGATTCTTGCCACATATGCTCTTATCACAATAAAACTTAAAAGAAATAGTAGGACCATAAAATAAAATATGGTCTTTGTAGGACCCTTAGCTACTTGGTTACATATTTTCCCATAAGGAACCCGGTTGTTGGTTGTATAAACTAAAATATCTTCTCCTTTCCGATACAGCATATTTTCAAATTCACACCCATCACATATATTACATCGATAAACAATTTCCCTGGAACTAACTATTTGTGAGTCTGCTCTTACAATATAAACATCACACTCTGTTGTGTCCGTACATTTCTCAAACCCAAAATGTTTCAAATCGGGAATAGTTCCATTTATCGTGTTTCTATCATAATATACGCTAAAAAAATTGATGAGGAAAAACAGTACAATTAGTACCATCCCGAAATAATATCTTTACATGATTCACATTGAATTTTTTTTAATTTTTCTGAGGCGATTTATTTTTAATCAGAAAAAGTGGGAATTTTTTACAATTTTAAAGGTAAAAAACTGCCATTGATCATTTCAGAATCTGATACCTTGAGTTTTCATCTCTACACATGAAGGTTTAGCAGATTGTCCATCGGACATTTCTTTCTTGCACATGCTTTTTATCCTCGATTCGTATACAATATCGGCTGCATCATATACTTTTTGATAGAATTTTGAATCAAGTTTGAACCACCTGTTCTTCTCTTGAATCCATGTTTTTGGAACTCTGAATCGTTTTTTATATTTAAATGTTTTGAAGTAATAATATGCACTATGTGCAGAATCTGTATCAACAAACTCAACGATGCTTTTTAGCTCATCCACTAAGGAGCTTGTATTATCTTTCTTAAACATGAAAGACATTGCCAAAAATGAAAAAAGAAGCATCCCGAGCATTGCTAGTATATTTCCATTAAAAGATCTATCAACTCTCTGGTTCTGATATTCACGTTGATTATTTCGATAATAAAACCCATTCCCAAAGAATTCTCTGAATATTTCTTCGGCATTCACATCGCTATCGTAGTAGTAATATGTGGTGTTTCTGTTCCTCATGCCCGGATTCACATAAACATTATGATTAGCATCTTCATCACCAATCATATCATACCGCTTTCGCTTATCAGGATCAATTAGAGTTTTATATGCACTCGAAACCTTCTGAAAAGCATCGGTGGCTCTCGTGTCTTTACACTTATCTGGATGAACACAGGCAGCTATCCGTCTGTAGCTGCTTTTAATCTGATCTGAAGTACAATTAGTATCAAGATCTAGAATCTTATACAGATTCCGGCTCTTCGATATCCGATCTAGTACATCATCAGACATTGTTCGCCCAAATAAACAAAGACGATTATTTTTCGATTATTTCACGATTATTTCACGATTATTCTGCCGATAGAGATATCGAATTATTTTCAATTGTGGAGATTTTTATAAAATGAACCTGAATATTCTTGTCGATGAAGGGGCGAATATTCCCAGACACTCTAATACCAACGAATGCAATACATATGTTGATATTTCTTTTGGAAATAGTAGCATTAATGAGAAAACGAGGGTTATTAAAGGGAGTAGCAATCCGAAGTGGGATGAAGAGTTTAAGTTTTTGTTTACACCAGGTCCCAATCAACTTATTAAGTTTTCTATAGTGTATGAAGTTGAAGGAAGCCGCGAAGAACCGTTTTCCCAGCTTGTTTTATCAACTGGTCAGATTGAATTTGGTGAGATGTATGACCAATGGTTTGATTTCAAGCCATATAAAGGTATTGAAAATGGTGGTAGTGTTAAGTTGGCAATTCAAATTGCTCCCAAAGATCACACTCCATTCACATTATACACAGGGCCAAACCTTCTTAAGCCCCATTCCAATCTTCCATCATTATATAAAACTGGAAAAATGAAAATGCTTTCAAAAAATGCTCTTAAACCAGTAATTGCTCCTGCTTTCAGAGAAGCTCGGCCTATTTTAGCTGAGAAACCTCAGACTTTTAGTTTGCCGCCCCAAGTTGAATTTTCGAACAATATCCAAATTGAAAAATCTAATACCGCGTCTGAAGCTTTATCGGAATTCATGATTCATAAGGATCATGCTGTTGAAGAGGAAGCTTTGCCCTCAACTATACTTCCAGACCCTATTACCCCTGATGAACCAAAACTTATTCAGCCAACATTCAATGATCGAGAAGAAAATGTGACCGTATCTATTCATGCAGAACCAAACAATGCGAGACCTGATAACAAAGACATTCCTCAAGTTGAAACTTTTGATAACTTAGTGCCAGAAACAAAAAATGAGCCTACAATAAAACCAAATCCAATGGCCCAATCAATGCCTTCTCCATTTAATCCTCCTGTTATTGAAGTTCCAAAAATTGTTGAGGGAGAGACATTTCCCAAAATAGCTCCAGGTGTTAATGCAAACCCCACAAATAAGATAAATCAACCTGTGAGCGGTCTTCCTCCCATTAACACTCACAACCAGCCCATTAACGTTCAACCTCCATTTCCAAATCCTTACAGTTTTCAAATGCCCCCGCCATATCCAAACATGAATCCTCCTTATCCAAATATGAATCCCCCTTATCCTAATATGAATCCACAAAATCCCTATATGAATCCTCAAAATCCTTATATGAATCCTCAAATGATTCCTCCGTATCAAAATGGGCCTTTCTTCCCCTTCCCTGGACCATTCAATCAAATTCCAAATAACACTCAGCAAATCAGGTATCCTCCAAACATGTTTGGTCCTCCTCCATTACCCTTTATGAACCCAATGCAATATGCCGTTCCTCCACCTAGAGCCAATTATAATAATATGTATCCAGGTGCAATGCCTTTTGCACCTGCTCCAATGTTCTTTGCACCTGGTCCAAGAGGCCCCCCTAGTACTAATCTACCATTTGTACATAAATCTGGCAAGAAAAAATAACTAGGCATGTTTAATAAATATGTAAATATATTCTTATGGATGAAGACATGGTGGGTATTGTTTGAGAGTCCCTCTGATCCATGAGCGAAACTCATCATTTTTAACAATTTCAGAATGAATATGAGGGAACAGGACATCATTTTTCCATTGTTCGATTTGTCCCCGCACTGTTGAAAAGTGAAGATCTTTATCTGGTGGTGTATTACCATCTGGATATTTCTTCATTATTGGATTTGAGAAATATTCTACAAAGTCTAGAAGTAAACATGTACCTGGAACTTTTGGAATATCCCATGCTTCCTTAGTAAAACTCCTTTGTACATCATTGATAGACATTACATCATGTGAAACAGCTAGAACCACAGCAATCATTTTTCGAATCTGATTAATCATAAAAGATTTTCCATTTATCTGGAATATCATGTATGGATGATCCTGGATTACAATAGGCCCCTTAATAGAAAAACATGTGATTGTTCTATTCACCGATCTCGAATTCGCATCAGCTTTTTTCGTGTAATTATGATAATTCTTTTCACCTAAAAAGAGTGAAAGTACCTGGTTCTCCAAATACTCAATATGAGTTGGTTCAGCAGATGAAAACGCATGAGTGGGTATTATATACTGATATCTCCTAGAATCAGCAAATGATTGCGAGTTAAATGATCGATTTGGCATTATTCCTTTCCAAATTCTAATTGGGGAATCCTTGGGAAGTGACTTCTGAATTGCTTGAGCAACATCTTTAATTTTCATACCATTTGGAAGCATTGTAAAGAAAGATAAAACTTGAGCACATGCATGAACTCCAGAATCTGTTCGAGATGCTTGACTCCAATGCAATACACCAATATTTCGATTTTTTTGATCTTCAATCATCCCTAATTTGGATAAGGTATCTAGTAAAACAGATTCTACAGTCAATAAATCGTGATTTCGACATAAACCATGAAAACCTGTTCCTAAGTACCCATAACATAAAGCAATTGGGATTCTAGTAGCTTTCAATGATGATTTAGTAGTTTCCTCAACTTCAACGCTTTCTGGAACTGTCTCTTGAGTCGTATTTGTACTAGAACTTGAACCCATAATTTACCTGGGCCATACAAAAATTAAGGCTTCAAAGGTCATTAAGCGGTCCAGTTCGGGAAAAAAGCACACCAAAACTATTCCGAAAGACCATTACCGTTTTTTGGAGTCTGAATTTCATTTTGATTTCCAGACAAGTCGAGTATTAGGTAGAGATAGACCAAATATGTTCTCTGCTTTTGTTTCCGGAAATTTTCAGTTCATATATAAGAATATAAAATTGATTTCGAGTTCAAAAAACCCTGAAGATAACATGAATTTGTTGAATGATGTATTGTTTTCTCATATGAAACATCCAAACTCTGGAATTGAGTGGGATTTATTGTATTCTGTTATTTCTCATCAGCCATCAGATTATATTTGCCCAATATGCTTGTTTAAACCAGTTTCTCCTAGGATAACGCCATGTGGGCATATATTTTGTGTTGATTGTATTACTTCACACATGACATTTAACCATGAAAAAGCAACATGCCCTGTTTGTTATGAAAGTTTGATCAAAAAAACCTTAATCCGAACAGATCTAAAGTTTTTTGAAAAAGACATTAGAGCTACCTTCAATCTCGTTGTCAAGAATCGGAATAACTGCTGTGTTTTCGTTGCTGAAGACCAAAACAACATGAAATTTATTCCATATGCATCTGCATTGTCATCGGTCTATTCTAAAATATCCATTGCAGATGCCCAATATATGAATCACATGAAAGAAAAAGAGATACAAGAACTTAAGGAACAGGTATCTATTTATAGTAACCCTTTATATAGAGATGATATGAAAGTTTCGATGTTATTATCATTTATAGATCTTATCGAAAAAGAGATAGTTCCAGAATCCAATGAGCCCCCATTCTATCTTCAGCCAGAATGCGATTTGGAGTTTTTCTACCAAGATTCTAGTGGAAGACAAGCATTTCTTGATCCACTAAGTGTATCAATGATCAAAAAGCATTTTGGTTCTCTGGTCAATGCACCATCCAATTTCTCATGTCCTGTTTTGAAAACCACATATACCACTGTTTCCCAGAGATTCAGAAGAAAATACCCATATCTTGGCCATTTATCATCTGGGGCAGATATTACGTTTATTCTTTGTGATCTGTCTCAGATTGTGTCGAATGATATAATTCTAGAATTTGATCAGATTATCCAAGAAAGGATTAAAGTCGACGAACCCGAAGAAGAGGATGAAGAAGAAGAAATAGCTTTTAAACAAGAAGATTTTCCTTCGATTGCTCCAGTATCAGAAGTAAAACCAAGCCAGAAAAAGGGATGGGGATCAATTACCATATCAAAAGAAGATGACTTTCCATCATTATCCAAAAACTCAGTGGTACCTACCAAAAACACCAAATGGGCTCAAATTTCTACCGAAAAGAAGCCAAATGATGATTTCCCATCTCTCACACAGCAAAAACCTCAACCAAAAAGAACTAACTCTTGGGCTAATGTTAAATAGAAAAGTGGACTTCAGTTGTATCTTGAACACTAAATCATTAATAATGTTGCTTTTCTTCTTTTCAGCCGGATTTTCATTCGATATTCATTGGTGTGAGCCTCCTTTGCCTGAATATGAAGGAATACCCAATGCGGATTTGGTACAAGTTCAGATTATCACACGACATGGAGCCAGAACTCCTCTTCATATATCCAAGAATTTTTCTAACTTATGGATATGCAATGAAACAGAAATTTTTTCTATTGATTCAAAGCTTTCGAGACCAATGAAAGTGAACAATGCATTTGGCAAATCGGTGTTCCTTGGAGACTGTATTTATAGCCAACTTACTGGCAAAGGTGCAGATGCATTATTTAGATTAGGGAAATATATTCATAATATTTATGTTGATAGGCTTAAATTTCTCCCCACAACCATCAAGCCCACAATAATGAAGTTCCGATCCACCTCGACTCATCGAACCATTCATTCATCGATGGCCTTTATATCTGGTTTATATGAGCAAAGGCCTTCAATCAATTTAGAGTTGGCCGAGAAAACATATGATCATTGGCGGAGGGCCTCTGAACTATGTCCGAAACTTAAGGAATCAATGGACTCTTTGAAAGGAAGTGCAGAGTGGAATTCTTTGAATCTCACTAATGATGAACTTGAATCAAATATGTCCAAAAGCATTGGTACCAAATGGTCATCAACAAATGATATATCAACCTCATCTAGATGTAATAACCTTCCTCTTCCTCCAAATGTCGACATATCGCGCCTTGATGAAGCTACATTGCTTAAAGCAAGGCAAATGCAATTTGTGTATGCTCATAGCTCTGTCTATCCTCTGTTTTTCAGCTTCTGCGCTGCAGAAATGGTGAATCACATGTCTGAAAGGCTTAATGGCAATTCTTCAATCCGATTTATCCACTGGTCAGCACATGATGGTAATATTCTGGGATACCTGGGGTATCTAGGGTATGCTGATGGAAAGTGGCCGCCATACGGATCATACATAGTTACTGAATTATGGCAACAAAAAAATGGAAAAGCAATTGTGAGGATTCTTTTCAATGGAAAACCAATTAAAGTGCCGAGAATGCTTAACTCTGTTACTTTCCCATTCACAGAATATAAGAAATTTGTTGTTAATCATCTTCCTGATCTAAAATTCGATTGTGGATTCAACCAGAAGAAGTTCTTCCAGAGCACTGTTAAGTACTCAGACTAGCCCGTACGATACAGGACCGATTAATAAAGTTGTTAATTTACAAATGTTACAGAGAGCAATTCCAGTACCCAGTCGCCTTGGTAAATGGAAATGCCCTCCTCAAGTTAATGAATTCATCAAAAGTAAGAAGTATCGCAGCGCGGCGGAGAGTTTAATGAATGCAAATGTTCCTTTTTATCAGGCATATGTTTTTTTGTCAAATTCTCCAGAGGCCCTTGAAGCCTATTTGAAACTTATGTGTCAATATTATTTTCCTGAGCCGGTGAGGCAACAAGTTGCTGTTAATATGTATTTATCATTCTCCATTCCACTTCTTCTTGCAAAACCAGCGAAAGAATACCAAGAAGCATTTAATGAAATGATTGAATTTATTAAAAAATACAAAGATCAAATTGAAAAGAACACTCTTTATAATGTAATCAAACAATGTGGAAATGATGAGCTATTACGACAATCATACTACATTTTCAATGATAAAAAGGAGTACATTGATATGTTATTCGAGCTCTCCCAGTTTGATGAAATTTTTGTCGAAATGGCGAGCCTTGCACCTCAAAGAAGAGCCCAGATCTTTAAATCATTTCCTCTTCATTTCCAAAAGACGCTTCTTAAGAAATGGTCATCATCCAAAGTTCCGGATATTGAATCTGTATATCCATTCTTCACTGATATCGTTTTTTCTGAACCAATTGATCAGGATGCTGTTATTCTTTTGCAATGCGTAATGGAGAGGATGTTTAAAAAACGGAGATTGGAAAAACAATGTGAATTGCATCTGTATTATATGTTGCTGGCTTTAACTAATAACCAGGCAAAGATCAATGATATTTTTGCTAACAATCAGTTTCAAAAAATGGATCATGATTTGATTCTCAGATGGCTATTCCGGCGCAAATTGTACCAGCATGCTGGGCAATACTGTGCCCACTTGAACGATAGGCATTTATTAGGTGTAGATTACTCATTACGCGAATCTTTGAGATCCGCATTAGATTTGCTCACATCAAGTTTAAGAGAAGCCCATGATATTCGCCAGTGTTGGCTTAGAGCTTTAGAAAAGACACCAACAAAACGTGAAGAAGCTGATTGGAGGCTTTTATTAGAAACTGCTACTGTATCAGGTGTATTGACACTCGATGATATTATCCCATTGATGCCTCATGATATGCCAATTGATTCTTTTCAAGGTACTATTTTGCGATCAATCAAAGAGTATCAAACAAACAATCACGATTCTCAAAACAAGATATCTTTACTTATTAAACGAGCCGGAGAGCAAAGAGAAGTTATTGGTAAAGGAGCCTCTCTCATGCTCGAACTTGACCCGTTGGCTACCTGTTGGATATGCAAGCAATCAATTTTCAAAGATAAGTTTTTGGCTTTTCCGTGCTTACATTGTTTACATATTAAGTGCTTTTTGTCGCATATGCATCTCTTTTATGATGCCACTAGTAGGCTCAACATTATTTCTTTGGCCGCAAGAGCCATCAAAGGCAGCAAACAATTAACAAAATTAGGAGAAGAGATTTGTAAATCATGTCCAGTTTGTGGGGAATTATCTGTTAATGTTCTTGACAAGGACTTTGTCATGAAAGAAGAAATTGATGAAAGAGAAATGTGGAGACTTGATTAAACAGAATCTTCCTTTACACTTTATATAGAGTTACTCTTGATTATGTGGTTTGGAACATGGGACAATGTGACACATTCAAGCTCTATGATTAAATTTGCGATGGAGAGAATTAAGAATATGGGATATATAAACACATATCAATATGAAACATGAATTAGTTCCATGGTTTGAACAAATATATTTTTTTAAGGTTAAGAAATCGATATTCATTGAGAAGAAACAGAGAGAAATTGTAATGCTAGTATCAAAATTTAACCTTCCTTGATTTATATTTTTTTTGTGCACCCCTAATAAAACCATTTTCATTCATTCAAAATATTATGGAATTTATTAAATTATCTTTAACACTGATATCATTTATATCATCACTGCATATATACAAAAGCAAATGAGAAAACTACGCTGATCTCTCTCCAAATAGGTATTTGATGAGTGAAAATACAATCATCATATGTTCTAGGGATTGTCTCTTTTTGAGTCTCCCATATTGTTTGTTCTATTGTTCTCTCAATTGTCAATCTCAAAGTTTCTTCAATTGTTCTTCTGATTGTAGCTTCAAAAGATCTTAATGGAGATTTCTCTATTGTTTGAATAGGTGTTGTATCTATTAATGGTATATCAGCATTACAATAAAGAGAATTGAAGAATTGGAATTGATAAGTGATAGTATTAGTGAATGAATTATTATTTGAATTTGATACTGTTATTGAAGTAGAGAATGATGATGTGTGATCTATGAAAGAATGGGATACTTCAAGTGAACCCGAAGATACACAAAATAAGGAATTTTGATTATTATGGAAAATGCAATATAAGAACTTTTTTGATCCTGATCCTTCAGCAACTACAACCCCAAGAGATGGACTGTTGTTATGGACAATGTTATTATATAACAATGATATTGTTCCTGATTCTGAAATGATATATATGCATCTGCTATCAGATACTTTATTGTTTGAGTAAGTGCAGTGTGAGCTTGTGAAAGAAGTTGTAGACCAGATAAGAATACCAGAGCCCATATTCGCATTGTTCATTGAATTGTTTGTGTTATCGACTATCTCGTTACCTGTGTACATGTAAAGAGAATAATATCCTGATTTTGAATGAGAACAATTTGTTTTGGATAGGAAGTCCACTTGGTTAACCTGAGAAGCTTGAAGAAATGCAAAATGCCCTTGATATGATGCACCACAAGAACAACTATTAGCACATATCATTCTGAGATATGAGTTACGTGAATTGAAGTATATCGCTCCTCCTCTCTCAGAACAAGTACAATTATAGAACATCGAGCAATTGAGATTCATTGAGAATGAACTACCTGAAACGAAAACATGAATTACCCCACCATTTCCTATGCATGTTGAAAATCTTGAGAAGAAACAGAGAGAAATATTAATGTTTTTATCGACATAAGACCTTCCTTGATCTATACTTTCATCATTACACTCCTCAAACACACCCCATATAATATAATGATCGTTACACTTGAATAATAACAGAGGAACAATCCAGTGATTTTTCAAAAACTTGGCTACTTGTTCTAATTGTGGCATTTGTTGCCTTCCCTCATATAGTTTTTCAAAATATTTTATATTTAATATTGACAATAATCCAATAATAATGATCGATATTATTGTTGCCATTAATGTAGAACTTATTCTTTTGGAAATTTTGTTCAATTTTTCGATACTTATGATGTCCTTTTTCCAGAATTTTCTAGAATGATTCAACAAATATGTTTCAGTTTTTGGAATCATGTACATTAACACAAAATAATTGAAAAAAAACGTCTATATAAAGTTCTGAAATCCAACATCAACAGAAATGGTCACATTTTTTGGGATTTTTTTATATCCCAGAATATGATGGGATATCATTTCACACCAAAATAATCGTTGATCGGGTTGAATAAACTTTACAAAATCAAATGAAATCAAAGAGTATCATTCATTTCCTTCTTGAAACAGTAAAAAACCGAATAGATTCCATCTCATATGAAATATTTTTGGTTGATAAACAGCTTCAGTATGTTGGTTTTGTCCCTGGAACAGATATAGAAGACAGAAACCAATTAACGCTTCAAAGAAATATCCAGGCGACTCTTCATGATTTACTTGTAGAATATCATGAAAGTATGCAGAAATTTTTATCAGATTCTGTTCCAATGAAGATGGCAATTTCATGTCACTTGTATTCAATAAAACAACAGAAATTTCAGATCCTGCTTCAAGAACTTTTTGGACAACAATCGGCCCTTACTACATTGGTTGGTCCCGATTATCAGAAGTACACACGCGACGTGGATGTTCCCGCTGATATTCATCTTAAAATGATAGCTCTTGTGTTCCCATATGAGTTTATCATTGATCTCCTTAGTTCTGCGGAATTTTTTCAGAGTTTACTTTTAGAAGTCATGTCATATCAAACCAAGAATCATGTGAAGTGTGTATCCAAGGTTTTTAACATGATAAGGAGATTCGAGAATCTCAAATCTTTCCAAAAGAGTTTTCATTTTTTTACAGCAAATAACCCAATGTATTTTGCGCTTGCAGAACACTTTGTAACATGTTTCACACACAAAATAATGATCAAGGAGTTTTGTAATCCCATTAAGAATTATGCTGATTATGAGAAGTGCCGTTTCATCACCCTAAAAGGGATATCTCAGTTTGGCATAAAGAAAGATATTGTTGAAAAGCTACAAAGTGTAACAATCCCGGTTTCTTCAAATGATGGGAAAAATTTAAGAGAGTTTAAACAGAATGACGCACCTTTTGAGTATGAAAATGATATAATTGAGTTCCCTTCACTGTATCATATATCATTAGAACTGAGGAAAATGCCATTACAGCCATCTCCATCCAGGATGCTATATATTATGTCTAATGCACATCATTGGCTTTCTGCCACAATTAGCTTCAACGGCAAAATGGTTGGAGCTGATGAGATTTTTATTATGTTTTTATATTGTTTATGCTATGCAAGATTGTTCAATCTTCCAGAAATAGTATCATTCATTGAAAGGTTTATTGATGATGCCTTGATGGAAACCAAGTTCCAATATCTTATAACTCAATTAAAAAGTTGTTTAAGATATATTGAAGAAGCTGTTTATGAAACACATGGCTATGTATGTCTTCCTTTTAAACAAATTCCAAATGGATATAAGATGACCAATACAGAAAAAGTTGTTATACTTCATAGATTTACTGTTTTTGCATTCCCTACCTATGTTGAAGAATCAAAAAAGGTGTTTCCTTGTTATATATCTTACACAGGTAATGCTAATGATACAGCAACAGTTTGGGTTTTTAAAACAAATGAAATACCGTTTGATAGCTGTTGTGAATCATTTTCATCAATTGATGGTCAGTTGTTTGTTGTCAAAAATAATTACATAGATAATATGAAAATGATTAAAATAGATCGTGGGAATTATGAAGAAAGCACAGATGATTTGGAGCTTTTTAGCTCAATGATGATGATGTCGAATGCGATTATTAAAACTAGATCATTGTCAAAATTGGATCCCTTATATGAAACCGTTAAAAAAGAATGGCACTTTGCTGAATCAGACACGAAAAGCATCATTAGATCTAAGATTGCAGAGATTCAAAAAGCAATTGTTATAATTAATGATTCTGTGCACGATCTTACTGTTGATGGAATACTTAATGATCGAACTTTAAGATCAATAAGAGAAATCTTCAAAATTGACTATGATAGAAGGATTACCCCGTTTTTATTTGATACATTAATGCATATGAGTCAAAAATGAATGAAAAATAAAATTGTTAGTCTTTATTTCCTTAGGAATAAAAACATATTGGAGTATTGGTTCTAGTTGGATTCGGAATAGATAAAGCTACCATATAAAGAGATATAGTTAAAATGGAACATCCCATTGTTGTCGGATGGAACAATGGTTATAGACTTAATTTCTTTACTATTTGTTTCATGCTTTGTACCTATCTTGCCTCGATGCTTGTGCTTCTTGTTTTTGTTGAACCAATAACTATAATTTGTTGAGTCGCTATTTCCTTTAGCTGCATGCAGTGATTGATACAAATCATCCTTAAGAACAATATTATCTACACGAAAAGCATCCAAAATTGGGATATTAACACTTAAATATGTTGATTGATCGGCTTGAGCCATAAATATTCTATCATATTCCACAACATTAAGTGAATTGAATTGATTTGTCAATGGAGTGGAACTTTCAACATTAATTAAACCATAAAAAGCCACATTAATAGGATATATGGCACCCCAAAGTGTTGATAAACTATCAAACAAATCGTATTTTCTCTGAAAATCACCTTCATTTGATTCACAAATAACTGATAGTTTAGATAACAAAACTAATCTGGAAAAATCATTCTGGTTTTGAGAATTTATCTCATTTCGGAATTGTTCTACTGATTTCCTCCTATTACTAATTGCTTGGCAATAGTATTTGCGAGATAGAGAAGGAAGAAGCCATTCGCATTTATAGTTTAATATATAGTTAAAACTATTTTCTTCCCCAAACTGAACAACATTGGATAAGAAACTTTTTTCAAAATCATTATATTCAGAGGAGGAATAAAAATCATCTAAAAGTCTTAGTTTTTCTTCATCTCTGATTTGGAAACGCTTCAATATGTGTGACATAACAGGTATACTATGGGTTTGTTTAATATCTTTCAGTTCATGATAGCTAATCATGTGGGTGTACCCAATAAACACCAAATGAATCTTATTAAAAGCGGAATTCAAAACATCAAAAGAGTTTTGCCCATGGAATAATTCAAAACCTGATAAGCAAGCTTCTCCAAAACTCTCAAATGCATTATTGGAGAATGTGACCTCCGATTGTGTATATAGCAATACATTTTCCATTGATTTCTGTATTAAGGTGAACCCATAAAAAACAGCAGACAAATATGCTAATAATAGAATTTCAGGTTGCATTTTTTGGCTCTCTCCATATAAAAAACGCAATAAATAGTCTATTATTTCAGAATTCATGAATTTTAAAACAGGAATCTCAATAACATTCTGGGTTTGCTTTTCCATTATAAACTTACACAAAACTTCAGATTGCTTGGACAATATAATCTTATGTGCATAAACCTTCTTATCTGGAGTGTTGAAATAGCAATCCAGCAGGACTCCCTCATTTTTTAACCTGGAGAAGATGGAATTCATAAAAAATTGACTTATTTTAAAAAGTATTTTAGTGTTTCTCTAAGAATGGCTGTAACTTGAGCTCAAAAGCAACAATAGGCTTAGTTAATTGGAAGTTCAACAATACCTTTGGATGGAGTACTCCTATCCAGCCGATTTTTGCGTTTTGATAGTAAATTGCTGCTCTTTGGCCAGGGATGCATGTGGGGCAATCTTCTCTAACTAGCTTGACATCATCCTTTTGGGCTTTGTTAAGAATGAAGAATCTATCAAGAAGTCCATGAAGATCCTGGAAGCGAGATTTGACATCTGCAATTGTTGCACAAAATCTTCTCTCATTGCGTGCCATAGTATCTTGTGTGTCATCAAGCAAACAAACATCTGAGATTTCAAACAAACGAAGAGGTAGTGGATTCTTGATGTTTGGCTGGTTAAGGATTTTTTCAGTTACTCTTAAAAGTCCTCCAAGAAGGGTTGTACGAACAATTTCGAAGTCTTGTGTCTTTGCATTCTTTAATTCGGCTGCTAATCCATCATATGGAATCTCCAGAAGATCATAGCATTCTTTCTTCGAGCAGAGTGAGAATGTTAAAATCTGATTCCACAATGAAGCTGCCACCTCCTTTGATAAACGATCGCAATACTCTGACATAAGTAATGGCTTTCCAGATGATAACCTCTTGCGGCATTGTTTGTCAATATTATTGTATCCATATGATATAGCAACATCTTCTGCAATATCGCAAGGATGGAGAATATCTGTACGGGTTGGGGGGATGCTAACAGTAAGTTTTCCTTCTGATTCGATAGTAGATTCTAGCTGCATCTTCTTAAGGAGATTAACAATATCGGAATCTGTTAGATCTTGCAATCCTGTGACAATTTTAATGTATTCAGAAGAGACTTTGAACTCATTGAATGGCATTTGAGGGCTAAGAGTTTCAACACCATCAATCACAACTTTAACTTGTTCAACAGTGTAAGGCTCAGAACAATAATGGCTGAAAGCAGCGCACAAAACAATAACAGCATTGAGAGCGCGTGTATAATCAACAGCTGTGCACTCTACAAAAACATTCTTGGTATTAACAGATATCTTGGAGAATTGGGAGTTGATAATTGGTGGGAGTGACATAACTCTTCCTTTTCCATCGCGGATAACAGGCCATGTTGGGTGCTCATCAAGTAATGGAAGGTACTTGGAAAGTTGCTGATGGTGTTTAAGATTCTCATATAATTGAGGGCCTTTGACCTCATCACCACCAGTTAAAGGAACAAAAGAAATTTCTTCTGGTTTTTCAGCTGTATAAGTAAATTCGCCTTCGCAAACATCAAGATCATGTGTGCCAATTGAAGCAAGAGTTCTCCTTCTGCAAAGGTTATGATGCAATTTATCTTGAAAATCAATGAATGATTTTACACTCTCATCAGTGAATGTAATCCCACGAAGTACAGCGCATATTAAATGGCTTCTAACTCCCTTAACAGAATCCTTAACAATAATTTTTGTCTTGGGTTCTTTCAAAACATAGTTTGGATGCTCGCCATTTAAGAAGCACTTTAAATTTACAGCAAGAGCTTCAACACAGAGTAAATCGGCTCTGTTTGCAGGAATATCGATTTTGTACTTTTTAACACCTTCTTCCTCAATCACATCATCAAGTTCAAGACCAAATCGCAATAATAAGGTTCGGGTCTCCTCAAGAGTCATCGGGTCGCAACCCATCAAATGGAAAAGTCTAACTGGATCAACTGTTACACCTGGCATAAGAAATGCTCGAACAAAACCGATTTTTTCATTCAAAATTCAAGTGATTTGGTCGATTGATAGAGCTGCCCTTTGATTGTCAAGATAAGCTAATATGTTGTATGCGGCAGCCTTTACAATTTTGTCCTCGTAATTCATCAATGCTTCTATTTGGTTAATATTTTCGATGAAAAAATTGTTAACTTTTTGGGACTTAACGATTGCTCTGTAAAATCCATACAAAATTCCAACAATTAACTCAAAATCTTCAGACTCAATTAAGTCAAGAAGAATCTCGAAAATGTTAGAATCGAAACAATGATCAATAGTATGATTGGATATATGGAGAAATGCCTTTGATAAAACCAGGGCTGATTGTTTTCTTTTTTCGAAGGAATCTGATTCAAGGCAAGAAATGAATTCTGGAATAATGTCATCTTGTTGTCTTTTCATGAAGAATTCATCATTTATGCAAGCTTTTGATATTATTTTGAGAACTATTTCAGTGTATTCTTGATAATTTGAGTATATATTAAAAAAGAAATGAACATCAAGATAAGATATCAATGCTGGAAAGAAACTGGAGTGATCCAGTGATTTCAAAATCACTGCAAAAACTACTGAATAATCTTTTGGATCAACAATCGATAGATTTTTCATTAATTTATAAATGCTATTCGATTTTAGGTATCCATAAATTAATTTGTGAGAACTCTGACAAACGCAATACGCAATCTTTGATGACATCGAAAATTCTTTAAATTCTACTAAATGCTCAATAATTTCATTAATGAACTCCCCAATTTCAGTTCGGTCTTCAATACACTTTTCAGCATAGCTTAAATAAACTTTTGCGATGTGCTTAAGTATACTAATTTCTTTATAGTTATAAAATATTGATCCTAATCCGACAAAAAGTATTTCATCGTATGAGCACACCATTTTAGACAGGATATCTGTTGAATCCTCCAATACTTCACTCAAATACCTATCCATTATATCATAAACTACATAGGATATTCTTTTGCAGAGATTTGGAAAGAAAATTTGAATTTTATCCCCTAAAATGCAGTTCAAACACTTAATTGTCGGTATTATAACCTCGATATCTGGGCAATTAACAAAAATTGCTTCTTGAACACCCCAAAGCTCTTCAAAACATGCCAAATTATCACTATTCAATTCTAAACAGTTTACCACCGATATAATTTCGTTCATTTTGGATATTATCCACTCATTATCAAATTCGGCATAATTCTGGCACAATTCCCCAATTAAAGCAAAAAATTTTCCTTCTAAATCAGGGTTATTTTGGAAAGAATCTTCTTTCTTCCCAATACACAGGTATTCTCTTGGCAAAAAATCATTTTTATATTCCATTTCAATGAAGGTTATTCGCTTTTTTTTCACAACCAAACTCAGCCTTTTTGAGTTTTTCACGATATCTACCTTGTGTTCTATCCATATATTATTGTTTCTATATTTCACTATTCCTAAAGCGACGGAATATCGTTTAGATGGATTAAATACGAGTAATTGTCGCAGTTGTCAATATAATTATAGAGAAAATGTGGTATATAGCTCAAGAGATGATTATATATTTACATATGACTATGAGAATAATTCAGAATATGAGATTATATTGAGAAGTGCACGTTCATCTGGATTCATTGGGAAAATTGTAATTTTTACGAAAAATATGAATCATTTAGATAAGGATGATTGTGATGTTCAATACTTTTCGACAAAAACAGAGAAACGAATTTCCAATTCCTTCAAAAAGTATTTCGATCTATACTCCTATTTAAGTTTGGCCCAGCACGATATATACAGATTATTATTGGTTGATCCAAAAAAGGTGTTTTTAATGAAGGATCCATTTAAAATATTCCACAATCCTAATCGAGTCTATTCTTTTAAGCAAAGTAAGACATTTTTGCCAAGAGAACCATCAGTGTGTAAAGATTTATGGAATTCCAAGTGGCCGGTCTACTATGATAATCATTTTATAGCTGGTGGGAGCCTTCAAGTCAAAAGGTTTTTACGCCTTCTAACATTGAATTCTACATTGAAATCATGTTTTTCAAGCGATGAGGACCATGTTGTTTTGTCATACTATGGGAATGTTAGATTCTTCGGCAATGAGAATATTCATTACATTGCGGTTGCTACAGATAACCCAGATATTGGTTTTAAAGGGAAAAGCCTACAATTTGGAAGCATCCCAGAGAACTCAACCCCAAATATAAGCACATATCCATCTCTACTAATCAACTATAAAGAGATACCTGGTTTTAGTGACTTCCTTAAAAAAAACTGTATATAAAAGGACTATATAACAAGACAGTTTATTGATTTGTAGAAAGCAAATCGTTGGTGCTCTTTGGAGGAAGATTATAAAGTGTATTATTTTTCTTTTTTGTTACTGGTTTTATAATTTGTTTCCTGCTGACTAATTCGGCTGAAGCTCTGACTGATAATTCATGTTTTTCATCAAGTATCATACCTGATAGGTGTGTTCGTGGTTTTCCGCATAACAGACATTCAAATTTATGCTTTGTTGCCGCTGCATCTTCGTCCTCTGTTAAACGAGAAGCGAATTTTTGCAATACAATTTCTAATTCATCTCTGGTAATCCAGTTGAGAAAAGAACACTGCATTCCTTCAATTTCTTCATTGATTGAACTCAGCATTACTCTGAACTTATTAAACATTCTCTCAACAAAATCTCTATCAATTTTTCGATCAACAAGAGATATCAAATTATTCGCTGTTTTTTGAATTTTCTCTGATTGTTCGGAGATTTCCCTATAAACTTGTTCTGTCATCCATCCAACAACTCTTTTTGCAGCCTTGTTAACTTTTTGTTCAATAATTTCATCCGAAACATCAGGCAATTCATTTCCTCCCGCTGTCCGAGGACGCTTTGATCTAAGTGCATTATATGTTATTTTAACCTCACTAATCATCTTTTGTGGTTTTTGATAATCGGTCACCTGGATTGGCGGAGGTGCTAGATATGGCGCATCAGGTGTATTGTGCTGAACAACCCTGATTTCAGTATCAATCACCTTCTTTTTTCTTTGAACAACTGAAACTGGAACTGGAGTTGTATCAATTGTTTTGAAAGAAATTGTTGGCCCGGTATCAGGTTTCTGTGATTCTGGTTTGATGTCCTCTGTATGTTTTGCCATTTGAAACTTTTCGTTTTTCCTTTCGGTCGGTGTTTCATCCCTTTTTGGACTCAATATGAATGATGTTTCTGTTGAGCGTGATTCTGTTGAACTCAATTTTCTCGAATCATGTCTCGTTATTTGAACCATTGGAATATCTATTGTTGGGGCAGCATTTTCGATCACTGATACTACTGATTGTTCAATCTTCTCCCTCGCTTCATCTTTGTGCATTTCAATGACCCTGGTACTCTGTGGCTTTATTTCCTTGTCGATTTTGGATATTGGCGCAACAACAATTTTCTGCCTTAATGCATTGATTTGTTCAATAAAAACTCTCCTCATATCATCATATTCTTGCCTTTGATTAAGTTGTTGTTGTGCAAGTTGTGCAATACGAGCATTATTGGAATTATTTACCCTGAAAATGTTTTCTGTAAGAGTTTCTGAATTCTCTTGCTGTGTTCGGATGTTCTGCTGCATTTGCCTAATAACATCATGATGTTGAGAAAGCATCTGCTTTATCCATTCTAATTCGGATACAACTCTCATAGAAGATTGGAGTTCGGTTGTGTAAGTTCTATTTTCAAAAACCTGAACAATATGTTCATGTGGTGAATCATGTATCGGAGCTATTTCTATTCCGGTCATTAAATTATTATTCTCTTTTGGCAGTGTTACAGTCTCAATTTTTGTCTCAACTTTAACAGAAGGTTGTTTCTCGACTATTTTCTTATCTTCTTGAAGATTTGGAGGTTTAATTTCAATCTTTTTCATATCTTCAAATGATGGCAATACTGTCGCCTCTGTTGCTTTAATTGGAGCAAGTGTGGCCCCCTCGTTATGAGCAGATGAAGGTGGCTGGTGATGTTTCAAAGAGGCGAGCATTTCTGATGTCATTACTTTTTTTGTTACGTTCTGAAATGATGATGATGTTTCAGTGGGCTTTGCAAAATCTGTGTTGGTGTGGCTTTTTATCATGGAAGGCTTCTCGTTGAGTACAATTAAATCCCTTAATTCTGTTATTTTGTGATCAATACTTGACGTTACTGTTGGAAAAGCAAGCATCAAACTTGACAAATCATTCTCCATTGAAGATATTGTAATTACTTTAGACTCTATATCACCAACTTTTTTCTCTATTGATCCGAGTCTCATCTCAATAATTGGGTTTGTAGAAAATGAGCTTTGTGGGGGTACATTGTTCCTTTCTTTTTCTGGTAATGAGTTAATCTGGGATTCTATGATTGCAAGCTTATTATCAATTCTATTAATCTCATCTTGGCCAACACCTTTGTTTGTTGTGGTCAAATGCGCCTGAATTTCAGAAGAAACAAGTCTTCTAGTCTCTCCGATGGCCTTAAGGTTGTTACTCTCTGTAATATCAATGAAATCTTCGAGATTATCATGAACTTTTTTAATACCTTTCTCAAAGCCAACCTTAAACTCACTCATTTCTTCTGAAAACAGTATTTTAATATTTGAAACATCTTCTTTGATTTCCTTCACTGTAGTTTTTGTCTCATATTGATTCAATTGTTTAAAAATGTCTGAAATCCTATCATTTTGAATCTGAAACAAAGCAACGACCTCCTTAAAAATGGATTGGAATTTAACAGGATCCCATTGGATTCCAAAAAGCTGGGGATTTTGCAACTGTTGAAGAATTTGGTTCATAAAATTTTGATTTTGAAATGTATAAAAATAAGAAATGAGCACGAAAACTTTAATAATAGTGCAAATCTTTGCAAATAGTAATAAAAACAAAAATTTAAAAAACCAATTACTTGGTATGTTTAGTATTCTTTCAAGACTTCATGACCAAATAAAGCCCTTCCAAGACTACTGGCTTTGTTTGCTGCTTATGACACTCATAATGAAGGAAACACTACAAGCTTATCAACAGCAATTATGACCAACCAGCGTCACTTTTTTTTGTAAATTAAAATTTGGGTGTAAAGGTGACAATTTATAGGCTCGATCAATAAATCTATCAATTCTTTGTATAATTGATATTATGGTATTAATAATTAAACATTGATTATATAAATAGGATAATATCCAGATGTAGTATGAGAGCATTTTGAAACTGATAGATACTCCACTTGGTTCACCTGAGAAGCATAAAGATAAGAATAATGTCCATTTGAATTAACTCCACAAGAGCAACTATCAGCACATATCATTCTGAGACATGAATTATCAGAGTAGAAATATATTGCTCCTCCATTATTATCAGAACAAACACAGTTATAGAACATTGAGTAATTGACATTCATAGAACAAGAACTAGAAGTAACTCATATTACACCCCCAGATTCAGTTTATGATAAAGATCTTGAGAACAAACAATTAGAAATATTGATATTCTTATTATGATATGACCTTCCTTGACCTATACTTTCATTTTCACAGCCCAAACCAGCATTGAAAATAATCTCATAATCATTCAACCTGGATGGCAATAGAGGCACAATCGAGTAATTCATAGGTTTTTTCATAAACTTGTCTACATCTTTTAATAGTGAGAATTGTTGCTTTCTCTTATATAGTTTTTCAAAATAGGTAATACTTGTAAAAATTATTAATACGAAAATAATGCTCGAATATGTTATAATCTTGATAGTGAATACCTTTTGTTTGGTATTTTTATTTGTTTTTTAGCAAATTTGAGTTCTTTTTTCAAGAATATTATGGATTTATTCAACAAATATGATAATATATTAGGAGATTCCAAAATGAGACAGATTTTGATTCCAATAGTACCAAAACATTGATGTTGGCTTTTATATCTAATAATAAAAGAATATTACAAAAATAGAATCTCAAAAATGAATATTACAAAAATATTATTTATAGAGGAGGTATATTGATGTTTTGGTTTTATAGAATTTTTGGAGCAATTGCGCAAAAAATGATCCAACCTTGCTCGATAAATTCTAAATACTTGATCAAACAAATTCTCATTAATCTGAATAAAAATCAATATCACGTAAAATTATTTTATATTATTTGAATTCATGAACATTTTACAAAAATTTACTTATCGCATATGTCACTTTTTAAAAGTCAATTTACAAAGTTTATAAAATCTACAATTTTTTGACTCAGAACAAAATTTTATGGGGATTAAGAAGTTCCGTAAGCTGATATTTCGCTATATCAAATCAACTATTTTTACCTCTCTAAAAAAATATGATTATGTCCTAATAGACTATTTGTGTGTTCATCAATTTCCAGATGTCATATCTAAAGTTAAAAAACAATATCCCAGAGAGAAAATTCGAATGTATATAGACAAAGGGAGTCCTATATTAAAAGGAAATCGTTATAAGGAGTATTTATATTTGGGGGAAGGAGAATTGATGATTTTTTCTGAAATTGCAAAAATAAGAGCTGATTGTGGACCAGATCAAAAAATAAGGTTTTTAGTTATTTCTGCAGACTCGGATGTCTTTTCTTTGATGCTGAGAAGTCATGAGAAACATGTTTCGTTAATGTATGTGACAACTTCTGAATTCTATAAGATTAAGTCCAGAGATGCAAGAAACCAGATTTTTAAATTAATGGGGAGCGAAGATGAGAATTTTATTAATGATATTGCCTTTCTTATTCAATTGTATGGTAATGATTATACCCAAAAAGTGTTTTCATCAACGTATGATGTATTATTGAAGGAATACAAACGCTATTATATGGATTGTGAAGAATTTATTGTGCAAAATGGAAGGCCCGTATATAAAAGATTTAAGTCTTTTCTAAGAATAAATTATTATTCGGATGTTTCTCATCACCTCTACTATGTTAATTTATGGTTCTATTTGTATTTCCAACCCAGACCACATCATAATACTGAGCTAGGTATTTTCTCAACCAATAGTTTTGAAGATTCAACATACATCAACGTGCTTTTGAATGATGAACGTCTCGTTTTTAATGTTTCTCTCGATACTATAGCAGAAGAAATTGACAAGTTTAACTCATTCTATTTACCACTCCCAATATTTCGAACATCAGACTACATTGATATGTGTTAAAATATTTACATCGTAAAACGACTCTTTTCTTTGGTTTATTTAAAATGGAGATTGAATATGCTGCAATTACATATAATAGGGTGATTCTGGTTCAATATGCCCATAATAGTGGAGACTTTGATTTAATAATAAATGAAATTTTATCTAAATTATCGATTGAAGCTCCCCGAAGTATGTTTGATCAGGAGAATCACCGTTTCTTTCTTTTGCACAACAGCGATGGTGTTAATGCAATAATCGCTTCATCTATCAACAGTGATTCTTCTATAGCATTTGGGCTGCTTGAAGAAGTTTTAAGAGTTTTTAGGAATTCATACCCTGTTTTGAAATCGACATATGAGCCGTTTTCTTTACAAAGTGACTTTGAAAAGCAGCTAAAAAGGCTTGTAACAGATAGGTTTTCGTCTAAAACAAAAAAGATTATTGAGAATTTGGAGGAGACTCAAGGAATAATGATGACTGCACTTGAGAACGAGATCATGAGGGGTGATCTGCTCAATGAAGTGAATTACAAAGCAATAGGAATTACTGATACGGCGTCATCTTTCAGAAGAGAAGCGCAGGCGGTTCAGTTACAGGTCCTATTTCATAAATATCGGAACTACATTGTTACTGCTGGTATCATTGTAATTTTGTTAGTACTATTGTATAGTTTGATTTAAACATGAGTATTTTTTTTCTTTTTTAAGAAGGGAAAAATTTGGTAATTTTTAAACGTTACAAAATGCAAGTATCTGAGAAATGGAAATTGGTTCATTCTCTTCATAATGTGATTTCTCCTGTATATTCTGTTGCTATCAAACCTAATCAGTCGGAGTTGATTACCCAGAATTCTTCCCATTTATACATGTATAATATAAAAGATTCTACTCTCACTTTTGATCAGAAAAAGCATAAAGGCACAATATATGCTATTGGTTGCTCTCAAAGAGATTCTTATTTTGCCACTGGCTCGAATGATAAAACAGTTATTGTATGGGATTCTCAAACCAATAAGGCAATTATAAAATTTGCAACGAATGATACACCTACATCAATTACATTTAATCCGAACGCTCCACAGTTGATAGCTACAGCTGGAAATGAGTTTTTTATATGGACACCTCAAACAAGGCAAGTGAGCCCTGTTTCCGCTCAAGGAAGAATACTGTGCTCTGCATGGGCTCCTGATGGAAAACTTTTCGCTTTAGGTTTAATCAATGGAACATTATCAGTTAGAACAAATGCAGATGTTCCTCAAGAGATATATACCCACCATCTTCAAGTTCCAATTTTTGCAGTATGCTGGTCAAACGAACTTTTGCTTGCAGGTGATTGGGATAACAGGCTTACGATTCATAAACCAAGAGATTCGAAGCTACTTTCTACTCAATCATTACCTGCACAACCAACTAGCATAATTAATTTCCAATCTAATTTGATTATCACAGATATAGCCGGAGGAGTTTATCTATATAATGATGATGGTCAATTACTTTCTGAAGTGACACAGGTTAATGAATGGATTTGGTCAGCTGCAATATGCCCAAATGGCTATTTAGCGTTAGGTCTTGAAAATGGGACAGTTACTCTATTATCTCTTGGCTTGAAACCAATTTATTCTTTATTCCATGATGCTTTTTCAATCAGGACTGAATTAACAAAGATAAGACTACATATAATGGGTACTGATCTTGTTGAAGATGTTGAATTTATTAAACCTGTTCAGGCCATATCTGTTACCGAAAATCAAGTGGCTGTTAAGTTTTCTGATGAAGTATCTGCCTATACATATGATAATGTTGGAGGTAGATTAGAATTAACAAAACTTGGAAGATTTACATACACAGCTGAAAGCAAGTTTTTCTTTGGCTTTGCCAATGCATTTATGTTCATTCAAGAAAAAATTGTTAAAGTTGTTGCTCCAACAGGTAATTTTATTCGAGAATTTGTTTTTAATTCTCCAATCAAGCAAGCTATTGTATGTTCCACCATTATATCCAAAGAAGGCTTGATTGTGGGTCTAGAAGATGGCCAGGTAATTCAGATTTTTGTTCATCATAGATTTTCTCATTTGTTGTTCAAACATGATATTGGCATCAAGTCTCTTAGTATTTCTCAAATGAAATCTAAGATTGCTGTTGTTGATGATTCAAGAAGATGCTGTGTCTATGACCTTATGACATGTAATTTACTATTCATTGAAGAAGAAATTGATAATGCTTGTTGGAATGAGCTTAATGATGATCTTCTGGCACTAAGTGATGGTGAAAATCTCTTTGTGAAAGCATATGATATGAATCGAATTAAAACACCAATGAAAGGGGAACTGATAAGGTTTAATGGATTGACAGCATCAACAATTGTAAATAATGAACTATGTCAGGTTGATGTTTCTCTTTCCACAGCCGTTAGAAATCTTGCCAGAAATGAACAGTTTGAAAAAGCATATAATGTTGCAGTATTCGGATCAACTGAAGAAAGTTGGAATGAGCTTGCAGATATGGCTTTGAGAGCTAGAAACATTAATATTGCAATCAAATCCGCCTCCCATTCTAGAAATGTCCGGCTTCTTCATTTCATTTCGATGATTTCTCATCTGATAAAGGATTCGAAATTTACCAATGATTACCTTAATGCTGAAGTTGATGCATGGTGTAACAATTTTGATTCCGCTGCAAGAGCTTGGACTAGATTGGGAGAGAATGAAAGGGCACTTCAAATGTATTTTGATTTACGACAATTTGACAAATTGAAGCAATACTTGTCGGGTGATAGAATGAAGAGATTTGCTCTTCAACAAGCTAAGATCTTTGAAGATATGTCTGAAATTGAACTTGCTGCTGAGCTATATATTGCTGGCGGTGAATCACTTAAGGCAATTCAGTTACTATCTACAAAACCAAATTGCATCTCATCACTTGCGACAATCTCCAAGAAAATTGATCACTCTGAGTCGGAGGCTCTGAAAATGGCTGCTGATTTATTAATGAAACACGATATGGTTAAAGAAGCCACAGATTTATTAGCGCAACTTGATGATGTTTCATCACTGGCTCGTGTCAGAGTCTATATGAAAGATTGGAATGAAGCTCTTTCCCTTGCCAAAATGCATCCTGATTTACTTCCTGAAGTATTTCTTCCTTTTGCTCGACATTTATTTGAAGATGACCAGTATTTTGAGTCATTGGTCAGTTTCTTTATTGCTGGTAGAGTTGATGAAGCATTGAAGTCTCTTAATACTCTTCTTGAGAATTCTATTATTATGAACAAATTTGATGATGCAGCATTCTTTTTGTATGGGAGGAGTCTTGGGCTATCAAGTACATCTCAAGACTCTTCTGAAGCCGATTCCTTTGTAGAAAGTGGTATTTTACTCGCCAAAGCCTATTCAGCATTTGGTCGTCTGAAAGAAGACACAACAAGTCCCTTTAATATTAGGGAACAAGGTTCTTCGTTTTACCTTAGTAGGTTTATTGTTGCATACTTAAATAGTGTAAAAAGAGGCGAGTTTAAAGAACGGTATTTACACGGGATTACTAATGAGATTTCTAGGGGAGTTTCATACCCTGAATCTCTTTTCTCCCTTCTCAATGAATCAAGCAAAAAGGGGGAGTATAGATTAATGCGATGGTGTGCAGAACAATTATCGCTATATGTTGTGCCACCTGCAATACAAGAAGCAATTGATCTCGCAATTCTCAATACAAATGGTATGAATGATGTTGATGAAGGTGATTGTTGTGAAAGATGTGGATCAAGGCTGTTCTCGGGAAGTGAAGGTCCATTATTATGGTGTTCTGAATGCAAATCTCCGATTATTTTTTCATCTTATTCATTCCATGTACTTCCTCTTGTTCCAATCAATATAAATGGTGTCTCACCAGAAGAGGCAAAAGAACTAATTAAAATTGATCCCCCAATAGATAGTAATCCTGTTGAAATTTCCAATATTATTGATCCATCCACTGCTATAGAAGGGGAAAGCAAACCAAGCCTTAATGCAGATATTCTAAAAAGAATAGATCCTAGTAACGTTATATTATGTGAATGGAAGCCGAATTCTAAAGTTCCACCTTCATTTCTTCTTAATCCATTGCTAGAATCTGTTCATATATGCAGAGGGTGCAATTCCATTTTCAATGATGTTGACTTTGAGCAAACTTTCCTTGATAATGGTTCATGTCCCTTATGTAAAACACCCCTTGATCATGAAGCAGAAGGTGAATTTGCTGATACATATGAAGCTTATTCTGATCTATTGAAGCAATTAAGAGATTTTGCTTCAGTAGTTCCTATTGAATTCTGATAAAACACAAGTTTAGCTTTTTATACAAATAAGGGAAAATTGCTCAAGTTTTGAATTGGTTTTCGCTCTATCTTGAGCAATAATTGGATTTATATTGTGTACTTTTAATAAAAGTTCGGAGAGTTTGACTAAAAGATCATTACATAAAAATGATCTTCCTAAATATGCTTCGATGAGATCCATCGATAACAATAATATGGGTTGATGATACGGGTTATTAGAATGATAAAGTAATAAAAGGAGTAATGATATCATTGAATTAATTAAATTGTCTGCATAATTCTGATACCTTTGATATACATCGTTCATGTTTTGAATCAGAAACATAAAACTATGTAGAATAGGTAATAAATACTGATAAGTATTTGTATCATTATTGTTTTGATATATCATGCATAAAGAGTCAAGAATAAAAGCTTTTGTCTCGGCTCCTTTTGCTGTCTGAAAACGTTTAACTATTTCAGTCAACAATTGCTCATGAGAACATATTAATAAAGGGTTTTTCAGGAGAATAGAATAATTCCTCAAAATTGGATACATGATTGATGGATGATCACTATTCAAACAATATATTATTATTGATACGAATTGTTCAATATCCTTTTGGGAGAAAAAACAACACTTTCTCATTAAAGCTTCAACAACAGTAATTGATGATGAATCATCTAAATTATTAAGGATTTGATAAGATTTTTCAATAAAAACTAATGCGTGTTCAAAACTAATCTCGTTTATGATTAAAATTATTTTCGAAAAAACATTAGATAAAGAACTAATAACTTCAATATTATCTATTGAAATCTCTAAATCAACATACAAATTCCCAAAATATTCATATAATGGTAGAACCTCACTTAAAACTCTATTATTGTTTATTCCAAAGGAAACAGCATTAAGAAATCGAACTAGATACTGATTTTCCATTTCTTCATTAATCCTTCTCAAGTTTTCAAACAATTCCGTAAATATAGATAATGATTTCCATTCGAAAACATATTTAAAAAACTTAAATACTTGTGAATCAATGAGCGGATCTATGGAAATGCAATTACATATGTGGCTGGCATAACAAGATAACATATCCAAGTTTTCGGTTCTCTTTGCTATAACAATGAAACATTTTAATGAATAATAATCAATTTTTGAAAAACCTGTATTCAACATTGATCCTAATAAATCACTTATATTGACTGATAATTGATCAATATAATCCTTTGTGGTGTATATTAAGACTACTTTTAATGCCCTAAGGCATTTCTCAACGCTGTATGGATTTGAATAATCAAACAACTCTTCGATAATTTCAAAAGCAATTGGAACTAGGATCTCTGGAAAGGAAGATACCACATCTTGGAAAGCAATTCCTGCAGCTGTCGATATGTTCCATTCGTCTTTTTCCGAAATATCATTGAGATTGTTTGATTCAAGCTGGTTAATCAACCCTGTTAGTATAACTGGAATAAATTCAATTAAGTCCTCATTAAAACTATTGATTTTAAAAACTCGAAATATCATCTTAGTAGTCTCAAAAATCGGGAAAAAAATAGATGAATCATTGTTCTTGTGGATATCTTCTGAGAGCCAAAATAGTATTATATTTAAATAATTGATCATAAATGAATAATGTTCCTTGGGGATCTGAGATAAGAATGAATATACACATGAGATCATTTGATTGTTTTCATGAAGCCCTAGTACAATATCAATGATTTCTTTAAGTCCTTCTTGGTCAATTAAAGAATGAGGGAGTGATAATATTGTGGAAATAATACTAACACAGTGATGAGCTACTTGTTTTGGAAAATGATTCTGGCAAATGATCCTTATCACAATTTGAAACAACTCATTTAATGTACCCTTACCCAGAATGTTGAGAGATATCAGTGTCAACAGACACTTTAAAGCAGATTCAACATAAAAAATTTGGTTCTCTGTTGCAATGATATCTTGAAGAATGCTCAGTAATTCGAAATCATGAATCCTTCTTGAAAGTGTACTAGAGAGAGATGAAACCAATTGGGTTGCTGCATTGCGTATTGCTTCTTGCTCATGACCAAAATTAGATATAGAAATATCTATCAGTGGTTGAACCAGATCATTGGGAATTATGGAATCAATAGTTGGATTACAGTATGTAATGGGAACAGCAAACTCAATGCAACAATGAGATAATAAAGTCAATGATAAAAACATTGATTTATATTCCAAATCCCCGTTAATCAATAATCTAATTAACTCCCTTGTGAGATCCTCTGTGTTTTTTTCTTTGAACTGTATTAAAGAATCATGAGCAAATAGAAATTCTGGATTGTCTTCGTCATAAGCGATTGAAAGATAATGTTTAACATTTTCCATTTATAAAACAATTTTAATGTGTCGAAACCAATGGAAGAGGATAATCAGCCGCTTCCGGAAACAAATCATCGAATTTGGCGATGACTTGGCTTAGATCTGGTCTGTGTCTAACAGATCTCTTCAGTACAAATTCGATAAATTGTCTGTATCGAGGTTCATTAGGTAATTTTTGTATGTCTTCTTCCCTTAAAAGAGGCTGATTCTTGTCTGTTATTCTCACAAAGAATCTCCCCCAATCAGAATCAACAAATAGGTAGTCGCCAGTAATCAATTCGTAAAACAAGCATCCAATTGACCAAATGTCACTAGAAGGGCCAGCTCCAATTTTTCTCCTCCTGTCAAAATCAGGGTTAGTGGCAGATGAGTTGAGTGCAATTGATAGCATTTCAGGGGATTTGATCCATTCTGTTCCCTTGTTTAAGAGTGTACAACAATTTTTATCATTGTGATAGCACAAAGATTCTCCAAAATCAGCAAGTGCTGGAATTCCACTTTTGTCTATCATAACATTATCACATTTAATATCAAAGTGATTTATCTTTCTTTCTGGTAATACTGTGGCTGCCCTCAGAAATTCTCTGTAAAGCTTAAGAAGCTGCCCAGGGTTTTCTCCATTGAAAGTTTTTCTCCAGTTTTTGAGTGTCATTGGATAGTATTCCATTACAATATAATATGAATCAAGAGAACATCCGTAATCAGCTAATTGTGTAACTCTTCTATCTCCTTTGCACATATCCAGAATAGAAACTTCAGTAAAAACTTCATACAAATGAGGGTTGTCGAATTCATTCTTAGATTTTTGAAGTATCTTGACAGCAAATTCTTCGTTACCTTTATCAACTAACATTACTGCTCCAAAGGCTCCTGATGCAATATGCTTTCCATTTGAATACATAGATGAATTAAACAAGTTTGGTGATGTGAGGCGTAGCAATCTGAGATAATCACTATATTGCTGATATTGTTCAACTTTTCCTATTTGCTTTGATCTTGATGTAGAAAAATCAAGTGTGTTTGATCTTCCTGTGTTATCTCCATCATTATGAATTGCAATAAATGTGGGAACTGATTGAAACATTTGAACCCTTAATCTCTCTGTACTCTTGTCATTTTCCATATTTATGGATAGTGCCTCCAATGATTTGGGGTCGTATTGATGGTTGAGCAAAATTTCATTTTCCGTTTTTGATTCAGATGCTGAAATTGGGAGAACTTCATATTGCTCGTTGGGAGTAAAAACCTCCTTCAATGATTCGGTAACATCATGATTAAGAGGAGATTCCATATGGCACATTAATGTGTACAAAATATTAATTTTTCGATTCACATGTGGAAAAGGGTCAACATAATTGATATCAAACCTATGTAGAGAATGATCGATTAACAAAGCAAACATTAATTGTATAAATTTCATGTGGATTTCATTGTTCACATAGATTGGTAACTTTCTTCTCTTGTTCATAAACTCAAAATCAGATATTGAAACAGATGCTCTAAAAGAAGACGACCGCAAAGATTGAAAGTGTATCTGAAGCTTGGGATTCTCGAGATTCAATTTTGGGAGTTGTGATGGGATATTTAATGATGGTATGTCAAGATATGTAACGCTCGAATTAATTGGATTGGTAATCTTTGGTGTCGATTTTTCTCCAATTAGAGATTCGAGCTCAAAACTCTTGCTGATAAGATGTTCAATATTGAAACGGCTCAGTTGATATGTGATTGATTCATTTCGATTAGCAACAATGGATATCAATACGGATAATAAAGAATTAACAATATTCGGACGGATTTGAATTCTCAGTATTTCTGAGCAAATACTATGAAAGATCAAAGAACAATGCCATAGCATTGATTCTTCATCAAGGAATGGCCTGACCGCAATAAAACTCTCACAACATGCAGTAACGCATGTAGGATAGTGATGATTGGATGATAAAAAAATATGTAAAAATGATGTGCTCTTGTTATTAAGCAAAACAAATTGAACAAAGTGGAGAGGAATGAATCTGGTTAACAATAACAACGATGTGATAGCACTTCTGTATGGCGATGTAGTCTGCTCTGATTGAATATTATCGATGTATGATGTAAAACTAAAACTAATAATCGAGTTTAGTTTGGATCTGTCTTTAATGTTTTGGTCTATTGAATAAAAATATGAAAATGATGAGATCCATCCAACGAATTCGAATAGGTTTTTCTTACTTGGATTTTTTTCGATTTTTTCCTGTTGTTTTTGAAAATATGGAATAATAAGATCAATTATATCGGATAATCTACTAAATAACGAAGTAAGATGGATTATATCATGGACAATCCATATAGTAATTGAATCATCAATATCAAGGTATTCCCTCAAAAGTTCGAAAACTGAATCAACACCATGAATCGAAAGCAAAATATCAAACATATTATTCCGAATTGAGATAAAAGGCAAAAAACTATCTTCGATGATATGAATCTCGTGATCAGAAAATATTGATAGATGGAGAAAATCTTTGTAATTCTTATAATGCTCAAATATCCTCTTCTTAAACATATCTAATGGTATTTTCCTGAGATGTGAATCAATTGTGGGAGATACTGTTGGATCAAGCTTGAAAATATCTTCTTGCTTCAATGGAGAATTGAATGCTGAGAGAATGGAAGAATATTTTTCAACATAAATTGATCCTAATAACTTTCCAATTACCCTAAATTCATTTGTTATTTCATCGACAACCATTTTAGGATTTCCAATTGTATCCGTTGATAAGAAAAACCTTCTTGTACTTCTTGTTCCTGGAAGAAAATCGTTGTTTCCGCTGCTTGAGCCAAGACTTATTATTGGTATTCCAGGAAAATTTAGAGTTAACTGAGGAACAGGGTTTTGGTTTGGGTCTTCAGGTATTGGTGGTGCATTAAAACTAGAAACGGACTTGATGTTACTTGATTTTTTCCCTGGACTCAACTGGATGGAACTGATATTCAATGATTCTCTTGATTTTTCCCTTTTTTTTTGAGCAATCATATTCTTTATTTGCTTTAAATTATCAATTAATTGGTCTTTTTCGGTAATATTCATATTGGATGATATTTTCGAAACAAATTGTTGAATATTAGATTTTGTTTTCCTAAAACTGGTGAGTAAATCTTGAATATTTTCAATTTTCTTTGAGTATAATTCCTTTTTATGTGTAGAACTCTCTATCAGATCTCCAATTCGAATTGGTTTGCTAATAATAGTTTTCAAACTTTCTTTCTTTTTCTCAAAGAATGCACATTGAATAAGTATGATATCATTCTGTTTTTTCAGAGATTCATTATCTAGAAGCAGCTCGTGAATATACTCTAAAATATGTTCATTGTTCTCATTTTTCATATTTTCTATTGATCCTATTCTTGATGTTGACATGTTTCGGTCGGGCTGTAACCTAATTCCATCACATCCAGATATTTTAGTGATTGAAATCGGGGGTAAAGCACCCTTCGATATATTTTTTGTGACTCTGGATGTTTGAAGAGCAGACTTTGCCTTTTTTGCGATTTTTGCTCTTGATAAATTCCTTTGAGGAGATAAGGAAATGCTCTGCTGATCAACTCTCTTCCCCTGAACAACATGACCATCCAAACTTTGCTTTCTCCCATTATTATCCCCAAACTCCATTACTCTTGAGCTAGGCTTTTGTGACACAGGAACAGAAAATCCAGATCCAACTTTCTTTCCTGCTTTAGAGTTATGTAAAGGAGTCTCGATTTTAACTCTGTTACCAATTAACTTAATATTGCATGATTTCTTTTTCGAGTATTCAATAATAATGGAGCTATAAGATTCAATTACTTTTTCAAGAATGCTATTTTTATCTCTTACCGTTTCATACTCATTCTTAAGCTCTTCTTCTATCTTAAGCATCTTAAAAGTAGTGGGTTTCTCTTTTTTATCATTTAATCGAAATAGTTGACTCTGTAATTCTTGAATTCTGACAGCATTGCGACGAAATCTGTTAGAAAATAATACAATTTGATTCTCAAGGAACTTAATTCGTCCAACAGTCGTCAAGATTTCCTGCTCCATGATCTTTCCTCCTTTATTAAAGATTATTTTGTTTATTTAATCGTCATTATAATGAACGACAACCGTGATGTTGTTATTAACTCCCAAAAAGGTCTCTATGACCCAAGGGAAGCTGTTGGCCGTGTGATCGATGATTATCTTATCGATAGCTATGATACCCGTAACCTGTACCACGCCACCGACAACTTTTTTAGAGCTTGCGAGGTCTCATTATGCTGGAGTAGCCGATCCGGAAGCTTTTACGTCATACCTATGAGATGTTTGCCTTTTTCGTATACGAATGGTGACGACGATATAGGTTTTGGAAGGGAAGATTTCACAAACGAACTTTCTCTTGAAGAGAAATGTGGTTATATTAATGCTTAGTAAAACCATGATCGAATTTTTGTTGAAAATTAGTGGATTTTGTGATTATTAGGTGTTTTATTGAAGTTGAATCATGTCCTTTCTTTTTTTTTGTTCACACAGATCCTTTATGGTTTAAGAAAAACATGTTATGGCTTTCTTTTTTGACTTAAATCTTGGTTTTTTCATTTTGGGCTGAAAAGTGATCGCTTGATGTATTGGAATTTATTAAATAGAAAGCCAATTCCAAAAATAATACAAATTAGAATTCCAATAAATGAAATGAAAGCTATTGATTATGAAATGAATCTGTTTTCATTCTATGTTTCTTCTGGAGTATATATACATAGAAGTATTGCTTGAATAACGAGCTTATTCCATATAACCGATTGCATTTGGTGATTATTTTTTAATTTATAAACAAATAGAATGGGTTAGCTTTTTAGGTCTCAGTGTAACTTTTGTTAATTTTCCAAAAAGTATTAGAATGTATAGAGATTAGGTTTTTTCGCCTGAACAACATAGATCCAAGTGATTATATTTTGATTCTAGGAGTGAAACCTTTTGTGATGGGTAATAGTATTGTATGGTCGCGATGGGGAAAAAAGTGAAGTAAGGTGGGGTGGGGATCTATCGTTCTTGTCCCATTGCGACCATACTATAGTCAAAATTCACAAAATATAAATAAATTTTCCATGATGTTCACAAACGATAAAAAATTCCAGATAATTATATCAAATCTCTGAATAGGTTTTAAAACATTAAAATTATGAATCAGTCCGACTCATCAAGCTCATTTTTAAAAAATTGTAGCTCAATTAGTACTTTGAATGACATTATTCTAAATGAACCCTCCATTGTTATGTTCAATAGGTTTAAAAGAAGATTTTTTAACGTATTAATGGCTTGTATAAAGACAATTGTTATGATTATTGTTTATTTGACAGTGTGTTGTTTTCTTGAAAAAATAAAGAATATAGATGTATTCTTGAACTTTTCTCATTCTGATATAGTTTTGAGAGCTGGTGAAAACTGTTACAATGAAGTAATTGCTCAAGGAAGGTCATACTATCGGCAAAATATCAGTATTTCTGACTGCATTTTCTTGAGGTCTTCTCAATTCTCAGGATATGGAGGAATAATTTTTTTAGATGGATCATACACAATGAGTATCTCTTACTCAATGTTTTATTTATGCACATGTTCTGAAAGGGGAGGTGGGATTTACACATCAACAATTAATACTTCCCTCCAAATGAACTGTGCATATGGATGTTCTGCATCTTGGTTTCATTTTGCTGATTTAGGTTCATCACAAGAGAATCATGTGAATTACCTGTCAATTTCGTTATGCTCTCCATTGAAGAGTGGTTATTATCCGTTTGCTCTATTTGGTGGGGATCAGATTATCTGTAATACTAATAGTTCATTTAATAATGCTGCACAAGTTAGTGGTTTTGGAACATGGAGTTCAATAATTTTTAAAAGTTCATTTTGTACAATAACAGAGAATAAGATATCAGTGCACATTTGTATTTATTTTCAATCCATGATAGGAGAAATGCAATATGCTAATATCATAAAAAACCAATCTCCAACTGTATATGTAGAATTTAATGCACCAAGAATGTCCTATTGCATTTTTGATATGAATCAAGATACCCTGTTACGTGTTTCATATGGAGGTACTCTTGATGTATCTCATTGCTTTATTTCTCACACTGGAACAGTGTCAGATGGACTCCCAATAACTATATCTAACAACAACACATTTATTAAGAAACCAACTTATTTATTGAAGATGTTCGGTTCTTATTATTGTTATGCTGATGTTCCTTTGTCACGGGTTTCTACTACTCCAAATTATAGTCCCAGAAGCACAATGGGTTTATCACCAATAAATACAATGGATAAAACTCCAATGAATACAATGGATAAAACTCCAATGAATACAATGAATAGATCAAATGATGTAACTGCCACCAATGTACATACACCAGTGATAACTCCCCCAGAAACAATATCCAACACTAATGCCCCAGCATTGACAGATAACCCCAAGCCAATAATCGATGAATGGCAAAAAATCGAATCAGAATTCAGTTTTAATGTTTGGTGGCGAAGATCAAAATGGAGGAAGCTTCAGAAAAGGTAAAAAAAATTTCACATTGATTTGTTTGTTCAACTAAGAATCTTAATCAAAAAATCAATTCATGTTCCTTTGTTTTCAAATAATGTGATTTATATATATTTTTAATCAATAATTGGTGTATTTAATGATATGTTAAAAGAAATCCAAAATTCCTATTCTCACATGATTTGTAATATCAATTTGAAAAAAAGAATTTCCCAAATATTCATCACAATAACTCCTGAAGAATATCATTTCATCATCCAAATCCAAATTATTTATAAACTGAAATATTGATCCATTATTTAGAATTTTTTTTATATATTACGGAATTCAATTCGATTTTTGTTTGTTGGTAATCAACATGCTTGACTCAATTCAAAATATTCTGGTACTTAATTCTTCCATTCTATTGATATTCACATTTTTTTTCATGATCCATGATGATGCCTCAAACATCAGTTATATTTCTTAATAAAATGACCGTTTCCATTAATGTTTTTTTCTCAAAGTGTTCTGAATTGTTTATTTCAATTTCTTTGATATGAAGGGTTTGATAGAGGCCATTTATAAAAACAAGGTCAATATTCATGTGAAAAGTTGAATCAAAATTGAAAGATTGATTTCTATTTTTAATTAAGAAAGAGACCATTTTTTTAATGGATCATTTGTTAAGTATAACCCACTTAATTGTTCTGTTTAGTTTTGTCTGTTATTTTGTTTTATCTGTTGTTGTGATCAGAGAAGAGAATCAAGGTAATAACATTTTTATTCAAGGATTGTCTCAAGGCCAGAATCAACCCAAAAATTCTAAAATTAGGTCAGGTATTGGATGTGTTGATGAAAACATTAGTCAAGGAAGATCATATGATGGGGTTGATTGTAATATATCTGATTGTGTCTTTATCAGAATGGAAGAGTATTTGGATAAAGGAGGGGTAATATATGCTCAATCTTCATCAGTCAAAGTGTTTATTTCCAATTCTATGTTCTATAATTGCATGAGCAGTAGAAATGGAGGAGCAATTTGTTTTGATACTTGTGATCAATTTGCATTAAAAACAACATGTATATCTAATTGCAAAACTGGGGATAGTTATTCTGGACATTTTGCCTACCTTCGTGTTTATAATGAGAACTCTTTAGAATTTTGTTCAATAACATCTTGTTCTACTGATACATTAGGAATGTACCCAGTTTTTCTTTATTTGGGAGACCAAAAAATCCTTCATTTGAACTTTTCATTGAACAATGCTAGGATGGGCTCAAGCTTTAGATCATATAATCCCAATACTTTTTTAAGCAACTACTGTACTTTTTCCAATAACAATGCTTCTGAAAGCATTTGTATTTCATTTTATAATAGCTATGGCTCATTTCTTGTGAGTGTTCCAATTCAGTATTCCAATATCGTTAATAATAACAGTCCTAGTTTAGGTTTGATTCTATCTTATGATGTTTCGGTCACATTTAAGTATTGCATATTTGATCAGAACCATGATGTATTATTTTATTCTCAAATCAAATCAATTAGTTTAATGGATTGTTATGTATCTCATTTAGGGATTTTGACTTCATTTGAACCAATATCATCTAGCATTAACAATTCATTTACCAAAATACAAACCAATCATATTCAGTATTTTCAATCATATTTTTGCTATGCAGATGATCCACATATTGAATTGCCTATGAGTAGGACAATTGAATCTACCCTAACACCACAAGAGTCTTCTTCATCAACCTTACTCATAATAGGAGCATCAGCAACAACTGCCGTTGCAGTCCCATCAATTATCTATTTCGGGTCAAAATATTTCCGTTCCTCAACCAATCAACAAATATCGCCATCAATGGATCCATAAAAATGAAACATTTTACATAATTTTGATTTTTTTTAATAGTTATACAATAATATGATTCAAAATATACTAATAATGGGATAAAAAAACTAGTTTTTCAAGTTTTGCAACATTATCATTGTCTTTTCGATTGAGTAATCATTGAGAATTGTTATTTAAAAATTCATGTTTGATTTTTTGAAAAATGAAAACCCATAATTATTAGTGAAGAAATTTTTAAAAACCCACCTGAGGATTCATAATATTAACATTAAAATCATTAAGTTTTGAAACAAACGATATTCTGGAACAAAAAAATGGTATTAATAGCAATTTAACCATTTGTAGTTTTTTCGGAATCAAACCAATAACTTTTTCAAAGAGCCTGAGAAAGCTATAGGGTTCTTTCCCCCCAGAGTTATAGCACAACAATCTTGACTAAACTTTAAGAGCAATAGATTAACATACAAATGTTTACTCATTAACTAAGAATATCATGACAATATAATCTTTTAATGTTTGTCAAATTCACATTTTTTGGAGTGAGGATTTGATCTAACAACACCCGAGAAGCTAAAATAGATAAGAGAAGTTTATCTCTTAGAATCATCTTTTCTACATAAATATGGTCCAAAATAATGAAATTACATCGATGTAATGTAATCAATTCATTTTAAATACTTTATGATAAAAAAGAACAATGAAGCTAATTTGTTGCAATAATTATTGAAAAGCGTTTCTACTATATAGTTTTATATAGTATTATGGACGGTGGGTTGATATTCACAAAAAACAGGGGTTCAATTTTTTTGACATATAATAAACACCAAATTCCTTTAATATAGGTCCAAAATTGATGCACCTAGAAGATATTTATACATAAGTTGATCATAAGGTGAATTTTATGGCGATGTTAGCATCTGTTCAAGTTGGATATTCTGTCTTGACCATATATGATAAATATCTCTTATTTCGGAATAAATCAATCTAAAGGTATTAAATTGATCTCATCTGAGTGTCTTTGCCCGAAAAAACCCTTAACTATTTTTTATGTGATTCTAACCAAAATTTCTACTCCATAATGTTGTACCGGACAGCATATTGGAGCAGAAATATGATTAAGATCCCCAGTGAAAAAATATGTAAAAAAAGTTAAATTTATTTGTGAGATTTTATGTTGGTGTTTTATTTATACATATTATCATCTTCAAACGAGTGTAATAAACTGGATTATGATTCATACCGTGTTATTTCCCTAGAATATACGAGGAAAATCATTTCTAATGAAGATATTATTGTCCATAGTTGTACATTTGATGGCCTCAAAGCGCTTGGTAGTGCAAGTGATGTAAATGGAATGGGCGGGGCAATATATTATACTTCAAATACTGTTTCACATGTTCATCTTGTTGGTGATATGTTTAGTAATTGCGAAACAACAAGTTCAGGTGGTGCTGTTTACGTGAATATGAATAGTGGATCCCTGAAAACGAGATATTTATGCGCGTATAAATGCTTCAATGGTGGAATAACTTCTACCAGTGCTGGTCAAAGAGGAATGTTTGCATTTCTTTCGATTGCCAAGTATAACCCTTTTCTAGTAGAATATGTTTCAATATCTAGGTGTGCACACGCTACATATACTACTAAGAACAGATACGATACTTTTTATATTTATGGAGGGGACGAAACCATGAAGAATCTGAATTCATCGAATAATTATGTTTTTAGATACACAGGTTTCACAACCACAGATTCTTCAACATTTAGCCACATGTATGGTAATTATGTGAACAATGTTGCTCGAGATCAGACGTGTGTTCTTCTTCAAAAATCAACACAGACTCTCCAAATCACATTGTCCAATTTTATTTCAAACAATTCCCCCAACAATGGTGGCACAATCAGGTCAAACATTGCAGATATTAGCGTATCACACTGTATTTTTTTGAATAACGCCAATTCTCTCTTTTCTATTCTCTCAGGTGATTCCTATTCTGTTACTAATTGCTGGGTTTATCATTCTGGAACACTTGGATTAGCAGTTACAAAACGAACTTCAATAACTCAGACTTTTGCATTCTCCCATTTCTCATCTTACTTTTGTCCAGCTAATATCCCGATCCGTTTTATTGCCTGTTCGCATCAAGCTGAAAGATCTACGATGAAGGTGTTTTACGTTTTAATTCCGGCGTTTCTAACAGGCTGAGCAATGTTTAACACAATTTTTTTGACATGTCAAAAAAAGTAAAAGAATGAACAATTGTTTCCCTGATCCGTATTTTTTCCACTGTCATTCAGGTGTAATGTACGGGCAGCTTTCCTTGTTAAGTTCATTGCTTTTGTGGTATATTTACCATTTTTCGATGTTGATCAAAGAAACGTTTTTTAACCAATCTGAAGCTGCAATGAAAGCTCTTGTTTTTTGGATATCTGGTGTGTTTTCTGTTTCTGTTTTGCTATGCTTTTTTTTGTTTTCAGATGATTTTGTTTATCCCCGTTTCAAAAACTTTTCATTTGTTATTATTAATGCGATTGACTCTTGGCCATTCCTTTTTATTATAAATTATATTATGAAAATATACTCGCATGTTGGGGCTTTATCAAGCGCGGAGCAGAATACGGCGTTGGGGCTCAGTATAATGCTTGTTATCTTTGATGTTGGGCTTCCAATAGTGTATCTGATGAGTATCAGATCAACAAACCAAAAGATTTTCTCTATGTTGAACATGCTCAACCTTTCATCAATGGCTGCTATCGGAACGCTGTTTCTTTATGTGTTCGGAAGGCTTTTTATTGTCGAAGCTGATATTGGTAAGAAGCTTTTCGGTAAGACAATTCTTAAACGATTTAAGTACGGATTTATCATTCTCTTTGTAATATTCTGCGTTAGAATAATCTCAACCGTAATGTGGATGGTGGAGCCTTTTTCAACTATGTTCCTTCTTTTTTATGACTCTTTTTCTAAGCGCCCACATTTGTACTACTTTGTTTACTATTTCAGTGACGCTCTAATATATATCCTGCCTTACTTCCTACTTGGTTTGGGAATCCGCTATTCATCTAGTCCAAAACCAGAAAAGGAGAGTGAATCCCCCGTCGAAATTGTCAAGGTACCTATTGTCCTGGCGAGTGAAATTTAAATTGTTTGGTTTTTTGAATTGTTTTTAATCGTTATTTGTGACGTTAACAAAAGTGGTGCTTTTTCAAAGGGCGATAGGTTTTAATAAAAGTCATGAGCGAACAAAGTCAACAGTACGTTGAATCTTTAAAGAACGAGCGACGAATCATATCTGTTTTGCGAGAAAAAATCAGTTCGGAGCAGATGGTAAATGATTCGCAAAGTTCCATGAATAACAATTGGGCGAAACCAGCAATATGTCCTAACAAATTTGACATACAATTAATACCGGTCAAAAGCGCACCTAAGCCTATTCCTGTTCCAAGGTATAACGAAATATCTCCTTCGAGTGATGATATTGGAGAATTGGACGGTATTATTAAATCGGAGAAAATTATCGAGATGGTAAATTTGCCTCTTAATGTTGGTTCAATAGATATTCCTCCAATATCATCAGCTTCAAGACCAATTGTTCCTGTGTCTTACACCTTTCCAAAGCCTTCTTCATATATTGTACCAAAAACAGGATATTTATGCATAGAACCCAAATCAATCGATGTTCGCCATCTTGGCGATCAGAATTGCAACCTTGGCGGGTATTTCCAGCTTTATGATGTTTCAATACCAAGAGAAGTCTCATTCCCAATTCCATTCACAGTTGAATCCAAATCATTAATATTTGATCAGAGTAGTTCTGGAAAAGCTTATTTTGAAATTCCATATCAATCATCATCACTCAGCTTGCTTGTTGTACTTACCAAATCATTTTCTCCCAAGCTTAATATCAAGGTTCCTTTCGCATTGACCCTTCATAAGCTATTTGATGAAAAGGGATCCTTGATTCCAACAAGTAAGTTATCAAATTCTTTCTTTTTAATTGGAAATAAGCCTTATATTACCCAAGCAATAGACTATTCTATTCACAATTCTCCCAATGTTCCAGCAACCAATGTAGTTTTTGAGACAACTGTCACAATCGAAAATCCATCATTTACAGAACTTTCTCTTCTTTGGTCGAAGAAATCAGATGGTTCAATATTATCTCAAGCTTTCCCAATAGATCCACTTTTCCCTGCTCCTATTGGTACCCTGTGTGGACTTGAAATAACTTTGCCAAAGAAAGTGAAAGCGGAGCATGTCTATTTCACTGCTTGCTTAATGAACCCTAGCATTCCTTATAATCAGTCAACAAATGAAGAACTTATATGTGGATCCAAAAAGAATGACCTTGATGTATTATATCAATCATGCGCACTTCCTTGCAGTGGGGTTATGGCTTTCCCGGATTATATTGATATTTTTATTCGTGATGATTCAATCAAAACATATTATATACTTATCCAATTCTATGCCACTTTTGCAGAAGGGCCAAAGGTGATTGCCTCTGCTGTTATTCCTATTGCACCTCTTTCTGATAGGAAATTTGGAGAAGAAATATGTGTTGGTTTGTTTGAGCCCAATGCGATTCCTGAGAACGCAAAAACAACATTATCTCCACCAACCAAAGGGAAAATGGTATTCAAAGTTAGTCTACCACCTTTGTTTTTCCCTCCTCATTGTTTTGATCAATTGATTTCTTGTCAAAGTATTGACACTCTTGAACTCCCAAGCAAATTTAAATCATTTGGTGATGTTGTTATTCCACAATTAATACCAGCTACATCAAGGATTTTGTCATTTGTCCATCCCAAATCCATATCTTTACTTGTTGAGTTTTGGGATATGTACCAGAATAATACTAAAGAGAAACTAAGGCAGTGGATTTACAACATATTCGATCCCTTATTGATCCATGCAAGTTTTGCTGAAGAGTATTGTCGTGCATTCACTCAATACATAAATAATATTTGTACAACAGATGATGCAAAGACGCTGAAATTATTTGTTTCTGGATTTCAGATTCTCATTGATTTTGTTAATGTATCTGTGGCATGTTGTGATCTTTCCTCAGTTAATGAACCATTATATAATTTATTAAGTGCTATACCTCAACTCATTGCCCATCTTATCAACAAACTTGATTTTTGTGACGCAAACCTGGCAAACAATATCTTTTCATATTTTGTTTTTCATCATATTTCATTATTCAGTTTTAGCCGAATTGAAAACCTGCTTTATAAACACTTAAAGAGCCTTTCTGATATTAGGAAGAATCACTCAAACCCATCTGCAATATCGGTTCTTCAGTTTTCGTTTTTATCGCAATTTGCATTTTCAAAGCATCTCATTGTTGGATTAGGAACATCAGCACAAATTAGCAATACACATAAAAGTTATTCTCCATACAGCAAATTGTCTTCCCAAATATTCCTTGCTGTATTTCAGACTCTTTCATCAGGGGATCCTCATTCCATATCTCTATGCTCTGGATTTTTCTCAAGGATTGTATCTAGTATTGAAGAGATACCTACTGAAATAACAAGATTGATTTCCTACGCTCTTTTCCCTCTTATTGAACTCCTGTCAAATCATTTCGAATCTCAAGTGTTTATGAACAATAGTAGAATGCAGCTCTCATTAGTTCCAACAATTTTGTTTATATTAAGCGAATCAACTCCAGATTTATTGAAACAGTTTTTCCATTCTTTATCAATATCTTTTCAAAAGCATTTTATTGTTTTCTTCCAAACAATTACTAAGGTCGTTATTGATGCTCTTGGTGTTATAAAACCGTCTTACGATTACCCTCAGATTCATATGAATTTACTTGATCAAATAACTCGAAGATTTTTCCAATTTTTATTAATTGTGAAAGATGAACTTAAACATTCTTTGGATGAGGTTGCTTCTCTCTTACGACAGTTATTGTGCGAATATCAACCTTCAGATAATTTTCCATTGTTTATGAGTTTTTGTTCAGAGATAATCCAATCCTATTCATGTCAAAGAACGTTTTCTTCTTTGTTTATTGATTTAGTGAAATCGAAACAACATTCTGCAAGAGTTTTAGGTACATCTTTACTATTGAAACAATTTCTAAAAGATTTTATGGAATACCAAGAAATAAATCTATCATCAATTGCAATTACTGATTCTCTTACCACTGTCCTTCTTGAAGGCAATGAACAAAACCTGATAATTTATACTGAGCTAATTAATCAAATTAAGTCTTGTATTGATGTATTTGGTATTCCCGAACTCTCTACAAAAGTTAGAGAAAGAATGGACTCTGTTTTAGTTATAGCATCAACAATTAAAAATCAAAAAGAATCCACAATGCCTTTAAGTGAGAGACTTAACCAAATCATTAGTTTAGCAGACCAAAACTTCAAATTCCCTTCAATGAGGCTAAAATGGCTTCGTGAAATGGTTAGGCTTAATGAACAATGTGGTGATGTGATTTCTGCTTTCATTTGCCAGCTTCATTGTGTTGTGCTTATAGCCACAATATATGAAAATAGGAAGCCCAAAGTCGTTGATGAAAAGAAAATCTCTCGACAACTAACCAAGCCACCAACAACTCATAACTTCATTGTTCAACCCATTAAAGTTCACTCAACTCAATATAATTATGATGTTTCGAGTGTCTATCACGAGTTTTCTTTTATACCATCTGTTAGAGTTGAAACAAAAGTTGATCTATCTTTAATGGACAAAGATGCAGAGATCCTTCTCAATGATTTCAATTTGTCATTATTATTGACTCACCTCAAGGAGGCTATCAAACTTGGTGAAGAGGCTTCAATGTATTATACTCTCCGCCCACTATCATCAATGATGCTGCGCTTGCATTATCAGTCAAGAAACTATGCCTCATCTGCAGAGATTTGCAACAATCTATCAAATTATTTCTCATATTTCTCAACATCTTATTCATTGGGGGTGGATGTACCGTTATTATTTTACTTATGCGAAATTCGAACCAATTCAATGAATCCAATTAGGAAAGTATATTGTTTCCGAAAAGCCGATCAAAGTAGCATTATTGAACAGCTTAAATCAAGAGAGCATCTCCCAAACCTACCAATATCAATTTGTCATTGCCATTCATCTCAGTGTGCAGGAGAAGGAATATGCATTGTTCCATTGGAAGCTATCAAATGTGACGAAGATGATGAGAGTTTGCACTGTTGGTCTTCCTTTAGATCATTAGTTCCTGTTGTTGCAATGGAAGGCATGAATTCGGAAGACTACAATACAAAGAAATTTGCTAGATATAACATTAAAACTCAAGAACCACTACCATTCTTCCATATGGGTGTCGATGTGAAGAAATTTGAGGAGGAAACCCTTAGCATGAGTGATGTAATAACCCGATTGACCAAGAAATGGATCAAAAACTTTGGAAAGCTTAGAGAAGATATGTTACCCTACTTCGAAATGCCTATTGATACATACAGGGATAACCCAGATGACCTATTTGGCAATGACTTGCATAGGTTTAGAGAGACAATTTCTGCATGTTTGTCCTCACAGAACAATTTATTTGAGTATCTCAAACGTGTTCTTCCATTGAAAACAGATTTTGCCAAAGAAAAGGCAGGAGAATTATATGGAGCTATAACAGAAGCCCTTTTATTATATCAAAGAGGCCTGAAGGAGCTCAAATCCGAGAGTCTCATTACTGAACATGCATCTCATCAAAACACCATCATGAAACTTGTAAATGAATTTTCAAGTGCTTTCGATCTTCCCAAGCATGACACAAACACCTATTATATTGGTAGCATTGATCCAATGTCGGTCCACTACGATTTTGAATAAATGAACGTTTACTTTTATGGATGAGGTTTTATGGAAGAATAGGGTACTTGAAGAACACATACAAGAATTAGAGGAGTTTAAACTGGTATCACAACAACAGATTGATTTTCAGAGAGAGAAATTGGAAAAAAATTTAAGTAACCAGCTGAGAACAAACAAAAGGCTTGAAGAACATTCAAAAAAATTAGATGAAGAGATTAGGAACATGAAATCACTGCTAAGCCAGATATAAATAAATAAAACTTATTCGGCGTTTATACCAATTAATGGAGAGGAACGCAAGCAGCACCTAAAACTCCTTCAATGGCAAGAACTTCCTCATGGAAGCAAGAGTCTGCCTTCATGCGGAGGATGGCGATTTGTGACTTTTCACCTTCAACAACAGTGTTCTTGATGGATGTGAACTTAGCACCATGGCTTTCGCAGCAAGCGATGATCTTTCCGAAAACACCAGTGTGGCGGATGATCATAACACCATCAGCTTGTGGAACAGCGCAAACGTTGACGCAGTTAAGAGCTTCACCAGTCTGAACGAAGTGGTTGGAAATGCGGACTGTTTCATCAGCAATGCGGTCAGCAGCTTGGTTGGTAGAGGCACCAATGTGGCATGTGCAGCAGATGCATTCCTTGGCAAGTTCAGCAAATGGGAATTCGCCCATAGCAGCTGTTGGTTCGTTTTCGAAAACATCGAGACCAACCTTGATCTTCTTCTCATGGATAGCAGCAACCATAGCTTGTGTATCAACAACTTCACCACGGGATGTGTTAACGAAGATAGAGCCTGGCTTCATGTGAGCGAAGAACTCAGCATTGATGAGGTGGTGTGTATCCTTCTTGTTGTAAGCAACGTGAACGGAAACAGCGTCGGATTGCTTGGCGATTTCTTCAAGGGAAGCAGCGTATTCAACACCGAGTTCCTTGGCCTCTTCTGGGGAGAAGCGGCGGGACCATACAAGGACTCTCATTTGAAGACCCTTAGCAATGCGGATCATGGATTGAGCAATGTTACCACGGCCAACAAGACCAAGTGTGCGATCGCGGAGACCTTCGCATTCAAGGAAGAGCTTCTTGCGCCATTCGCCCTTGCGGAGGTGCTCAGTGTTGGTTGTGATGTGGCGGTCGCATGCGATGATATGACCGAAAGCAAGTTCAGCAACTGCATCATTGTTCATGCCTGGTGTGTTGCAAACAAGAACACCCTTAGCGGAGGCAGCAGCAACGTCAATTGTGTTGACACCAGCACCAGCGCGGATAATGAGGGCAAGAGCTTTGGCAGCATTGATGGCTTCGGCATTAACCTTCTTTGAACGAACAATGAGAATTGCATAATCTGAAATTTCCTTAGCAAGACCTGCTTCTGTGATGGATGGGTCCATACGAACTTCATGACCAGCGGCCTTGAGCATTTCTACAGCTTTGGGAGAAAGTGAGTCTGCAATGAGAATCTTCACCATAATAAAGTGAACTGACCATAAACAACATATCAATTAGAGTTATCTGACCACACAAATCTAGTTGTTTTTCACTTTTTGATAGTCCTTTATCAATAAATATTTCATAGTTTCATCGTTTTTGGATTCATCGACGCTCTGAATTTTTCTTACAAACTAGTTTTCAATGGAAGAATTGATGTCCACCAGCCGTATAGATTTATCCTTGAATTGAGAGGCTGGGAAAATGACGTTAAGAAATGAATTGAGAGCTGTTTTTTGAATGTCAGGGTATTCGGACAATATGATACTTTGGAAAGTTGAGAGGAATGCTGGGCATCCTGAGCAGTGTGTGGGTGTTAGGAGGAAAGGTCTTGGCTCGCCATCGAATCTTATGCTGATTGAATAATTATTGTACTCAAATTCTGTGATTAGGCCTGTTGTTAGGGTGTAATTCGGGGAAATGAAAACTGACTCGAGGAACAAGTCTGCGGACTGGCATGATATGATGTATGATTCCATGCTCTTTTGGAATAAATCAATGGTGCTGTGTGTTTCGCTGTTGAAATCCAGTTCCCTATCCAGGTATTCGAAATTATCAATGACAAAATGTGTTTTTTTGAATCCAAATGCTGCGGGAATTGATGTAGACAAACTAACAATGTGTGATAAAAGATCAGAATCCTCTGTTGCTTTCAATCGGTGCAGAATTAAGGATATTTCGGATAAAGAAACTTCACTTTCAAAAAACTCTTCCATTGTTGGAATTTGAGGAACAGTAAGATTTTTACCTTGTATAATCCCTAAAAAATGAGAAATTAATCGCTTTTGATATTTCCCTATTCCAATATGATATGTTAACGCCGTAAATATTAGCGTAATATATTCTTTGCAAAAAGAATCAAATGATACAAGTGATTCCGATAACAGAATCCCATCTATTGGCATAATAAACTGCTTGTTCGATGTTTTCGATGCGAGAATTTCGGCAAGGACAACTTTGAGGAACACTGAAAGAATTGTGGATTTTCCTGAATACCTTGGCCCAAGGATTGCTTGGTTAAAGTGGTATGAAGTGTGCTGGGGGAAGACATTCCTAGATAAGCTTATCTCTTCAACAATAATTTGCTCGATTTCTTCGTAAAAATGCAATTCTTTATCCAAAAGTTTAGTTGATGGAAGCATATTCATCAGTCCGCTAAAAAACTGCATATTATAATTCTCAATATTCCTGAAATCTTCTCGAATTTTGCCCAAAAAAGACCGATCAGCTTCATTTAACGCGTATTCAATCTCGAAATTGATCGATGGATATGAGATCAGCAGATCAGTGACCATATCTGGCTTTTCTTCTGCAAATGGAGTGTCATTAGCTTCAGAGACGCTTTCTTCCTCTAAAAAATCCTCATCATCATAGTGATCAGACAAGGAGCTGTGCTCAGCTTCGCTTGAAAGAGCGTCAATCATACGAACGATTAAATTGTGATGGCTTTTACTGGGTACCCATTTCTTCCTTGCGTTGTTGCCTCCTTGTCTTATGGCGGGCTGAACGAATTCCAGCACCCCATACCTTAACCTTTTGCTTACGGGCATTCTTTCTCATACGGCGGGTGAGTTTACCCTTTTGTGCAAGACCGACTTTGATTAAACGATGTTTTGGTTCAACTGTCTTCATGGCATCTAATGAATCGTATATAAAACCAAAGCCAGTTGTGCGGCCACCACCGAACTTTGTGGTAAGTCCGAAAATAACAACAAGAGACTTATCAGCCTTAAACTTACCAGAAATTAAGTCTTTAATTTCTTCGCGAGATGGAGCAGCATGGCCTGTGTGTAATAAATCAACGACAAATTGCTTGCGTTCAAGAAGACTGTTGGCAATATACTTGCGAATGTGGATTGTTGCCTTAGACATAGAAAGGCCGACCAAACCGCACATTTTAAGAATTATTTAATCGTTCACAGTTTTGGACAAGTTCAAATAAATATGATTAAAAACTGATTATGGACACGTATTTAGAAGAATTGGGTGGTAATTCTGCGAAATAAAATTTTTGGTTGATGAGATAAGGTTGTTGAGGGTTGAATTGATGAAGCTATGGGTCAATCATGTGTTTTTTAATGATTGGAGAGGATGAGGGAATTTAGAAAACTGATAATTATGTTGTTTGTGATTAATTATTATTTTGGTTCATTGTGCCTTTTTTGTTGGCCATGTTACTGTTTATTATTGACATTTGAAATCATATGTCTTTTTTAACTAAAGAAAGGGTATTTATCCAAATTTTTTGAATATATGCTAAAACAAAGTGACATTATAGAGATATGATTGCAATGAGGAATCATGCATGATATTAAATCTCTCTAATCAATGATTTGGGGTTGTTATTCGGGTTTACACTGGAGCGGCAAATTCTTTAAGATCCAGAATACATAAAACAAATCTCCAATGAAAATGCATTCAACCCCCAAATGTGAAAGATAATGATTTTTTTCATGAATCAGGTGGCTTTTCAAGCCGGAACAACCACCATTTCCCCCTCATTAGTGTATTTTTAACAGCCTGTTAACAACAGGTCATTTTATCCCAAAGTAAACCAGGGTTCCTTGTTTTTGGTTTTAGAAATAATCGTTATCCTATTTTAAGGCAAATTTAGATTTCTGAGGCAATTTTAATGGATGATTATGTCAGTAAGAATGGGATGAATACTCTTCACCATCCATCGCAAAATGGATTCTTAAAGGCTGTTAAGTTTTTAGTTGAACATGGAGCTGATGTAAATTTATTGGATTCAAACAATGATACTCCTCTACATTTATCAGCTGCTCATGGACATCTTAATGTTGCAAAGTATTTAGTTGAACATGGAGCTGATGTAAATTTATTGGATTCAAACGATGAGACTCCTCTACATTTATCAGCTGCTAATGGACATCTTAATGTTGTAAAGTATTTTGTTAAACATGGAGTTGATGTAAATTTATTGGATTCAAACGATGATACCCCTCTTCATTTATCATCATCTAATGGACATCTTAATATTGTAAAGTATTTAGTTGAACATGGAGCTGATATTTATTCCAAGAATTCTCAAAATCAGACACCATTAGATTTGTCCACACAGAACCATTGTTTTCAAGTTGTTGAATTTCTGAATTTGACATTTGAGATTCATAATATAGCTTTTGAAGCATCCAAGAATGGCAATCTTGAAACAATAATCGAACTTCCTCGAGAGAATCTCAACATCAACACAAGAGATCGAAATCATCATGGGCTTATTCATCATGCATCTGCTAATGGACATCTTAACATTGTTGAATATCTTATTAGACAAGGAGCTGATATCCATTTGAGAAATGATAATGAAGATAGTGCTCTTCATTTATCATCATCTAATGGACATCTTAACATTGTTGAATATCTTATTAGACAAGGAGCTGATATACGAGAAGGGTTTAAAGGTGAGAGTTATCTTCATTGGTCTTCTAGATATGGACATCTTAACATTGTTGAATATCTTATTAGACAAGGAAGTGATATTAATTCAAAGAATATAAAAACAGATACCCCTCTTCATTTATCATCATCTAATGGACATCTGAGTATTGTTGAATATCTAATTAAAACAGGAGCTGATATCAATTCAAAGAATGTAAACAAAGATACCCCTCTTCATTTATCATCATCTAATGGACATCTTAATATTGTAAAGTATTTAGTTGAACATGGAGCTGATATTTATTCCAAGAATTCTCAAAATCAGACACCATTAGATTTGTCCACACAGAACCATTGTTTTCAAGTTGTTGAATTTCTGAATTTGACATTTGAGATTCATAATATAGCTTTTGAAGCATCCAAGAATGGCAATCTTGAAACAATAATCGAACTTCCTCGAGAGAATCTCAACATCAACACAAGAGATCGAAATCATCATGGGCTTATTCATCATGCATCTGCTAATGGACATCTTAACATTGTTGAATATCTTATTAGACAAGGAGCTGATATCCATTTGAGAAATGATAATGAAGATAGTGCTCTTCATTTATCATCATCTAATGGACATCTTAACATTGTTGAATATCTTATTAGACAAGGAGCTGATATACGAGAAGGGTTTAAAGGTGAGAGTTATCTTCATTGGTCTTCTAGATATGGACATCTTAACATTGTTGAATATCTTATTAGACAAGGAAGTGATATTAATTCAAAGAATATAAAAACAGATACCCCTCTTCATTTATCATCATCTAATGGACATCTGAGTATTGTTGAATATCTAATTAAAACAGGAGCTGATATCAATTCAAAGAATGTAAACAAATATACGCCTCTTCATTTTTCAGCTTCAAAAGGACATCTTAGCATTGTTAAGTATTTAGTTGAACATGGGGCTGATATCAAAATGAGGAATGTGGCAAATCGAATTCCTCTTCATTTATCAGCTGCTAATGGACATCATAACATTGTTGATTATCTTATTAAACAAGGAAATGATACTGATCAATAAAACTCAAGAAAACCGAAATACATGGAATATGGATTACTTAATAGAAAAATTCTTATCAAATTAATTAAATAATAATAAAGGAAATGTTTATCCAGCCTATGCCATAAGATCTGTCAAAAAGCCATGTTTTGTGGCTCATTGTTTTCATCAACAGATTCCTTCTTTTGCTTTGAAAGAGCCACGATTTCCAAGAAAACATTCTCAAGAGAAGAACATGAGCATGTATAGTACTTAATGCCAATGTTTCCAGCTTTAGCTCTATCTAATATTTCAAATAGTTCAAGTAATCGGAGTTTGGAAGAAGGTATTGAATAAATTCTTGATATTGGACGATAAATAATTAATCTCGAATTAGGCAATTCTTCAGAAAAGAATCTACTTACAGAGTTTTGTGTTTCATCCAAATGATCTTTCAAGGCGATTTCAATCCTCCATTCGGATCCAAACTTATTCGAAAGTTCTTGAGGAGTACCATATGCATAAATACACCCATTTATCATAATTGAGATATTATCACATATATTCTCCGCTTCTTCTAAAAGATGAGTACAAAGCATAAATGTTTTTCTCCCTTTATACTGATTTATAAGATTGTGGACTTTGTTACGAGCAACAGGATCTAATGACGATGTTGGTTCATCAAGAAGAATAATATTTGAGTTAGAGAGAAATGAAAGAGCAACAGAAACTTTCCTTTGGTTCCCACCACTCATTTCGGATAAAAGTTTATCAGCATGTTCATTCAAATCAAGTGTATCAATTAAAGATCCAATTTTTGCCTCTGTTTCTTGATTCTTGATCCCAAAAATATAAGAAAAAAACCTAAGTTGTTCTCTTCCAGTGAGTTCTGGAGTCAAGTGGTCATTAAACTGAGGACAAATTGTGATTTGTTTTGAATCAAATACATCATTGATTTCTTTGCCGTCAACATAAATTTTCCCAAAACTATAAGGCAATTCTTTCAGTATCATTTTGAGCAAAGTGGTTTTACCAGCTCCATTGGCACCAAGGAATCCAAATGTCGACCCTGATTTGATACCAAGAGAAACTTGATTGACTGCACAGATTGGATTTCCTGATGAACTATAAAAAATTTTGCTAACATCATTGATTAAAATCGAATAATCTCTTGCAGAAGATGTAGAAAAATTCCTTTCAATCTCGATCATATCAGCAGAAATTGATTGTTGTGCTTTAGTGCTCCGTATAAAATCACCATATCTAGTATACATACTTACAGAACTCATCTCATGTAGAGTTTTTTGTCCCTCTTCAATTCCCCAAATAATCAATGAATAAACAATAATATTACCAAAAGAAAGAACAACAAATGGAAGAGTCATAGAATCTGTTAAAAATGCATTCAATGAAATTGTTCCTCCCATCATGATTTTGTTGGAAATGGATTCAAAACCTGACTGTATATTCAGTATCGGAATCAAAGCTCCAATCCAAGCAACTAATTCAGGACTTGTTTGAGCTGCAACCATCTTTATAGATGAATACATTCCACCAATGAATGAACACACAATCAAATAAGCAATTGTACCAACAACTTTATCCTTAACAAGAAATGAAAATACATATGAGAAAAGTAAAACTGAGATAGAACCAATATTTAGAAAAATAAAAGATATCACATACGAACTAACGAATAAAGTCGATTTATAATAAACATGAACACCAAAAATCAAAAAGCAAATAATTTCCAAAATAATTATATCCATCAAGAAACTTCCAATCCAATATGATCTTTTGTCAAGACCACAAGATAACATATATGTTCTTCTATTGGTTGACAAATCATCTACACCTTGATTCACAAATATAGTACACAAAATATTAATACCAAAAACAATATACATAGGTGCAATCATTGAAGCAAAAATGTTGAAGGAAAAAGAAGTTTTTGTTGAAGTTTCGATTGCAATATCTGTTTGAGGATTCTTATTAAAATACTTCCAGAGCATTCTTTGGAGAATAATATATATAGCTGTGTCAGATGAATTTGTCATATACTTAATATCGATGTTTCCAGATGCTTTATTATTGGCCCATATAATATTAGTGGTATTTTCAATGGAGAATGCAAAAGGAACGTTTATGTTATGCTTTTCGTTTAACTGTGAATGATACGCCCAATAGTTGAATTCTTCAAAACTGCCAAAATTGATGATCTTTAAATCAGTTTTAAGCTCAGATTTACACGATTGTACCAAATAATCATTAATCTCATTGAAGCATCCAGGACACGATGATGAGGCAATTCTAGCAACACTAATATTAGTCGCTTGTAAACTGCCAAAACCAGTTACCGCATCTGACCCAGAGACACTTTCAGAAGAACTCATCAGTACAATATCTAGTGATGAAAATAGAATACAAAAAAGAGAAGTGATCAAAACGCCCCATTTAGACCCCCAGAAAACAAGAGCCCTCCGGTAAAAGATACCTTGGTGCATCATTGGCAAATGGGAAATTATCGGATGTAAGGGGTTCTATCTGATTTACAGCTATCAGCAACAAAACGAGAGTTCTGATCTCCCAGCAAAATTATCGGAGGGTACTTTTATTATTATCCGAATGGAGTCTGAGATGAGTTCGGAGTTAATCGATAGGGATGGAAGTGGAGCATTTACCGGCAGGAAGCTTAGCCAGGGTAAAAAATGCTGGATGGTAGTTAAGCTTTTGTATCAGCTTCGGTTCAAAAGTTCTTTTACGATTTTTTTGCCTGTATTGGCTGCGATAGCTTTGTTATTGACGCTTACGAAAGAAAAAATGGATAAACCTTTTGTGAAACCATATGTGTCATTCATTAATTTTTCAAAGATTAGCAATTACGTTAATGGTACCATACTATTGAAAGAAAACAATATAACTGATGTTATGATGTCACCACGCAATGATTTAAGTGTTTATTTTGTTAATGATTACTTTCTTAAATTTGGGGGACCGCCAGTACGGTATTTCGACACTTTTAAAGAAATGAGCAGCCAAATTGAGAATGCAAATAACATATCAATGGGTATTTCTGTGCCAAAGGCGGAATTGAACAGCTCTGTTGTTCACAGAATTGATATCTTGACCAATGATTATTTGAGCATTTCAACACCCACCTACTGGAGATTGATTATTGATGGATTCCTAAGGTATCTTTCTCATGATATTACTGTGAATATTGAGACATCAGATATGGTTTCTCCTTATGATGGACCTAATATGTTTTTTGGAGTTTTCCTTGCTGTTTTATACGGATTCGGATATTTGTTGGTTCTTCCAGGGTTGGTTCACCAAATTTTGGATATTTTGGAAGGAAAGAAGTTTTTACTCATAAAGATGTCCGGAGTACATGAAAAGACATATTGGTTATCTGTGTTTATAGCTGATTGTATGATAATTGTACCGTATTCATTATACCAAGCTATTCTCTTATATTTTGCACCATTTTCTAAAGGAACATCAGTATCATTATCTTTTGTCTTCTTCTTTCTGTCTGCTCTATCACTATACTTGATGATTTTTAGTCTTTCTTTTCTATTCAAGTATCTCAGTAATTTCAAATTTGTTATTATCATTTTGTCAATTGTAATATTCCAAGGTACAATAATTCAAATGTCAATTGATTCGTATAGTTCCAAGAAGTCAATACAGAATTTTCTAGTATTTTGTCCTTTTACTTCTTACAATTACTATTTTATGAATATTGGTCACTGCACGATTCATGATCGAGATTTAGGATGGAAAACTCTTAATCATGGATTCATTATCGACACATCTGTCGTTATGAAGTATACCCTTTTTTCATTTCTATTTTACCTTGGCTTTTCTCTATTGATGATATTAATAAGAGGAGGATCGTATGGACTTACCCCAATTAGAATTCTGAATATCTTTCGTGGAAGCTTCTGGAGATCCATTTTTGTCGATGAATCTCCTCTATTACATAGGACATATATTGATAATCATCCATTTATTAAAGTTAGCAATCTTCGGAAATGTTATTCTGGCTCAACTCGAGTTGAAGCTCTTAAGAATATTGGTTTTGAAATTGGTGCCTCCGAATCTATTGTTTTGATTGGTCCCAATGGATCAGGGAAGAGCACCTTGATCAATACCATTTCTGGATCCATTGAGTGTGATAATGGGGAGCTTGAAATATATGGTCAGTTATCTGATATTGGATTTTCTAAGCTTCAAGAGATGATTGGTATTTGTTTTCAAGAGAATATTCTTTTCGACTCACTTAGTGTAAAAGAGCATCTTCAGTTCTTTAGTAGAATACGAGGCCAATCGTTTGAAGACTCACATTCGCAAGTTCAGCATTTAATATCTGCATTTGAACTAGATTCAATCAGTGATTCAACATCTAAGTTTTTATCAGGAGGCCAAAAAAGGAAACTATGCATTGCTATTGCTTTTGTCGGGTCTCCATCCTTTGTTATTCTTGATGAACCAACAGCTGGTGTTGATGCTAGTGCTCGTCAGACAATTTGGAAAGCTATCAGTCAATTCAAGAATGTTACATCACTAATTTCATCACATTCACTTGAAGAAGCCGAATCTGTTGCAAGTAGAATCTTTGTCATGAAAACAGGTTCAATTGTTTTTATGGGTTCACCAACTGAATTGAGAAGGCAATATAAATGTGGTTATAAGGTTAGTCTTCTTGGTAATAATGCTAATTTTGAAGGATTTCTCTCATTTGTTCGGAGTATATCCAATGATGTTACTATCGATCATGACAAAGCCAACAGCATAGTTTTGCCAATCACCGATGATTTTATTCAAATTGTCCGATCTATATATAACAGAAAGTCCGAATTCGGTGTTGAAGATATTAATATCAATTTAGAAAGCCTTGAACAGGTTTTACTGAGGCTCATTGATGCTGAAGATGAAGAATAAACCATGCTTATCCTTTTTTCAATTCAACCATAAGAGAGATTTCATAGAATTAATTGAACATAGTAATATTGATTTAGTGATATTACTAATAATCATTGAGAGAATCCAAAATTCAATTCAAGAAAGTGATCGAATATTATGAAATAAAAGAATTGTTGATGTTGAGATTGGAAAAACTGAAATATTTTCTCAGTTTTTTGATGGAAGAGAAAATCGTTTTTGAACACTTTCTTTATGGGGACGGGAACGAAATTCATATTAATGATATGGAGTTTGTTATCGATCGAATCCTTATGTTACCGAAGATTCGTCCACATAAACTTGAGACAGCAGTGAGCTTATGTGCAGAGTATTGCTCTAACACCGATTTTCATCAAAAAATATTAGAGAAATCTAAAGAATGCCCTGCTTTGATTTATCAATTGTTCAAGAGAGGTGTTTTTGAATTTGGAGAAGTCGAACCCTTTTTGAGAAGCAGAGATGTCTTTGTTTTATGCTATTATTTTCGGCAAAATATCAATGATTTTGAAAGTTTTATTATGAAAAAGGACAAACCTTATGATTTTGATAGATCATTCTTTGATAACAGCCAAAATACTGATCTCTTTATCGAATATGGATTTCTTCCTTCAAGTATTGAGTATTGTCTCAAGTATGATGTCATTGATTATTTAATTAATAATGATAATTATCAACAAAAAGCTAAATGGAGTCCATTTGAGTGGAGTATTCCACCGAAATATCTTGATCTTTTGTCTTTTTCGGGATTTTTTGGGTCGATCAAATGTTTTAAGCA